>Ga0105048_10011699_pt1 | contig 13813 bp, 7 predicted proteins | sample MAT05_FD_78382 | JGI IMG/M metagenome (GOLD analysis project Ga0105048, IMG submission 78382) | Freshwater microbial communities from Lake Fryxell liftoff mats and glacier meltwater in Antarctica - MAT-05 | ecosystem: Environmental > Aquatic > Freshwater > Ice > Liftoff microbial mat | place...
CCAGGTTACCGGCTGCATAGCCCGCGCCGTTGAACACTCGGTCCACCGAGGCGTCTGTCAGCTCGCCGGTGCCGTGCGTCAGCGTCTCGCGGGTCACCGGGCAGAACGCGACGTCGATCTGGCGCAGGAACGCCGGGTTGACCTGCGTTCCCTCGAACGCCCGGCCGCGCAGCCAGGCGTTGAGCCGCAACTGCAGCCACTTGCGGGAAAAACGATTGGCCTGCAACGTACGGCGCCCGAAGCTGGCGAGGCCCGCCTCCCAGCCCTGGCGCACCGGGCTCAAGGGGTGCAGGTGCTCGGCTGGCGGCACGACGGCGTAGTGCGCGTAGTCCCAACCGAGTTCGAAGCCGCTGTCGGGCTGGTCCAGCAGGCTGGACGAAGAAGAATCGAGTGCGTAGGCGGAGTTGGAGGTCATGGCGGCGTTCCGGTTGGCGGTGGGCACTGCGCCCATCCATGCCCCCAGCATCGGATACGTCAAGCTCATAGAGCGAGCTACCGGAGCCGGTCGCGGCAAACGAGGGTTTCACCGGATAGCTCGTCTTTTGAGCTTGGCGTCGGTGACGATTGCGTGATGAAGCAGTCGGCAGACCTCGATTTCGCGTGTGCACATTCAGAAACGACTGTTTCTGCGACTAAAGTCGAAGTCGCTCAACCACTGAGCGTCTCGCCCCGCCGCAAGATGACCAAGACCGCGCGCGTCTACAAGATCGAGATGCTCATCCGTAACCGCGGCCATGTGAGCTTCCAGACCCTGCTCGACGAGTTGGAGGTGTCCCCCGCCACCCTGAAGCGGGACCTCGACTACCTGAAGGACCAGCTCGGCGCTCCAATCGAGTACGACCGCTTCCTGAATGGCTACCGCTTCGGTCAGGAATACCGCGGGCAGAAGCATGAACTGCCCGGCCTATGGTTCAGCGAGCGGGAGCTGTACTCACTGTTGATGGCGAACCAGCTTTTAAGCGACCTCGACTCGGAAGGCGTGATCAGCCGTCACCTGCAACCCCTCCTCGAACGCATCCACCAGATGTTGGGCACGAGTGAGGCGGAGGCCAAGGCGCTGCTGAAGCGGGTCAAGATCATCGGCTCTGCCAAGCGCCCGGTATCGAGCCAATTCTTCGAGCTGATCGGCGAAGCGCTACTCAAGCGCAAGCGCCTACGCATGCGCTACCTCACGCGCGGCCGCGGGGAGGTTAACGAACGCGACGTCTCCCCGCAGCGGCTGGTGCACTACCGGAATACCTGGTACGTGGACGCCTGGTGCCACACACGTGAAAAGTTGCTGCGATTTGCGCTCGACGCGATCGAAAGCGCCGGAGCCCTCGACATGAAGGCGAAGGAGGTGCCGCTCAAGCAAGTCGAGGCCGAGATGGACGGTGGTTACGGCATCTACGCTGGCGCGAAGCCGCGATGGGCAACGCTGATCTTCCGACCGCAGGCAGCGCAATGGGTGAGTCGGGAGGAGTGGCACCCGCAGCAGGTGGGGAGGTGGCTGCAAGATGGGTGCTACGAACTGCAGGTACCCTATATCGATGAGACAGAGATCGTGATGGATGTGCTGCGGCATGGCGAGCAGGTGAAGGTAGCGCAACCAGCTCAGCTTGCGGGCTTGGTGCGGAGGCGACATGCTGAGGCAGCACATCAGGATTGATGAAAGGCACTACGTGACGACATATCGCGATCTGGTTACGCGAGCCGATTCGGCTTGGTTGCAGCACCACGTTGGCACCGAGGTTGTACGCGTGTTGCAGGCGCTCAATTCCAACAGCGAGAGATCCGGAGCCATCCGGGACGTTTTTCTCTCACTGCAGGACCCCTACCAGGCTCTTGCATCGCCAAACCAGCGGGCGAGTCTTTTTGAACTGCTTCGACCGTCAGAAGCAAGTGCGCTCGCGAATGCGCTTAGCCTTGTGGGTGAACCGTATGAGGCACTTGGCCATGTTCGATTGAGTCGTGGCACGGATCGGTTCCGACTGTGCTGTGCGTTCCTCGGGCTTCCCGATGAGGATCGCCAAGAACACGTCGTGTCATCTCCGGTCGAGGCTGTCGAAGCGCGCTACGCGCTGTTTCCGCATCAGCAGCGAGCCGTGCTGTCCACCACTGACGCTCTTGGGTCGGGTTGCCGAAGAGTTGTTCTCCACATGCCGACAGGTGCAGGCAAGACGCGAATGGCAATGCATGTCGTTTGCCGACACTTGATCCAGCACAGTTCAACTGTCGTTGTATGGCTAGCAAACAGCGAAGAACTGTGTGATCAGGCGTCTGATGAGTTCCTACGAGCTTGGAGTCAACTTGGAAATCGGCCTGTCGAGCTGTATCGGTTCTGGGGTGCGCGCCAACTCGAAATGACTCAGGTGAAGGACGGGCTGCTTATCGGGGGCTTTCCGAAGCTCTACGCCCTTGCAAGGAGTTCTGTTCCTGAGGTCGCAAGGTTGGGCGACAAGACATCACTTCTCGTCGTAGACGAGGCGCATCAGGCGATCGCTCCCACCTACGAGTTGATCATTCAAGGACTGTCGGCGCGAAGGCTTGATATGCCTGTCTTGGGCTTGACCGCGACACCGGGAAGGACGTGGAATGATCCCGAAGCCGATCGGAAGCTAGCTAATTTCTTCGCGCGAAAGAAGGTCACGCTTGAGGTGGCGGGGTACCGAGATCCTGTCGACTTCCTCGTGAGGCAAGGCTTTCTTGCGTCCGCGACCTTCCGGCAACTCCAGCATGAGTCCGCGAACCTCACCCCCGCCGAGTTGGCCCAACTAGCCGGGGACTTGGACGTGCCCGCTGCAGTCTTAAAGAAGCTCGCTGCAGACGAAAGGCGGTCTGTGAGGATTGTTCGCGAAGTGGAGGACCTGCTCACTAGACATCACCGCGCAATTCTCTTCGCCACAACTGTCGGGCACGCCAAGATGTTGGCTGCTGTGTTGAGTGCTCGCGGGAATGAGTCCCGCTGCGTGACAGGCGACACGGCCGAAGCACTTCGGGCGAGATCGATTGAGTGGTTCAAGGAGCAGTCGCCTACGCCACGCGTTATCGTGAACTTTGGAGTATTGACAACGGGCTTTGACGCCCCACAGACGAGCGCCGCCCTGATCGCCCGCCCCACAAAGTCGTTGGTGCTTTACTCGCAAATGGTCGGTCGAGCGATCCGGGGGCCGAAGGCGGGAGGCAATTCGAATGCAGAGATCGTGACCGTCGTAGACACTGCTCTATCGGGGTTTGGCGACTTGGCAGCGGCATTTACTAACTGGGAGGATGTTTGGTGATGACAACTCGTGAAATTGACTTCGATATTGTGCCGGCCGCGCTTGCTGTAAAGGCAATGCGCGATAGTGGTTACAAGAATGCCGCCTACGCAATTGCTGAGCTAGTCGACAACGCGGTTCAGGCTGGAGCTAGCGTTGTTGAGATTCTGTGCCAAGAAGAGGAGGAGTTTGTACAGCAACGGACAAGGACTCGGGTAAAACAGGTGGCCGTCCTGGACAACGGATGCGGAATGAATATGGAAATGCTCCGGCGCGCTCTACAGTTTGGAAATGGTGGGCGTCTGAATGATCGTACCGGAATCGGCCGCTTTGGTATGGGTCTACCAAACTCTTCGATCTCTCAAGCAAGGCGCGTTGATGTTTGGACTTGGCAAGCCGGTCAACAAAATGCCGTCCATAGCTACCTCGACGTTGGCGAGATTGAGAGAGGCGAACTGAGTGAGGTTCCTCAACCGACTGAGGAAGCGGTCCCGGCTGTCTGGGTAAGACGTTCGGCTTCTGCGAAAACGTCTGACTCTGGAACGCTGGTCGTTTGGAGTGATCTAGACAAATGCGATTGGCGGACCGCACGATCAATCTTCAAGAACTCGGAGTACACAATTGGCCGTGTATATAGATACTTTATCCAGTCTGGAAAACTCAGGCTCAGGATGGCGGACTTCCTCGGCAAAGCGACCAAGCCTGGGACCGACGACAATGTTACGGCCAACGATCCCCTTTACTTAACACCAAATTCTACCTTGCCTACTCCGTGGAACATGGAACCAATGTTTGAGCGTCATGGCGAACCCCTCAAAATTGAGATGGATTTTGGCGGGCAAACGAGCGCCGTTACCATAACATTTTCGGTAGCAAAGAAAGTAGCTAGAGATGGTCACAACGCTGGGGAGCAGGTGCACGGAAAGCATGCGAAGAACAATGTCGGAGTGTCAATTGTGCGGGCCGATCGTGAGCTCGAGCTTCAGACTGCATGGTGCAATCAATACGATACGCGTGAGCGCTGGTGGGGAGTGGAGGTTAGCTTCCCACCCATTTTGGATGAGGTATTTGGGGTCACCAACAACAAACAGAGCGCGCGGGCTCTTGCGGAATTTGCGGTACTTGGCCTAGACCAAGTTGCGGAACGTGAAGGATATGGAAGCGAGGGTGAGTTGATTGAGGCGTGGGAGCAAGATCACGATCCTCGGATACTCCTTGTTCGGATCAAGCAGTCGATTGATAGCAACCTTGGATTTATTCGAAAAGTCATCAAGGCACAGGCGACAACCCGCCAGGACGATGGAAAGCGGCATTTAGATCCAAATTCCGCCGAGACAATCGGTACTCAAGCAACTAAGCGCCGGCAAGAGGAAGGCTATCGCGGAACCAGTGACCTAGGCGAGTCCCTGGCGGTTGACGTACGCTTGGCACAGATTGAGGAGGGTCTTAAGGCGGTTGGCGTTGACCCGGGAGAGGCGCAGGCGCGAGCTGCGGGTTTGGTCCGTAGTGGGCAGAAGTACGAGTTTTACAACGTTGGCATCGAAACGGCAGAGTTCTTCACGGTCCGCCCCAAAGGTGGTTCGCTTCTTATCGGACTTAACACTAACCATCCGGCCTATGACCACCTAGTCACATTATTGGAGTCGAGTGAAGACGACAACGATGTGGACGCCCTCAAGCGTCGCCTTCGAAAGTCTTTTGAGGGTCTAAAGTTGCTGTTGGAAGCTTGGGCGCGCTACGAGGACGAACTGACCGATGGAGTAAAGAAGGAGCGCGCACAGGAGGCGCGATTGGATTGGGGGCGCGTGGCCCGCCAATTCTTTCGAGAGGACTGACCTTCGGTCTCATCGTATATGACAGCCATTCGTTTTCCGCTGGCGGGCCATCTGGTCGATGGGCGCAGTGCGTATCGATGGATCGTCGAATCGATTGAGCATGCGGTACAGCCAATTGATATTTGTAGTGCATACCTCCGATCGGAGGCGTTGGCTGCAATGCTTCAGAGGCTCCCCAAGGATATATGTGGGCGAGCGCTAGTGCGATGGCGACTCGCCGATCTTTTGGTTGGTGCTTCTGACATCGACGCACATGACGTTGCTCGGTCATATGGCATACAACTTTATATGCGGCTTGACTTTCACGGGAAAGCTTATTCGGTACCTCCCAAAGGAGTGCTAGTCGGCAGCGCGAATGCCACTCTATCTGGTCTTGGTATCGCCAAGGGTGCGAACGAGGAGATCTGCACGCTTGTCGACTCCAGTCAGCACAATCAAGAGTTGATTGATACGCTGTATGAGGGGGCAACGAAAGTTGACGACACGCTTCTACTCGAACTAAAGAGTGTATTGGCTCGGGCCAGCGACCAAGAGTTCAGTTCGGCAGAGTGGCCAGATCTCATTCTGTCAAGGCTTCTCAAACCGCGACACACTGAGAATTTGTTTGTTGATGAATGTCTCTGGTCAGCGCCAGATTGGCTGCTCGCGAACAAACAACCCGTCACACCCGATGAAATTCACGACGTTGCATTGCTTGGACTCTTGGGTATGAATGGAGATACTGACCTCTTGGCGGTCTCGCTGAAAAATAGGCTAGTCCAAACGGCCGTATATTCCTGGCTCTTTCTCACATTGAGCCGCTCAGGTGGCGAGGCATTCTTTGGACAACTCAGCGAGGCTCTACATTCGGCGCTTCTTGACGATCCTGCGCCAACAAGACGAGGAGTAAAAGAACTGCTCCAGAACCTATTGAGGTGGGTGACCGCATTCGACTTAACGGGAATATTCGTTGATCGACCTCGCCACTCCCAGCGTGTACGCTTGGTGTCGCACCATCCCTCACCATATCGGTAGGTACTGAGCGGACTGTTGCTCGGAGCCTTCATCCTAGCCGTAGCCTAGCGCTGGCGCGTGGATGATCTATGTATCAAAGCGCTGCTACTTGTGGCACACGAGGCAAGCTCCGCCGCCTTCATCCTCAAGGTATAGGCCATCTATGTCAATCGGCTCAGGAACAGAGGCCCTCAATGGATTAGGCTTGCGAGAAGCCAAATCGCGCTCCCTGCGCACTATGAAGTCTGCTTCAATCTGTGCCATCCTATCCGGCATTTCCAATTCGTCGAGCGATTCTCTTTGCGTCCACGTAAACGGCGAGCCATGCTCAAGTGCCGTCTTTTCGTATGCTTTGGCAGCTTCAAATTCTTCGGGGTGGACGCGCTTCAGCCTGACCCATTCGATTTTTTGCTGGAAGAAGCAGAACGTACACCCGCTGCGCGATCGCCAGTCGTAATACTTTGGCAAACCGAGTCCGGACCCTTCAAGGATTTCCAACACTCCTAGCTTGTCGATGCCCTTCTCTCGGAATGGCAGGCGGACCAGCAGGTTGTCGTCTTGAGCCACCATTCCCTCTCGATGCTCCTCATCCGCTCGGATCGCTACGTAGCTGTAGACCTTGTGCTTGTCAGCGAGCCAAGGGCGAATCCACTGCTTGAAGGGTTCAAGCTTGAGCTTGCGCGTACACCACCGTGTGTTTGCTGACGGCAAGAAGTGCCCGTATTGCCGCAGCCAAAAGTCGAAGTCTCTATCGGGGTTCAGGCGCTTGATCGGTTTGCCCAAGAAACCCTCAAGGCGACCTAGGAAGTCATAGACCTCCGGGAGTTCCTTGCCTGTATCGGTGAAGAAGTATTCGATCTCGAGTTCCGGGTGGTGCAGCCTCATGTAGACAGCCAGCGCCGCACTGTCTTTTCCGCCAGACAGCCCGAGGACATGGTGCTCAATCATCACGCGATCTCCTCACTTGTCGGTTTGAAAAGCAGCGCACCGGCTTCAGCAAGTGCGGCAAGCGCCACTTCGCGCCGCTGCTGCTGAAGGTCGACAACAAGCCTGGCCGCGAGCTTGCTCACGGTAGAGGAGTCTTTCTCATCGATGTCCACAGATGCCATGACTTCTTGGCCCATGCCGCCACCAAAGACAACGCCTATGGCGCGGCGTGTCGATGGCCGGCCACGCAGTGGAGCGAGCGTTTCCGCACGACGGAAATCGTGTGCCCAGCTGCCAAGTTGCAAGAGTGCACCATCGATATCACGGTCGACCCACTGTGCGGGCGGCTTGCTGGACGCAAGGCTGATGAGGCCCTCAATTGCCTCCGGGGAGCCGTCAAATCCCTCTAGGCGTGCGACGAAGGCCTCTAGCCGGAACTCGCCGGCGATTCCCTTGACAACTTTCGCTCGGGAATGCAGACGCTCCAGTTCACGTTCCGGTTGATCTAGTGCGCGAAGCGTTGTGGTCTTGACCTCATTGAGCACCCTGGGATACGCCGCAATCAACTCCGCGGTAATGGCTTGAAGCTTTGCTAGAACATCGCTGGCATCATGAGCGTCTAGCAGCGTTGGCAGGTCGGCAAACAGTACTTTGTGAGGATCGTGCGCCTTCAGCAGCATGGCGCGAATCGCCTGCGCTTGGGGTGACACGGTCGAGGTTCGCCTCGTCCAGTTCGGAAGACCAACTACGAGGCCAACGAGCGCGCGCGCTACATCAAGCGGCGCCGCACCCGGTGCGAGGAGAACGCTTGCGGGGAGGCTCGAAGAGACAGCCTGCAGGTACGACGACTGATCACTCGACGCAGAGACATAGCTCAGTGCCACACGCTGAGGGTCTATCAACCACTCATCGATGATCGCTTCGGACAGATTGGGCGTAAACGCACCATCAATGTAGAGGGCAAGACTCGACCGATGCGCCAAGAAGAACGCCATCGCCAACACAGGCATGACGCCGGCGCGCAGACCATAGGGCTCTTTAGACCAGAGCTCATACACGTCCGAGAGCAGCTTCGTCGACTTGTCTTCTATCAGGAACGCCTTCGTCGCGAGCCACAACATGAACATTGGCTCGTGATCGCCAAAGATGAACGGATCGCCAAAGCCCCACTGGCCCCCCTCCTGTTCGCGATGCAGACCGGTCGGTTTGACAACACTGAAATAGAGTCCGGCGTCTGCGGGATAGCCTGAGTAGCCAAGCTCGGGAGACGCACCGCAGCTGACCATCCGGTACATCAAATCCTTCCGCGCCTTGTTGCTATTGCTGGATGGCTCCTCACGATTGATCAGCTCACTGTTCAGCTTCGGAGTCTTCGAGAAGATGCGTTGCGCAATCTCCGACGCGATCCGTGAGATGGAACCGTTAGAAGCACTGTCCTGCAGTTCGCCTCGCCAATGCCACCTTGAAAGGCCGAACGCGTCAGCTAGCTCGTCTTCTAGTGAAGATCGAACGGCCCCAGCTCGCCCGACCAGTTCCTTTCGGGCCACGGAGTCACCATCAATCTCAGTCCGAGTCTTGAACACTCGTTCGCAGGCAACGAGCTCCAAAGCAAGCTCCGCGATTCGGTCGGCATTCTCAGGAACACCAACAATCAATGCTTGCCCGGCGTGCTCCTCAGACAGCCTCTTCACGCTGCTCCTTGCAGCCTTCTGGCTGGTGCCCAAATCAGGCAGGCACAAGAGAAACGCCCCCACGCTGCCCTTGTCCGGTATGAAGCCAGTGGCCTCTCGCTCTGCGTCTTCCAAGCGGATGATGCGACGGGTAAACCAACGCATGGTTCCCGTCTCGTGGTACAGACGCTTGGCCAGGATCGGCTGTAGGTCTGCCAAGGCTGAAAGCCGTTGTAGGTCGGGCGTGCCGATCTCACCTCGGGCCTGGTTGATGGCGCCCTCGATGTCGAAGTCACTACCAGCAAACACTCCGAAGGCGCCCAAGTGCTTGCGCTCGATCAGGACCTTCCAAGCAACCAGATCGCGTAGTCCTTCGCTGACTTGTGACGAGCCTGACCCTTGAATGCATACGCCCAGGACATCCAGTTCTGGTACGAGCCCAGAACCACCCCGAAACATCTCAATCAGCGCAACGCACTTGGTCAGCTCGATGTGAAGTGGCGTGCCCTTGGCCTCAGCGCGTTCAACCGCTTCAGATGCAACGGCCCACCTATGGCCGTCGGGTGACGCGAGAATCGCTGGCTCCAGGTTTGCACGCAGATAGTCCCAATAGCGCGACGGCCCATACATCGACGCCCAGCCAACCGGGCTGCCGTCAAGGAACTCCATGAAGCCTAGAGGCTCTCGCGAAGCGAGAAATCCGAACGTGCTGCGTTCGTTCTGACTGAATCGCCGTCTTGAGATAGGCCCTAAAAGAGATGCGACAACAGGGTGTAGTGGCCAGCAGCGTGCAATCGCGGTCCCGATACCCTGGGGCGTCCCTGGACGGCGTTCACGAATCGCATGGGCGATCGTCTTTGCGAAAGGCTCGGCGCCTTTCCGGTCCACCGAGAGGTCGACCTCGATGGCTCGGCCAATGAGTTCTACAACCTCGTCCGTACCTGCCACCAGGGGAATATCAATGTAGCGGCCTTGAACCTTTGCCCACTCATCGCGCGCCTGCCGACCAAGGCGGGCTGCATAGGCATCGAATGACTGATGCAGGATACCGACCACGATCAGTTTCCCATTGGAGCGACTGGCCGCCTCAGCGAGTTCCTGGAAGAAATGAAGATCGCCAGTCTCTTGAGCTGCCGACTCTAGGAACTTGCCAAGTTCATCGATGACAACCAAGACACCCTGAGGGTGCTGGTCTGCGGTGGCGACAAGATCGCCGATCACGTCCCGCTTTCCAACGCCTCTCCGCTTAGTCAGGGCGTCGCCCTTGGCAGCCGACAGTGCTTTCCCAAGCTCTTCGTCGACGTTGGCGCGCTTGCCCGCAAGCGGAACCACGAGCCAACCACCGTCGCGGGAATCGAACGCCGAGTACACGGCGCTGTCCCTTGGTAGATCGAGAATGCGGCGTGCTCTTTCTCGAAGGGCTGGACTCCCGCCGACCAACGAGCAAAGCATGAGCGCTAGAGATGATTTCCCACCACCGTAGGGGCCGGTCCAAGTGAAAGCGCGTTGCCGAGTGTCTCGTACTTGCCGCGCCATGTTCTCCAGCAGCGAGCGTGCAGTCCCCTGACAGACGTAACCCGTCAATGCGTCATCGCGGTCTAAGTCACTATCGACGCGAACTGATCGAAGAAACTGCCGGGAGATCTTGACAACGTCTGACAGCTTGCCCGACTTGCCTTCGAAGTGCGGCTTACTTCTTGTCATATGCAACCTTCAGGAGGCTCAACTTCATAGTCTGTATGTCCTGCAAGGCCAAGCCGGTTCGCGTGACTTGTCGGATGCCGGCTTGTTCAGTCCATTGGATCTGCCCGTGGCTCAGCCGGTCTAGCGCCATTAGGCGGTCAGCTACTGCGTTCTCATCAAGCTTGAAAACTCTGCCCGGAGATCCGTAGTCGTGCGCCACTCGATCAAACGCCATCACTGAGCCGGCGTGCTCAAGGCGTTGCCAATAGTCGAGGAGGGCGAACGCAAATACCCCATCTGGCAACGAGCGCTTGGCGCCACGCCGGAACTCGAAAGCTCCCTTCGAGTTCTGTTGGATCAGCCCGAGCTCGCCAAGAAGGGGTTCGCTCATCTCTTCGGGCGAGTCACCACCGGCGCGGGGCACGTAGCTACGAATGCAGCACTCGACGTCTCGCTTCAGTGTCGCAACTGAAATCCGAAGGCCGTGCTCTGCGATGAGCCCACTGAGTGCGTTGACCACGCTGTCGCGGTCAAACACTTGCTGCACGATGTGGTTGAACACGTAGTACCACGTTGTGGTTTTGTCCGGCGTGCTCGCCAAGAACCAATGCATGAGCCACGTTGTGGCGGGACGCTCGCAGTAGGGATCAAGGCCACTGTCGGGGTCGAAGAGGAGGTCGCCGATCTCGGAGGCAACGTATCCCCCGCTCTCGGAGTCGTCTTGGATCACTTGGCAGGCGGTCGCCCAAAAACGCATCGACGTCACCATGTTCTTGCCGACACCGAAACAGGCGATCGCGGCCTCGTCTGAGAAAACGGTCTTGGCTGCGCCATTTGGAGCGGTAGACACCGCGTCGTACGCCTTACGCAGCCAAAGCTGTCGCAAGGGAAACGTCTCGTGGCCTGAGAACTGAGGCCTCGTCTTTGGAGGGAGTTGAATCATCGCGAGATCTTACCCTCGTGAACTGGAGATGCCGTCCAGTCCGGCGGCCGACAGCGCTGCGAGTCTACCTCGACTCACCAATGGTACTGTAATTAACAACAGTATCGTAGGGGGCTCTTGGATCAGTTGGCCCGGTAGCGGCTTTAGAGCAGAAGCCTTGACCTGACCTCTGATCTACGTACCTGTCCCGCGGTCGTTCGCCAGCACGTGATATGTTAGCCACTCATGGCCTCGCGGGGGAGGTACTGCCCAAGCATTGCGACTCGACGACGAACGATCTGCCAAGCTGCTGAGCACCATGCCGGGCTTGAGCAGCGTCAGCGCGCACGTGGTCGTGGCCTAGATCGGCATCGACATGTCGCGCTTCGCCACCTCGGGGCATCTGCTGTCCTGGGCCTGTCTGTGCCCTCGCAACGATGAGAGTGCCGGCAAGCGCCGCAGCACCCGGCTGCGCCGCGGCGGCAAGTGGCTCAAGACCACGCTGGAGCAAGCCGCGTGGGCCGCCATCAAGGTCAAAGGCAGCTACCTGCAGGCGCAGTTCCATCGCATCCGCGCACGCCGCGGCGCCAAGAAGGCCAACATCGCCGTGGCCGCCTCTATGCTCACCGCCGCCTGGCACATGCTGCGCGACGGCACCGAATGGCACGACTTGGGGGCGGCCCACTTTGATCGCACCGATGCCACCAAAACCGCCAACCGCCTGATCCGTCGGTTGCAGCAAAGCGGCTACACCGTGCACGCCACGCCAGCTTGAGAAAGGAGGGGCGAGTTTCACTTCAGGCCCGCACTCGGCCCACCCGGTGAGTTGGAATCACCGGTGCAGACAGGTTGAGATTGATGCCCTGTTCGTCGCGCAGACAAGCGGTAAGCCGCATCTGTTTCTGGTCGAGGCAAAGGTATCACAGCGCCTGCAGTCCGGCGCTAGCCAAGCACAAGCTGGTGTACCTCCCTTGGCCCTGCGGGCATCCGTACCGCACTACCTGCCCATCGTGCCCGTCTACGTTCGCGCGATGGCGGCAGAGGACGGAGCGCACTTCTGCGTCTGCGAATGCCGATGGAACTATGACGACACCGCGGAGCCCGCGATAGGCGACCTCAGGCCGGCGCATGTGGAGCGTATCGTCTTGCCTGGCTACGGTCGCACCCGGTAACGGGAGATCAGTGAACCGAAGCGTAACGCTTCGGAACCACCGTGCCGCCGGCCGTTCCGACCATCTGATACGCGGTGCGGGAATTCTCTGGCCCATAGCTAATATGGATCGGGCGATCGGCACCATAGAAGTAGAGACGATCGAAGGGGAGGTTCGCGATAATCCAATCGGCAACTTCGTACATGTTCTCGTCGTCGACGATGAAGTCACAGCTTGCGCCCAGGCGATCACAGATTGGACCTTCCCTTGGCCCCACTTCGCACGCTGCGTGTTGGTCAAGCTTGGGCGCAACGCGCTTGCTGATATGCCTGCCAAGTTCAGCCGAGCAGAAGCCGTAGGTCAGTCGAATGCCACCGAAGTAGTCGACAACTGGATCGAGAACTTGCGTAGCCAGGTCGTACAGGGCGTTGTACGTGGCCGGATTCAGCGGCAAGTTCTTGAGTCGAAGGCGCTCCTGCGTTTCGCCGCACTCAATAAAGGATCGAAAGGTGAAATGCTTGCCGCATGCTTGGTCCAGATCGGGAATGCGTTCGCTGCGTATCAACCGCATTGCACCGACGGCGAGGCGCCGAGATTCCAAGCGCTCAAGAAGGAGATCTGGCGGAGGACCAAAGTCGGAGTCACCTAGGATGCCCGTAGCCTCTAGCGCCTCGTCGAACGCTGACTGCTCGGCGTAGCCTGGGTAGTCCTCATGCAGATAGCGACTCTTTCGGTACAGCAAAGGCTTCGGATGCCCGCCAGCTTCGTACTCAAAGAGATCGTAGTCCTGCTTCCGTATGTTGACCTTGATTCGCCGGTGTAGCAGCGGAATAGGGCTCGTGTCGAAGTCGTCGAACTCCATGAGCGTGAGCTTGCCAGACGTGATGTGGATCTTGACGAGTTGTACCTCGCTGATGCCCTCCCACAGAATCAATCCGCAGGCGACGTAAGCCCGCAGCAATGCGGGCAGTCTGTCCACCATCGACAGGTGTAGCTGCAGCGAATGCTGGCCTTCAAGCCAACCCAAGCCTTCTGTCGCGGCGCGCTGGCACGCGTCGAACAGTTGGCTCGGGTCCGCAGCGTCCTGCAGGAGCCTCAACCCGGCGGACTGCGCCGACCGGTAGTCCCCAAAAAACGCTTTGATGTCACGCTGCAAGCGGGGCTCCAACTGCCGGTAGGCGGGACGCCGTGAGAACTGCTGCGTTGCGAGGTATAGCCGAAGGTCGTCAGCACGGGTGCTCGCTGCTGCAGCGAGCACGCCTTGGTCGAAGTGCTTCGAAAGCAAGCGCACGGCCCTGTTTAGTCCTCCAAACTGGAAATCGACCTCAGCAAGATCGCCGACTTCTTCGGGTTCCGGGAATCGCCCAAGGTCCAACGGAGTGGCCCACAGCGA
>Ga0105048_10011702_pt1 | contig 13811 bp, 11 predicted proteins | sample MAT05_FD_78382 | JGI IMG/M metagenome (GOLD analysis project Ga0105048, IMG submission 78382) | Freshwater microbial communities from Lake Fryxell liftoff mats and glacier meltwater in Antarctica - MAT-05 | ecosystem: Environmental > Aquatic > Freshwater > Ice > Liftoff microbial mat | place...
AGCGGAGGAGGGTCGAACTCCCGACCTCGTCATTGCGAACGACGCGCTCTACCAACTGAGCTACCGCCCCAATTGCCGCGTTTCGGCGGTTGGGAGGGGAGTATAGCCGGGGGCCGCGTGCTCGCCAAGCGAGCCGTGCCGTCTTACGGGCGCGTCCGTGTCGGGCTGGCCTTTCGGGCAGGCCTGTCGGGCTGGGGAGGGCGGGGCCAGGGTCTGGCCGCGCTCCGCGTAGATCACATGCAACCGGATTGCAGGTGGGCTAGAGTTACACCGAGCGATCCACGCCAGACAGACCACCTTTACAAGCCCGTGAGCATGATGACCACACCAACATACACCCGAAGGTTTGTCAGCCGCGCCGCGTGGCTGATGCTGCTCACGCTGCTGACGACGGCAGGCTCCATTACAGTCCCGCAGGCTTCGGCGGCGATCGCTCCGCCCGAGTTGGCGGTCACACCCCTTGCGGCCGTCGCGCCTTCCGCGGCACTCGCGCCTCTAAACGTGGTGGTCAGCATCCCGCCGCTGCGCGGGCTGATTGAGCCGCTGCTCCCGCCGGGCAGTCGCGTTGAGGTGCTGATCCCACCGGGCGTCAGCGAGCACGGCTTTGAGATTCCGCCCGCCGCGCTGGCCGCGGTCGTCAAGGCCGACCTTGTCGTGCAAGTTGGCCTGGGCCTTGAGCCGGGGCTGGAGAAGTTTCTGCGCTCAAGCCCCGCGCCCGCGCGCGTGGTGGTGGTCTTTGCGCAGGTCATGGGACACGCTTCTGACGGCGGCGACCACGCCACGCACAGCCACGACAAGGACGGCAACTGCATCGTTTCCCCCGGCAGTGACCCGCACCTGTGGCTTGACCCCATCGCGGCCAAGAGCCTGGTGCGTGAGGTAAGCTCGCGGATTATCGAGCTGCGGCCGCTGGCGGGTGTCGAGCTGCGTGACCACCCGACTCGCAAGGCCGCGCGGGCCCAGATGGCGGCGCTGGATCAGCTTGACGCGGAGTACAAGGGCGTGGTCGCGCGGGCCAGCACGCGAATGTTGGTGGTGGGGCATGATGCGTACCGCTTGCTGGCGGCGCGGTACGGGCTTGAGACCGTGGCGATCGCGGGCCTTAGCGCGGGCGAGCCCAAGCCCGCAGACCTGGCGCGGGCGATCGCGGCGGTGCGTGACAACAAGCTCCCGGCGGTCTTTATTGAGCCGCAGATCTCGCCCCGCGCGGCCCAGCGCGTCGCGGAGGCCACGGGCGCGAAGGTTCTGACGCTTGACCCACTGGGCGCGGGCGACTACTTCGCAACTATGCGGCAGAACCTCGCGGCGATCGCCCAAGGACTCGGCGTGCGCGCAGACGACGCCGGCGGAGGGAGTAGTGGCGGTGGTAGTGGTGGGGCTGGCGGGGTTCCCGAGCGGCGTTGAGGTGACGCAGGCAAAGGGGCGCAGTAAAAGCGCGAAGTGAGCGCGAAGTGAGGTCGAAGTGAGCGCGAAGTCAGGGCGCGCGGTAAGCGTGCGCAGGTCGTTACCATGCACGGCGTGACCAGCAGCGATGCCAGCGAACTGATCGAACCGGCGGTCGAGCTCGACGCCGTCAGCTTTACGTATGCCGGCGCGGCGACGCCCGCAGTACAAAGTGTCTCACTGCGCGTCCAAATCGGCGAGCGGCTGGGCATCCTCGGGCCCAACGGCGGGGGCAAAACGACGCTGCTGAAGCTGATCATGGGCCTGCAGCGCGCCCAGCAGGGGCGCGTGCGTGTGATGGGGCTCGACCCTGTCGAGGCGCGCCATCGCGGGCTGATCGGCTACGTGCCGCAGCGGGCCGAGGCGGAGCTCGGCTTTCCGCTCAGCGTGCGTCAGGTAGTGGCGCTTGGTGCAACATGGCGGCTGTGGCCCTGGCAGGGCGCGGGCGGGGCGATTGCTGATCGAGTCACGCGGGCGCTGGCGCTGGTTGGTGCTGAGTCGTTCGCCGAGAAGCCCATCGGCGCGCTCTCGGGCGGGCAGTTGCAACGAGCGCTGATCGCCCGCGCGCTGGCGGGGCTGCGGCCGCAGGGCGCGGGGGCGGATCGCCAGTGGTCGGGGCTGCTGGTGCTTGATGAGCCGACGGTGGGGATTGACGCCGCCGGTCAGCAGCAGTTTGCCGAACTGCTCAAGAGCGTTCACGAACGTGCGGGCCGGAACGGAACGGGCCGATCTGGAGCGGGCCAGAACGGATCTGGCCTGACGACGCTGATTGTCAGCCATGACATCCGTGCGGTCGCGGCGGGCTCTGACCGCGTGGCGTGCCTCTCGCGAACGCTGCACTACCACGACTCACCAAGTGGGCTGACCCCGCAGGTGTTGGCCGAGGTTTTTAGCCATGATGTTGCTGGGCTGGCGGGCTTTGCGGCCGCGGGCCCGCTGGCGGGGATGCACGTACACGCGCACGGCCCGGGTGAGGCGTGCCCTCACGAGCACGCTTCTGAGCACGCTTCTAAGCACGATGCTGGGCACGCTGCTGGGCAAGCGTCATCGCACGCTCATGAACACCAGCGTGAGCACGCGCACGAGCACCCCCACGCGCCGCCCCGCCCGACACTGCGCCCGCCGGAGGGCCCGCGGTGAACATGGCCGACTATCTCGCTGATACGGCGTTGGCCTGGCCGCTGGTCTGGCGGCCGCTGCTGGTCGCCGCCGCGCTGGTGCTGATGTCCAGCGTGCTCTCGGTGCTGGTGGTGCTCAAGCGGCTGAGCTTCGCGGGCCAGGGCATCAGCCACAGCGCCTTTGGCGGGGTTGGCGTCGCAGCGGTGCTGGGCGTGCTGCTAGGTGGCGTGGGCGGCGTGCTCGCGCCGGGCATCGAGTTCCTGATAGTGCTGGGCTTCTGCACAAGCTGCGCGCTGCTGATGGCGCACATCAGCGACCGACGACGCGTGCAGATGGATACAGGTATTGGGCTGCTGCTGGTGGCCGCGATGGCCCTGGGCGGGGTGCTGGTGGATGTCGCCCGTCACGCCGCGGAGCTGCGCGGCGTCGCGGCACCGGCGCGGTCGTGGGAGAGCGTGCTGTTTGGCTCGATCCAGGTCGTTGGCCCAATTGATGTGGTGACTTCATGGAGCGTGTGCGCGGGAGTCCTGGCAACGCTGTGGCTGGTCCGCAGGCCGCTGCTGTTTTGGGCCGTAGACGAGCCGGCGGCGGAGGCCTTCGGTGTGCCTGTGCGGCGCGTCCGCGCGGTGCTGATGGTGCTGCTGTCACTGGCGGTGGTCACGAGCATGAAGCTCGCGGGCGTGGTGCCGGCGACGGCGCTGCTGGTGCTGCCTGGCGCTATTGCGCTGCGGCTGGCCGATCGGCTCTGGCTTGTGCTGGCGCTCGCGGTGGGGGCGGCGCTGCTGGGGCTGGTGCTGGCGAGGGCGCTTGCGCTGCAGTTCAACGTGCAGGCCGGGCCGAGTTTGGTGCTGGTGCTGACGGGGGTTTTCTTCATGACCTACCTGGTGCCGGGCAAGGCGCGTGCTGGCGCGGGCGCTAAAGTCACGGCATGAAAGCTGAGCGCCTGATCGCCGAGCTCGACCGTCTGCGTAAGGACGCCCCCAAGGACACCAGCGACCTTGAGTGGCTGACACTGCACCATATTTTTTGCTTTGTCAGCTACAAGATGACGGAATTCAGAAAGTACGTGGCTGAGCAGGAAGCGCTAGGCGCGTTCAAGGATGCAGAGGAGTCCTGACCGCCCGCCCTAAGGGTGAATCTGGCGCATCTTGGCGAGGCCGGCTTCAGCCGTCAAACGATCTTGACCCGGATTGTCCACAATCAGCGAACCCGGGGGCATGTGATCGCCGAATAGATATGTTGAACACGGCTTGCGTGGCCTGCGGCGGACACACACGAACCCGCCCCGCGCCAGTGCAAGCCATGACGGTGCCCTGAGCGTGTTTTGGTGGCGAGTTGGTCTGGATGTGAACGCCTTGGCCTTGGGTTTGAGCGTTGGGATCAGTGGCTCCGGACGACCAGGTGTGAGGCGAGCGAAGAGCCGCCAAGCATCGGAGCGTGCCAGGGCTAAGTGCCGCGGGCGACGGCCTGCGGAAAATCGTCGGGCGGTCGGGCGATCCCCCGGCGGCGGCTCGGCTAGGCCCGCTGGCCTGCGATGAGCAGGCGAGCATCGCAAAGGAGGTGATCAAGTGCAGATTTCCTACGGATCGAAGATGGGGCAGTACCTTGGAGCCCGCAAGGGCTGAGGTCGCTCGACGGAGCTGCCCTCCGTGGCACGCCCGGCCTGCGCTCGCGCAGTGCCCGGAACCGCCCGCTAAGGCACCAGCCCCGATGGCATATTAGCCGACGCCCGCGAGTACACGCTTGCGGGCGTTTTTTTTCATTCTCGCGCGCGCTGCGGAGCGGGCTACTTGCCGCCGAAGGACGCTTGGCTCGGGCCCGGTAGGTGCGCGGGCAGAGTCACCAGGCTCAGTGCGCGATCGACCAGCCCGGTTTCATCAGCCCTGACTAGCAGCAGGTTTCTTGCCACGCGCGCGATGAAGACGTAGCCCGCGGGCTCAACCAGCGCGCGGATCGCGTCATCTTGCTGGTTGATGCTCTCGATCACCAGCACCAATGGGCGGTAGACATTCAGGCTGAAGCCCTTGAGCACGTCGAGCTCGGCCCCTTCAACGTCCAGCACCAGCACATCAACGTGGGTAGTCAGCGGGGCGAGCAGCGCGTCCATCGTGGTGCAGGGCACCTGGACGCTGCCAAGCGTGAAGCCTTTGCTATCGAGGGCGCGCTGGTCGTCAACGCTCGCCAGCGAGGCCATAAGCCCGGCGGACTCTTCGCCCCCGCTGACGGTCCGGAACGTGACCTGTGTCGGCCCACCGGGCGCGCTACACGCGGTGTGCGCCACCGTCGAGCCCGGGCGGTTGACCCTTGCGCGCTGGGCCCACGCCTGCTGGGGCTCGATCAGCAGCCCGCGCCAGCCTGCGGCCTCGAGCACATACGTCACCGAGTTGATCAGCCCATCGGCGGCGCCGCACTCGATATAGAACCCGGGCGGGCGGTCGCCTAGCAGGTCCCACAGCAGTCGGTCCTCGCCGTCCTCGCTGAGGAATCGCATCGGCAGCGCGGCGCTGCGACCGGCCCGAGCCAACTGAGCTTTGGCCCGCGTGGTGTACAGCGTGCGCCAGTGTTCTGAAGCCTCAAGGGCGCGCCGACGCTCGGCACGGCGCCACGATTGCATCAGCCTGAGCTGGCGGCGCAGGCGTGCGGCCTGCACCGCGAGCGCCAAAAGCCCCACTGCGCACATCAGCAGCCCGACCAGCATCAGCACCATGAATGTGTCGTTCAAGGACGGTTCGCTCCGGTGCGGCCAGTGACGAAGGGGCGGAGTATAACATGCCCCATGGCTCCGCGCGTACCGGTGGTCATCATGGCGTTTGCCCGGCCCAAGAGCACGGCGATGGTCTTGGACGCCGTCAAGGCCGCGCGCCCGGCGCGGGTCATCGCGGTCCTCGACGGCCCGCGCCCGCACAAGCCCGGCGAGGATGCGTTGTGCGCCGAGGTGGCCGCGCAGTTCGCGCAGAGCGCCTGGCCCTGCCCGGTGGAGGTCATCGCCTCGCCGGTCAACATGGGGCTCAGGGCTCGCATCAGCACGGGGCTCAGTGAGGTCTTCTCACGGCACGACCGCGCGATCATCATCGAGGACGACTGCGTGCCGCACCCGAGCTTCTTCCCGTTCTGCGAGGAGCTTCTGGAGCGATACGCGGACAACCCGCGCGTCTCGGCGATCTCGGGCAACAATTTCGCTGGCACCCTCGGCGGTATTCACCGCGACGCGAGCTATCACTTCACGCCCTTCCCGCACATCTGGGGCTGGGCGACCTGGGCGCGCGTCTGGCAGTCTTTCGACGCCGACATGCGCTGGTGGCGTGGGCGGCGCGAGCTGTTCTGGCTCTGGCGTTGCTTTGGCGACCTTGGCCTGGCGCTGAGCTGGTACCACACGATCCGGAACGTGCGCAACGGGAAGATCAAGAGCTGGGCGCTACCGTTTACCGTTGAGCAGCTAAGGGCGGGCACGATGGCGGTCGGGCCCGAGCAGAACCTGGTGACCAACGTGGGCTTTGGCGACGGGGCCACCAATACCACCGAGGCCACGCACCCGCGATCCAACATTCCCGCTGAGGCAGTGGTCTTTCCGCTGAAGCACCCCGACCAGGTCGCGCCTGATCAGCAGATCACGCGCTGGACGCAGCGCGAGGTCTTTCACGCCCAGCGCCCGGTGACCTTCGGTGGTGTGCGGCGTTGGCTGCGGGGCCGCTGACGGGCCCCAACCCGCGTAGCGTCCGAGCGAGCCCGCTGGCGCAGCGTTCGTCCCGTTGGCCCTGGCTCTTGCAAGCCCCCGGCCACGCCGCTAATCTCGGTGTAGCCGCCGTGGGCATTACGCTCTGCTGACTGGGTCTTGCCGCCCGTGCGGCGCAGACGAGCACCACCGATGAAGATCCTTGTCGTCTCGGATTATGAGCGCCGCGGCGGGGCCGCCCTTGCCACCAGCCTGCTGTGCGAGCAGCTCGTCGTCGACGGGCACGAGGTCCACCACGTTCACTGCCGCCCCTCTGGTGCGCAAGAGCCATGGAGCGCCACGATCTTGCACTGGCGCAGGGCCCGCGGCAGCGGCTCGAAGCTGCTGCGCAAGCTCACTCCCAGGTCACGGCGTCGCACTGGCGACCAGCGCGCGGTGCTTGCGGCCTTTGCGCAGACGATTGACCGCGTGCGGCCCGACGTGGTCAATTTCGCCAATATCCACGGCGTGCTCGACGCGGGCTGGAGTGATCGCATGCTTGCGCTCGCGGCCGCGACCACCGCGGCGTGCTTCACGATGCACGACATGTGGTGGCTCACCGGGCGGTGTGCATACTCGCACGAGTGCCGGAAGTTTGAGACCGGCTGCGATGCCCGGTGTCCAACGCCTACTGAGTACCCCGCGCTGGCCCCGGAGCTGATCCACCCCGCGTGGCTGACGCGCAAGCTGATCGCCCAGGCACACCCGAACATTGGCGTGGTGCCTGCATCGGCGTGGATCGGTCGCGAGGCCGCGGCGAGCGTGTGGGGTCAGCACCCAACCCGCGTGATCAACTACGGGATCAAGAGCGACCAGTACCCCGCGCTTGACCGCGCCGAGAGTCGGCGCGAGCTGGGCATCAACGGTGACGCGCCGGTGCTGCTGAGCGTGGCGGTGGACTGGGGCTCACCGCACAAGGGCGGCGCGCTGCTGGCCGCCGCGCTGGCGGAACTCGAACCCATCAAGCCCACGCTGCTGCTGCTTGGCTCGGGCAACGTGCCTCCGGGCCTCGCATCAGACCGCGTGCGGGCGCTGGGCTACAACGCAAACCCGCGCTTCAAGGCCGCCGCCATGGCCGCCGCCGACTGCCTGGTTCACCCCGCGACGGCGGAAAACTTCAGCAACGTGCTGATGGAAGCGGGCGTGTGCGGGCTGCCCGTGGCGTGCTTTGAGATCGGCGGAAACCCTGAGATCGTGACCGAGGGCGTCTCGGGCCGCCTCTCGCGCGAAGTTACCGGCGCGGGCCTTGCAGCAGCAACCAGAGCATCGCTCGACTTGGGTGGCGGCACGCAGGCGCAGCGCGATGAGCTTCGCCGTCACATCCGCCAGCAGGCCCGCGAGCGTTTCAGCATGAAGCTGCAGGCCCAGCACTATGTTGAGTTCTACCAGCGGCTGATCGACCTACGCAACCCGGGATCACGCTGATGGCCACGCTGCCGACGCTCAGCGTGATCGTCCCGTGCTTCAACGCGAGCGCCACGCTGGCGCGAACGCTCGACAGCCTCTGCTCGCAGCAAGCCGGGGGCGTTGAGCTGCTGGTGATCGACGGCGGCTCAACCGACGCAACGGCGCAGGTGCTCGCGCGGTTTGCAGCACACCTGACCCGCTGCGTCAGCGAGCCCGACCGAGGCCAGTCGCACGCGATCAACAAGGGCTTCGCGCTCTCAACCGGGCGGGTCGTGGCGTGGCTAAATGCTGACGACGTGTACGAGCCGGGCGCGATCGCCGTTGCGCGTGAGGTTCTCGACGAAGCCGCGCACGCCGATCGGCCTGTGGTGCTCGCCGGCGCATGCCGGATGGTGCACGAGGATGTTGCGGGCACCGACTACACGTGGACGCCGCGCAGCAAGGATCTTGAGGTGATGCACTGCCGCGCGCCGTTCGCGCAGCCCGCGGCGTTCATGACGCGTGCCGCGGCCCGCGCCGCCGCCGAACGATTCAGCCTCCCGCCCGGGCAGCTTGTGCGAGAAGAACTGCACTTTGCGATGGATCAGGACCTTTGGTGCCGGGCCAGGGCCGCGGGTGCTGGCTTCACGCTCTCGCATCGCGTGCTGGCGACCTTCAGCGTCGGGGCCGCGGCCAAGAGCACCGTCGGTGGACGCAAGATCGCGGCCGAGATGGAGCGGGTTTATCGCGAGCATGCGCCGGCGAGCCAGCGCTCACTACCGGGCTGGTACCGGCGCACCCGTCTGCCCGCCCAACTCGCGGCTCGGGGCCTGCCCGCGCCGCTGCGAAAGCTCTGGACCCGTACGGGCGACGCGGTGCTGGTGGCGGCGCTTGCCGCGCGGTTCGGCCGCCGAAACGTCAAGGCCATGGACTGGACCTGGTGCCTGTGAACCGAAGCGCCACGCAGCAAGGCAACATGCACGAGATGCTCCTCTCGGTGGTCATTCCTAGCTACAACCGTGCCGCGCTGCTGACGCACGCGGTTGACTCCGTGCTTGCGCAAGCCGACGCGTTCGCGGACCGCATCGAGGTCATCGTTGTTGACGACGGCTCGACCGACGCCTCGGCCCACGTGCTACGCGAGTACCTGCGCCAGCACTACCCGGCGACGATCATCGCGCCAAGAAAGGGGTACGAACTGGGCACCGAGCACGAACCTCGACCAGCACTTGGTCAAGAGCCCAAATCAACACCGGGCCTGCTGGCCCGCATCATCGAGCAGCCCAACGCCGGTGCGGGCGCGGCACGCAATACCGGCACGCGCGCGGCCGCGGGAACCTACGTGCTCTTCCTTGACGGCGACGACACGCTTCTGCCCGGCGCGCTCGCCTCCGTCAGCGCCGCGTTGCACCTGGCGCCCGCTTCACCCCCGACCACCGTCGTCGCTCGCCCACTGATGGTCAACCACGACCCCGAAGACCCCGCGATGCGCCGCGCGGCTCAACAGACCAAACCCGCCGCCAACACACCCGAGCTGCGCACCTGGCCAACATGGCTCGAGGCCTACGCCCACGCCGGGGCGTTCCTCGGCGCTGGCGGGCTGTGCGTGCGCCGTGACGCGCTGCTGACCGCCGGCGGCTTCCCCGAGCACAGGCTCAACTCAGAGGACATCCATCTGCAACTGCGCCTCGGGCGGCTCGGCCCGTGCGTCACCATCGATCAGCCTTCGCTCTTTGCCTACCGCCAACTCCCGGGCTCGGCAAGCCGCGCCAACCAGCGCACACTTGACGGCTGGCGGTACATCGTTCGACAGCACGCGATGAGCGCTTACGGCCCGCACAACGACGCGCTCGATCGCATCGTCATCCGCCTTATGGCCCAGCAAATGCGGGCGCACGCACGGCGTTTCTTACGCGAGGGCGATCATGCGCTGGCCTGGGCGATGTACCGTCTCGGCGCGGGCTGCTCGTGGCGCGCCGGCCGCAAAGGTTGGGTGCTGCGCTACCCCGCCAGCTGGCTGATGCGACGCATCACAAACCGCGGAAGCTAGCAGCACGCTCATGCAAAGTCGCGCCCGTGCCGCACGATCCATTTAAGCGCCACGCCCGGATAGCCCTCCGGCGGCTCGGCGTCCAGCAGCTCATCCTCCAGATCCTCAAACGCCTCAAGGTCAGGCTCGCCCAGAGACTCAAGCCACGCCTCCGCGTCTTCGTCCTTGCAGGTCTCGCTCAGCAGGTTCGGCGGCACCATCTCTACGCCGCGCTCCAGCACGTCCAGCGCGCCCGCGAGCTTCAGTTCCGCGCACGCCTCGCGCATCGCGGGTAGCAGGTTCCACCCGTTTAGCAGCGTGAAGGCCAGCCCCTCGGTGCTCACGCCGATGTGCAGCTCGCAGAGCCCCAGCAGCAGTCGGCGCGGACGGCTGAGTGCCTCAAGCCCCTGGCTCTGCGCCTGCTCGAGCACGTCAGCCAGCGCCCGCTCAACCAGATCGACCGCTTCGTCTGATGGGCCCGTGTCATCAGCGCTGGCCTGCTTGACCAGCACCTCGGCCCGCGTGAGTTCTTGCCGTGTAAGGCGTGCCATCGACATGCTCCTGCGTAGACGGCGCACTGCCGCCCGCTCAATCACCGACCCGTCACGTGCTTGCGGACCTTGTCAAACTCGGCCTGCGTGAGCTTCTCTGGCGCCGCGGCCATGCCCAGCGAGACCAGCACCTCGCCCAAACGCTCTTTGCTGAGCTTGAGCGTGTGGGCCGTCTGCCCAAAGCTGTAAGTCTTGCCCGAGGGCCCGGCCCCACTGGCCGGCTTCGTACTCGCGCCAGCACCAGCCGCGCCCTTGGCCCCGTCCTTGAGCGTCACCGCGCGGTTCAGCACAAGCTTGCGTGCTGCTACGTCGCGCGCCGGCCCGCTGTCGGGGTCAACGCAAAAGTACCCCAGCCGCTCGAGCTGGAACGTCGCGCCGACCTCGCCCTGCGTCAGCAACGGCTCGACCACCGCGCTGACAACCTCAAGCGAGCTTGGGGCCAGATCATCCATCCAGTTCCCGGTCGCCTGCCCCGGAAACTCCGCCGCGAACAGCCGCTCATAAAGCCTGACCTCCGCCGGCACGCCATGCGCGGCGCTGATCCAGTGCACCGTACCGCGAACTTTGCGGACCGGCTTTCCGTCGGGCCCGTGCGGCGCATCGCCGCCGCGCGTCGCGGGGTCATAGGTGCAGAACACGCGCGTGACTGCGCCGCTCGCGTCCTTGTCTACGCGCGTGGGTGTGACGAAGTACGCCCAGCGCAGCCGCACTTCTTGCCCGATCGCCAGGCGAAAGAAGTCGGCCCCTGCCGTCTCCATGAAGTCGTCACGCTCGATCAGCAGCCGCCCGTCAAAGGGCACCTTGCGCGTGCCCGCGCCGGGCCGCTCGGGGTTGACCACAAAGTCCAGCATGTCCACCACGGGCTTGCCGTCGGGGCTTACAGGCCAGTTCTCAACCAGCAGCTCTAGCGGGCGCAGCACGCCCATGGCCCGCGGCGCTGCGCGGTTCAGGTCGTCGCGCAGCGCGTTCTCAAGGCGCACAAGGTCGATCACCGAATCAACCTTCGTCACGCCCACGTCCTCGCACAGCGCGCGGATTGCCCCGGGCGTGTACCCGCGCCGACGCATCCCCGAGAGCGTCGGCATCCGCGGGTCGTCCCAGCCGCGCACGATCCCTGAGCTGACCATCTTGAGCATGTTGCGCTTGCTCAAGACCGTGTACGTCAGCTGCAGCTTGGCGAACTCGATCTGCTGGCTGTGCCAGACCTCAGCGCTCGGCGGCCAGTCCGCGCCGGTGCTCGTCGGTGCCGCGCTCTGGCCCGAGCGGTCCGCCAGCGCCCCGCCTTCGCTCGTGCGCAAGACGCCCGCCCTCCGCCCCTGGTTCACCGCGCGCACGAACCAGTCGTACAGCGGGCGGTGGTTCTCAAACTCAAGCGTGCATACCGAGTGCGTCACGCGCTCAAGGCTGTCCTCAAGCCCGTGCGCCCAGTCGTACATCGGGTAGATGCACCAAGCCCCGCCCGTGTTGTGGTGGTGCTCGCGCACGATCCGGTACATCACCGGATCACGCAGGTTGAAGTTCGGGCTCTCAAGGTCGATTCGCGCGCGAAGCGTCATCCGTCCGTCGGCGTGCTCGCCGCGGCGCATCTCGTCAAACAGCTTGAGTGACTCCGCCGGCGGCCGGTCGCGAAACGGGCTGGTCGCGGGCACGCCCACCGACCCGCGCCGCTCGCCTACCTCCGCCGCCGAGAGCTCGCAGACGTACGCCAGGCCCTTGCCGATCAGGTCGCACGCGCACGCGTACATGAAACCAAAGTAATCACTGGCAAAGTACAGGCCCCCCGCGTGCGGCCCGCTGTCAAAGCTTCCGCCAAAGGCGCTGGTCAGCCACCGCATGTCACGCACGATGCTGTCGACGTACTCCTGCTCTTCCTTCGCGGGGTTGGTGTCGTCAAAGCGCAGGTTGAACCGCCCGCCATACTTCATCGCCAGCGCGTAGTTCAGGCAGATGCTCTTGGCGTGCCCAACGTGCAAGTACCCGTTGGGCTCTGGCGGAAAACGCGTCCGCACGCTCGTGCCGCCGGCGCTCTCCGCGCGCCCCAAGTCCCAGCGCCCCGCGGCGATGTCCGCCTCCACGATCTGCTCGACAAAGTGCGGAGGGCGCGTAGCCGCAGGCACTGACCGCTCACCACCGGCAGCGTCGTTCGGACCAGGCCCAGCGTTCGCAGCTTCAGCACCCATAGGGGCCCATCATAGATCCGCACCCCGGCACCACCTCAGCACCGCCCCAGCGCCGACTAAACCCTACCCAGCACCGCTTTAACCCCGGCCCGTACCGAAATCGCCCCAAAATCAACCCCGTTCACCGGCGCGCGACCACCAGCGCCGCCCAGTCTGCAGGCAGCTCATCATCCTCTGCACTCTCGCCCGCGCTCTGGCCTCCGCTCTCGCCCGGCACCAACGTACCAGCCGGTCCGCCAAGCCCCGCGATCACCCGCGTGCTGGCAAACCCCGCCTCGATCATCGCCTCGCGCAGCTCCGCCAGGCCCCACAGGCGCCAGCGATAGATAAACGCCTCGGGCAACTCCGCCGTCACCTCGCCGCGCTCGATCACGCGGAACGACAGGCTGTTGACCACCCGCGCCGTCCGCGGGTCCGCGGCGTCATGCCGCCACACGCACCGCACCACGCGCCCCTCGCCCGCATCAATTACCCGCGTCGTCGCGCCGGTGGCAAACGCCGTGGCCCCGCCGTAAAGGTCGCACGCCAGCACGCCCCCGGGTGCGAGCCGCGCGTGCGCGCCGCGCAGATAATTCATTAGCTCGGTCCTGGTCTCCAGGTACCCAATCGAAAAGTTCCCGGCAAAGACCACCTCTGCCATCTTCCCTGCGGGCCCCAACGCCCCGGCGCTGACCACCTCACGCCAAGCAACACCGGCCGGATCCGTCAGCGCGTGCCAGTTGCGTACATCGCCCTCGCGCACCACAAGCCGCCCGATGCCCGGCTCTGAAACCAACGCCGCACGCTCCGCCCGAACGCGGGCCTCGCGCACGCACGGGCCGTCAATGTCAGTACCCACCGCGACCCGCGTTGCACTCTGGCCGACCCACCAACGGCTCAGCGCCGCGCTGCCGCAAAAATCCTCGTGCAGCACCACCGGCGCGGCACCGTGAACACTCTCCAGCAGCCGCCCAAGCACCGGGACCGACTGCACGCACAGCTCATAGAGGTCGTAGCGGTCCATTTACCAGGCCCACCTCGGCGCCGGCTCGACGCTCATCACACAACTTCAACACGCCCCGCCTCAACCCTTCCCATGCCCTGCGCCACCCGCGCTCGGCACGTCAACCTCAGCCATCGAACTCCCTCAAGCATCGCGCAACGCGGGCCAGCGCGCGGGCCGGGCCCAAAATCGCCAGGCAGTGGCCAAGCCCCGGGCTGACCGTCGAGCCGCACAGCGCCACCCGCAGCGGCTGCGCCACGCCGCCGATCGCCAGGCCCTCACGCTGAGCCAGCCCCGCAATCAGCGAGTCCAACCCAGCAGGCAACCCAGCAGGCAACCCAGCAGGCAACCCAGCAGGCAAGCTAACCGACACTCCGGCAGGCAAGCTAACCGGCTCTTCGGCAGGCCC
>Ga0105048_10011705_pt1 | contig 13809 bp, 11 predicted proteins | sample MAT05_FD_78382 | JGI IMG/M metagenome (GOLD analysis project Ga0105048, IMG submission 78382) | Freshwater microbial communities from Lake Fryxell liftoff mats and glacier meltwater in Antarctica - MAT-05 | ecosystem: Environmental > Aquatic > Freshwater > Ice > Liftoff microbial mat | place...
CCCTTGCCCTTCAAGCAGGCAATTCCCGACGTGGGTTTTGTCCGGATGAAGATTCAGGCCATTGGCCTTGACCCACGCCTTGACTTCCTCCAGCGCCGTTTGCGCGTGTTCCGCGCTCTGGCAGGTGAATCTTTCGCCATATCGAGGCAGCCTTTGAGAGGACCATGCGCAGCAAGTGGTCCATGATCGCGCTTGTTACAAGATAAATTTGAAACGGTGCCGGTGCCTTCCGCGTACGTCTTTTCCTCATCTGTCATCGCGTCCTCCCGTGCCGAAACCGCAGTTGAAATAATCAGGGCGGTTATGTCTTCAACACGCCATACGGCTGTCCTGCTTCTGAGTATTATCTGATTGGGATAAATACCCGACTTTATTCCGGCGCACCACGAGGACTTTGCGATAGGAATAATGGCCGGGATAGGGGGGGGTAGCCTTAGGATCGCCAATGATCTGCGGGAGGTGCAGAAATCCTGTTTCGGGGAAAATCATCTAATACCTTTCTCTGGTTGGGATAAAAAAAACGCCAGGGCTTTTGGGCCAGGGCGCTTGTGGAAAATGTAAAGACTCATCCGATGTAGAAATTAGTGAGAGTGCTCCTTCTTGCAGTCTCAAAAATACTGTTCGCGACGGGTCGCATCAATCGACAGGTTTGCGTGTTGATGGTCGAAAAATACTTTGCCGTGGGAATAAAAAAACGCCGAAGCTTGGGCTAGGGCGTTTGCAAGATACAAGGCTGCATCGAAGTAAGGGGCGAGGGTTTCTTTGGTGCAGTCCCACAACTGCAATTCACGACGGGGCGCGAAATTCTTAAACTCAGGGCGAGCGCGATCATCAAAGGCTCGCACTGCGATGAAATAGTTGGCTACCAAACGGGCTACTCGCGGACCACTTAAATTTGGGTCCAATTCACCGCTGTCCGGCTCCACACAAGCCTATCTATTAGCGCCGGTGGGCGGCTCCGATATCGCAGGCGACGCGAGCGGCAGGCGAGTTGCGCGCACTGCGCAAACACGATGCGTGAAGGTCTCGCGCGTCAGCGACAGCGCTGGATCAATGGTGAAACCTGAAAGGTTCTTCATGATGGTCCTTTACTTTAGCGACGCAGCGCGACTTCGAGCTGCGATTTGTTCATGTGCGAGCGTCCCTTGATGCCTTTGTCGCGCGTTTCATTAGAGCTGGCGATACGTTCGTCCGCTGAAGTCGCTGTTCCGCCCGCGAGCCAAGTCATTGCCCGAGGATGAGGCTACTCTGGCAGATCATTCAATTCATAGCTGGTACTGCGCCCGCCCGCGTTAGTTTTCCGCAACACACCGCGCGCCCGCAGCTCGTTGATGTCACGCAACGCCGAGTCTGGAGAGCATTTGGCGATGACTGCCCACTTGCTGCTGGTGAGCCTGCCATCGAAGCCATCAAGCAGCTTGTTGAGCAACTTTACTTGGCGCTCGTTCAATGGCGTCGTCGCCCAATGCTGCCAGAACCGTGTTTTGACCAGCACTGCGTCAAGCGTGTGTTGTGCTTGATCTATGGCGCGATGCAAGCTATTCAGGAACCAGGCCAACCACTCCGTGACATCCATTGAACGCTTCTGCGTCCGCTCCAGGACGTCGTAGTAGGCCTTACGCTCGCGCTGAATCTGCGCCGTCAAGCTATAAAAGCGTTGCGGGCTGCCGTCGGCGCGCGCCAGCAGCAGGTCGCCTATGGCCCGGGCAATACGACCGTTGCCGTCGTCGAACGGGTGCAGAGTGACGAACCAGAGATGGCCAAGACCCGCCTTGAGCAGCGGCGGTTCGTTCGATGCACTATTGAGCCAATCCAGGAACCGGCTGGTTTCAGCGTCCAGACGGCCAGCAGGTGGCGCCTCGAAATGCACACGCTGTCGGCCAATGGGCCCGGACACCACCTGTATCGGACCGGTGGCATCATCTCGCCAGCCGCCGACCTTGATCCTGGAAAGGCCAGAGTAGCCGGTGGGAAACAATGCGGCATGCCAACCCAACAGCCGCTCACGCGACACTGGCGCAAGACAGTTGGCGGCGGCATCGAGCACCATCTCAACGACGCCGTCGACGTGTCGATCGACCGGGGCAAGGGCGCCGATGTCCACGCCCAAGCGGCGCGCGATGCTCGAACGCACTGCTTCGAGGTTGAGCTGCTGACCCTCGATCTCGCTGGTCTTGACCACGTCCTCGGTGAGCGCCGAAAGGCTTGCGTGATCGCGCAGCGCCCTGCCCACGTCGGCCAAGCGTCCCATCAAGAGCCCCTGGGCACGACTGACTTCGGCCATGCGGCCAGCCAAGGATACCAGATCGAAGCTCCAATTCGGCCAGTCACTGGCCTGCCAGATGTATTCGTTATCGCCGCTATTCATGCGGAGATTTTGCACCGTATTCTCAGCATGGACAAGTTATTCGCCGCACAAAATGCGGTGAAAGTGGTGCCATTCGCCGCACGGAGCGGGCAATTGCCTGCGCAAATTTCTGTTCGCAATGGTTCGCAGCAGCCCCGCAGCGCTTCGATTCCGGCACTTTCAATGGTCGTTTGTGCGGGGTGCCGCCCCACCACCCATACCAATGACCAACTGCTTTCCAGCCGCCTCGCCGTTTCCCCACAGCGTGACCGCGACTTCACTACTTGGCGAAAAGCGTGACCACTTGGTGTAACATCTCGCACCCATGCAACATCTCTTCATCGGTCACGCTTGGCGAAAATCACTGGCCACGTTCCGCGAATGCACAGGAAGCACGCTGCCGGTTTGTGATGGTGGAGGACAGCTGGTGGGAATCGATTGAGCCACTCCTGAAATGACCCTCGACTTCGCCACCCTCGACACCCTGCGCACTCACCACCCGGCGTGGCGATTGTTGCGTTCGGACCATGCGGTGCTGGTGGCAAGTTTCCTGCACCGGGTGTTCGTGGTGCCCAATGCGCGCGTGATGGCGGCGGCGGATCTGGCCGAAGCGCTGGAAGATGAGTTGTATGCGCTGCGCCTGCAGTTGGGTGAAAAAGGTGAAACCGCCTTCCCCAAGCCGGCGCTGGATTACCTGAACGACTGGGCCGCGCCCGACAAGGGCTGGTTACGCAAGTTCTACAAGCCGGGCACGGATGAGCCGCAATTTGACTTGACGCCGTCAACCGAAAAGGCCATCGCCTGGCTGGTGCAGTTGTCAGAGCGGCAGTTCGTCGGCACCGAATCGCGCTTGCTGACGCTGTTTGATTTGCTCAAGCAGATGAGCGAAGGCAGCGAGTCCGATCCGGCCAAGCGCATGGCGGAACTGCACAAGAAACGTGATGAGATCGACGCCGAGATTGCGCGGGTGCTGGCGGGCGATGTGCCGCTGCTGGATGACACGGCGGTGAAGGACCGCTTCCAGCAGTTCATGCACGGGGCGCGCGAGTTGCTCACCGACTTTCGCGAGGTCGAGCACAATTTCCGCCAACTGGATCGACGTGTGCGTGAGCGCATTGCCTTGTGGGAAGGCAGCAAGGGCGAGCTGCTCGAAGACATCATGGGCGAGCGCGATGCGATTGCCGACTCCGATCAGGGCAAGAGCTTTCGCGCATTCTGGGATTTTCTGCTGTCCAGCCGTCGGCAAGAACAACTGACCGAGTTGCTGGATCGCGTGCTGGCGCTTCCCGCCGTGACCGATCTCAAGCCCGATGGCCGCACGCGGCGCGTGCATTACGACTGGATGGAAGCCGGCGAGCACACGCAGCGCACGGTCGCCGCCTTGTCGCAGCAGTTGCGGCGCTTTCTCGACGACCAGGCGTGGCTGGAAAACCGCCGGATCATGGACATCCTGCGCGGCATCGAGAGCAAGGCCCTGTGCCTGCGCGGGTCGCCACCGACCGGGAATGTGATGGAGATGGCCGAGGCGCAAGCCAACGTCGAGCTAGCCATGGAGCGCCCATTGTTCACCCCGGCCATCAAGCCGTTGATTGCCGACCTGGCTTTGCAGGCGGGCAATGAAGACATCGACGCGCAAGTGCTGTTTGATCAGGTGGTGGTGGACAAGGCACAACTCACCCGCCACATCCGCCAAGCCTTGCAAGACAAGGCGCAGATCACCTTGAGCGAGCTGGTGGCGACCCAGCCCTTGCAGCAGGGGCTGGCCGAGTTGGTGGCCTACCTGCAACTGGGCAGCGAGGCCTTCAGTAGCGTGGTGGATGACGATACGCCCGAATCCATCCGCTGGCAGGCGCTGGCCACGGATGGACAGTCAATCATCCGCCGTGCGCGACTGCCGCGCGTGATCTTCATGCGCTGAAGAACAACAAGCTGGAGCAAGGGATGGAAGAACAGATTTCAAGTGCCGACGAATCACGAAGCACCGCACCAGCGCCCGTTGCTGATTTGTCGGTGTTGCTGATCAACCTGCTCAAGAACGTGCTGTACCGTGACGGCGACGAACGGCAATGGGCGGCGCTGCTGAATCTGCAAGCCCGGGTACGTGATTACGTGACGGTGCTGAATCTGGAACTTATGCTGGATGAGGCAGAAGGCTATGCCTTCTTGAAAAGCCGCCCGGAGCCTGCCGACGATGATCCATCACCCCGCTTGCCGCGCTTGGTAGCACGGCGGCCCTTGTCCTTCCCGGTGAGTTTGTTGCTGGCGCTGCTGCGAAAAAAGCTGGCCGAATTTGATGCCGGGGGCGGTGACACGCGGCTGGTTCTCAGCCGTGATGACATCGTGGAACTGGTGCGCGTGTTTCTTCCCGATGGCCCCAATGAAGCCAAACTGATCGACCAGATCGAATCCACCATCAACAAGGTGGCGGAGCTTGGGTTTTTACACAAGCTGAAATCCGCCAGCGGCGCGACGGCAAGCTCGGCCAGTTACGAGGTGCGGCGCATTCTCAAGGCCTTTGTCGATGCCCAGTGGCTGGCCGAATTCGATGCGCGCCTGGCCACGTATCAGTCACAACTGTCTGGCGTAACCATTTCTAAGGAGGGCGCACGCAATGAATGATCCGCAATCCTTGGGCCTGGACTTCTGTGCCGACGACACGCTGTCGGGCTTTCGCCTGACGCGGCTGGAGGTATTCAACTGGGGCACTTTCGACAGCCGGGTGTGGACGCTGCAACTGGATGGCAGGAACGGTCTGCTCACAGGCGATATCGGCTCGGGAAAATCTACCTTGGTCGATGCCATCACCACCTTGCTGGTACCCGCCAACCGCATCGCCTACAACAAAGCGGCGGGCGCAGATAGCAAGGAACGGACGCTACGCTCCTACGTGTTCGGGCACTACAAATCCGAACGCAACGAAGTCACGGGAGCGGCCAAGCCGGTGAGCTTGCGCGACCAGAACAGCTACTCGGTCATCTTGGGCGTGTTCCATAACGCAGGTTATGACCAGACCGTGACGCTGGCCCAGGTGTTCTGGATGAAGGAAGCGCAAGGACAACCGGCGCGGTTCTTTTTAGGTGCCGAACGCGGCTTGTCGATTGCCTCGGACTTTGCGCATTTCGGTTCGGACATTGCCCAGTTGCGCAAAAAACTGCGCGGACTGGGCGCCGAACTGCATGACAGCTTTCCGCCCTATGCAGCCTGGTTCCGTCGTCGCTTTGGTATCGAGAACGATCAGGCGCTGGAACTGTTTCACCAAACGGTTTCGATGAAATCGGTGGGCAACCTGACCGACTTCGTGCGCAGCCATATGCTCGAGCCGTTCGAGGTGGGCCCTCGCATTCAGGCACTGATCGGCCATTTTGACGATCTCAACCGTGCCCATCAGGCGGTGCTGAAAACCCAGCAGCAGGTCCAACTGCTCACGCCCTTGGTGGCCGACTGTGGCCGACACAGCGCGTTGGTGACCGAAGTCGAAGGTCTGCGGGGGTGCCGGGAAAGCCTTCGATCCCATTTCGCCAGCCTGAAGCTGAGCCTGATCGACAAGCGGTTGAACTTGCTGGCCGAAGAATGGGAGCGCGTGGATGCTCAGGTACAACGGCTCGACACCGTCAATGAGGAACAAGGTCAGCAAATTGATGAGTTGAAGCAGGCGATCAATGACAACGGCGGCGACCGCCTGGAACGACTGGCCGCTGATATTCGCAAGAAAGAACAGCTTCGCGATGCACGCAAGATCAAGGCCGGACGCTACACCGTGCTGGCAACGGTGTTGGGCGAGCCAGCGGCAGCCAATGCCGCTAGCTTCGCCGCGCAGCAGGGCAAGTATCAAACGTGGCGCGAAGAGGCACGCAATCGCGATGCCGATCTCCAAAACGCCTTCACCGAACACGGCGTCACCCTGCGGCAGGGCAAACTGGAACACGAGCAGCAAAGCGCCGAAATCGACAGTCTCAAGCGCCGTCGCAGCAACATCGACGATCAGCAGATCCAGATCCGTGCCGCCCTGTCCACAGCATTGGGTTTGGCCGTGGAGGACATGCCCTTCGCCGGTGAGTTGATCCAGGTGCGCGACGATGAGCGCGATTGGGAAGGCGCGGCCGAACGCCTGTTGCGCGGATTCGGCCTGGCGCTGCTGGTGCCCGATGCACACTACAAAGCCGTGGCCGAATGGGTGGATAGCGCGCATTTGCGTGGCCGCCTGGTGTACTTCCACGTACGCGCGCGCCGAACCAGCGATCTGCCCGACCTGCATCGCGATTCACTGGTTCGCAAGCTGGCCATCAAGCCTGATTCTCGGCACTATGACTGGTTGGAGCGCGAGCTGAGCGCTCGTTTCGACGTGGCCTGCTGCGTCACGCAAGAGCAGTTCCGCCGTGAAACGCGCGCTATCACCCGCGCCGGCCAGATCAAGGACCCAAGCGGCCGCCATGAGAAGGATGACCGTCAGCGCATCGACGACCGCAGCCGCTACGTACTGGGCTGGAGCAACAGCGCCAAGATTGCTGCACTGGAGGCCCGGCGCCGCCAGCTTGAAAAGCAGTTGGGTGAGGTCGGCAGCCAGATCGCGGACATTCAGAAGGAACGCGCGGGACTCGCCAGCCGTCTCGATGCATTGACGCGTCTTGAGGAAGTCACCGCCTTCGATGAGCTGGATTGGGCCAGTGTCGCCAGCGAAATCGCGCAGCTGACGGATGAACGCAGCCGGCTGGAGTCGGCGTCGGACGTGCTCAAGCAGTTGAATGAAAGCCAACGCGCCTTGCAAAAGGCGCAAAAGCAAACGGGGGAAACGCTGCAAGCTGCGCGCGAGAAACGGGCCAAGGCGGAACAGCGTCGCTCTGATGCGCAAGATCAGCGCCTGCAAACAGAGGCCTTGCTGGTCGGCGCGGTTGTCGATCAGGCGCTTGCGGATCGGCTTGCAGCGATGCGCGCCGAGGCGCTGGGCGAGCATCAGCTGAGCGTGGAGTCCTGCGACAACCGCGAGAGCGAGGTTCGCCAATGGCTACAAGACAAAATCGATGCGGAACAGAAGCGCCTTGAGCGCCTGGCCGAGAAAATCATCAAGGCCATGGCGTCGTTCAAGGAGGCGTTCAAGCTGGAAACGGCTGAGATCGACGCCAGCCTCGATGCGGCCTTCGAATACGAAAACCTGCTCACGCAGTTGAATCGGGACGATCTGCCGCGTTTCGTCGCGCGCTTCAAGGAGTTGCTTAACGTCAACACCATCAATGAGGTCGCCAGCTTCAACGCCCATTTGAACCAGCATCGCGAGACCATCAAGGAACGCATCACCCACATCAACAAGTCCTTAGGCGAAATCGACTACAACCCGGGGCGCTACATCGTGCTCGAGTCGCAGATCAGCCCCGACGCGGAGATCAGGGGCTTTCAGCAGGAATTGCGTGCGTGCACCGAGGGTGCGCTGACGGGGGTGGTTGGCGGCTCGGACGACGCCCAATACTCCGAGGCGAAGTTTATACAGGTCAAAGTCATCATCGACCGCTTCCGTGAGCGCGAAGGATTATCGGAGCAGGATCGTCGCTGGACCGTCAAGGTCACCGATGTGCGCAACTGGTTCCTGTTCGCCGCCAGCGAGCGTTGGCGTGAGGACAACTCCGAGCACGAGCACTACTCAGACTCCGGCGGCAAGTCGGGCGGCCAGAAAGAGAAGCTGGCCTACACCATCCTGGCTGCCAGCCTGGCGTATCAGTTCGGGCTGGAATGGGGGGCTGTGCGCTCGCGCTCCTTCCGCTTCGTGGTGATCGACGAAGCTTTTGGTCGCGGCTCAGATGAATCGGCACAGTACGGACTGAAACTGTTCCGGCAGCTCAACCTGCAACTGCTGATCGTGACGCCGCTGCAAAAGATCCACATCATCGAACCCTACGTATCGAGTGTTGGCTTCGTGCACAACGAGGGTGGTCGGGCGTCCAAGCTGCGCAATCTGTCCATCGAGGAATACCGGGCGCAGAAGGCTACGATGGCTCCACTGGCCACGCCGGAGTTGGCGCAGTGACGTGGACCAGCGCGCAAGAATTGAAGGCGCAACTGGTGCGACTGTGGAAGCGCGGAGATCTGCTGCGCGATGCAGTATCAGGCCAGTCCCGCTTTCCATTGCGCCTGACGCTCAAGGGGCCGGGGTCCGCCGACATCACCGACCGTTTTGATGCGGTGCGCGCGTGGGCCGCTGAATTGGCGGCCACCGACGCAGTGCGCCTTGAGTGGCAGGAAATTCGCCACCGGGTTCAAGGCACGCAAAATTTGCCGTTAAGCGCATGGGTTAACGCCATCGAAGATGCGCTGAGCTGGCTCGGCAAGCGCCGTGAATGGGAACGCTTTGCGGGACTAGTTTCTGCAACACGACAGGCCCACCCCGCCTTGCTGCCGTGGCTGGAAAGACGCCCGCTACAAGCCTTGGCGCTGGCTGAAGAATGGACGCGGCTGCTGGCTGTGGTCGGTTGGCTCACGGACCAGCCGCGCCCGGGCATTTACCTGCGCCAGGTCGATCTGCCCGGGGTGCATACCAAATTCATCGAAGCCCATCGCAGCGTGCTCGCCGAACTGCTCGACCTGGCGTTGCCGGCCGCTGTCGTTACCCCGTCGAAATCGGGCATCAGCCACTTTGCTGGCCGCTACGGATTCCTGGAAAAACCGATACGCATCCGCTTTCGCGTGCTTGACCCGGAGGTTCCGTCGGTGTGCGGGGCGGACTGTCCCGACATCACCCTGGACGCCGCTAGCTTCAGCCGCCTTCGGCTTCCCATCCGGCGGGTGTTCATCACTGAAAACGAGACCAACTTCCTCGCCTTCCCGCGCGTCCAGAAGTCCATTGTCATCTTCGGTGCCGGCTACGGCTGGGAGGCCCTGGCGCAGGGCCGTTGGTTGAACGATTGCACGGTGTATTACTGGGGCGATATCGACACCCATGGCTTTGCCATCCTGAATCAACTGCGCGGACAATTCGCCCACGTCGCTTCGCTCCTGATGGATCGGGATACGCTCCATGCGCACATGGCGATTTGGGGTGTGGAGGACAAGCCTTCGCTGGTGGACCTGCCAAGGCTGACGGCTGACGAGCGTGCGCTCTACGACGATCTGCGCGACAACCGCATCGGCAAGGGGCTGCGCCTTGAGCAGGAGCATATTGGATTCGGCTGGGTGGGTCAGCGCCTGCAAGAGCTCATTGGCGATGCCAACCACGCCAAGCAGAGCCCCTGGCCATAGAACCATAAAAAGACTAAATTCAGTCGTCTTTAAATTTCCGGGACTACCGTCATGCGCTACTCATCTCAAGTCAAACCGATAAGCTACCTCAAGGCCAACACAGCCGAAGTGTTCAACCAAGGATAAGCAATGAACGGCGAATTGTTCTCCGCGGTGTTCCTGCTGCTGCTCGTGCTCGACCCGCTCGGCAATATGCCGTTTGTGCTTTCGCTCCTGCGCAACGTGCCGGACAAAAGGCGCCCGCCGATCATCCTGCGCGAGTGCGCGGTCGCCGTTGTCGTGCTGATCGTCTTCCTGTTCGTCGGCGACTGGCTGCTCGTTGCCATGCGTCTGTCCAATCCGGCGCTTGAAATTGCCGGCGGACTGATTCTCTTCCTGATCGCCCTGCGCATGGTCTTCCCGCCCGCCAGCCACGCCCACGAGTTTGCTGACGACGAAATCGACGGCGAGCCCTTCATCGTACCGCTCGCCATTCCGATGATCGCCGGCCCGTCGGCACTGGCCACCGTGCTGCTCGCCTCGCGCCAACCCGGGCAAGCGCTGGTCTGGGTCAGCGCGATTATCCTTGCCAGCGCAGTGAACGCCGCCTTCCTGCTCGCCTCCGGCTGGTTCGCCCGGCTGTTCGGCAAAGCCGGCATGCAGGCCCTCGAACGGCTGATGGGATTGATCCTGACGACGATAGCCGTGCAGATGTTGATCTCGGGCATCACTATCGCCTTCCACGTGCGCTGAACCGGGTCGCCGGCAAGGCGGCGACCGCTGCGCTCAGGCCGGTTTGCGCCGGCCGGAAAAAACGATCGGCGCCATCTGAACGGCGACAATGCAGACGAAAATCAGTACGCAACCAGCGATGCCAGTCGAATTAAGTCGGTCGCCCATCAGAATGAAACCGAAGAGCGCGGCGAACAGCGTTTCCGCCGAGAGGATGATCGCCGCGTCGGCGGCGGCGGCGTAACGCTGGGCGACGACCTGTCCGGTGTAGGCGATACCGACCGAAATAACGCCGGTATAGACGATCGGAATGGCGGCGTTGCGGATGCCGTCTACGGTGATTGTTTCGCTCAATGCGGCGCCCAGCAGGCAGGCCACCGCACAGACGAAAAACTGGCCGCAGGCGATCAGAAACGGTGCTGCCAGCCGGTCGCCGACGCGCCCGACGAAGATCACGTGCAGCGCCCAGAACAGGCTGCTGGCGATGACCCAGGCATCGCCACTACCGATGGCCAGTGCGCCGGCGCCCGAGAGCATCCAGGTGCCGGCCAGACAACCGATCGCCGGGGGCCAGATCGACCAGTGCGGCCGCACACGCACGATCAGCCAGGACAACAGCGGCACGAGCGGCACGTAGAGCGCGGTCAGGAAGCCGGCGTTGGTCACCGTCGTCGTCTTGATGCCGATCTGTTGAAAAACGGCGCCAAAGGTGAGCAGCAGCCCAAGGCCGATGATGCCGCGGACGCTTCGCCACCCCGGCGGCGCGGCGCCGCGCGCGAGCCGCCGCCAATCGCGCCAGGCGAGCGGCGCAACAACCGCCACGCCGAGCAGAAACCGGATTCCGGTGAAGGTTAAGGGCTCGACGCCATCCATGCCGTGTGCCTGGGCAACGAAGGCAGAGCCCCAAATCAGCGCGACGAAGAGCAGCAGTAAATTGGCTTGCGAGCGGCTCAAACGAAGGCATCCGGCGAAAAAGATGCATTTTAGCCGAAGCCAGCGAGCGGATGACCGATTCTCGCTGGCGTGCGCGCCACCCGCGGCTTATCGGCCGCGTATCGGATAGAGCCACACGAACAGGCACTGGCCTTGCGATTCGGCGAGTTGCGCAAGTTGGCAGAGTTCGCTCAGTTGCCCCAGCAGATCTTCAGGGTCAGTCTCATCGGCTTCGAATTCTTCGCTCGCAGCGAGTTCGCTGGCGACGTTCTCGAGCGCATCATCGTCAAGCGCCGCGAGCTTCTCGAGCAGTTCGGGCGGGATACGCAGGACGGTCGTCTCGTCTTCCGAGACATAGACCGGCTCGTAGAGGTCGAGCGCCATTTGCAGCGGGTCGCCGGTGAGCAGGCAGTGCAGCGTCGCGACCTTGTTGGTATCGAATCCGAGCGCTTCGATACCACTCCACTCATCGAGCGGGGCGAGCGAGTCGCCGATAGCGTCATACTCGTCTTCTTCGGCGGCGACTATGTTCGTGAACATTTCCATCATGGTGTCTCCGGTCAAGAAATGGGGGCCAGGCTGAACGGGGAAAAGCGCGGCTCGGGTTATGGGCAGGGAACATACCTGATTGCCCGGGCAGGTCCGTAAACGCAAAGACGCGGCGGCAAAAACTTGCTTGCGAATGCCCGCTGACTCGAATTTTAGCGGAACATCGGCATGAGCAGAGCGGGCGAGCCGAAAAGAGCAGTTGAACTGCGCGCCGTGGACACTTATCCTGAAACCCATTGCGTCAGCGCGCGATGAACCCCATTCCCCGCCGGCCGTAATGACTGCTGCGCCGACAGGCGCCGGGAAAGAACCCACATGTCTCCCCTGTACATCGCCACACCGCCCGCCCTCCGACCAGACGCCGGCGCCCAATGAGCCGCGTATCGGCGAAAAGGGCAGCGTTCTGGCTGTTGCTCGTCGGCGTTTCGCTTCCGGTGAGCTGGCTTTTGCGCCACCAGGGCGTCCCCGCCGCCTTCCTCGTCGGCTCGATGGCCTGTGCCATCGCGCTCAGCATGTCGGGCGTGCGCCTTGCGCTGCCGCGTCGTTTCTTTTTCGGCGCGCAGGCGCTGATCGGCTGCGCCGTCGCCGAAAGCATTACCGCCGCGATCGTCGTCGCCGTCATCAAGGACTGGGCGGTCATGTTGCTTATCGTCGCCAGCACGGTGCTGGCCGGCGCACTCGTCGGCTGGACGCTCGTCAGGTGGCGCACGCTACCGGGAACGACGGCGGCCTGGGGCTCGATACCCGGCGGTGCAGCGGCGATGGTGGCCATGGCCGAAGCCGGCGGTGCCGACGCGCGGCTGGTCGCGCTGATGCAGTATCTGCGCGTGTTGATCGTCGTATTGACGGCGTCGATGGTCGCCCATCTGTTGGTCATCGTCGTGCCACCGGCGAGCGTCGTCGCTGCCCCGTCGCTGCTCGATTTCGGTCCCTGGCGACCGGTCGTCATCACCCTTGCGCTGGCCGCTGGTGGCGCGTTTATCGGACAGTTGCTGCGTATTCCGGCCGGCGCCATCCTGGTCCCGATCGTACTGGGTGGTGCGCTGCGCGCGAGCGAAATGCTCACTTTCTACCAGCCGTTCTGGATGCAGGCCGGGGCCTCGGCGCTGCTCGGCTGGTACGTTGGGCTGGGGTTTGATCGCGGCATCCTGCGCTCGGCGCTTCACGTGCTTCCGCGCATCCTGCTATCGATCGGTTTTCTGATCGGGCTGTGCAGCATTTCAGCCGCGCTGCTCGTCGTCGTGATGCACACCGATCCGCTCACCGCCTATTTGGCGACCAGCCCCGGCGGGCTCGATTCGATGGTGCTGATCGCCATGGGCGGCGGGGCCGACGTCCCCTTTGTCGTCGCCGTGCAGACGCTGCGGCTTTTTGTCGTCATCCTCGTCGGGCCCAGTGTCGCGCGCCTGATCTGCCGCCATGCATCCGCCTCGACACAGCGCTGACCACGCCGCCGACCAGAACTCGGCAGCTTGATCAGGGATGAATCGAAAAACGATTTTCGACAAACGGCAACACGCAAACGGATCGACCAGCGCGTCTTCGCTTCCTGCGCCGAGCCGTGTGACGCATTTAACGCTCGAGCGCGCTGCGGGCGAAAAAGCCGTAGCGCGCACCGTGCTCCCGCAGATCAGCGGCGGCTGGCCCTTTCGTAGAGCGGCATCACCTTCTGTACATCGGTTTGCAGTTCGCGCAATCGGCTCTCGTTGCTCGGGTGCGTCGACAGCCATTCCGGCGTCCCGCCACCGCCGTCCTGCGCCATTTTCTGCCACAGCGCGATCGCTGCGCGCGGATCGTATCCGGCGCGCGCGGCGAGTTCAATGCCGATGAGGTCGGCCTCGCGTTCGTTCTCGCGGCTGTTGGGCAAGACGAACATCGCCTGCGAAAACGGTCCGGTCAGTTTCGGGTCGATATGGATGCCGGTGAATATCTCGAGCGCCAGCGAGCCCAGCCCGGTTCCGACCTGCGTCGCCATCTGCCGCCCCATCCGCTCGCGCGCATGCTCGCGCAGCGCGTGGGCGATCTCGTGGCCCATCACTGCCGCC
>Ga0105048_10011708_pt1 | contig 13808 bp, 10 predicted proteins | sample MAT05_FD_78382 | JGI IMG/M metagenome (GOLD analysis project Ga0105048, IMG submission 78382) | Freshwater microbial communities from Lake Fryxell liftoff mats and glacier meltwater in Antarctica - MAT-05 | ecosystem: Environmental > Aquatic > Freshwater > Ice > Liftoff microbial mat | place...
GGAAGGGTTGCTACAAGTGTTTTGCCCTCACCGGTCGCCATCTCAGCTACTTTGCCTTTGTGTAATGCGTAACCACCAATGAGCTGAACATCGTAATGTACCATATCCCATTTGATGCGGTTACCGCCGGCCATCCAATTGTTTTTCCAAGTGGTTTTGTCGCCTTCGACAGTTACATAGTCTTTGCCCTGTGCCGCCAAAGTTTTGTCGAATTCTGATGCCGCGAAAGTTAATTCTGCATTTTCCGAAAGTCTTCTAGCTGTTTCTTTTACGATTGCAAATGCTTCAGGTAGTATTTCTTCAAGTACTTTTTCAATCTCTGCATTGACGTCTTTTTCAAGTTTGTCTACTTGGTGGTAAATCAATTCTTTCTTTTCAAGATCAGTGCCTGAAAGCGATTCCGCCTGCGCTTTCAATTCATCAATCTGCTGTTGAATTGGCTGTATCGTATGATGGATTTTTTTCTTGAGGTCTGCGCTTTTTTGTCTGAGGCTATCGTTACTTATAGTTTTCAATTCTTCACCAAAGAGATTCACATTGGTAACTATGGGCTGGACTTCTTTAAGGTCAGTTTTCGATTTGTCCCCTACAAATTTTTTGAGGATTTTATTTAATGTCGATATCATGGAATTTTTTTCTTTCTTAATTAACAAGTGTCATCCGTGTTTCCGGTTTGCCTTTCAAACAATAATAGTGACTCAGAGCAGTGAGGGTTGCAAATGTAGTGGATAGGCACACTTGTGGGTGGTGGCTAAAATTAATGCCAAAAGAAATTTCCTGACATACTGTCGGTTTCAACTTAGGCCATACTTTGAATGGTAAGTGGAAATTTACAAGCACCATAATTTATACCAATGTTATATCAAAATGAAACATACTTTAGTCCAAAAACAAGTTTTATTATTTTGCTATAATGAGAAGGAATGCAACAGTTCATCGCAACCGAGAGAAACGAAGATTAGTCTCTTACACTTGTCCATTCAGTATTACTTGTAATATGGTCTTAGCCATTTTATGAGATCTAGCGGTAAATGCCGCTGGAATTGATGTTTGGTAAAATGCAGAGAAACGGCGTTGGATTAATACATAACACCAAACTGGACCGCAGCCTTAAACGTTGAGATTAAACAGAATTCAACTTCATGAAAGCCTCGAAATTATAATTCCGAAGAGTAAAAAAATCAAATAAATGATTAGAAATTAGTGGCTTATAACGATTCTGCTTGTTTGAAAAACTTTACCTTCATTTTGAATAGCACAGAAATAAATGCCATTTTCATATTCGTTGGCATCAATAATTACCAACCCTTGTTTATTAATGAGTTTCACTTTTTTCACAACTGCGCCAAGCATATTGTACATGGTAAGTGAAGCGTCCGATGGGTTTCCGGTAAATTGATAGGCTATTGTTCCTTTGTTTACCACAGGATTTGGTGTCACGCTGGTTATTTCACCCTGAAGTTTTACCGATTCATTTACATTCACTGTTGCAGCTACAAGGTAGCTTACCTCATAGCAGAATTCTTGTGTCGGATCCGCATCATTAAAGAAGCAGTATGAATAAACTCCGTCGCCGGCATTGCCGTAGTGACGGTATTTGGCATAAAATGAGTTACTTGTTTGGCCTGGTTCTAAAGTCACAATTTCATTGAGGGTGGTTGGTCCTGTGTTCCAAGGTGAACACAAAATTCCCCAGCAGAACTGACTAAGCGCACCATCTACTTGAGCAACTGGAACTCTTTTGCACTTAATATCCATTGCATTACCTGTGGCATTGGTAACATTCCATGCGACGCCCAATTCTTCTCCATCAGTGGCTGAGGTGCCGTAAACAACATTCTCCTCGTTTGTCAATGTTACAATTTGAGAAAAACCGAAAGTTGTAAATAAAACGGCAGCAAGAAGTGTAAATGCTATTTTCATAAGTTTGATTTTCTAATAAGGAGTTACAAAGATAATAAAACCAACCAGTTCAATAATTGTTAAATATTTCGATATATTGGTTTTTTAAGGAGTCTTTAAAGCATTATTTTAGAAACAAAGCGTTGATTCTGAGACTACAAGAAATGATAAATCCTGACTCAAATAAAGATTTTCTATTTGTTTTTAGTCTAGAAATCAGTATTAATCTTAGAATAAACGGACTAGAAAATCACAACCGAATTGCTTATAAATTGCATTTAATTTGATAGACAGAAAGTTTTGGAACAATCTCATCAATTCATCTTTTCTTTGCGCTATGAACAGATTAGGATTTTTTACGGGGATATTGTTGCTTTTACTGTTAGCTATTTCTACTAAAGCTACGGCCCAAATTGCTTCCAGCTCAATTAGTCCGGATTTTACGACTATGGATTTAATCGGAAATTCCATTAATCTATATAACGAGTTGGATCAAGGCAGAACGGTAATTGTCAATGTTTTTGCCGCTTGGAGTCCAATCGCTTGGGACTACCATGAACAAGGTGCACTGCAAGCTCTACATCAAATGTATGGTCCTTTAGGAAACAATACCATTTCCGTTTTGATGATAGAAGGCGAAGTTGCAAATCAAAATGAACAGATCTCTGGCACTGGCACAACAGGACTACTATTCTCTACCGGAGATTGGACTGCTGGCACCGATTTTCCTATTTGCGATGATTCCAACGCAGCATCAATTTTACAGGTGTCCTATTATCCTACTATTTACATGATCTGTCCAGATAGAAGAATAATTGAAATAGGAGCTATTGGTCAGGAAGAGATTATATCAATTTTAGAACAACAGAGTTGTTCGCCAAGTTTAATCAGTAATGATGCGGAGCTTGTTTCGGTAAATAAAATCAGTGGTAATTGCGTCTCCCCAGATTATGTATTTGAAGCCATTATTCAAAATAAAGGTTTTGAAACGCTTACTGCCGCTACTATTTTCGCCGATGACTTACTTGAGTATAACTGGACAGGCTCTCTAGAAAAATATGCTTTTGATACTATTACAATTGGAACTTTGAATCTTCCAGTTGGTGACACTCTTGCATTTGTTCTCACTTCAACGAATGATCAAATTTCAGCCAATGACACCATTGAGAAATTTGTTGGAACAGTAGCAGCTTCAACGCACATTCGGGTTCAAGTTCGCACTGACAATTGGCCAGCCGAAACATCTTGGACAATAAAAGATGAAAATGGAAACATCGTTGCGCAAAGTGGCAGCTTCGCTACAATGAACAACCAAGCTATTACTGAAGATGTTTTTGTTCAAAGCACCGGGTGCTTCAGCTTTACATTGTTCGATTCAGGAAACGATGGCCTCAATGGCACACAATGGGGCGGTATCGATGGTTATTGCAAAGTTTACGGTGTAAATTCGGAGGATCAGCTCATTCGTTACATTTATAATTACGATGGCAATTATAATCTTATTGAAGAGACCTCGGACTTTCTAGTAAACGAGATTGTAGGAATTCAAGAAACAATAAATATGGGCCGATTAAGTGTTTATCCCAATCCATCATCCGATCTTTTGAATGTTACTTATTCCTTACAGAATGCCGGAAATTTGAAATTTGAGTTGTATAATTCTGTTGGATCAAGAGTTTTTTCTTCTCAAACTGGAGTTCAACCCGCAGGAAATTATGTTCAACCCATAGAGACGAATCAATTGAGCAGCGGCTTTTATTTGCTAAAGATATCAAATGGATCAGGAATTGTTCCAACTTTAAGGATCAGCGTAGTACATTAATTAAAAGGTCTTCAAAATTTGTTAAGAACGATCTTGGTATAAATATTGACTTCAACCGAAGCCGTAAATCATTAATAAAAAAAGTTACTTCATTTGTTCATGAAAAATTTCATACTTATATTATTTCTTGCTCCATTCGTCTGGTCGTTTAACACACCAGCGGCATCAACACTTCCGAGTGTTCAGCTTAAGGACTTAAAAGGAAATACAGTTGACACAGGAAAACTTAGCAACGATGGGAAGCCTATCCTCGTTTGTTTTTGGGCTACTTGGTGTAGCCCCTGCAAAAAAGAGTTGAACATATACCACGATCTATATGAGGATTGGAAAGATGAAACGGGTGTTAAGATTTATGCTATAACCATTGATGATCAAAGAACCGTGAATAGCGTCCAGCCTTACATCAATTCAGTTTCTTGGGATTTTGACATCTTACTTGATGTGAATAAAGTTTTTTCACAAGCTTTGGGTGTCAATAGTCCTCCACATACTTTCCTTTTGGATGGACAAGGCAATATAGTTTGGCAGCATGTGGGTTATCAACCCGGTGACGAAGAAGAGGTGCACGAACAACTCTTGAAATTAATGCATTGATCGAATTTTGATTGACAGACAAACCCCTGAGAGCCCTTCAGGGTTTTTTTGTGGTTAACTTTACACCGAGCAACGTTCATGTTATTTTAAAACCGTTAACCATTCTATGAATCGATTTTTTGCGTTTGTTTTGGTATTCATGTCTTTTCAAGTTGCCGCACAGACAGATACGACGGCTGCTTCTAAAGAAACAAGAGGTCAGATTCATGGCAACTTTCAAGTGCTTTGGCAACAGTACAATGCCGATTCTACCATTGGTGCTCAAGTTCCGGAAGCAAAGTCTGCAATGAATGCTTTTGGTAATTTCACATACATCTATGGCAATCTCACTGCGGGTGTTCGTTTTGAGCATTATCTCAATTCAATTCTTGGTTTTCCTACACGATTTAAAGGATCCGGTATTGGCAATCGTTATGTGCGATACAAACAAGACAATCTTGATATCACGGTCGGTAATTTTTATGAGCAATTTGGCTCAGGAATGACTTTAAGAACTTATTGGGAACCCAATCTTGGCATCGACAATGCACTTGATGGTGCTCGCATTATTTTTAATCCATATCAAGGCATAGCACTCAAAGCGATTTACGGAGTTCAACGTTTCGATTTTGATGGGAGACTCATTAACGGAGACGGAATAGTTCGCGGATTGGATGGCGAAATTTTTATCAATGATCTTATAAAACCATTGAGCGATAAAACTCTTAAAGTAACCATTGGCGGAAGTTTTGTGAGTAGATATCAGGCCGGAAATACGATTGAAAAAGATAGTTTAATATTGGAGTTACCAAAGAATGTATCAACAACAGGAGCGCGATTGGGACTTATATATAAAGGTTTCCAATTCAATGCTGAGTATGTTACCAAAATAAATGATCCAAATGCAGACAACGGCTACATCTACAAAAAAGGGATTGGTATGCTGACCAATGCAACATACAGCACTAAGGGTTTTGGAGTTACAATGAATGCCAAGTTCATAGACAATATGGCATTTAGAAGTAGCAGAGATGCCTTGCTTTTTGATGTGCCTATTAATTTTCTTCCGGCCATTACTCGTCAGCACACATACAATCTTGCGGCAACCCTATATCCTTATGCTACTGTACTTAATGGTGAAAATGGATATAGCGCAGAAGTGTTTTATACGTTTAAAAAAAATTCAGTAATAGGCGGCAAATATGGGACGTACATGTCGTTGAATTATGCTGCTGTCAATAGTCTTGATACTACTAGGCTTCAAGGCTCTGATGCGTTAGTGAATGGTTATAATAGAAAATCTTTTCTTTTCGGAAGCAGTAAATTTGTGAGAGATTTTAATGCCGAAATAAAAAAGAAGATTAACAAAGACTGGTCATTTGGTGCGAGTTATTATTACTTCGAGTTCAATACCCTTGTTACTCCCGTAACCCAAGACTTCAAAGGAATTGTCTATGCTAATATTGGAGTGGTAGAAGCACAGTATAAAATAAAACCAAAACACGCAATTCGCATTGAGGTACAAACCCTTCAAACGGATCAAGATAAAGGCGATTGGCACACTTTTTTAGCCGAGTATACGTTTTCGCCGCATTGGTCTGTTGCTGTTTTAGATCAATACAATGCAGGTAATCCGGATCCTGAGCAACGAGTTCATTATCTTTATGGCAGCCTAGGGTACAACAAAGGTGGAAGTAGAATAGCTATTGGTTATGGTAAAAGAAGAGAAGGAATTTTCTGTATTGGTGGAGTTTGCCGTGCAGTGCCGGCGTCAAATGGATTGGAAATAAATGTTACGAGTAGTTTTTAATTATACTATTTCATGAATAAAAAATTGAAATTTTTCGCATTGCATTTTAGTTGGATTGCTCTCCTATTCTTTGTGCAATCATGCGATGTAATTGACGAACCTGTGATCGGGGTAAGGAATACATTTGACGGAGAAGTGCCGGAATTTACTCCACTCAATGCTCCAACTCGTGTAGTATTGCTCGAAGATTTTACAGGACACGATTGCGGCAATTGTCCCATCGCACATGGTATTGCTACTACACTTCTTATTGCATACGAAGATGAACTTGCAGTGATAGCTATACATGCCGGATCGCTTGCGGAGCCTTTTCCACCTTCGTATCCCGATGATTGGAGTACACCAGAAGGTACATTTTATTTGTTAGATCAAATTGGGAGTGATCAACTTCCTACAGGACGACTAAATAGAGTAAATGGAGCAAATTTCGCCTTATCTCCTTCCCAGTGGACAAACAAACTCAATCAAGAATTTGCAAAGCCATTACCCCCTTTGGGTATGCAGATCGTGGCAGAATATTTTGCGGATCAGAATAAGATAAACGTGCACGTAAATAGTCAATGGTTCGAAAATAAAAGTGGCGACTATCGTCTTGTTATCCTACTTGCCGAGTCAGGAATTATTGCACCTCAACTTAATTACACTGTCGATCCAACTTACATTCCAGATTACGAACACAATCACATGTTGCGCACGAGTTTGACGGGCGCTACCGGTCTTAGTTTAACCACAAATCCTATTGCTGGTGACATTAAAACGGATAGCTATTCGCTAGCTTGGAATAGTTTATGGACTCCTGAAAATTGTGAAATTATTGCTTTTGTAACCGAAGGAGAAGGAGGCGAAGTAATCAACGCAGTTAAAACCAAATTAACACCATGAGGAAATTTAACATAATTTTTTGTCTATTTATTTTTTCTTTGAGCATCGGTAATCTTAATGCTCAGCAAGATTTTAAAGGTGGAATTTTGGCAGGACCTGTTACTACCCAGATCAGCGGCGATGGCCTAGGGGGTTGGGATAAATTCGGATTCACCGCGGGTGGCTGGGTTAATATGCCTATCTCAGAAAAGTCTGGTGTGATGCTTTCAATTAAATATATAAACAAAGGAAGTAGAACTAAAATAGATACGATCAATTTCCAAACATTTTCATTTAACCTGAATTATATCGATGTTCCTATTTTATATAGTTACAAATTCAATTTAAAAAAGTCTAATCTGATGTTTACTGTTGGACCTTATGTCGGGGTTTTATTAAATCAAAAAATCATCTCAAACTTTAACGAGTTTCCGGTTGGTAACCCGGAGTTCGAGCGGTTCGACATAGGAGCGCAAGCGGGAATTCAATGGTGGCTGGGACAAAAGTTTTTTGTTGATTTGAGCGGTTCATCTTCTGTCATTCCAACTCGACCGGCTCCTTTAGTAGTGAACAAAACAAGTTTTTATGAGAAAGGAAATTATAATCAAACTTTGCAGTTAATGCTTGGTTTAGCTTTTTGAAATTAGCTTTTTTTGATTTCTTTAAAGATTGGTCGATCAATTTTATTGACTTCTTTTTGCCATGCTAGCCATCTGAGAGCAAAAAAGTCATTCACCTTTTGTACAACCAATTCTGTTTGTTTTTCTGCAATGGCAACGGAGTTAATGCTATTATCCGAAGGAGCTAGCCTTCCTGTTCCAACATAATAAAATGGCGACCATAAATATGCTTGTAATTTATCAGACTCATCTCGAATGCCTTTTGCATCCGCTGGTAACATAAAAAGTTCTTCTAAGTTTTTTAGTTCTTTTCTTATTGAATCGGTAAGTGTGAGTAGATTTTTTTTCAAGCTGTCCTGCGCATACACAAGAGAATTTATTACTACATCAATATTTTTATTTGCCTCTTTGATGTTCTCAAATGCTTGATTCGCTCTTCTCACAGAGACAAAATGTCTGTTTAATAACAATTTTCGTGTATTGTAATTTTTCTGATCAAACGGCAAACGTGGATCAAAAAACACATTGATTTCAGTTGAGTCCTTGAGTTCATTCATCATAAAAACGACTTTGTATTTTCCTGGCTCGACCTCAATTCCACCGCCCGGCTTTGGGTCGTTCAATTTTTTTTCTGTACGTGATGGCCAATTTTCACCAAAGGTGTCAAATCCCCACCATACGCTATTGAGTCCGGTATCAGGCTCATGGAGTAAAGTTCTCAAAGTATCACCGCCCAAATTAAGAATATGAATGCTCACTTTTTTTGCTTCAGATTTTTCTAGAGTACCTTCTTTTTTCTCAAAAGGTTTTTCAGTAGTTTTATTTTTAGATTCCGATTTTTCCGGAGTTACTTTTTTGTCGTTTGCGATGTCAAAATTGAAATAATAATTCAACAGAGCGGAGGTTGGTTTGTTTTCACCTTCAAAGATGCCATCAGCCGGAAAACGTTGTCCCACGGGCCTTGTCAGATTGGCTTGATAAGCATCGGGAGATGGAAGCGCAACAAGTTTTCGCGAGGTAAGAATGGTTTTTTCACGTACATAGTTTCGCAAAGGTGCAATGTCATCTAGAACGTAAGCTGCACGTCCAAATGTGCCAATGATCAAATCATTTTCTCGAGGATGTATTTTTAAGTCTTGTGTTGCAACTGATGGATAGTTGTGTTTCCACTGACTCCATGTTTGCCCGAAATCAAAACTAATATAGAGTCCATGCTCGGTTCCTAGAAACAGAAGTTTTGATTCAACGTGATCCTGCGCAATGCTGAGACAATGACCGCTGACCTTTTTTTCATCGACCAACGAAGTCCATGTTTTGCCATAATTTTTGGTGTGAAACACATAGGGTTTCCAATCATTTTGTCTGTAATTGTTCGCTACCACGAACGCTTCACCTTCATCATAAGTAGATGCTACAATCTGCGGTATCCAACTGTTTTTTGGTAATCCCGACATTGTAAGGGCAACATTTTTCCATGTCTTGCCTCCATCTTGTGTCACTTGAATATTGCCATCATCGGTTCCGACCCAAATCACATTCCGATTGATTGTGCTAGGCGCAATGGTCAGAATAGAACAATAGTTTTCGGCTGTTGTAGCGTCAATTGTAAGTCCACCGCTTTCTCTGCCTTTTTGTTTTGTCGTATCATTGGTAGTGAGATCGGGAGAAATAATTTTCCAGCTCGCTCCGTTATCATTCGAATAATGCAAAAACTGAGATCCATAAAAAAGACCGTTAGCATCAAATGGATCCTGTGCAATTCCGGAATTCCAATTGTATCGGAGTTTTACATGGTCAGGATGTGTTGGTGAAATATATCTTTCAGAACCCGTTTCTAAATCGGATTCCACCACGTTACCTCCTTGCGACATAGCATATACATAGCGGGAGTTTTGCGGATTCGGAACCACATCAAATCCATCACCAAAATAAATTTCTAGCCAATCGGCATCGCGAATTCCTTCTTGGTGCCATACATAACTGGGACCTCGCCATGAGCCATTGTCCTGCATTCCTCCATATACATTGTATGGTATTTCCATATCGTAATTGATATGATAAAATTGACCAAGTGGAAGATTAGCTGCAAATTGCCAATTCTGTCCACCATCTCTGCTTATATTTAGTCCACCATCATTTCCCTCGATCATATAATCGGAGTTATCTGTACTCCACCAAAATGCATGGTGATCTGGGTGAACGCCGTAGTAAGGGAGAATAGTTTTCCAAGTTTTACCGCCATCTATGCTTTCGCTGACAACGCTATGCAAATAGATTAAGTGATTTTCGTTTTTTGGATCAACATAAATTTCATGATAATAAAATGGACGATCATCCACAGTCTCACCAGTTATCAATTGCCATTTGTAACCTCCGTCTGTTGATTTATAAAGACCGGTTTTTTCCGCTTCTATCAGTGCATATACAATTTTTGAATTACTAGGAGCAATTGCAATACCTATTCTTCCTAGTTCTCCCTCGGGAAGTCCATCTTTCGAGGTGAGCTTTTTCCATTCTTTGCCACCATTAATTGACATATGAAGCCCACTGCCCGTTCCACCGCTTTTAAAAAACCATGGTTTTCGCTGGTAATGATACATTGCAGCAAATAATTTATTTGGATTGCGCGGATCCATTACGAGATCTGCGCATCCGGTGGTGTCATTCACGAACAAGATTTTTTCCCAAGTGTCGCCGCCATTGCTAGTTTTAAATATTCCCCGATCTTTATTTGGTCCCCAAGCACTTCCGAGCGCGCCTACAAATACTTCAGTGCCATTTTGCGGATTTACACAAATGCGGTGAATTGTTTTTGTCTCTTCAAGTCCAAAGAGTTGCCAATTATTTCCTCCATCTAAACTTTTATAAATTCCCTTGCCGCTAGTCTGTGAATTTCGAGGATTGCCTTCGCCTGTTCCTGCCCAAATAATATCTTGATTTGACGGATCTATTCTAATAGCACCGATGCCACAAACCGGTTGATCATCGAATATCGGTTGCCAGTTGATTCCGCCATTTTCGCTTTTCCATACACCACCACTGGCAGTTCCGATTATTATATTATTTGGATTGGTAAGCTGAACATCGATTGCAGTGACTCGTCCACTTGTTACTGCGGGACCAATACTGCGCATCGACATATTTTTGAAAAGGTCAAGCTCGTTTCGCTCTTGTGCCAGAAGTGATAAAGACCAAATAAAAATACTCAAGAAGGTTAAAAGGGAAGATATGTTCATATTTGGCATGCTTGTTTTTTTGAGATCGTTCAAAATTAGTCTTTCAATTTATAAGTTGCAAGCCGCTTATCAAATCTTTAATTCTTGCTTTCATATTTTTTGTTGCAAAACCAGCGTTGACGCTACACGTTCGCTTTTCCTTTAAATGTTTTTAAGCATCTATTGTATGTTTTCGGTTTATTTGCATCTTTAAAGCGAGAATACGCGACAATGACGCACACAGACCTTTCTAAATTCAACAACACTTGGTACAATCCTGGAGGAGCGATCAAACGCTTATTATGGTATTTTGTCTGCGCTATATTTTTCAAATCATCTTTTCCGGTCAATTCTTTCAAAGTTTTTCTGCTTCGGTTGTTTGGAGCTAAAGTTGGAAAAGGCGTAATCATCAAACCTTATGTAAATATCAAATATCCTTGGTTTTTATCAATTGGAAACCATGTTTGGATTGGAGAAGAGGTGTGGATAGATAATCTAGCGGAAGTTCGTATTGAAGATAATTGCTGCATATCTCAAGGTGCAATGTTGTTGTGCGGAAATCACGATTATTCTAAATCGACATTTGATTTGATGACAGGGAAAATAACAATCGAAGAGGGTGCATGGGTTGGTGCAAAAAGTACAGTTTGCTCCGGTGTTACATGCGGCACTCACTCTGTTCTTTCTGTAGGTTCAGTTGCAAGTAAAGATCTTGAAAAGAATGGAATTTATCGAGGCAATCCGGCAGTAAAAATAAAAGAACGCGTAATAAAAGCATGAAAGTTTCTGTTATCACCGTTTCATACAATAGTGCCGAAACCATAGAGGCAACAGTACAATCTGTTTTGTCCCAAATGCATCGAAACATCGAGTATATAATTATCGATGGTAGGTCAAAAGACAATACAGTGCATATCGTCAATAAATATAAAGATAGCATTGCAGTGATTGTTTCCGAGCCCGATAGTGGAATCTACGATGCTATGAACAAAGGTGTGGCTCTTGCAACAGGCGATATCGTTGGAATTCTCAACAGCGATGATTTTTATGCAGACAACAATGTGATTGCAGATGTGGTTAAAAAATTTAAAGACACAGACTGCGATGCTCTGTACGCTGATCTAGTTTACGTTAATCGTGAAGATACCAATCAGGTGATTCGTGTTTGGTCGGCAGGAGAATATAAGCCGGGAAGATTTTTACATGGATGGATGCCGCCGCATCCAACTTTTTTTGTCAAAAAATCGGTTTACAATAAACTAGGAGCCTATAATACGTCCCTTCGATCTGCAGCCGATTATGAATTGATGCTTCGATTTATTCATAAAAATAAAATAGCATTGTCATACCTGCCGCGCATTATTACGAAAATGCGCAGTGGTGGGCAGAGCAATGTTTCCCTTAGAAACAGATTAAAAGCGAACATTGAAGACCGAGCAGCATGGCGAATGAACGATATTAAGCCATCATGGTACACTCTCACCTGGAAGCCGTTGTCAAAAGTTTTTCAATATTTGCGCAAGAAAAAATAATACCACTGGTAAATGCTGATAGATTAGACTAACAGTGCAATGAGGCAAAGCCGAAATTGGACTATATTGAATGTGTAAAAGGCATAATAGATACTCTTACAGCATTTACCAATCTAAGATTCAAATTTATTACTAGACCAATTTGAAAGAGGTAATGATATAATACATATAACCAACAGGGAAAAAATTGCTTTTATTTGATTAGAATCAAAAGCCCTCTCATTTATTGGGGGGCTCGAATAGAATCATTAGCCTCTTGATTTAACGGGAGGCAATTTGAAGAGACCAAAATTTTGCTTTTGCTAAAACACCGTAAAAAAAAAGGTGCTTCGAAAGAAGCACCTTATTATTTTATTGAAACATTCTCTTTAGAACTTCGCCTTAGATCTGCGAACCATCGAACGGTTTTTTACCCAACTGTATTTCGATTTGTAGAATTTACTTCTACCTCTTATCACTTTGCCAATAGTTATTTGTGTTGTGATATAGTTGTCGTTGTTGGTCTGATAACCTCGAAGTGACGGAGCACTTGGCGGGTTCTGATATCTAAAGTCATTGATGGTCATAGGACTTTGTCCGGCAGGCAGATCTTTGTTTAATTCGTTTACAAGTGCAGCATAACTTTGCGACTGTAAGTCATAAGCTAAATCTAGGTCTTCTGCATTAACCGGATCTGGTTCAGCATAAACATCAGACACATCATCTAAATAGTCGTTGAAGGTCATTCTCCAACACACTTCCCATCCAATGCGCCACTGTTTGTTGAAAGTAAAATACATTCCAATTCCCAAAGGAACACCTAATCCAATATTGCTGTAAGCAACACCTTCCGTTCTGTAATCTCTCAGGTTGTACCAAGTATCATCTACAAAGTCTCCAACATTTATTCCATCAATCGGGTCACCAAATCCATCATAAACAAGTCGCGCTTGTGGATTAGAATAATAAGCGGACACCCCACCAAAAGCATAAAGTTTATAGTCAGGATTGTAGAATCCACGATTACCAACGTCATTGTCATACCAAAGAGTGAATTCTGCGCGAGCACCGAATTCGAACATTCGGTTTCTAAAATTGAGGTTTCGTGCTCTTCTTGGTGCGTAGGTGGAATGTTTATCAGCGTCTTGTATGGAGATATGATCAAAATTAACGTTGAGAGCCAATCTTTTGGAGAATTTATATCTTCCATAAGCTCCAACGGCATAACTTGTCTGCCGTATGTGCATATCCCAAATAAAATCTCTTCGCGGAAGGTCTTTTCCACCAATATCTCCAAGATAATTTGCTGCGCCAAGCTTGAGCCCATAGTCCCATTGATACTGGGCGTCCATGCGGAGACTCAATGTCAGTAGAGCGATGAATAGAATTTTTTTCATGTATTCTGTCAGTTGTGAAATGGTCAAAATCAGGGGCTAAGATAACAACCTGTAGCAAATATTCAACAAAAATAATTCACACTTAAGATGCCCTTTA
>Ga0105048_10011709_pt1 | contig 13807 bp, 13 predicted proteins | sample MAT05_FD_78382 | JGI IMG/M metagenome (GOLD analysis project Ga0105048, IMG submission 78382) | Freshwater microbial communities from Lake Fryxell liftoff mats and glacier meltwater in Antarctica - MAT-05 | ecosystem: Environmental > Aquatic > Freshwater > Ice > Liftoff microbial mat | place...
CCAGTGCCGGTGCGCCAGTGGGTGTGGTGTTTGCCATTTCGGCTGCCGATTCCGCTGCGCCTGCTGCTGGCTGCACAACCGAACCTGGTGACACCGGTGCTGCAGGTCGGTCACCGAGCCATCACGCGCTTCCTGCCCCAGCAGGCCGGGGTGAAGGCCGACGAGGCCGACAGCGGCGCGGTCACGCTGATCCGCAGCGTTTCGGATCGGTGGCCACGAACTCTCGCTGCCGCACGTGCTCGGCAGGCTTGCAGAGCCAAAACTCGCCCACAGATTCTTCTGACGAACCGAAATTCCTATCCCCGAAGCTGACCCAGTCGCGCATCACGACCGGCACATCCTGGACTCCAAAGTCGATTTTTGTCGGACCGCGGCTACTCGATGTGATGCAAGCCGCCGGCGTCACGTCCGGCACGCTGACCTTCAATACGCTTGACGACTACGCGGCTTCGATCCCCTGGATAGACCTTGTACGCTACGGAGTGATCCTGGCGCATAGCCAAGACGGCAAGCGCCTGAGCAGCAAGCGCTGGGGACCGTCGTGGACAATCTATCCACGCGACCAGAACTCGGTCGCGCTCAAAGGGCCGATCGCAGAATCGAGGTTCATCTGGTAAGTCAACAGGATCGAGTTAAGCGGCTGATCGGCACGACGTATCGCGGGAAGCCAGCGCGACCTTCCGTCGAGCCTGTGCAAGGCGGCCGCCGACTGACCGACGCGCCTGCATCCTCATATCCGTTCAATGCAGTCCGTCGACTGCAAGAGGTCAAGGCGGCAATCAGGTTCCCAGTTCAGGCGACGGTCCGCCTTGGAGTTGGGGGTGCAGCGACCGCTCATTCACGGAGCTTTGAACACCTGACCTCCGGCGCTAAGGAGCCGAGCATCTGAACCGGCGGCGACACCAGTTGACCCAGCGCCATCCACAAAGTGACATGGTTTGTCAATCAGCACAAAGTCGTATGGAATGAGATCGGCGACACGCCATACTTCCTCCCAACGAGAAATCGTTGCCAATCCTTCGACGCCGACTGCCAGTGCTGCCAGTCAGGTGTCGGGCAAGAAAGCCCGAACCGGTTCACCACCGGTTCGGGCTTTTTTGCTTTCTCGATCGCAAAGTGCCATTTCAAAGCGGATGCGTGTCGTCCGGAGGCGCAGCTTTGCGTGGGGAAGTCATCGGGGTTGAACTGGCAGCGGGACTTGTTGAGAAAGTCGAATCTTCAGCAAACGCACCACCACAAGGAGCTTGACCATGACTCAGTTCAATCGCCGCCAGATCGTGAAGACGGGTGGCTCGCTAGTCGTTCTCGGTGCAGCAGGCGGCGCCGCCGGCCTGGTCGCCGCGCAAGAGACCGTGAAACTCGGCCTGCTGCATTCACTCTCGGGCACGATCGCGATCGCCGAGGCATCGCTGGTCGAGGCCGAGAAAATGGCGATTGACGAGATCAATGCGTCGGGCGGCGTGCTTGGCCGCAAGATCGAGGTGGTCGTTGAGGATGGCGCCAGCGAGAACCCGATGTTCGCCGAGAAGGCCCGCAAGCTACTCGAACGCGACAAGGTAGTCGCGATCATCGGCTGCTACACCTCGGCTTCGCGTAAGGCGGTGCTGCCGGTCCTCAAGCAGGCCAAGGGCCTGCTCTTCTACCCGACCTACTACGAGGGTCAGGAGGAGGACAAGCACGTCTTCTATACCTCTCAGGAGGCGACCCAGTCGGTCATCCCTGCGGTGGAATGGCTGGTCAAGGAGAAGGGCAAGACCTTCTTCCTCGTTGGCTCCGACTACATCTATCCGCGCACCTGCAACAAGATCGCCAAGCCGACCATCACGAAGGCCGGCGGCAAGGTGCTGGGTGAGGAATACGCGCCGCTCGGCCATACCGAGTTCTCGTCGATCATCAACAAGATCAAGGCGGCGAAGCCCGACTGTATCTACAGCACCGTCGTCGGCGGCTCGAACGTCGCGTTCTACAAGCAACTGCGCGCCGCTGGGCTGGATGGCACGAAGCAGGTTCTGCTCTCCACGGTCGTCTCGGAGAACGAGATCGAAGGCATCGGCAAGGACAACGCCGCCGGCTACTACGCCTGCATGGGCTACTTCCAAAGTATCAAGTCCCCGACCAACGACAAGTTCGTGAAGGCCTTTAAGGCCAAGTACGGCGCCGACCGTGTCATCGGCGACCCGATGCAGTGCGCGTACAACAGCGTTTACCTCTGGAAAATGGCTGCCGAGAAAGCCAAGTCTTTCGACGTCGACAAGGTCACCGCCGCCGCCGCAGGCATCGAGTGGGAAGCGCCCGAGGGCAATTTGCGCGTCCATGCCACCAACCACCACCTTTGGAAGAAGGTGCGCATCGGGCGCGCACGCGCCGACGGGCAGTTCGACATTGTCTGGGAATCCCAGCTGATCCAGCCGAACCCGTTCCCCAAGCTGTAAGGCGCGCAAGCGCAGCGGCCGGGCGCGCCCTGCGCCCGGTCAGCAGGGTTCTGTCTGGAGCAGTGCATGAGTTTCGATATTGCGGTGATGCAGGTCTTCAACGGGGTGAGTCTCTTCACCATCCTGTTGCTGATGTCGATCGGCCTGGCGATTGTGTTCGGCCTGATGGGTGTGATCAACATGGCCCACGGCGAACTGATGGCGCTGGGGGCGTACATGACCTATCTCGCCGCGAAGTTTTTCGAGCATTTCGCGCCCGGATGGATGGGCGTGTACCTGTTCGCCGCGATTCCGTTCGCGTTCCTCGTCACCTTCGCGGCGGGTTATCTGCTCGAACGCGGCTTCATCCGCTTCTTCTATAACCGCCCGCTCGATACGCTGCTCGCCACCTGGGGCCTGAGTCTGATTTTGCAGCAGGCCTACCGCACTATCTTCGGCGCGCAGGAGGTGAGCGTGCCCTTGCCGCAGTGGCTGGCCGGTGCGTGGGAGCCCGTCGCCGGTATCCAGTTGCCCCTCACGCGCATTTTCATCGTCGGGCTCACGGCAGTGGTGGCGACTGGCGTTTACGTGCTGCTGTACCGCACCCGCTGGGGCCTGAAAGTGCGCGCCGTGATGCAGAACCGACCGATCGCCGGCGCCGTCGGCATCGACACGCACCGCGTGGACGCGCTCACCTTCGCGCTCGGCTCGGGGCTGGCCGGCATCGCCGGTTGCGTCTTCACGATGATCGGTTCGACCAACCCGGGCACGGGCCAACTCTACATTGTCGATTCGTTCATCGTCGTCGTCTTCGGCGGCGTGCAAAGCCTGATCGGCACGGCGCTTTCGGCCTTCGCGATCGCGCAATCGCAGACCTGGCTCGAGTACCTGATGAGCGGCTCGATGGCCAAGGCCACGATCCTGCTGCTGGTGATCGCGGTGCTGTACTTCCGGCCCAACGGCCTGTTCGCCACACGCTCGCGGAGCTGACGGTGGCTGCAATGAAACGCGACACCCAGCGTCGTTCCGACGCGATCTCCGTCGGCCTCGTGATCCTGCTCCTGGCCGTGGTGCTGCCGGCCATACTCGACCCGTTTCGTCTCAACCTGATCAGCAAGTACCTCGCGTTCGGCTTCGTCGCGATCGGCATCGTGCTGACTTGGGGCTATGGTGGCGTGCTCAGTCTCGGCCAGGGCGTGTTCTTCGGCCTGGGCGGTTACATGATGGCGATGTTCCTGAAGCTCGAAGCCTCTGCGCCCGAATTGCCGGACTTCATGGTGTGGAGCAGTGTCGAGAAGCTGCCGATCTGGTGGCAACCGTTCCATTCGCTGGGCTGGACGATCATGGGCATCCTCGTCATCCCGGCCGTGCTGGCGTGGCTGTTCTCTTACGCGATCTTCCGCCGGCGCGTCAGCGGCGTGTACTTCGCGATCGTTACCCTCGCACTTGCGCTCACACTCACGGTGGTCGTGATCGGCCAGCAGGGCGACACGGGCGGCGCCAATGGCATCACTGACTTCCGCACCTTGCTGGGCTGGGACATCGTCAGCGACTCGGGCAAGCGCGTTCTCTACTTCGTCGAGGTCACCGCAGTGGCGGTGGCGATGGTGCTCGCGCTTGTGATCGTGCGTAGCCGCTTCGGCAAGATCCTGATCGCGATCCGCGATCGCGAAGACCGCGCGCGCTTCAGCGGCTACGACACCGCGCACATGAAGGCCTTCGTGTTCGCGGTCGCTGCCCTGCTGTCGTCGATCGGCGGCGCGTTCTACAGCCTGCAGGTCGGGCTGATCGCGCCGAGTGTGATCGGCGTGGTCGCGTCGGTCGAGATGGTGATCTACGCGGCGGTAGGCGGCCGCCTGTCGATTCCGGGCGCAGTGATCGGCGCGCTGCTGATCGGTTTCCTCAAGTCCTATCTCTCAGAGACCTTTCCGGAAGGCTGGCTCTACTTCCTGGGCGCCGTGTTCATCCTCGTCGTGTGGGCGATGCCGAACGGCCTGGCCGGCCTGATGACGCGGATGCTGTGGCAACGCAACGCAGGGGGAACGCCATCGGTGCCGCGCTCGTGATACCCGGTGGCCACGTCGCACCGATGGTACAAACCGGTGAACGCATCCTTCGTGTCGAGGAGCTGACGGTGTCGTTTGACGGCTTCAAAGCCGTCGACAACCTGAGCCTCTCGGTCGACCGCAACGCGCTGCACGTGATCATCGGCCCCAACGGCGCGGGCAAGACCACACTGCTCGACATGATTTGCGGCAAGACGAAGCCGACCACCGGCCGCGTGCTGTTCAACGGCATCGACCTGACGCGAATGAGCGAGCACCAGATCGTGCGTTCCGGCGTGGGCCGCAAGTTCCAGACGCCTTCGGTCTACGAAGACCTGACCGTGCTCGAGAACTTCGAGATCTCGCTGCCCAGCATGCACGGCCTGTTCCAGTCGCTCACCTTCCGCCGCACACCTCAGGTGCGCGCACGCATCGAGGCAATGGCCGATCAGGTCTTCCTGCGCGGACAACTCGACCGCCACGCTGGCCATCTCAGCCACGGCCAGAAGCAGTGGCTGGAGATCGGCATGCTGCTGATGCAGGAGCCCGAGTTGCTGCTGTTGGACGAGCCGGTCGCCGGCATGAGCCCGCGCGAGCGCGAGCAGACCGGCGACCTGCTCAGCCGCATCGCGGCGGGCAAGTCGGTCGTTGTGATCGAGCACGACATGGATTTCGTCAAGCGCATTGCGCACAAGGTCACGGTGCTGCACCAGGGCAAGCTGCTGAGCGAAGGCAGCGTGGCCGAGGTGCAGGCCGACCGCCGTGTGATCGACGTCTACCTCGGCCACTGAAGGAAGACCATGTTCGAAGTTGCTGAACTCAACGTGGCCTACGGCGAATCGCACGTGATCCACGATATTTCGCTCCAGGTCGGCGCGAACGAATCGGTCGCCCTGATGGGGCGCAACGGCATGGGCAAGACAACGCTGTTGAAGGCGCTGATCGGGCTGTTGCCGATCCGCTCGGGGCACATCCGGCTGAACGGCGGCGAACTCACCGGCGTGCCCAGCTACAAGCGCGTGGCCCAGGGCTTGGCGTTCGTGCCGCAGGGGCGCATGGTGTTCCCGCTACTGACCGTCGAGCAGAACATTCTGACCGGCGCCGAACACTCGGGCCACCGCAGCGTGCCAGACTACATCTATCGCTTCTTCCCGGTGTTGCGTGAGATGAAGCACCGCAAGGGCGGCAACCTCTCGGGCGGCCAGCAACAGATGCTTGCGATCGCACGAGCGCTGATCTCCGACCCCAAGGTTCTGATCCTCGACGAGCCGACCGAAGGCATCCAGCCTTCGATCATCAAGGAGCTCGCCCGCACGTTGAACGTGCTGCGCGCGGAGCGCGGCTTCGCCATCGTCGTTTCCGAGCAGGTGCTGAGCTTCGCGCTCGACCTGGCGGACCGGTTTCTGGTCATCGACCGCGGGCGCATCGTGCACGACGAAGTGCGCGCCAGCCTCGATCAGGAAAAAGTCAGGTCCTTCCTGACCGTTTGAATCTCAACCACCCCAAGGAGCAAGGTCATGAGACATGGTGATATCTCGAGCAGCAACGATTGTGTCGGCGTCGCGGTCGTCAACTACAAGATGCCGCGGCTGCACACGAAGGCCGAAGTGCTGGACAACGCGCGCAAGATCGGCGAGATGCTGGTCGGCATGAAGAGGGGCCTGCCGGGCATGGACCTGGTGATTTTCCCCGAGTACTCGACCCACGGGATCATGTACGACTCGAAGGAGATGTACGACACCGCCGCCACCGTGCCCGGCGAAGAGACCGCGATCTTCTCGGCCGCCTGCCGCAAGGCCAAGGTCTGGGGCGTGTTCTCTCTCACTGGCGAGCGCCACGAGGAGCACCCGAACAAGGCGCCCTACAACACGCTGATCCTGATGAATGACCAAGGCGAGATCGTCCAGAAGTACCGCAAGATCATGCCGTGGGTGCCGATCGAGGGTTGGTACCCGGGCGATTGCACGTACGTCAGCGAAGGCCCGAAGGGCATGAAGATGAGCCTGATCATCTGCGACGACGGCAACTACCCCGAAATCTGGCGCGATTGCGCGATGCGCGGCGCCGAGCTGATCATCCGCTGCCAGGGCTATATGTATCCGGCCAAGGAGCAGCAGATCATGGTGTCGAAGGCGATGGCCTTCATGAACAACACCTACGTCGCCGTCGCGAACGCTGCGGGCTTTGATGGCGTGTACTCGTACTTCGGCCACTCGGCCATCATCGGCTTCGATGGCCGCACGCTGGGCGAATGTGGCGAGGAGGACATGGGCATCCAGTACGCCGAACTGTCGATGAGCCTGATCCGCGATGCACGCAAGAACGGCCAGTCGCAGAACCACCTCTTCAAGCTGGTGCACCGCGGCTACACCGGCCTGATCAACTCGGGCGAGGGCGACAAAGGCGTGGCCGCCTGTCCCTTCAACTTCTACGCGAAATGGGTCACCGACCCCGAGGGCACGCGCGAGATGGTCGAGTCGTTCACGCGTTCAACGGTCGGCACGCCCGAATGCCCGATCGAAGGGATTCCGCACGAAGCGGCGAAGCACCGGTAGCGCTCGAAGCCGCCGGCCGCGGTCGGCGCCGCGATGGTTCACTCTCACATTCATTCAAGGCCGCATGACGAGCAATTCAACTGCAGACGAGAAGGTGCTCGGCGAGGCATACGAATACGAACCGGTGCCGCTGAAAGCGCGCCGCAGTACCTTCTCGGTCTCGATGGTTTGGCTCGGATTTCCGATGATCTTTGCCGGCGCCATGACCGGCTCGATCATGGTGGCTGGCATGGGATTCAAGGCGGCCTTGATGGCGATGGTGATCGGCAACCTGCTGATGTTTGCTTACGTCGGCGCGCTGGGCGCGCTCGGCACGGTGCGCGGCTTCAACTTCGCGCTGCTGGTGAGCGCCACCTCCGGGCGCAAGGGCTACGTGTTTGCGTCGGGCCCGCTCTCGACGCTGCTGCTCGGCTGGTACGCGATGCAGACCGGTATCACGGGCAACCTGATCCACACCGCCTTCGAACTGAACTACCCGACGATGACGCTGATCGCCGGCGCCCTGTACCTGCTGATCACGTACGTCGGCATCCGCGGGCTGCACTGGATCGGCATCGTCTCGTTGCCGCTGTTCGTGCTGCTCGGTGGCTGGGACGCGTTCGACTCGGCGGCTACGGCCGGATGGTCGAACTTGCTGGCCTATGCGGGAACGAAGCCCGTCATGCCGATGGCCTTCGGCATCGGCCTGACCATCGTCATCACGCTGTTCGTCGACGCCGGCACCATGACGGCCGATTTCAACCGCTGGGCCACCAACACGTGCAGTTTGCTGATCGCCACCGACTGCGCCTTCCCGTTCGCCAACCTGGTCGCAATGCCGGTGGGCGGCGTGATGACGGCCGCACTCGCGCTGCCGAACCCGCAACCGTTCGGGCTGGACAACATGTTCGGCTACCTGCAGCACAGAAGCACGAGTGGCTGTCCGTGATCGCCTTCGTGTTCCTGCCCTGCAACCTCGGCTCGGTGGGCGCGCACTGCCTCTACAACTCGGCCGTCGGCTGGTCGCGCATCGGCGGCGGGAACTTGCGGCTGTTCGCGGTGGGCCGTGCCGCCGTGCCCGCTGCCAAGGCCTGAGTCATCGCCTCCAATGAAGGAACCCCAATTGGACAACGAGATCTTCGAGCTCGGCGACGTGACGCTGCAACGTGGTGCAACGCTGCGCAACGCCAAGTTGGCGTATAAGACCTACGGCACGCTGAACGCCGACAAGAGCAACGTCATCGTCTACCCGACCTGGTACTCCGGCCAGCATCAGGACAACGAGTGGCTTATCGGCCCAGGCATGGCGCTCGACCCGGCCCGCTACTTCATCATCGTGCCGAACATGCACGGCAATGGCCTGTCCTCGTCGCCGAGCAACACGCCCGAGCCGTACGACCGCGCGCGCTTTCCGAACGTCACGCTGTACGACAACGTAACGCTGCAGCACCGACTCGTGACCGAGAAGTTCGGAGTCACCAAGGTGAAGCTGGTGGTTGGCTGGTCGATGGGTGCTCAACAGACCAACAAGTGGGGCTGCCTTTATCCGGACATGGTGGAGCGCATCGCGCCGTTCTGCGGTTCGGCAAAAACGGCGCCGCACAACTTCGTCTTCCTCGAGGGTGTGAAGGCCGCGCTCACGAACGACGTGGCGTGGAACAACGGCTGGTACCACGCGCCGCCGACGAAGGGCCTGCGCGGTGTGGGCCGCGTCTACGCAGGCTGGGGCCTGTCGCAGCCCTTCTACATGCAAGAGCTCTGGCGCAGCCTCGGCTACAGCTCGCTCGAGGACTTTCTCGTTGCGTTCTGGGAAGGCTTCTTCCTGCCGAAGGACGCGAACAACCTGCTGGCGATGCTGTGGTCCTGGCAGCACGGCGACATCAGCGACAACTCGGTCTTCAAGGGCGACTTCAAGAAGGCGCTCGGCGCGATCAAGGCGCGCGCCGTCGTGATGCCGGGTGCGCTGGACCTGTACTTCCCGGTCGGCGACAACGAGGTCGAGGTCTCGCACATGCCGAACGCGGCGTGCACTCCGATCCCGGGCGTCTGGGGTCACTTCGCCGGTGGCGGCGCGAACCCGGCCGACACGCATTTCATCGACCGCAACTTGAAGGAATTGCTTGCTAGCCGCTGAGATCACCAACTCACGAGACCCCGTGAACAACGCCAGCCACGGCGACTTACTGGCCGACTACCGCATCGCGGCCGAGCCGTTCTACCGGGCGGCCGGCAACGAAGTGGCGCTTTACGAGAGCGCCTATCTGCACCGGATGCCACTGATCCTGAAGGGACCGACAGGGTGCGGCAAGACGCGCTTCGTCGAGCATATGGCGTGGAAACTCGGGCGCCCGCTCGTCACGCTGGCGTGCAACGAGGACATGACAGCTTCCGATCTGGTCGGCCGCTATCTGCTAGACGCAAACGGCACCGCGTGGCACGACGGGCCGCTGACGTTGGCGGTGCGTTATGGCGGCATCTGCTACCTTGATGAGGTGGTGGAGGCCCGCCAGGACACCACCGTCGTGATCCATCCGTTGACCGACGCGCGCCGCATCCTGCCGCTTGACAAGAAGGGCGAGGTCGTACACGCGCACCCGGACTTCCAGCTCGTCGTCTCGTACAACCCCGGCTACCAGAGCAGCGCAAAGGACATGAAGCCTTCGACGCGCCAGCGCTTCGCCGCGCTCGAATTCGACTACCCGCACCGCGACCTGGAAGCCGAAATCGTCGCGCACGAGGCCGGCATCGAGTTGGCGCTCGCGGCGCAACTTGTCGCAATCGCGCACTGCTCGCGCGCGCTCAAGCAGCGCGGGCTCGACGAGGGTGCTTCGACGCGGATGCTGATTTACGCCGGCATCCTGATCCGCGATGGCGTCTCGCCGCGCGAAAGTTGTGAGATGACGCTGACGCGCGCGCTGACTGACGACCCCGATATGACCGTGGCGCTGCAAGGCTTCGTTGAGGCGCAGTTCGGATGAACGCGCTTTCTCTGTTGGCCATCGGGCTGACCGGGAACGACATCCAGGTGCAGACGGACTGCGCGCAGCCGCGTGCGGTGCTGACGGCTCGCCACCTCGTGCTGCCGGACGTTATCGCCGAGCAGCACCGGCTGAGCCGCGCCGCCGTGGCCCATGCCGTCGCGCACTGGCGCCATTCGGTCCCAGGAAAACCGGTGCGGGGGCTCAAACCGATGAGCGTTGCGATCATCTCGGCGATCGAGGATGCGCGCGTCGAACAACTGCTGCTGCGTGACTTTCCTGGCCTGCGAAGCTGGTTCCTCGATTCGCTTTCGCCTCGGCCCGCGCCTGACGACCTGAGCTTCGGCGCCCTCGTGACGCGATTGGATCGGGTGCTGATGGACCCTCGGCAGCAGGACGACAACCATTGGGTCAATAAGGCGCGCTGCCTGTTCAACGAGACCGTGGCCCGCGCCGGGCTGAGGGATTACTACGCCTTCCGTGCGATCGCTGCGATCCTTGCCAACGACCTCGGCCAGATGCGCGTGCGCTTCGACCCGCAGCAGCACATCGTTCCGGCGCCGTACCGCGACGACAACAGCTATCTGTGGAATTTCGGCGAAGCGGAGCAGCCACCCGACGACGCTGTGTCATTGCAGCAGGCCCCCGCATTGCGGTCGCCGATGGCTATCGACGTCGGCGGTAACCGGGCCCCGTCCGGCGCCGCCGAGCCTGACCTTGGCCGCTTCAGCTACCCGGAATGGGACCACCGCCTCGATCGCCTGCGACCGGACTGGTGCACCGTGATCGAGAAACTGCCCACTTGGCAGGGCCTTGCACGCCTGAGCGATCCCAGTCGACTGCCGCCCGCGCCGCTGGCACTTACGCGCGCGCGTCGCGTAAACCGTGCGCGCCGGCTGCGGCGCCAGTGGGAGGGCGACGACATCGATTTGAACGCGGCGATCGAGGTGCTGATCGACCGGCGCCTGCGCCTGCAGCCTGATCCGCGCATGTTCATGCGCACCGGCACCGAGCTCGGCGTGTCCAGTATCCTGGTGCTGCTCGATCTGTCGGAATCAGCCAACGACCACGCTGCGGGCAGCACGATGTCACTGCTCGACATCGAGAAGCAGGCTGCGCTGCTTCTGGCCGGTGCGGCGACGCGCGATGGCGATCGCTTCGCCGTGCACGGTTTCTCGTCGAACACGCGCGCCGAGGTCTACTACACGCGGCTGATCGAGTTCGGCGCGATGCCGACGCTGGCGTCGCGTGCGCAGGTCGCCGCGGTGCAGGCGCGCTACTCCACGCGCATCGGCGCGGCAATCCGGCATGCCACGGCGCAACTGCGGCACGAGCCGGCCGCGCGGCGCGCGATCCTGCTCGTCACCGATGGCACGCCGGGGGACATCGACGTGCACGACCCGCGCTACCTGATCGAGGACGCACGCGCGGCCGTGCTGGAGGCGGGCCAGGCCGGTGTGCGCAGCTACTGCATCGCGGTCGACGCCGACGCGGACGCCTATGCGCGGCGCATCTTCGGCTGGCGCAACTACTGTGTCGCGACCAATCCGCGCCGCCTGCCCGCCCAATTGCAATGGGCCTGCGCGCGGCTCGCAAAAAATTGAGATAGGGTCTAGGCAATGACATCACGATCAATCATGAACAGACCCATCGGAAGGAGGCCGCATCGTGGCTGACAAGGACCCCATTCGCGTCGGCATCCTGTACTCGGAAACGGGCGTCACATCGACCATCGGGTTGTCACAGCTGCAGGGGGCGCTGCTCGCCATTCAGGAGATCAACGAGGCGGGCGGCGTCGACGGTCGCGAGATCGTGCCGGTGCGCTACGACCCGCAGTCGACTCCGGCGCGCTACGCCGAGCTGGCCGAGCAGCTCATCGTGCAGGACCGCGTCAACGTCATCTTCGGCTGCTACATGTCGAGCAGCCGCAAGGCGGTGATTCCAGTAATAGAGAAGTGGAACAAGCTGCTTTTCTACCCGACGCTCTACGAGGGCTTCGAGTATTCGGGAAACGTGATCTACACGGGCGCCGCCCCGAACCAGAACAGCGTACAGCTGGCCGAGTTCATGACCTCGAACTTCGGGGCGCGCGTTTACCTGATCGGCTCGGACTACATCTACCCCTACGAGTCCAATCGCATCATGGGCGAGCTGGTGCTGCAACAGCCCGGAAGCGAAAAGCTGGCCGAACGCTACGTGCCGCTGGATGCAACCGAAAAGGACTATGGCGCGATCATGGACGACATTCGCGACAAGCGCCCCGACTTCATTTTCTCGACCGTTGTCGGTGATTCGACCGCCGCGCTGTACCGGGCCTATGCCGACGCCGGCTTCGAGCCGCGCTCGATGCCCATCGCCAGCTTGACCACCTCCGAGGCCGAGATATCGCAGATGGGCCGCGGCGTGGCGACCGGCCACTACACCGCAGCACCGTATTTCCAGTCGATCGACTCCGATGCGAATCGCCAGTGCCTCGCGCGCCTGCGCAAGCACTTCGGCGAAGGCAGCGTGCCCAACCTGTGCTGGGAAGCCTCGTACTTCCAGACGCACATCTTCGCGAACGCGTTTCGCCAGGCGGGCAGCGACGGCATTGCCGAGCTGTTGCCGCACATTCTGGGCAGCGAGTTCGACGCGCCGCAGGGCCGAGTCAAGATCGACCCGACCAACCACCACACCTGCCTTTACCCACGGATCGGCCGGGTCGATGCGCTGGGTCAGTTCACCATCGTGCGGCAGGCTAAGCGATCGGTCTACCCCGACCCCTATCTCGTCACCCATTCACTGGGCGACTGGACGGCAAAGCTGGAATCGCTGGAGCGCTGACCGTGGACAGCGTCGGCAAGCGCGGCACGCTTCACGCCACACCGCCGCAGCTCAAGGAGCTGCGCACACTGAAGATCGCGGTGATCCACCCGGACGATGGCGACGGGCGGCTGCTAACCCAGCAACTGCAGCGCATCGGCTGCCTGGTGCAGGCCTTCTGGCCACCGGTGCAGGCCTTGCCAGAAGGCATCGATATCGCGTTCGTGGCGGTGCGACCCGAAATCCTCGATCTTCAGTTTGATTGGACGAGACGGGAGGACGCACCCACGGTCATTGCCGTGGTGAACTACGAGAATCCAACCATCGTCGAAGCTGTGCTCGAGCTAGGCGCGACGGCTGTGCTGCCTTCGCCGATTCGTTCGTTCGGATTGCTGTCGTCCCTCGTCGTGGCGCGCGAAGCGCACAAGGAAAGCCGTTCACTGTGCCGGCGCCTGCGCAAGGTCGAGGCGAAGCTGCTCGGCGTACGCCACATCGCTGACGCAAAGTCGATCTTGATGAAGACGCACGGTCTGTCAGAGAGCGAGGCCTACGATCTGATTCGCGACCAGGCGATGAGCAAGCGTGTGACGACCGAAGAGGTTGCATCCGCCATCGTCAATGCCAGCGAAGTGCTGTCACTCGGGACGAAGAAGATCGAGAGCAAGAGCTGACGTACGGCCGAGCGGCAAGTAGTTGCTGCTGCGCGCTGCACTGCTTGCGATTCGCGCTGGGCAGCCTGTTCCTGGCCGACAGCGCCCGGGTGCTGGCCGCCGGCGGCGAGGGCGGCGGCGGCCTGGCGGTGAATGGCGGTGGCGGCGCGGGCGGTGGGCTGCTGCTGCATGCGCCCGACATCACGCTGCAGACCCATGTGTTGGGCCAGGCGGCGCTGCGGGCCGACGGTGAATCGGGCGGTCGCATCGCCTTTTTCACCAGCGACGGCACGGTGGCCGGCAACCTGACCAGCGTGACGGTGTCGGCCTCGTTCTGGGGCGAGGCGGGGGTGATCACCTTCAATTCCCTGGCCGCCGCGCCCACCG
>Ga0105048_10011710_pt1 | contig 13807 bp, 2 predicted proteins | sample MAT05_FD_78382 | JGI IMG/M metagenome (GOLD analysis project Ga0105048, IMG submission 78382) | Freshwater microbial communities from Lake Fryxell liftoff mats and glacier meltwater in Antarctica - MAT-05 | ecosystem: Environmental > Aquatic > Freshwater > Ice > Liftoff microbial mat | place...
CTCGACAAAGAACTCATTCGCAAAGTCATTCACGCCAACCGCGGTCAGATTCGCTTCTGCTACGAAAGCCAGCTGAATCGTTTCCCTAAGCTCGAGGGCAAGGTCGCGGTGAAGTTCGTGATTTCACCCTCCGGCTCGGTCGCCTCGTCGCAAGTGGCGCAGACCACCGTCGGTAACGCAGAGCTCGAAGCCTGCGTGGCTGGCCGAGTCAGAACGTGGCTCTTCCCCAAACCGAAGGGCGGTGGCGTGGTGGTGGTGACGTACCCGTTCATCTTCAAGCAGTCGGGCGCGTAGGCTCGCGTTGCGTTGCTGAAGCAGTGAGAACGCCGGTTGGCACTTCGTGCTGACCGGCGTTTTGCTTTGACCAACAAACGCGACGTCCAGACCTCGCTGAGATAGGTTCACCCGCCATGATTCGATTTGCGCTCGTCGTTACGTTGACGTCGTCAGTCGCCTTCGCGCAGTCGTCACCGGCTCCAGCAGCGGCGACCAAGGCGACCGCCGAAGACAAGCAACGCGCCGTCACCTTCAATGAGATCGAGCGTGGCTTCTTCTTGGGCGCCAACGCTGGCTTTTGGGCCACCATCGTGCCGCCCGCCGACGCCTCCTCGAGCAAGCCGTTTCTGGGTGGCCAAGCGGTGCAGCTCGAGATCGGTTACGACATCGGCGAGCGGGTCTCGGCTGCGCTCTTCTTTCTCGGAGCTGTCACCAACCGGGCCGGCAGTGACTACAAAGGCCTCTCAAACGGCTCATTGTCGGGTGATTTCGGCATGATCGTGCCGGGCGCCACGGTGAAAGCCCGGCTGGTCGGGTTCGCTGACAGCCAGGAAGTCAAGCGCTCGTGGCTTTACGCCCGGGCCAGCGTCGGCTACGTGTTTTACAGCCCGACTGCGCTGATACCCCGCTCAGACGTGCTGATTTCGGTGGGGCCGGGCTTCGAGTACTTCACCCGCCTGCGCCACTTCAGCATCGGCGTCGAAGCCAACTTCAACTTTCTTGCGCTCACCTCGTCGGTAGGGTTTTCGATTTTGCCCACAGTGCGCTACGCGTTCTGAGTCGGTTCAATGACGGGGTCGCTTCGGGTCGAATGCCGAACCCGACTCCGTCTTCACTCAGGTAGGCACATGGCAGACGTAGACAACAAGACGAAGACCCACACGGGTCGTGGCGGCAACGGTTTCAGCTTCGATGATCGCGAAGGCGGCGGTGGTGGTCGAGGGCGAGGTGGCCCAGGTGGCCCCGGTGGCCGCGGTGGGCCAGGCGGTCGCGGCGGTCGAGACGACAAGCGTGGCGGAGGCGGGAGCTCCTTTCGCATCGTCACCGAGTTGAGCAGCCTGGAGAAGGCCCTCTCGAAGGCTGACTTCGTCGGCCAGAAGGGCCCGCTCGACGAGATTCTCAAGGCGATCAAGCCGCTGCACCTCAAGTCGCTCGAGCAACTCGACATGGGCACGCGCGGCAAGCTTCTCACCTCGCTGATGCGCGTCGTTCGCCAGCCGAAGCCGAAGACCGATGCAGCCGCACCGGCTGAAGAGACGCCAGCAGCAGTCGAAGCTGCCGCTCCCGAAGCTGAGGCACCTGCCGCTGACGCACCTGCGGCTGAAGCACCGGCCGCAGAGGCTTCGGCCGAAGCGACCTCTGAAGGCGCGATCGAAGCAGCTTCGGCCGCTCCCGCCGAGGCCGCAGCAGAAGCGGCTCCGGCAGCGCCCGTGGCAAAGGCCGCCCCGGCCGCGTCGTACGGCGATGTGGCCTTCACCGTTGGCTTGATCTGGAAGGTGCTCAACGACGCCGACCGCGCGTCGACCGCCTTCGAAGCTGCTGGCCGTCAACCGAACGAGAAAGATCTCGCCGCGTTGGCCTCAGTGCCTGCGGCCGATCGCCAGGCGCAGAGCGATCGCCCTGGCCGCCCGAGTGGCAAGCCAGGCGAACGACGAGATGCTCGCCCGCCTCGAGGAGATCGCCCCGAGCGGCCTCCCCGTGGAGATGCATCGACCCGCCCGCCGCGACCTTCGCGCGAAGCGAGTGGCCCGTTTCAAACCACCGGTGATTGGAAGGCCGATGCGCAGCGTCTCGAAGAAATGGGGCGCACCCGCGACGCAGGCCGCATTCACGAGAAGAACCAGGGCTACGAGTGGGCCACCCGTCTCTATGAAATCGGCGGCGACACCAAGGCTGCGCTGCGTACCGCGGCCCTCGGTAAGCTCGATGAGAAGTTCAAGGCATTGAGCGAGAAGATGAAGCCCGAAGAGATCATGCAGGTGCTCGAGCGCGCCGAAGCATGGGAAAAGTTGATGGAGTTTCACGTCGCCCGGGCTGACTTTGACTCGGTCGCGAAGCTCTATGAGCGCGCCAAGCAGTTCGACCAGGCGGCATTGGCCTGGGAGCGAGCGGGCAAGTTGTCGCCGTCGCGCAAGGCGTACGAGCGAGCGAAAGACTTCGCCGGTGCCAATCGGGTGCGCGAGCTGGAAGTGAAGAAGTTGATCGAGCGTGGCGACCGCCTGGGCGCGGCCACCATTCTAGTGGGTGCACAGCGCACACCTGAGGCGTTGGAGACGCTCAAGCCGTTGCCTCCGCCGAAGGCTTTTCACTTCATGCAGAAGCTGAAGCTCGAGACCGAAGCCAAAGCGTTCGCCAGCGAAAACCTCCAAAAGGCGATCGACGAGAACAACCTGCAGCAGAAGGCGCGCTGGCAGGAGTTGCTCGGCGACCTTCCTGCGGCGGCCGAGACATGGCTCGAGTCGGGCCGAAAAGACAAGGCATCTGCGGTGTTCGAGCAGCTGGGCCAGGTGCCCAAAGCAGCCGAGCTCGCTGAGGCCGCCGGTCAGCTCGACAGAGCGCAGCAGCTGTTCAAGCGCGCAGGTGACCAAGCCAACCACGATCGCGTTGCGGCCCTGCCGAGACCCGAGCCCAAGCCGAAGACGGCCGCTGAAAATGCCGACGACGAGGCCGACGCTGCAGCCCTGGCTCCTCCGCCAGTTGACAACGCGTCAGAAGCCAAGCCCGAAGCAAACGCGTAACTGCTCAAAACTCCCGAAGTTTCGCGTTCTGATTTGGGGGAGCGGACGGTATGTTGCCGCCGCTCTCCCATGTCGAATGCGCCCGTTGAGAAGGCTGCCTCTGTCTCGAGTTCTGCGTTCGGCGATGTTGAAGCCACGCTCGAGAAGTCAGGCCGCGTCGAAGAACTGATTCGGTTGTACGAGTCGCGATCTCGCGAGGTGCCGAGCCCTGAAGAAGCGGGGCATCTGTTGGCGCGCGCCGGTGACCTGGCCCGCGAGCGACTGAAGAACAACGTGCGCGCTGAAGATCTGTTTCGGCGCGCGCTCGTCTACGCCCCAAATGCGCGCGAGGCGCTCGAGGGGTTGAGGGTGCTGTCAGAGGGTCGAAACGACTTCGAACTCCTGGCTGAAGTGCTCGAGCGGTTGGCGATGACCAACACCGATGTCGCTGCCGCCCCGCTGTACATCAAGGCCGGCGAAATCTACGAGACCAAGCTCGGGCGAAGAGACCGGGCCGTGCTGTGCTACCAGCTAGCGTCGCGTGCGGCGCCGCAAGAGCGCAGCGCGTACCAGAAAGCGCGAAAGCTGCTGCTCGCCGAAGGCCGTTTCGCCCCGGCGTTCGAGATTCTCGAGCGGGAGCGCGCGGCGCTCGGTGAACGGGAGCTGCTCGAGTCGTATCTGGGCTTCGCCGAGGCGTTGCTCCTCGACCCGCAGGAGCACGCGCTGGCCACCAAGGCCCTGGTGCGTACCCTGGCCATCGACGGCAAAAATGCGCGGGCGCAGCAGATTCAAAAAGATCTCTCGAAGCTCGAGTACGTCTGGCGCGAGAAGGTTCGGCAGCTCAAGGCCCAGTCGATTGAGGAGCGAGATCGCCGGTTGGCGGCGCGGCTGTCGCTGCAGGTGTCGCGGCTCTACGCCTTCTACGAGCCCACCGCGGTGGCCAAGCTCAAAGAAGCGCTCGACCGGTGCTTCGCGCTCTGGCCAGCGATGCCCGACGCGCTCGACGTGCTCGAGCTGGTCGCCGAAAAATCGGGCGACATCCGCGCGGCGTTGACCGTGTTCAGCAAGCTCGCCGCCGACTCCCGCGACAAGCAGGCTCAGGTCGATCTGCACTTGCGCATCGGGCAGGTGATGCTCTCCAAGCTCAACGACCCCAATGAAGCGGCGATGGCCTTCGAAGCCGCCTCGAAGCTCGACCCTTCACGCCCAGACGCGGCCGAGCTGGCGGGCGAGCTGCTGATTCAGACCGGCAAAGTGGCCGAAGGGGCCGCGGTGCTCGAGAAGCACCTTCTTACCCTGAAAGATCGCAGCGCGCAGGTGACGCTGCGACTGACCCTGGCCGAGCTCGGTCATCGGGTGCTGCAAGACCCCGAGATGGCGCGGGTTCACCTCGAGGCCGCGTTGAAGGTCGACCCCAACCACGCCCAGGTCGCCTTTCGTCTGGCCCGGCAGTACGCCGACGAGGGCAAGCTCGATGCCGCCTGGCCCCTGCTTGATCTCGCGGCCTCCGCACCTCGCCCGATGGAGGAGCGGGTCGCGTTCTGCGAGCGGGTGGCTCAGCTGTGTGAGCAAGCCGGCGACGACAAGCGGGCCTTTCGCGCGCTGGCGCTCGCGCTTCCGCTCGACCCATCACGACAGAGCGTGCTCAGCGCGCTGAACGAGACCGCGATGAGGGCTCAGCTGCAGCTCCCGCTGGCCACCGCACTTCGTCGGGCGGCCCAGGTCGGCGCGGCGCAAGCCCAGATTCCCCTGTGGAGATCGCTGGGTCAGCTCCAGCAATCGCTTGATCACCCGGCCGAGGCCCAGGAGGCCTGGCTCGAGGTGCAGAAGCGCCAGCCCGACGACGCAGAGGCGATCGCTGCACTGGCGGCGATTCGCAAGCAGCTCGCCGAGGCACCCCAAGACCCACGCTCGAAGCTGGAGGCCGAGGCACGCCGGCTCGAATCATCTGCCGCCGACCCGTCGACGACCGCGGCGGTGTACCGCCAGATTCTCGAGCTTGACACCGACAGCGTACCCACGCTCAAGAAGCTGGGCTCCGCGTCGGCGAACCTGGGCTTGTGGGAAGAGGTGGCTGGCGTCGCCGAGCGGCTGATGGCTCTGGCTGATTCTCCGGCCGAGCGGCACGAGTGGCGCGCGCGATTGGCGCAGCTGTACGCCGAGCGGCTCAGTCGTCGAGACGAAGCGGCACGGCTCTACCTCAACCTCCTCGAGGAGGGTGTCGAGACCGCGGCCGTCGTGGGCGGGCTGGAGCGCCTGGCGTCGCAGGGCGTGCGTCAGTCGGAGGTCTCGCGAGCCTTGGCGCCGATGTACGAGCGCGCGGGCGACTACCAACGGCAGGTGGCCTCACTGCTCGTTCAGCTGTCGTCGGTTCAAGATCGCGACGAGCAGAAGAGCCTCCTCACGCTGCTCGCCGACACCACCGAGAAGCGCCTTCTCGACGAGCGGGCCGCGTTCGATTTACGTCTGCGTGGCTTGGCGCTCGACCCCGACGACTCGGCCTTTCGCGTCGAAGCGGCGCGCTTGAGCCGGGCGTTGAAGACTCAGCAAGAGCTCGCGCGGTTCTTGACCGGGTTGTCGTCGAAGGTCGCCGACACCGGCGCGGCGGTCTCGATGCTGGTCGAGGCCTCGGAGCTGGCTGAAGAAGCGAGCTCCATCGATGACGCAGCGGCGGCGTTGCGATTGGGGCTCCAGAGGTCTCCGGAGCAGCCAGAGCTCCTCGGCAGGCTGAGCCACCTCTTTCTCAAGGGCAAGCGATGGAGCGAAGGCGACCACGTGCTTCGTCGCCTGATCGCCATCACCACCGGTGAAGAGCGCCAGGCCTGGTGCATTCAACTCGCGCAGACGAACCTCGAGCTGCAGCGACCACGAGAGGCCGCGTCGGCCATCAGCGAGGCGCTGAACCTGGGCGCCAACGAGCTGATCTACCTGCCCAAGCTGGCCGAGTATCTCGAGAAGGGCGGCCAGCTCAAGGAGCTCACCGAAGCACAAGCACGGCTGATCGCGATGTACGAGAAGGCAGGCGACGGCGAGCGTGCCGCGGCGTTGGGCGTGGCCCGGGCCCGGGTGCTGGAGACTGCGTTGGGCGACGTCGCTGAAGCGATTCGGCGCTACGCCGAGGTGCTGGCGCGAAAGCCGAACCACGCCGATTCGCTAGCGGCCCTCGAGAACCTGCTGTCGGACCAAACCCATCGAGAGTCTGCTGCCAAGGCGTTGTTGCCTGCGTACAAGCTGGCGAACGATCACCGCAAGCAGGTGGCTGCGTTGGTGGTCGTCGCCGACTCTGCCAAAGACTCGCTCGACCGCATCGGGGCGCTTCGCTCGGCGGCCAGCATTCACACCATGTTTTTGAGGCAGCCCGACCAGGCCTTCGCCTCGCTTGCCACCGCGATGCGCATCGCGCCCGACGACTCCGAGATTCGGGCCTCGGCACGACAAGCGGCCGAAGACGCCGACGCGCTCGACAGCTACGCCGAGGTGCTCAGCGAGATCATCGAGGCCGACGCCGGGCCGTGGGCGATCGCGGTGAACCGTGAGCTCGCTGACGTATACGAGAAGAAGCTCAACAACCACGTGGCCGCGGTCGAGCGACTTCACGCGGTACTCGAGCTCGAGCCCAAGCACGTCGAGGCGCTGCGCTCACTGCAACGGCTGCATCGCGCGCACGAAGAATGGTTCGACCTCGTGCCGGCCATCGAGCGATTGGCGGCGCTCGAGACCGACCAGGCCGAGAAGACCGCTCTCGACCGCGAGGCGGCGCTGCTGAGCGAGACCAAGCTCAATGATCTCGAGCGCGCGTCGATCAATTGGCGTCAGATCGCCGCTCGCGACGTGTTGGCCCGTGATGCCGCCTCGGCGCTCGACCGGCTGTATTCAGAGTTGAAGCGGCCTCAGGAGCTGGCCTTCGCGCTCGAGCTACGGCGCAACCAGGAGGGGCAGAGCCCTCAAGGTCGTGAGATCGCGTTTCGGCTGGCGCAGCTTCGGCTGCAGCTCAACGATCGCCGCGGCGCGCTCGAGGTCTTTCGCCAGATTCTGGCCGAAGACCCGTCGCACGAAGGTACCCGCTCGGCCCTCGAGGCCTGGGCTCGCCAAGACACCCCCGAGTCGGTGGCGGCAGTGGAGATTCTCGACCCGGTGCTGGCCCGCACCGGCGACCACCAACTTCGAATCTCACTGCGCGAGGCCCGCTCAGCCACCGCAGCCTCGGCCAGCGAACGCGCCACGCTGTCGCAAGAGATTCGCGCCATTCTCGAACGAGACCTGGCGCAGCCAGAGGCCGCGTTCATGAACGCCCTCAAGGCGTTCGGTGAGGGCCTCGATCGAGAAGAGCTGCAACCAGAGCTGGAGCGCCTCGCGCGAGATACCGGCTCTTTCGACGAGCTGGGCGAAGTGTACGAATCGGCGGCCGAAGCGCTCAAGCCGACAGACCCTCAGTCTCAGTCGCTCCTTCGTCGTGCGGCTGAAGTGCGTGAGCAGCTCGGTCAGAACGAAGACGCGATTCGCGATTGGAAGACGTTGCTGGAGGCCGCACCGCAAGATCGCCAGGCCTTGGAGAGCCTCTCGAAGCTGTTCGAGAAGTCGAAGAACGCCCGAAGCCTCTCGGAGGTGTACGCCAAGCAGGCCGAACTGAGCCAGGACAGCGGGGAGCGCTTCGAGCTGCTGGTCAAAGCGGGCGACGCTTTCGAGACCGCCGGCGATGACAGCAAGTCGATCGAGGCGTTCAAGTCGGCGCTGGCGATCAGGCGCGTCAGCGAAGTGCTGCTCTCGCTCGATCGGTTGTTCGCGCGTGGCGAGCGCTTCGCAGAGCAGGCCGACGTACTCGATCAGCTCGCCGAAGAGGCGCCCGACACCGAGCAGAAGATCGCATTCTTGCTGCGGCGAGGCTCACTGCTCGAGAAAGAACGGCAGTTCGCCGAGTCGCTGCGCTCGTTCGGTGCGGCATTGGCGCTGGCCTCGCGAGAGCCCCACGCCATCGCCGGGCTCGAGCGACTGATCGCCGTCGACGACGCCCGCCTCGAGGCCGCACGCCTGCTCGAGCCGGCCTACCGCGAGGCCTCGGAGAGCAAGAAGCTGGTCGAGGTTCTGGAGATCAAGCTCTCGGCGAGCGACGCGGCACACCGCGTGCCGCTGTTGCTCGAGATCGCCACCTTGCGTGAGGCGACGGGGCAGAAGTCGTTGGCGCTGACCTCCCGACTGCGCGCCTTCGGCGAGGCTCCAAAAGAGCCCGAGGTGCGTGAAGGCCTCGAAAGGCTCGCCGCAGATCTCGGGGCCTTCGAGGAGCTGACCTCTGCCTACGAAGACGCGATCGAGCGTGGCGTGGGCGAGCCCCTGGCGGGTGAGCTGTGGCGCCGTCTGGCGATCATCAATGGTGATCGCCTCGCCCGCTTCGACCTCGCCGCCCGAGCGTGGAACGAGGTGCTCGCCCGCAACCCGAAAGATGTGTTCGTGCTCGAAGCGCTGGCGCGCATCTACCGCCGCACCTCCGCGTTTCGCGAGCTGTCGATGGTGATGCGGCGCCAGCTGGCGCTCGAGACAAACGTGGTGGCGCAGACCAACTTACTCTTCGAACTGGCGACCCTGGCCGAAGACACCCTCAGCGACAAGCAGCTGGCGGCCCAGTGCTACACCGCGATTCTCGAACGGCGCCCTGAAGAACCCAATGCGATCAAGTTTCTGGCCCGTATTTTGGGCGAAATGGAGCGCTGGCCCGAGCTTGCAGCCCTGATCGCCCGCGAAGTACAACTAGCAGAGAGCCATCAGCAAGAAGAAGAGGCGCTCGAATTGCTCGTTCGCCTTGGCCGGCTAAAGCTCACCCGACTGGGTGACCCGCGCGGCGCCCTCACCACGTTTCAGGAGGTCTTGCGACGAAAGCCCGCTCACGCTGGGGCCCTCGGCGCATTGGAAGAAATGGCCCGCTCCGACAATCCACTCAAGGGTGAAGCCGCCAGCACGCTCGAACCGGTGTTTGCGCAAGAAGGTGAGCACCTCAAGCTGGTGCAGATGCTCGAGGCTCGCGTCACGGCCGAGCAGCAACCGGGCGAGCGCGCGACGTTGCTGCGCAAGATGGCCGAGGTCTACTCGCAGCAGATGGACAACAGCGAGATGGCCTTCGTGGCGGGTACGCGTGCGCTGCGCGAAGACCCCAACGATCAGCGAAATCTCGACCTGACCTTGCTCCTCTACAAGTCGGCCGATGCCGCCGACGAGGTGATCGCGCTCTTGGGCGAGGTCGCCCCGCGAGCTTCAGACGATACCGCGCGCGCGAAGTTGTTCCGGGCGCTGGCCAAGTTGCAAATGCAGCACGACGAGTCAGTCGAGGCCGTCGACAGCTGGAAGAGGGTGATGGAGCTCTCGCCCACCGACCCCGAGGCGCTGGAGCAAATCGGCAAGTTGCTGGCGACGCAGAACCGATTCCCCGAGCTGCTCGAGGTGCTCAAGCGGCAGCTCAACGTCGAAGAAGAGCTCGAGCGTCGAGTGGCGTTGCTTTTTCAAATGGGTGTGCTGCAAGAAGAACAGCTCAAAGACACCGGCGCGGGGCTGGTCACCTTTCGCCGACTGCTTGAGCTCAAAGGCGACGATGCCGCGGGCCTCGAGCGCATGGAGCGCCTGACCGAAGCCCAGCAGCGCTGGCCCGAGTTGGCTGACGTGATGGCCCGCCGCCGCAAGACGTTGCCCGAAGACGAGCTGCCAGAGCTCCTGTTTCGGTTGGCGGTGGTTAGAGAGACCCGATTGCTCGACAAGAGCGGCGCGCTCGAGTTGTACACCGAGCTGCTGACTCAGAACGCCCGGCACCCGGGGGCGATCGGCCGCATGGAGGCGATCGTTCAAAAGGAGCCGCAAAACCAGCCCGCAGTCGACGTGCTTTTGATGGCCTACCGGGCAGGAGACCCGATCAAGCTCGCCCAGTTGATCGAGACCCGCGTCGGCGTCTCACCCGACTCGACCGAGCGCAAGAACCTGCTGGTCGAGCTCGCCGGCATTCGCGACGCGCAGTCAGAGCCCGAGCTGGCGTACCTCGCGTTCTACCGCGCCTTCAAGGAAGACCCCAACGACACCGCCCTGCAGAAGAAGTTCGAAGGCGCCGCCCAGGCGGCCTCGAGCTGGGACGAGCTTGCCTCGGCCTACGAGGGCGAGCTGCCTCGCATCGCCGAGCCCCACGACGCCGCAAGGGTGTGCCTGATTCTCGGGCAGGTGCTGGAGCAGCGCCTCAACGAGCCAGAGCGCTCGGTCGTGTTCTACGAGAAAGCGCGCGCGTTTCACCAAGACGCGGCGCCGCGGGCGCTCTCGGCGCTCGACAGGCTCTATGGCCAGCTCAACCAGCACGAGCAGCAGGCCGAGGTGCTCGATGCGATGATCGCCGCAGCCCAAGAGCCCGCCGAGAAGGTCGCGCTGGCGTTTCGGCTCGGCCAGCTCGCGGTCGAGCGACTCGACAACCCCGACCGGGCAGCCCAGGCCTTCGAGAAGGTGCTCGAGAGCGAGCCCAAGCATTTGCCCTCGCTGCGTTCGCTCGAGGCCTTGTATGGGCAGGCGAAAAAGAGCCAGCAGCTCTACGAAGTGCTCGAGGCCCAGGCCTCGATCGCGCAGGGCGCCGAGCGCGAGCGGGTGCTGGGCAAGATGGCGGTGGTGGCCGCTGAAGGCATCGGCGACATCAACCACTCCATCACCATCTACCAGGAGCTCCTGGAGAAGAACCCGCGCAACGAGCAGGCGTTCGATGCGCTCAACACCTTGCTCGACAAAGCGGCGCGCTTCGAAGAGCTCAAGACCCTGCTCGCCGCGAAGCTGCAAGTGACCATCGACCCGCGCGAGCTGGTGCGGCTCAACGAACGGGTCGGCCGGGTGCTCTTCGAACGGCTCAATCGCCCTGAAGAGGCGATACCGTATTTCAAGGCCGCGCTCGACCGAGACGCGCGGCACCGCGGCGGTCTCGAAGCGATGCGCGACATCTTCGAGGCGCTCGATCGCAAAGAAGATTTGATCATCGTGCTGCGCCGCCTGATCCCGCTCCAGGAAGACGCGACCGGGGTGAAGCACATTCGCATTCGCCTGGCCGAGATCATCGCCGGCAGCGCGCGCCGTGAAGAAGCGCTCGACGCCGCGCGAAGGGCACTCGAGGTCGAGCCCCATTCGATCGCTGAGCTCGACAAGCTGCGCGCGGTCTTCGTGCAGCTCAAAGCCTGGCCTGACGCGATGCGCGTGCTCGAGCTGAAGACCCAAGCGTTCATGGGGCAGGAAGAGCGCGAGCAAGCCGTCGAGACGATGTTTCAGGTCGCCGACATGTGGCGTTCAGCCGCCTCGAAGCCCGAGAATGCCGGCCCCGCCCTCGAAAAAATTCTCGAGATAGACCCCGCGAATCGGCCCGCCTACGAGCAGGCCCTCGACCTCTACTCGAAGGTCAATGACTGGCGCAGCTACGCCCAGGTGATGGATCGGTATCTACCGAACCTGGTCACCGACGAAGAGAAGGTGACCACGCTGCAGTCGCTGGCGGCGGTTCAAGAGACCAAGCTCGGCCAGAAAGATGTGGCGTTCTTGCAATACTGCCGCGCGTTGCAGCTCAACGCCAGCGACGACGGCATTCGCGAGCAGGTCGAGCGTCTGGCCGAAGAGACCGGCAGCTACGAAGAGCTGGCGGCGGTGTACGAAGAGGTCGCCGACAACCTACCCAAGGGCCCGCTCGCCGAGCGCATGTACTTGACCCTGGCCCGGGTGCACGACGCGAACCTCGATGAGCCCGACGAGGCCGAGGCCGCGCTGCGAAAGATTCTCGAGTTCGACCCGACCAGCGAGCCCGCGCTCGAGCAGCTGGCCTCGATGTTCAGCCGCCGCGGCAAGAACAAAGAATACATCGTCTCGCTCGAGCAGAAGCTCGAGGCGGCGAACAGCATCGAGAAGCGCAAAGACATCTTGCGCGAGATCGCCCGCGTCTACGAAGAGCAGATGGGCGATGCCGTCGAAGCCGAGAGCGCTCTGCAGCGCGCGCTCGAGCTTGAGCCTGACGCGCAGACGCTCTCGAACGTGGCCACGCTCCAGAAGCGGCAGAACAACCACGTCGGCGTCGCAGGCACACTGCTGCGAATGCGCGACATCGCGCAGACGCCCGAAGACCGCTCGCGAATTCAGGTCGAGGTCGCGCAGGTCTACGACCGCGATCTGCAAGACGACGAAGCGGCGGTCGAAGGGTTTCGACAAGCGCTCGAGTTCGACCCGAGCAACGCCGACGCGCTCGACGCCCTCGAGCGTCTCTACAGCAAGCTCGACCGCCCGGCCGACCTGCTCGCCGTCTACGAGCGGCAAATCGAGCTCACCAGCGACTACCGGGAGCGGATCAAGATTCTCTTCAAGAGCGCTTCGATCTGGGAAGAGCGGTATCAAAACCTCGCCAACGCCGATGCGTGCATCGACTCGGCGCTGCAGGTCGACCCACAGAACCTCCAGGCGATCAAAGCCCTCGAGCGACTCCGTAAAGCGCAAGGCCGGTGGGATGAGCTGATCGGCGTCGTCGATCGACACATTCAGCTGCTCACCGCCCCCGAAGAGAAGGCCGAGCTGTGCGTGGAGATGGGTGACATCTTTCACCAGCAGCTTCGGGCCGTTGACCGCGCGGTGACTGCGTACCAGCAGGCGCTCGAGCTGAACCCCCAGTGTCGCCCCGCGATGCACGCTCTGGGCACCCTGTACGAGCGCAGCGGCAACTGGCCCTTCGCGCTCGAGATGCTCGAACGCGAGGCCCAGGCGCTCGGTGCCACGCCCGAAGCCGTCGAGCTGTGGTTTCGCAGCGGCAAGATCAACGAAGACATGCTCGGCGACTCAGAGAGCGCCAAGCGCGCGTTCCTCGAAGCGCTCCGCATCGACGCGTCGTACCTGCCGGCGATTCGCAGCCTCAAGGGCATCTACGAAGGGCAGAAAGACTGGCCGGCGTACGAGCAGGCGCTGATTGAAGAGGCGCGCCAGACCGAAGACCCGGGTGAGAAGTCGAACGCGTTTCTCGAGGTCGCTCACTATTACGAGCAACACGAGAATCGCGAGCAGGCGACCATCTTCTACGAAGAAGCCCTCAGGCTGGTGCCCGACTCGCTCGAGGCGGCGCTCCCACTCGCCGACATCTACCTGTCGCTCGAGAGCTGGGAACGCTGCGAGAAGATGCTCGACATCGTGATCAAGCAGCTCTCGCTGCGCTTCGCGCAGAACCCCGACGATGCCGAGCTCTCCAGGGAACTCTGTCGCCGCTACTACCGGCAGGGCTACGTCTGCGAGAAGAACCAGCGACGCGACAAGGCGCTGTTGTCCTACGAGAAGGCCTACCAGCTCGACTCGACCTACTTGGCCGTGCTCGAGGGCTACGGCAACCGGCTGGTACACGCCAAGCGCTACGAAGAGGCGCTCAAGGTCTACCAGTCGATTCTGCTGCACCACCGCGGAGATCTCACCGATCTCGAGGTGGCCGAGATCTACTGGACGTTGGGCGACCTGCACCTCGAGCTCAAGCAGTTCGACCGGGCCGAGAACCACTTCGAGAAGGCGCTGGCCATCGACAGCGGGCACGAGCCCAGCTTGCGCTCGATGGTGATTATCGCCGAGCAAATGCAGACCTACGACAAGGCCGCCGAGTATCGGCAGAAGTTGCTACAAGTCGTCGACGGCGATGCGAAGTTCGAGCAGGGCGTGGGCCTTGGCAAGCTGGCTCGCGACAAGCTCTCTGACCCGTACATGGCGATCGACGCGTACCTCGCGGCGTATCGCGTTCAGAACGACGCCCTCGAAGTGATGGATGCGCTCTACGTGCTCTATCGAGAGACCAAGCAAGGCGCCAA
>Ga0105048_10011711_pt1 | contig 13806 bp, 7 predicted proteins | sample MAT05_FD_78382 | JGI IMG/M metagenome (GOLD analysis project Ga0105048, IMG submission 78382) | Freshwater microbial communities from Lake Fryxell liftoff mats and glacier meltwater in Antarctica - MAT-05 | ecosystem: Environmental > Aquatic > Freshwater > Ice > Liftoff microbial mat | place...
CAGGTCGCGGAAGCGGCGGTGCGTCAGGTGGTTGGCAGTCGCTCACTCGACGATGTACAGATTGGTAATCGGCTGGAATTTACCAACGAAGCGCGCGAGATCATGCAGCGCCTGCTGGACAGTTACGAGGCTGGCATTAACGTCAGCATTATCAACTTCCAGGATGTGATGGTGCCAGAACAGGTCAAGGACGCTTTCGACGACGCCATTAAGGCGCGTGAAGATGAACAACGTGCAATTAACGATGCACGTGCCTACGCGGCTGATGTGGTTCCCAAAGCAAACGGCCGTAAAGCCCGTGTATTGGCTGAAGCAAATGCCTACAAGGAATCCTCTGTGGCACGCGCGGAAGGTGATGCACAGCGCTTTACGCTGCTCGCCGAGCAATATGAGCGCGCACCAGAAGTGACCCGTAAACGCCTCTATTTGGAAACGATGGAAGAAGTATTGTCGCGCTCATCGAAAATCCTGATTGACAGCGAAAAAGGCAATAACATGCTCTATTTGCCGCTCGACAAACTGGTGATGCCGCCACCGCAGGCTGAACGCGCGGGTGCCAAAGTGAATGCAGGGGAGGGTCGTTAATATGAAAAAGTTTATCCTGCCAGTGATCGTGGCTATCTTGGTGCTCATTGGATCCAGCATATTCACTGTACGTGAAGATCAATACGCTGTGTTATTCCGACTCGGCGAGATTCAACGCACGGATTTTGCTCCTGGGCTGCATTTCAAAATGCCGCTGGTCAATAATGTCATCAAGTTTGATCGACGCATTTTATCCTTGGATTCGCAGCCGGAACGTTTTCTAACGTCGGAAAAGAAAGACGTTTTGGTTGATTCGGTGGTCAAATGGCGAATTTTAAGCGTTGAGGATTATTACACCGCGACGCGCGGTGACGAATTGCGTGCACAGCAGTCCTTGGGCCAAATCGTCAAAGACCGCATGCGCGATGAATTCAACAAGCGCACCTTGCAACAGGTGGTTGCAGATCAGCGCGATGAAATGATGGCCTTACTGAAAACCGCATCGAATGCGTCGGCGTCGAAGCTGGGTATTGTGATTGTCGACGTGCGCATCAAACGCATTGATTTGCCCGAGCAAGTCACCGATGCGGTGTTCCAGCGCATGCGCTCAGAGCGTGGGCAAGTGGCCAACGCTTTACGCTCCAAGGGTGCGCAGGTCGGCGAACAACTGCGTTCTGAGGCCGATCGCGAGATTTCGGTGATTTTGGCGGAAGCTGAACGTGATGCGCAGCGTATCCGTGGTGAAGGCGATGCCTCCGCTGCAGAAATCTACTCCGACGCGTATAGCAAAGACCCGGAGTTTTACGCATTCCATCGCAGCCTAGAAGCCTATCGGCAGAGCTTTAAGGCGCAAGGCAACGTCTTAATACTCGATCCAAATTCAGAGTTTTTTGAGTACTTCAACAAGGTCAAAAAGCCGTAAATCCTAGGTTTCAGCAGCAATGACTGATTTTTGGGCGGCAATGGCACTGGTCTTGGTGATCGAGGGTATTTTGCCGTTCATTGCACCGACTCGTTGGCGCGAGTCGGTGCAGGTTTTGGCGCAATTGCCAGACAGCCAACTGCGTCTGATTGGGCTGGGCAGTATGGTGTTTGGCTTATTTTGCCTAGCTTGGGTACGAGCTTGATTGCGCAGGCCGCACCGTCCTACCGTTGAGCGGCCGAAATCCGCAGGACTTTACCCTTGGCGTCATCGGTAAGTAACCAAATCGCGCCGTCCGGCGCGATGCGCACATCGCGCAAACGTTCACCTAGTTCGGCGAACAAAACTTCGCCATCAATGAGTTTGCCGTCTTGCATGCGCAACCGTTGCGCGCAGCGAGCCGCCAGTGCGGTGACGATCAAATCACCTTGCCATTGCGGAAATTGCGCACCGCGATACACCGCCATGCCGGATGGCGCGATGGAGGGTGTCCATTGATGCAAGGGCCCAACCATGCCCGGGCGCTCGCTAAACGGTGAGATCACCGCACCCGAATAATCCAGCCCAAAAGTGGCCACCGGCCAGCCGTAATTGGCACCCGATTGGATGGAGTTGAGTTCATCGCCGCCGCGTGGCCCATGTTCATGGGCATACACCTGTTTTGAGGTGGAGTCGTACAACAAGCCTTGCACGTTACGATGCCCATAACTGTAAATCTCAGGAAGTGCACCTGTTTGATTAACAAAGGGATTATCGGCTGGCACTGAGCCATCGCTGTTAATGCGCACAATCTTGCCCAAGTGGCTATTGAGGCGCTGGGCTTTTTCACGAAAATCAAAGCCGTCACCCAGTCCGATCAGCAAAGTGCCATCCGGCAGCCAAGCCATGCGACCGCCAAAATGCACGGCCGTATTTTTGCTGGGCGTGGCGGTGAAGATCGGCTGCACCTCGCGCAAGCTCAAGCCGTCCAAGCGCGCGCGCACCACACGGGTCCGGTTAGCGCCCGCTCGACCTTGCGCCAAGGATAAATAAAGCAATTGGTTGTTGGCGAAATCGGGGTCGGCCATTACCTCGAACAAGCCGCCCTGACCGGCAACATAGGCACGCGGCACACCGGAAACAGGCTGATCGAGCAATTTGCCCTCGCTAATCACCCGCAAACGCCCGGCGCGTTCGGTCACCAGTACTTGGCCGTTCGGCAAAAACGCCAATGACCAAGGAAACTGCAAACCTTCCGCGATCGTCTCAACGCGATAAACAGGCTCCGCCGCGCGGGTCGAGACACTCGCGCAAATCAGCAAGCAGCCAATTGCGATGCGTATAAGTGCGTACATGTTTCTAGAAACCTCAGTTAACTGCTTGTCGATTCCCATAGTGCCATGGTTCTTGGGACTTTTTAGCCGCTTAATTCGTTCACGGCGACCTACGGTCGATGGCCTGCACATTTTTGGGCTGGAAAAGAAGGGTCTCCATGAACTGATATCGTAAGTCGTTGATTGACAATGGCGCGCAGCGTCGACGGTGGTTAGGCGATATGCGCGGACTCTTCCGTGCTCGATGGAGCAAAAGCGTTCGACCGATGAAGCGCAGATCGAACCCACCACGACTCGCTCGATGCCGTGAAGTCCATGCGCGTGTATTTTCGGGCTCTTATCGGAGCGCGCTTGCGGGCGGGGCTGATGAAACACAAAAAGCAAGGGATCGCGAGCAAGCTTGCTTCCACAGCCTGAAAAAGGACGCTCGCAATGACACGGTTCATGGTCGTTGCACTTTCGGGTTGAAGAACAAATCACTTAATGAATCGTTTAGCGTGCTTTGGCAACATCACAACGCTTGCCAGCGCAACATGCAAAGTGCAGATTTAGGGTGCAGGGGGAACTGCGCTGAATGGCGCTCGCGTTGGTCGCGTGGGGATGTGGATGACTATTTTTTTGGAAGCCACCGCTGGGTTGTTGACGGTCGCGCTGACGGTGGCCGTTTATTCGCGCCACCAAGCTGCGCGGCAGGCGCGCCAGGCGCAGGCGCGTTTGCAGCGTTATCGCGCTGCGTTTGTGGAGTTGCTGCGCGGCGACTTCACCGAGCTGGACGACATGCTGCTGCGTTTGCTGCGCTGTGTGCGCGACACGCTCGAAGTGGAGCGCGTCAGCCTATGGTTATTCGACGAGTCCCGAACCGCCATCATCCGCCGCGCGGTGTCGGTTCGCGATGAGCGGCAGCCAGTCGGCCCGGTGCGCCTGGATGCGGCGAGTCGCCCGCGCTATTTCGCAGCTATTTCCCAACAATTCGTAGTGGATGCATGTGATGCGGTCAACGATGAACGAACTGCCGAGTTCGCAGCCGATTATTTGCAGCCCTTGAATATTGGCGCCATGCTCGACGTGCCACTGCGGCAATTTGGTGCGCATATTGGCTTGATGTGCATTGAGCACCAGGGCGGTACACGGGTCTGGTTGCGTGAAGATCAGGCGTTTGCGACTGCGATCGCCACACAAGTCAACTTCGCATTTGAACATGCTGAGCACCGCCAAGTGCGCGATGCCCTGCTGACGCGTACTTTGTACGACGCCGACACCGGCTTACCGAATGCCGTCTTACTGCGTGACCACGTACTAGCCGCGCTGAGCGCAGGCCAGGGCTGCGCCTTGTTGTTGTTGAACCTGCCAAGGATGCGCTTGGTGGTGGCGTCCAGAGGCCGCGATTTTGCCGACAGCATGGTGCGAGCGCTCGTCGATCGCTGGCGCGTAATGGCAGGCGATGGCCGCGTGTTGGCGCGCAGCAGTCGCGAGGAGTTTGCATTGTTGTTGCCCGGCCAAGCGCACACCGATGCTGCGCACGGTTGGGCTTTGCGGATGTGTTCGGCGATGGATGAACCGTTAACGCTGGGAGAGGAGCGTTTTCGCGTTGAAGTGGCTGCTGGTGTGGCGAGCTGTCACGTTGGTGAGACGATGGCAGCCGATGACCTATTCGCCGAGGCCAGCTCCGCGCTGCGCGCGGCGGGCGCTGGCGGCGTGCGGGTGTTCGTTCCGGACATGCGCTATCGCGCGCGTCAGCGCTTGGAAATCGAGCAATCTTTGCGGACTGCCCTTGATCAGCACGCATTCGAAACTTGGTTGCAGCCGGTGGTGGATATCGAACAGCGCAAAGTGGTGTCGATGGAGGCCCTCTTGCGCTGGCGCGATCCTGTGCATGGGATTCGCGCGCCTTCGGCTTTTATGACCGAAGCCATCGAAAGTGGTTTGATTGTGCCGATTGGCCGGCAAGCGATGGCGGAGACCATTCGTCTCTACGCGCAAGCGCGGCGCAATATGCCCACCTTCAGTTGGAAATTGGCAATCAATTTCGCCGCGCCGGAACTGCTGGCTGAAGACTTGGAGCCATTTTTGCTGTCTTGTTTAGATCAGCACGGTGTGCCAGTCGAACAATTGGTGGTCGAAGTCACTGAAACAGCGCTGGTAAAAGATCTGGACCGCGCCCAGCGTACGCTCGAACATTTACGGGCCGCCGGCGCCTGTATCTGTCTGGATGATTTCGGTACGGGTTTTTCTTCGTTAATGTGGCTTAAGCGCTTTCCAATCACGCAGATCAAAATAGAGGGTTCGTTTGTGCGCGGTATAGGTTATGACCCGCGTGATGAGGCGATTGTGCAATCGGTGGTCGATTTGGCCAAAAAACTCGGCCAGGAAATCGTCGCGGAAGGCGTTGAAAACCACGAACAGCTTGCCCGTTTGCGCAGTTTTGGCGTGCGCAAAGTGCAAGGTTTTTTGTTCTCCGAGCCATTTCCCGCCGCCGAGTTGTCCCTAGAACGCATTGCTCGATGTCTGCAGGCGCTGCCCGAACCGGTTTCGGTGAACTGAAGCTTGCCGTGTCAGGCGTTTTGCCGAATAAAATGGCTGACTTGCGGGTAAACCACTTCGCGCCAACGGCGGCCGCTGAAAATGCCGTAGTGGCCGGCGCCCTCAACGGTGAGGTGGCGCTTATTGTTGTCCGGAATACCCGGCGTGAGTGCATGGCTTGCTTCAGTTTGGCCTAAGCCAGAAATATCGTCTAATTCACCTTCGATAGTGAATAAAGCGGTATCACTGATGCCTTCCGGTGCCACCCTTTGACCACGAACATACCATTCGCCGCGCGGCAACAAATGCTGTTGAAACACCACGCGAATGGTGTCCAGATAATATTCTGCTGGCATATCCAAGACTGCGTTGTATTCGTCGTAAAATTTGCGATGTGACTCGGCATCGTCCAAATCACCACGCAATAGATCCTGATAGAAGTCCCAATGCGAGGTTACATGGCGACTAGGATTCATGGCCAAAAAGCCGGCGTGTTGCAAGAAGCCTGGATAAACTTTGCGGCGTTGGCCTGGGTAATTGCGCGGTACTTCGTGAATGACCGACTTTTCAAACCAGCTCAACGGCTTAGTGGTGGCTAAGTCATTCACTTTAGTCGGGCTTTTGCGGGTATCGATAGGACCGCCCATTAAAGTTAAGGAGCGCGGCAAGGTTTCACCTGCACTTGCCATTAACGATACCGCAGCCATCACCGGCACCGTCGGTTGGCATACGCTGATGACATGCAGACGTTTTGCACCGATGAAGCCAATGAACTCGCGGATGTAATCGATATAATCGTCGAGATGAAAAGCACCTTGATCGAGTGGCACCATTCGTGCGTCAATCCAATCGGTGAGATAAACCTTGTGGTCTTTTAATAAGGTGCGCACGGTATCGCGCAGCAAGGTGGAGTGATGCCCAGATAATGGCGCCACCACCAACACGGTCGGATCATCTTTTAGATCGTTGACCGTCTGCGGATCATCGGAAAAACGTTTGAATCGAATCAGGTTACAAAAGGCCTTGGCTTTCGCGGTGAATTCCACGATCGGCACCGAATGCCCGTGGGCCTCCACGCTACGAATGCCAAATTCCGGTTTTTCATAGTCCTTGCCGATCCGATACATCAGCTCATAAGTCGCAGCGACGCGCGCCGCGCCGGGCAAACGCGACAAATAGCTGGAAGGTTGTGAGTACATTTTCGCCGCCGCGTCGGAAAACGCCACGAACGGACTCATCAGCGACCGCTGGTACTCATGCAAGTGATACAACATGGCAGTACGCTCTTAGGATTAAGTGCAGTGCCTTATGGTGCAGTGCATCAAGGCCGGGCGCCAGTGGACATAGGTCTATATTTGCAACGCTAGCAGCGTGTCGGGCTCCTGCACGCAGACGGGTTGCAAACCCGCCCGCGCGCTTGTTCCGCAGCAGCCTTATTCTTGCGCCTCAATCACAATGAACAAAGAACCCGCACCACGCCGGACTAACAACAAGGTCGCACCGCCCTTGGCCTGATCGCCAATCGCCTCGCGCAGCTCCTCAATGGATTCGACTGCTTTGTGGTTGGCTCCCATGATCACATCACCGCGTGCCAATCCGGCGCGTGCTGCGGGGCCGCGTTGCACTGCGGTGATGAGTACGCCGCCCTTGATGTCCAACTGCTCGCGCTGATCAGCGGTCAATTCAGACAAGGTCAGTCCCAAACGGCTTTCGCGGGCTTCTGCCGGTGCCGAGCGTTCCCCGCGCGGCGTTGCGCCGGCAGCCGCCTCTTCTTCCAACTTGCCTATCGTCACGGTCAATTTGCGCGTTTTGCCTTCGCGCAATACTTCAATGGTGGCCTTGGCGCCGACCGGCGTTGCGCCCACCAATGGCGGCAGCTCGCCAGAGCTTTCCAGCTGTTTGCCGTTGTAACTGAGCACGATGTCGCCGGCTTGCACGCCGGCTTTTTCGGCCGGGCCGTCCGTTGTGACTGAACCTACCAAGGCACCGCGTGGGCGGTCCAAGCCAAAGCGTTCTGCCAGCCGACCGTCCACCGGCTGGAACTGGATACCCAAGAAGCCGCGCTCGACGAAGCCTTTGTCAGCCAGCTGATCTGCGATCAACGTGGCGGTGTTGATCGGAATTGCAAAACTCAGACCCATATATCCGCCGCTGCCCGACAAAATCTGTGAGTTGATGCCGATCACTTCGCCGCGCGCATTGAACAAGGGCCCGCCGGAGTTGCCAGGGTTCACGGCGGCATCGGTTTGAATAAACGGCACATAGGTTTCGCGCAGCTGCCTATCGGTGGCACTGACGATGCCCTGTGTGGCGGTGTAGCTCATGCCAAACGGCGCGCCTATCGCCAAAACCCACTCGCCCACTTCGATTCGATCAGAATCGCCTAAGCGCGTGGTCGGCAGGCCTTTGGCGTCGATTTCGATCAGCGCGACATCGGTGCGTTCGTCCAAACCCAGCACTTTGGCTTTGAACTCGCGGTTGTCCGATAGGGTGACGGTAATTTCGTCGGCATCTTTAACCACATGGGCATTGGTCAGGATGCGGCCGTTGGCATTGATGATGAAGCCTGATCCAGACCCGCGCCGCTCCGGTGCTTGGCCTTGCGGTGCGCCAGGATTGCCAGGATTGCCTGGATTGCCTGGAATGCCGTAGCGACGGAAGAATTCGCCAAACGGACTGTCTTCGCCGAATTGCTCCTGCATACGACGATCTTCGCCACGAACCGCAATTTGCACCACGGCTTCGCGGTTACGTCGCACAATTTCACGGAAATCTGGCAAGGCCATACCGCTGGTTGATAGCGCTGCCGGCGCTTCAATCGAGCTACGCTCCGCAGGCTGGGCAATGGCATTCATGCCATTTTGCGCGTACAAACCAGCGCCTACGGCGAGCGCAACCAGGGTGAGAACCACTCCAACGCGAGCTTTAGACATAAGAGTTTGAGGTCTTCTGATTGGGGAAGGGAAGGTGAACTTCGGCTTAGACCGCTATATGTGGTCAGGTTCCAACTTCGCAAATGGCCATCAGCATGATTTAACGAATTTCATCATGGCCGACCTAGTCCCGTGCATAGCCCTGCTATTTCATAAATTGCACACGCCCTCGCTTGTCCCTTGATCGCCCAGCGATTTTTCCTCAGTCGGGTGTATGAATCACTACACCGCTCCTTCGAAAAAACTACTGGACGATCAATGTCCCGCGCGATCATCGCGCGAATTCATCAAACATCAGGGATAGAATTCGCCGACCAAAGCAACATTGGGTGCGTTTCTTTGCAGATTGGCGTGCCTGGCATGCGCCGCAGTCAACAAAACTTTGCGTGAGTCGCGCTATGGTCTGTCGCTATGAAGCTTGAGTACACGCCCATTTTGCATCTGGCCATTCGATTACGCCCGGCCTTCCTGGTTGCGGCTTGTTGCTGTCTGTCGGCTTGCGCCACTTGGTGGGGCGACGATCAAGAGCGCGCTCTGCAGCAAGACTCGCCCGCATCCAGCAAAGATCGCAGTACGCAGCGGGTTCGCGTTTTCATTAAAGGCGTCGATGGCGATCAGCGCACCGCGGTGTCTGGCGCGTTGGAATTGAAGGGTTTGATGTCGCGCGCCGACGCCAGTGATGCGCTGGTCAAACGGGTGCACAGCCGCGCTGCCAAACAGATGGCCAAAGCACTGCAGCCCTTTGGTTTTTACCACGCCAGGGTCACCAGCACGCTGGAGTTACAGGGTGCAAGCTGGGTTGCCAGATTCAGCGTGGACAAAGGCGCGCCAACCTTAGTCGCCAGCGCTGACGTCGCCGTGCAAGGCGGCGGTGCCGACGATGTGCGTGTTAAACGTGCGCTCAAGGTCTTCGCGCCAGCCGCAGGCGACGTTCTCGATCACGCCATCTACGAAGCCAGTAAGACCAAGATTGCCGACACCTTGGCTGAGCGTGGTTATTTGGATGCAACGCTGCTGGAGCATCGTGTTGCTGTCCGTTTGGCCGACCAGAGCGCGCGTATCAAGCTCCATTTCGAATCGGGGACGCGATTTAAGTTTGGAGAGACGCAGTTTGACGGCGCCCAATTATCCAATTCGGTGTTGCTTGGTTATCTGCCCTATCGAGGCGGACAAGATTATCGACAAGACCGTTTGATCGAGCTGCAACAGCGGCTGTTGGATAGTGACTATTTTTCAGAAGTTGAAATTGAAACCGATCAAGCCAACGCGGTCGACCACATCGTGCCGATTGTGGTGCGGGTAAAACCTGCCATGCGCACCGTCTATACCGGCGGCGTGGCTTTTGGTACCGACAGCGGTTTTGGTGTGCAGGGCGGTATGACGCGCCGCTGGGTCAATGCGTTGGGCCACAAAGCCAGTGCGCGCGCCGAAATTAGTCAACGCCTCAATTCACTGGGTGGTCAATATGTGATTCCATTGCCGGGGGCCGATCGCGAATCACTCAATTTCGCGTTGAGTTATCGCGACGAAACGACCGATACCTTAGAACAGCAGCTCGCCACGCTATTAATCGCTCGGCAAAAAGAACACGAATTTGGATCGCTGGTGTACGGTATTGGTGCGCAAAGCGGCGATTTTATCGTCGGTGAGTTAGCGGGTAGCAGCACCTTGGTTTACCCAGAAGTACGCTGGACCCGACGCAAAACCGATGACTTTTTAAATCCGCGCGAGGGCTGGTCGCTGACGGCCGAAGCGCGTGGCGCGCCGAGTGGCCTTGGCGACGCCAGTTTTGCTCAGCTGCGCGCCGAAGCCAAATTGCTGCGACCGCATCGCGAAAATAATCGCTGGGTGGCGCGTTTGGCGTTGGGCGCCTTGTGGACCGATGATTTTGAGTCGATGCCACCGCAATTGCGATTTTTCGCCGGTGGTGATCGCAGTTTGCGCGGTTTTGGATACCAAACCTTGGGCCCGCCCAATTCGCTAGGAAATGTCGGCGGCGGTCGTTATTTGGCCGTAGGTTCATTTGAATACGAGCGCCATTTGTTCGGCGATTTTGGCCTAGCCGGTTTTGTCGATGCCGGCAATGCGTTCAATGCCAGTGATTTTGAATTGGCTGCCGGCGCGGGCGTGGGATTACGTTGGCGCTCGCCAGTGGGTTTGGTGCGCGTTGATCTGGCGCAGCCCGTGGCCGGGGATGGCGATGGGCTGAGGTTGCACCTGACCATCGGGCCGGAGTTATGAGCCGCGCCCCTCTGAACCCACGGGTAAAAACTTGGTTATGGCGCACCGTGTGGCTGGCATCGGCGGCGGTGCTGCTGATGGCGGCGCTGCTCAGCTGGTTGCTGTACAGCCAATCTGGCTTGGCCTTCGCGTTAAGCACTGCTCTAGCGAGTGCCGATGGCAAGATTGAATACGGCGCACTGCGTGGCTCGTTGGCCGGTGGCTTTGAGATCGACGAGCCACAAATTGAGCTGGCTGGCCTGCGTATCAATGCCAGACACCTCAAGTTGCGGCCCAGGTTGTCTGCTCTGTGGCACGGCGAATTGCGGATCGAGGCGATTGCGGTCGACGGTGCGCGCCATACCGTTTTGCCCATCGATACGCCTGTCGCTGCAGCCACCGCGAGGCCAGGTCACATCGATCTGCCGATCGACATCGTGCTGCTCGGTATTGAGCTCAAGGCGAATGAAATCAATCTGGGCGGCGAGCAGCCGGTGGTGTTTTCGGTGGGCGCCAGCGAGATCGCGCTGCGTTCGGGCAAGCTCAAGATCGCCGGATTAACCTTGAGTCAGGGTGAATTAGCGATGCGCGCCAGCGCTAGTGTGGACACCGCCGCCGATTGGTCTGGTGAGTTTGCGACCGAAGGCGAATGGACACTGCCGGAAGTGTTGCATCGCGGGCAGCTGCGCTTGCAGGGCGATCTCAACGCCTTGAACATGGAAATGGCGCTGGAGGGCGGCGGCCAAGTCAATTTAGAAGCCAATTTCGCGCGACCTTTAGACGCGCCGGGCTTTGAGGGTCAATTGGGGGCCGTACAACTGGATTTGGCCAGTTTTGGCATTGCATCACCGATCCGTATGCTCGATCTGGACCTGCGTTTTGTATGGTCGGAAGGCAAGCTGGGCATTTCCGGGCCGGTATCGATCGACGGTCGTGCGCTGGATTTGGCGCTGGTCGGCTTGGATTTGGCGCCGCAACAGCTGCGTTTCGAGCGCTTCGATGTAAGTTCTAAAGAGGTTGGTTCTATCTCGGTGACGGGCCATTGGCCGACCGATCCGAGCGCTCCGCCTGGCGCACTGACGGCAACTTTGAAAAATCTGTGGGCTGGCGATTGGCGCGCCACTGTGCCGCCCGTGCCACCCAGAATCACCGGCGAGCTCACCATACTGGGGCGCAGCGATGATTGGCAGGCTGCATTGGCAGGCGAATGGCAATATGGCGAGCCACGCGGCCCGTTGAACTTGGCGGCGAGTGGTACGCCCACTCGCATTGTTATTGCGCCGTCCACGCTGGGGTTGGCGCAAAGCCTGCTCGAATTTGCGGGTACAGTGTCGTTGACCGAACCCAGCAGTTTGGCGCTGGATGTCAAAGCAAAGTCTTTGGACCCAGGTCTGCTGGATCCAGCCTGGCCCGGTAACTTAGATGCCAGTGTGCACATCGACGCCAAGCTTGCCGAAGCCAGTTGGGAAGTTGCGATTGCGCAGCTATCTGGCGAATTGCGCGCTGCACCGCTGGCTTTGCAGGGTGTCTTAGCCGGCAGGGACGCGCGCCCCGAGGCTGGCAAATTGGACTTGAGTTGGGGAGCTGGCAAGGTTGCGATCCTGATCGGCGCAGAGCAAGCCTTCAGCGCTGATTTGACGCAGTTGGATTTGGCGTTGCTTGGCCCCTTGCAGGGCAAAGTCAGTGGTCAATTGGCGACCAAGTTGGATGGCGAACCGATCGAATCCACCACCGCGTCGTTGCAGATCGACCAATTCGTCGCGGAAACGCTGAGCGCCAAACAGTTGCGTATCGACAAAAGAGGCGGCTGGGATTTTGACTTGCTTGCCGATGAGCTGCAGATGTCCGGCGCTCAGTTTCGACAGTTCGCTATCAATGTGACGGGCGCACAAAATCAGCACCGTGCGCAGATCAAAGCAGACGAAGCCCGCGGGCATATCGAATTGGCGGTTAGCGGCGGTTGGAATCCGGACAACTCGACGTGGACGGGATCCATCGACGCAATTGACCTGCAGCCACTGCGCGGCGCCAGTTGGTCGCTGGTGGATACCGCCGCTTTGCAGGTTTCAGCGAACAATCTCAGTTTGGCGCCGACCTGTTTGCAGGCGGCAAACGCTCGCGCATGCGTGGGTTTGAGCCGGGCGCCCGATGCGACCACGCTGCGCCTTGATATTGATGGATTGCCACTGGCGGATATCCAAGCTTGGGCGCCGGCCAGTGATTTTGCGGTGCGCGGTGTATTACGTGGTGGTGGCGAGCTCAAACTGTCTGCCGCTGCGGCGCCCGCCGGCACTCTGAATTTCCATATCGAGGAAGGCTTGTTGAGCGGCAGCACTGAATATGATGCGCCGCTGGCATTCACCGGTGAGTTGGGTTTTGATGGCGCCAGCGGCACCTTGAGCGCAAAACTGAATTTGCCCGGACATGGTGATATCACCGGGCAGGCCGTGCGATTTAGCGAAGCAGACGGGCAGATTACCGCGCAACTCGCTTTGACTGATCTCAGTTTTGTCGACGGATTATCCGCCGAAATTCAGGGGATGCGCGGTGCCATCAACGGCGAATTGAGCGCGCCGATTGCCGATCCCAAGAAACTCGTTGGCAACATCCAAGCCAGCGACCTGCGATTTGAATTGCCGGCAGCGGGATTGAAAGCCAGCGCGGGGATTATCAATTTGACCTTGGCCGGTGACGGCTTGGTTAGTATTGATGGCAGTTTGGATATCGCACCGGGTAAACTGCAATTCGATGGCCAGTTGGGACTGTCGGACAGCGATCTCTCTGAATTGCATATACGCGGCGATAATGCCGGATTGGTCGATTTGCCGGCTGTGCGTTTGATCGGAGATACCAATTTCATTGTTAAACGCGGCCCGGATGGTTTCGCCATTGAAGGAGGCGTTTTATTGCGCAGCGGCAAAATCGATTTAGACCGTTTTACCCCGGCGTTTCCGGCGTCTGCCGATGTGGTGATCGAGGACGCCCCGATTGCTGAAGCTTCGTTGCCGATCACCGCCAATATCAGCGTGGCGTTAATATCGGCGGTCGATTTACGGGGTTTTGGTATCGAAGCGACGCTCAATGGCGGTGTGCGCGTCACCCAGCGGCCCGGTGGCACTCCACGGGCAAGCGGCGAGATGCTGATTAAGGGCATTTATAATGCCTATGGGCAAAAGCTGGATATCGAGCGCGGTCGGCTCGGTTTTTCCGGTCGCGCAGAAAATCCCAGCTTGGACATCCTGGCAGTCAAACGGGTAGACCGACAACGCGTGGGCGTGCAAGTGCGCGGTTACGCGCAGCGGCCCGTCATTCGTTTGTATTCTGATCCCGCATTGGATCAATCAGAAACGCTGTCTTACCTCGTGTTAGGTCG
>Ga0105048_10011713_pt1 | contig 13805 bp, 10 predicted proteins | sample MAT05_FD_78382 | JGI IMG/M metagenome (GOLD analysis project Ga0105048, IMG submission 78382) | Freshwater microbial communities from Lake Fryxell liftoff mats and glacier meltwater in Antarctica - MAT-05 | ecosystem: Environmental > Aquatic > Freshwater > Ice > Liftoff microbial mat | place...
CACCACGAACCAGGCTGCACGTCGATCCAGTTTGCGCTGCCAGTAGGCGAATGCGGTCGAGAAGTAGGGGTTGACGGACTGCAGCGGCACGCCAGCGGCGATGCATGTTTGCTGCAGCGCATCGATCAAGGCCTGGTCGACCGCGCAGGCACAGACCGCTTGACCGGGACGGCGCACCGCGTACTGGATCGCCCATTGATCGGCCAACGGACCATACGTTTCGCGCAGCCGCCAACGGGCAAACGCCTGCCATTCGGCCGGTCCCGCCAATGCGTCGTTCCATGGCAACAGCTGCCAGCGCACAAATCGACCCGACAAGGCCACGCGCACGGGACGCGAACGCGCCGACGCCTCGCCGAGCCAGGCGGCCAGCGTATCCACGGCGGCCCGCCATGGCGGCTGGTCGCCGACCGGCAGGCAGGCCCTCACCGCGCCGTCGGCCGCGCGCAGCGTGCCCCAGGGCCGGGTGCGCGCGAACACCACCTGCCGCTCGGCCAGACCTACGCGCAACGCGCCCGGCTCAAGTGACCACACGGTTCAACTCCTGCAGGCTGGTCAATCCGCTGCGCACAAGATCCAGGCCGGCTTCGCGCAAAAGGCGTGTGCCGCCGGCCACCGCCGCCTGCTTGATCTGGCGCACCGGGGCGCGGGTGACGATCAGCTCGCGCAAGGCATCGTCGAGCACCAGCACCTCCGCCACCGCCCTGCGGCCGCGAAAACCGGTTCCGCGGCACTGCGCGCAACCCCGCCCGGCCATGAAGCGCATGCCGGTGATGCCCGCAGCCTCGCCCAGCGCAGCTCCCCCGGCGTCGGGGCTGGAACAATCCGGGCAATTGAGCCGCACCAGGCGCTGGGCCACGATGCCGTTGAGCGCTGCCACCAGGCTGTAGGGATCCAGGCCCATATGGGTGAACCGGCCGAGCACATCGAATACGTTGTTGGCATGCACCGTGGTCAGCACCAGATGGCCGGTGAGCGCGGCCTGCACCGCGATCTGGGCGGTCTCGCCATCGCGGATCTCGCCCACCATGATCTTGTCCGGATCGTGGCGCAGGATGGAACGCAGGCCGCGCGCAAAACCCAGTCCCTTCTTCTCGTTGACCGGTATCTGCAGCACCCCCGGCAGCTGGTACTCGACCGGGTCCTCGATCGTGATGATCTTGGCATGGCCGTCGTTGATCTCGCCGATGGCAGCGTACAGCGTGGTCGTCTTGCCGCTGCCGGTGGGTCCGGTGACCAGCAACATGCCATGGGGTTCGCCCGACAGGCGACGCATCGTGGCCAGGGTCGCTTCGTCGAAACCGAGCGCCTCCAGCCTGAGGCCGGCCACGGCACCGGACAGGCGCTCCTTGTCCAGCACCCGCAGCACCGCATCCTCGCCATGGATGCTGGGCATGATCGAGACCCGGATGTCGATCTCGCGCCCGCCGGCCGAGACCTTGATCCGACCGTCCTGCGGAACACGGCGTTCGGCGATATCGAGTTCGGCCATCACCTTGATGCGCGAGATCACCTGTTCCGCGTTCTCGCGGCCCTGGATCCCGCCCACGCTGGCAAGCACGCCATCGATGCGGTACTTGACGAAAATGCCGCCCGCGGCGGTCTCCAGGTGGATGTCGCTGGCGCCGGCCTTGAGCGCGTCGTAGATGGTCGAGCTGACCATGCGCACGACCGGGCTCGTATCCTCGTGGATGCTGCGCAGCGAGATGTCGGCGGCGGCACTGGCGCTCTGGGCCGCCGGATCCGTCGACACGATGCCGTCCATCGCGCGCAGGCCTTCTTCGTGCCGGGCCAGGTAGGCGGCGATGTCTCCGCGCTGGGCCAGCCGGACCTCGAGTCGGGCTTGCGCGACTTCCTCGGCCCAGGCGACCAGCGCGACGTCGAACGGATCGGCCAGCACCAGCGCCAGTTCACCGTTCGATGCGCGCAGCAACAGACAGTCGCGTCGCAAGGCTTCGGCGAACGGCAGCCGGTCGAACGCCGGCGTCAGCGTGTCCATCTCGTCCAGCGTGAACAGGGCCATCTGCACCGTGGTGGCCAGCCGGACGGTCAGCGCGGCAGACGGGCCGCCATGCAGTGTCTCCAGCGCCGCGGCCAGCGAACATCCGCGGTCTCTGGCCAGTGCCCGGGCGGTGCCGACCTCCGACACGGATAGAGCCGTGCCGGCCAGCTCGACAATCTGCACGCCATTCACTGGATGCTCTCCGCCAGCTGGAAGATCGGAAGGTACATCAAAACGACGATGCCGCCGATCACCAGGCCCATCAGCAGCATCAGCACCGGGCCGATCAGGCGCGTTGCCCAATCGGCCCAGCGCGCCATTTCCTCATCGTGAAAGGCGGCCGCCCGCTCCAGCATGTCGCCCATGTGACCGGTCCGCTCGCCGACGCGCAACATTCGCAGCGCTACCGGCGTTGTCAGGTTGGCGGCACTGAAGGCCTGCGAAATCGGCTGACCCTCCCCTATGCGACGAGTGGCATCTCGCATGCCCGCCCGCAAACCGGTCGACAGCAGGCCCGACACCATCTCGAGCGCAGGCACGATGGCGATGCCGCCGCGCAGCAGCATGCCCAGCGTACGATACAGCCGCGCGAGCTGGAAAACGCGCATGCGCTCGCCGACCATCGGAATGCGCCAGGCCTGGGCGAGCAGCTCGCGCATCAGCCATCGGCCGCCTCCGGACAGCAGCAGCAGCACCGGCAGGCCGGCCAGCGCCAGCATCCATGGGCCATTCTTTTCGACCGTCTGCCCCCACTGCAGCAGCAGGCGCGACATGAACGGCAAGGAACTGCCCATGCCCTCGTAGATGGTCGAGAAGCGCGGCACGACATACCCCATCAGGAACACCACCACCATCGCGCTGACCACGACCAGCAGCACCGGATAGATGGCGGCGGCCGCCAGACGGGCGCGCAGCTGTTCGAGCTGGGTCGCGTAGGCGACGTAGCGTCCCAGCGCCTCGCGCAGGTCGCTGGTGCGCTCGCTGGCGCGCACCGTTGCCACATACAGTGGCGGAAACGCCTTGGGCAACCCTTCCAGCGCGCTGGACAAGGCGCGTCCCTGGCGCAGGCCGCCCGTCAGCTGATCGAGAACGGCCCGCACGCCGGGGCGCTGCTCCTTCTCGGACAACGTTTCGATCGCCTCCATGATGGTGACGCCCGAGTCGACCAGTGCCAGCAGTTCCTGGCTGAACGACAACAACGGAAACGCGGCATCGCCCCTCGGGACGAATCGGCCGAACGCGGCTACGGGAGCGACCGACAGCACCGCATGCCCGCGCTCGGCCACCTGGCGTTCGGCATGGAGTTCGTCGGGTGCCTCGACACGCGACACCACCAGGCTGCCCTGCGGCAGCATCGCCTTGACCTTGAATTGCATGGCTACCAGTTCACGATGTCCTGGGCTTCGCCCGCACCGCCGACCTGGCCGTCCCTGCCGTGCGACAACAGGTCGAACTCCCCATGTTCGCCCGGATGCCTATATATATAGGGATGGGACCAGGGATCGAGCGGCAGCGCCTTCTTCAGGTAGGGGCCCGCCCAGCGGCTCTCGCCTGCGGGCTGCGCGACGAGCGATTGCAATCCCTGCTCGGTGCTGGGGTACCGGCCGACGTCGAGCCGGTATTGGTCCAGCGCTTTCTCCAGCGCATCGATCTGCGCGCGGGCCGTCTTGATTTCGGATTTGCCGATCTGGGCGAAGAACTTCGGCGCGACGAAACTGGCCAGCATGCCGATGATCACCATGACCACCAGCAGTTCGAGCAAGGTGAAACCCTTGGACAGGTGCGGGGAAGTCTTCTCTGGCATGGCGGCGGCGTAGGTGGGATGAACGACAAGGCCTGGTGTCGACTGAGTACTGCCACCATAGGCAGCCATGTCGCGGCTTGCTGAACGCATAGTCTAGGCACGGCATATGACATCGCGATGAAACTCGGCCCGAAGCCGCACGGCATGGATCGCCTTTGCCGCCGGCCAGCAATCGCCAGCCTTCGGGACGAGCCGTGATTGACACATGGCCGCCACGCGGACCCTCGACACTGGGCCATGATCGTGCGACGCGACCTGGTAAACACAAGCAAACGACCCGGCTTCGGTCGCCGGCTCGCCAGCGCGCTGCTCGCCTGTGTGCCGCTGATGGTCGCGCCGGCAGCGGGGCAGGTGTTCATGAAGCTGGGGCCAGATGGCGTGCCGACTTTCAGCGACCGGCCGACCGACAGTGCCCTGCAGCCCTTCCTCGAGGTGAATGCCACGCCTGCCACGCCTGCCCCGCCTGCCACGCCTGCCACGCCTGCCTCGCCTGCCACGCCGGCGGCCGTGACGCCGATGTCGGCCCCAACGCAGTCGGCCGCCGCAGGCACGCCGCGCGCGCGTGCGCTCAACCAGGCCATCACCTCAGCGGCACGCGCAAACCGGATCGACCCGCTGCTGCTGCATGCGCTGGTCGCGGTGGAGTCGGATTACGACACCCGCGCCGTGTCACCGAAAGGCGCTCGCGGCCTGACCCAGCTGATGCCGCAGACGGCTCGCGACTACGGTGTATCCGACCCATTCGACCCGGTACAAAACCTGCAGGCGGGCGCCCGGCTACTGCGGCACCTGCTCGACCGCTTTGCCGACGACCCGCCACTGGCGCTTGCAGCCTACAACGCAGGCGCGGGCGCGGTCACGGCGCACGGCCGCCAGATCCCGCCATTTGCCGAGACGCGGCGCTATGTGTCGCAGGTGCTGCAGCGTTATGCGGGGCTGCAGGCCGCGACTGCGGCCGCGCAATGAAGCCATGGGCGTGTGTCAGGGCTGCTGTTCCTCGGCGAACCGATAACCGACGCCCCGCACCGTCTGCAGCATGTGCTCGCGGCTGTACGGCTGCAGCCGGGCGCGGATGCGCTTGACGCAGGCATCCACGGCGCGCTCCTCCAACAGGGTATGCTCGCCCCAGACATGCTCCAGCAGTCGGGCACGGGTGTTGACCCGGTCGCGCTGGACCATCAGGTAATGCAGCATGCGAAACTCCGTTGCACTGAGCTCGATCACTTCTGCCCCCGCGCTGATCCGGCACAAACCGGGATCCAGACGCAATCCGGCGACGTCGAGGATGTCGGCGCCGGCCTGCGGGGCGCGCCGGCGCAACACCGCTGCGATGCGCGCCAGCAGTTCCCGCACGGAAAACGGCTTGGTGATGTAGTCGTCTGCGCCCGCATCGAGCGCGGCGATCTTGTCGCGGTCTTCGCCGCGCGCGGTCAACATGATCGTCGCCAGATTGCGAGTGCGTGCGTCGCTGCGCATCGAACGCATCAGCTCGATGCCCGACATGACCGGCAGGTTCCAGTCGAGCAGCACGATGTCCGGCAGCGCGAGCGCGAGCAGATGCTGGGCCGATTCTGCGTCATTTGCACGGAGCACTTTGTGCCCGGCGCGCGCCAGGTTGACGGCAATCAGTTCCTGAATTGCCGGCTCATCATCCACGATCAATATGTTGGCCGTCATCGCTTGCCCATGCGTAAATCGTCAGCTTACTGCCGGGCGATGACAGCTTTATGGCAGTGACCCGGCGTGTTGACGACCTGCCCGCATACGGGCAGGTCGCGCGCGATGAGCGCTTTGCCACGGCGAAGCGATGGACAGGCGACCCGCCACCCTACCCTGCGACGCGTGATTGCCGCCGTGACGGCAGCGGGTTCAGCCGACCTGCTGACGACGGCCGCGGCGGCGCAAATGCACGCCGAGAACGCTGAGTCCGGCCAGCAACATGGCGATCGACTCGGGCTCGGGGACAGCGGTCACCGACAAGCTGCCGCTCAATGCCCCCAGCGACTCGCCCACCAGGTACGGTGTCGCGCTCGCCGCGAAAGCGGCGTCCGACAGGCCCACGCCCGTCAACGCGAATGCGCTGAGCGTGAGCTCTTCGCCCACCTGCCCGGCAAAGCTGAAGGTGACCGGCTGATCACCGCTCGATGGCACATCCCACAGATACTCTGCGAGCACCTCGCTGCCGCGCGACACCGACAGGCCCAGGGACAGGTAGGCACCACTGGCCATGCTGCTGAAGTCGGACAGGGCGCTTGCGCCGCCATGGAAGCTGACGATCACCGGGAAACCGGCTGCCTGACCGGGATCGCCCATGATCTTCATCGTCACCACGGCAAGATCGACAGCGGCTTCCTGCTGGTGGGTGATGCCGCTCAAGGAGCCATTGGCCTGGACGGACAGAAACTGGCTCAGGCTGATCGCGAAGTCGGTGCCTGCGCCCGAGAAATGCAGGAAGGCGTCGCCGGCGTAGCCATGATCCACGGTTCCTGCATCGAGCGCGCTGGCGAAGTTGCCGGCGCCGAAAAACGTCACCTCGGTCGGCGGCGCGGACAGGTCGAGCAGGCTATCGTCGACGATACCGCCGGGGCCGACGGCGCTGTAGGCGCCATATCCGAGGTGGCTTACGTAGTCCAGATAGGCGGCCTGCACGCCCTGCCCGGCGCCTGTCAGGGCCAGGGCAACCAGCATGGGTTTGATTCGGTGAAACATGTCGATTTTTCCTTCGTTTCAGTAGGGGGTCGCTCAGAGTCGCTCAGGGTCGCACGATGCGATTTTGCAGGCCTGGTGCAACACCACCGGGGTTGGCCTGCAGGTACGCTTCGAGTGCGTCGGTGTCAACGGCACCGCCCAGACGGTCGGTTCCGCCGATCAGCAGCGTAAAGGTATCTCCGCCGTCGGCCAGGAAACTGTTGACCGTCACCCGGTAACTGCCGGCCATGTCGATCGCGATCCCGCCGATCTTCACCGAGCCGGGCACGACATAACTGTTGCCGCGCACTGAGTTCGCAAACTGCGTGCCCTGGTCGGCGGTCAGGTTGGCGTTCAACGGCAGCGGAAAGTTGTGGCTGTAGGTGAAGCCGTCGGAGACCTGCAGCACACGGGGGAACGGCTGAGCGGTACCCCACTGCTGCTCGAGCAAGGTGTAGATCTGCGCCCCGGTCAGCGTCATGGTCACCAGCGAATTGCCGAATGGCTGGACTGTGAAGGCCTCGCCGTAGGTCACGTTGCCATCCACTTTGCCAGGGGCCGCAAACGGCAGGTCCGCCCGGATGCCGCCCGGGTTCATGAAGGCCACGACCGCGGCGCCGGTGATTGCGCCACGGGTCGCTGCCAGCTGGGCATCCGCAATCACATCACCGAGGGCCGACTCTCCAGCGCCATTGTTGCCACGGGTGATGGTGGCGGTGATGGTGCCGACGATGCGCGATGCCGGCACCGCCACCAACGCCGCATAGTGGTCGACAATCTCCAGCAAGGAGGGATCCTGCACGACCGCACTGATGCTGTTTCCAACCGAGACATTGTTCGCCACCACCGACACAACATCCTTGCTGCGGGTGTCGATGGTCAGATCGATGTCGCTGAGCAAGCGCGCAAACTGGCCAGCCGAGGTGACACGGATCGGTGTGCCGGCGGCGTTGTTGATCAGGCAGGAATAGCTCTGGTGCGTATGGCCGGAGATCACCAGGTCGACCGCCGGATCGAGCCGGTTGACAATATCGACGATGGCGCCGGAAATGCCGGTGCAAGTGCCGCCCGAAATGGTGGGGAAGCCGCCTTCATGGATCAGCACCACGATAGACTCGATGCCCTGCGCACGGATCTGTGGCACCAACGCATTGACGGTATCTGCCTCGTCCTTGAATTGCAGGCCGGCTACGCCGGCGGGCGACACGATGGTCGGTGTGCTCTCCAGCGTCATGCCGATGAAGGCCACCTTGTTGCCCAGGAAGTCCTTCACGCCGACACCCGGAAACAGCGTTGTGTCACCGGCAGTGGTATCGACCACATTGGCTGCCAGGAAGCGGAAGTCCGCGCCCTTGAACTGGCCGCTCTTCAAATCCGCGGGCAGACCCTGGCCCGAGAACAGATCGCTCGGATGATTGCCCCCATTTTGCATGCGCAGCAGTTCGGCCTTGCCTTCGTCGAACTCATGGTTGCCCACCGCGTTGAAGTCGATACCGATACGGTTCATCGCCTCGATCGTCGGCTCGTCCTTGAACAAGGCCGACGTCAGCGGACTGGCACCGATCATGTCGCCGGCCGACACGACGGCGTGCAGCGGATTGGCTGCCTTGAGCTCCTTGATCTTGGTTGCAAAGCGCGCCACGCCCGGATTGCTGAACGAGCCTTCGCCCGACTTGATGTTGCCATGAAAATCGTTGAAGCCGATCAGTTTCACCTTCAGTTCGCGTCCGATGCCGGACTGCAGTGCAGCCGCCATCAGGCGGCTGCGCTCGGTGGCACTGATCTTGCGCTGGCGCAGCAGACCGATGCTGACGGAAGACGCATGCAACAGGAAGGAATTCTGGCTGCCCCACGCCTGCTCGTCGTTGAACAGGTCGTCAATGGTGCAGTCGCCTTGCACCACCCGGTTGGCGATGCCGCTGTCCTGGCTGGCGAACACCACGGTTGGCGAGGGATCGGGCTGGGCGCAGGCCAGCTGCGCGTAGGACGGGGAAAAGACCGCGGTCAGCGCGACCGCGCACAGGGTTCGATGCAAGGTCATGAAATACGCTCCTGGAGGGTTGGTGTTCATTGGACGGGGGGCAGGCCGATGCCGGAGTTGATGGCGGCCGCCATCAGCTGGCTGCGCTCGGCTGCGCTGATCTTGCGCTGGCGCAGCAGGTTGACGGTGATCTTGGACACATGCAGCAGGAAGGCCGACTGGCTGCCCCAGGTCTGCTCGTCGGCGATCAGGTCGTCGACGGTGCATCCCTTGTCGACGACCCGGTTCACGACGCCACTGGAGGTCGCGCCGAAGACGACGACAGGCGACGGGTCCGGCCGGGCGCAGCTGCCGGCTGGCAACAGGCGAAGGTCGACCAACACCGGGTCATGGTCGGAGTTGCGGTACGGGTCGGGCGCATACAGGCTTGCGATCTGGCCGGCGGTCTTGAAGTTGACGTTGTAGTCCAACACCGAGGGTTCGTCGGCACTGATCGGCCACGCAACCACCTGAACCACCTGGGCCGACAGCGCCGCAGTCGCCAAGGCATGGTCAAGGTAGCCCCACTGCCCATTGAAGACATAGGTGTAACCGCCGCCAGCCGAGCCACGCGCGATCAGGTCCACCCAGCCGTTGTCGGTGAAGCCGCGGATCGGGTCCTCCTTGGCGTAGGCGTTCAGGTCGCCGAACACCAGCACGTCCGGATCGCGGGTGCCGGTCGGGTCTGCAGCGAGCCAGTCGCGCAGCATCTGCGCCGCGCGCGTGCGCACCGCGTTGCAGTTGCCCTGGCCGTCGCCGGCATCGGGTGCGTCACAGGCGCTGCCCTTGCTCTTGAGATGGTTGATCACCGCAATGAAGCGCTCGCCGTCGCCCTCGCCGCCGATCTGCTGGAATGCCTGCGCGACGGCCGGACGGTTGCGCGGCGCACTGTCGCCCGCGTTCTGGAAGGCGGCTGTCCCCAGCACGGCCGTGGTGCCCACCGGCGCCACCCGGGCAGATCGGTAGATCAGGCCCACCTTGATCGCGTCCGCTCCCATGGCGTTGACCTGGCCGGTACGCGCATCGACATCGAGCACAGCCCAGGTGCCGGGCGCCGTTGCGGCGTTGAGCGTGTCGACCAGATTGTGTTGTGCGCTGGTCGCGCCGTAGCCATCGTTCTCGATCTCCACCAGGCCCACCACGTCTGCCTCCATCGCGACCAGCGCAGCCACGGTCTTGGCTTGCTGGCGCGCGAACTCGGCTGCGTCTTCTGCCCCGCGGCAGTCGGTGGCGATCCCGCCCACTCCGCCGGCGCAGACACCGAAGCTGTTGAAATAATTGAGCACGTTCACACCGGCCACGCGCAGCCCGGCCGGCGCCGGCGCGGTGTCCGGACGCGGATTCGCGCCCTGAAAGTCGGTAGCAGGCGCACCGAGCGCGGAGGCCGGCCGCACGCGCCAGGCATTTCCGCTGGCCGCGTTGCCGGCCCAGGTGTAGGTCATCACGCCGACGATGCCGGTGGCCGTGTCGCCACCACGCAGCGTGTTCGCAGCCGACAGTGGCCCACCGTGGCGGCCGAACACGATGGTTGCCGGGTTCTGTCCGTTGTCGCCATCATCCAGGATGATGCGGTTGAGGTCGTTTTGCGCCTGCAATGCCAGGGCTGCGGCTCCCGGCAAGACCACATTCGTCGGTTGCGACAGCCGCGAGCCCGACGACAAGACGACCTGCCCGAAGCGCCCGAGCTGGAAGTGCTCCGTCACGTACAGGGTCTGGGGCAGGCGCACGAGCATGCCCTCGAATCGCTCGAAGTCATCCAGCGACGCCTGCGGCAGCATCACGTCCACCGGCGCCACGGACGCCGTGCCGCAGAACGCGATGCCGGACGCCGAAACCTGCGTCTGATTCTGGAACTCGCCCACCGAGCCGGTCACCCGCACCAACTGGCCCGGCTGGACCTGGTCGTTGTTGCCGTTGAAAACGAAGACGGCATCCGAGGTGGCCGGATCATTGTCACCGTCGACGTCCTGCAGGTAGAAGCCACGCAGCGCGGGGGAAGGTCCTTCATGGTCACCGACCACCACGCCTTGCGTCGTCACCATCTGACCGACCAGCGGGCTGGAGTTGCCGCTGCCCTGGATCGTGTAGGCCGGGGTGAACGCCGCACCACAGGCACCGATCGACGCCTGCACCGAAAACTGCAGGTTGAAATCGGAGGCCATGGGAGTGCCCGAGGCCCCTGCACCACTGACGCCGGACGCACTGACGGTCAGCGCACAGGACTCACCGGCCGAATACGGCGTGGTCGGCGTCAGCAGGTAGCTCGACGGGCCGCCAGCGATCTGAAGCGTCCTGGCGCCGGATTGCTGGCACTGCATCGACAGCGCGCTGCTGGAGAACTGTACCGGAGCGGAGAACTGCAGCGTCAATGTGCCCGTCGTCGCCACGCTGCCGCCCGGGGCCGGAATCGTAGACGCCACAAACGGCGCCGCGTCGCCCGATCCGCCGCCAGTGTGTTGACCCAGGTCGGAGATGTCGTTCAACGCGTAGCCATCCCACTCCAGCGCGGGGTCGAACGGCGCGGCCGAGTCGATGCGCCCGGTCACCACGCCAGGCTTTCGACGCAGGCTGTTGTCCTGCGTGCTGGCCAGCCCGGAGCCCCATTCACTGCCCGGGTCGAATCCCACCTGCCCGATCGAATCGATGACGACGCCCGAGCGCGTCAGCTCGATCGCGTCGTCGCCATTGAACCAGCCGGACCCGTTGGTCTGTTGTGCCTTGGCCAGGATCTCGGGCGACGCGCTGGCCTGGGCCAGCACGAAAGTACCGCTGGCGGGCACCGTCCCGATCAGGTCGATCGTCAGCCCGGCTGACGCAGAGCCATTGAAATAGATCCGGATTGCATAGTTCCCAGCGACCAGATCGATGGGCTCGGCCGAATTGTTGACCAACTCGACCGCCTTGTTGTTGCTGCTGCCCTCCACGTATTCCGAGATCAGCAACTCGGATGCGGCTGCCGCGGTCGTCGCACTGGCGAACAGCAGCCCCGCAACGACCCATACGGCGCTGCACAGGCGACTGCGCCGATTCGTCTCGCGGGCAATGAACATGGCTATCTGCTCCCAGGTTGGACAGGGAGCGCTGACCGCGCCCCGGATGCCTGCATGCTAGGCAGCACGCATGACAGGTCCGGGCACTGCAGGGGGCGTCGGATAGTCCTATCGGACCTCCCGGGACGGTGGTGGCGTCCAGCCCCTAGCTCAGACTCTGTCCGCAAACAGGGTTGGGGTCAGCGCGCACACGCTTGTAATTGGCCAAATCAGCACGGCCGCGCGAGTGTGGCCGTCGGCCAGGAAGTGCGAAAGCGAGTCGAGCCCGCTAGCGCGCCCGAGACCGTGGCGGGCCAGCGACCCCCATGCGCCGGGCAGGCCGTCAGGAACGCTCCGGGTCGTAGGGCTGCGCGCTGCGGCACGGCCCCAGAATGGTGATCATCACGATGCCTTCACGCAACGCCCTGCGCGACTGGAACAGCCGGTGACGGGCGCGACGGCGCGCCGGCAAATTGGACGCGCGGATGGTTTCGATTGCCATGGGGGGCCGGGGCCGTACCGGCTCGGGCCGGGGCTTGAGCGCCACCTGGACTTCGAGCGGCAGCGGCAGTGGGGGCGCTTGACTTGGCTGCGGTGCTCGTCCCCAGTCGGACTCGGTCAGCACATCGGGCTCGGATTGCGGCTCCGGCTGCGACAGGCCCTGGTCTGCGGCAGCCTGCCGCTGCTGCCGACGCCGCTGCTCGGCGCGCGCCGCCAGGAATTGCTTGAACACGTTGAAGGCGATGATGGCCAGGAACAACAGGCCATACACGAGCACTCCGTTATCGCTGTTCATCGCGCGATCCTCACTTGCGTTGCGGGGTCGGCTCGTCTTGCGGCGCGTCCGCAATCTCGTTGCGCATGTCGGTGTCGGCCTGCAGGTTCTTCATCCGGTAGTAATCCATGATGCCCATATTGCCCTGGCGGAAGGCTTCGGCCATGGCCCGTGGCACTTCGGCTTCGGCCTCCACCACGCGGGCCCGCATCTCCTGCTCCAGCGCCACTGCCATTGCACGGCGCTCCTCGGCTTTTGCCTGGGCGATCTGCTTGTCGGCGTCGGCCTGATCGATCTGCAGCTTGGCGCCGATGTTGGCGCCAACGTCGATATCGGCGATGTCAATAGACAGGATTTCATAGGCCGTTCCGGCGTCCAGGCCCTTGCTCAGGATGTGCTTGGAAATATGGTCGGGATTCTCGAGCACGCTTTTGTGGTTGACCGCCGAGCCGATGGTACTGACCATGCCTTCGCCGACCCGCGCAATGATGGTCTCCTCGCCGGCACCGCCAACCAGGCGGTCGATATTGGTACGCACCGTGACGCGCGAGACCACGTGCAGCTGGATGCCGTCCTTGGCCACCGCTGCAATGCGCGGTGTCTCGATCACCTTGGGCAACACCGACATCTGCACCGCCTCGAGCACGTTGCGCCCCGCCAGGTCGATCGCCGCCGCGCGCTTGAACGGCAGCGGAATACTGGCCTTGTCGGCCGAGATCATCGCGTTGACCACCCGCACGATATTGCCGCCGGCCAGAAAGTGCGCCTCCAGGTCGTTGAGGGAGACATCGACGCCGGCCTTGACGGCGCTGATGCGCGCTGTCACCACCACGTGCGGCGGAACCCGACGCAGTCGCATCGCAACCAGCGTGAACAACCCGACATAGGCGCCGGACGCCCACGCCGCGATCCACAGTGGCACCGGCACCAGGTACAACACCAGCGCCAGTGTGGCGACGATGAGGATAATTAATCCGAAGCCTCCGACGAGGCCGCCTTCCATTCCGATCATTACTCACTCCTGTTATGTGTTTTGTCTTTCGCCAAACCGACCACGACCCGGTTGCCATCCACTTTCTCGACAATGATGGCTGCTCCCGCGTCGATCGGCGCGCCATTAGACACCACATCCACCCGCAGCCCGTCAATCTGCGCAATCCCCGCCGGATGCAGGGGTGATGTGGCGACGCCCTCGCGGCCCAGCAGGCGATGGTCGCTTTCGGGTGCGGACGCATATCCCTTTCCTGCGTCCAGGCCGAAATCGAGGACCAGCCGGCGGCCGAGCCGCGAGTGCGTCATGAAGCGCAGGAACACCAGGCTGAGCAACAACGCAAACACCATGGAGAACATCACGCGGGCCCCCACCAGCATCAGCAACCCGGTGGTGTTACCCTGCCCGACCATCGCCAGCACCAGAGCGGCCAGGATTCCCAGGATACCCAGCGCACCCGCAATTCCAAAGCCGGGAATCACGAAAACTTCAAGCG
>Ga0105048_10011716_pt1 | contig 13804 bp, 8 predicted proteins | sample MAT05_FD_78382 | JGI IMG/M metagenome (GOLD analysis project Ga0105048, IMG submission 78382) | Freshwater microbial communities from Lake Fryxell liftoff mats and glacier meltwater in Antarctica - MAT-05 | ecosystem: Environmental > Aquatic > Freshwater > Ice > Liftoff microbial mat | place...
CGTCCGCCGCTGGGCGCTACCCGGGCGGGCCGCCCTGCCGACGGTCGAGGGGTCTGGGATGATACGCGGGGTGGCCGCCGGGCCGGATGGGCGGGTACTCGCGTCCGCCCACGAGGACGGGACGGTCAAGGTGTGGGACGACGCGACGGGGCACTTGCACGCCTCGTGGGCCGGTCACAAAAAAGTCGTGATCGCGGTCGCCGTAGCGCCGGACGGGAAGACGGTCGCGTCCGCGGGGAGCGACGGGACCGTGAAGCGGTGGGCCGTCCCGGCGAAGTGACAAGCGGCTGTCACACCCGGACCGACGCGGGGGTTTCGGCCGGCAGCAGGTGCTTGTCGATCTGCGGGGGCAGCTCGAACTCTGTGGCGAGGGCGGCGATCGCCTCGCCGAGTTGGGGGATGTCGGCCTCGCGGATGTGGCCGAGGCGCTTGAGCGCCCCGAGCATGAGCGTCGGCAGGCGCTCCGGCGGGAGCTTCATCAGCCGGCAGCAGGTCGCGTCCACGGCCAGCAAGTCGGCCCCCATCACCAGCGCCCCCACCGGCTTCGCCGTTCCCATCAGCGGGCCATCGCCCTCCATGCCGACGATCCCGTCAACGATCGCCAGGTGCGGCGGTTGGGTCAGGGCGATGTCGATGATGCTGTTCGGGATGCCGCGCCAGTGGAGCTCGTTCTTCGGCCACCCGTAGCAGATGCCGGGGAGCGTGCCGAATAAGTTCTTGAGCGCCAGCGTCGCCCCGGCCCAGTGGTGCGTCTTGAGCTTGGGGAGCGAGATGAAGACCTCGGCGTCCACGACCGTGCGCGTGAGGTAGAGGTAGTCGAGGCCGGTGAGGCGACCGAGGTTGAGGGACTTCACCGGCTCGTCGTGGTTCAAGTCTACGAAGCGCACGCCGTGCTTCTCCAGCACCGCCCCGAGGCCGCTCTCCCGGACGAGGTATTGCGCATTCCGCCAGTGCCCCGGCCCCTCGGCGACGATGACCTCGGCGGCCCCCTCGCGCTTGCACAGGGTGATGACCGCGTCGATCACCCGCGGGTCGGTGTTGATGACCTTCTCGCGCCGGTACTCGACGAGGTTCGGCTTGAGGACGACGCGCTTGCCGGCGAGCGGGACGAATTGGCGGAAGTGTTCGTACTGGGCCGCGAGGATGTCGGCGAGCGGGGCGTTGTAGGAGTCGGCGCGGGCGATGTGAACGGCCCCGGTCGGCGGTAGCGGGCGGAGCCGATTCAGCCCGCCGACGAGCCACCCGCGGAACTTCGACTTCACGCGGTCCGTGAGCGAGCGGCCGTCCGAAAACACTTCCCCCAAACGAGGGGGGGCTGAATCCGGCTCACCCTGCCCTCTTAGGTAAGGCGGTTGGGGGGTTACGTTCTTCCCCAGCGCGAACGGGTTGCGGTCCGCCGTGTCGAGCGCCAGTGCCGCGAGTGCCAGCCGGTACGGGCCTGCCCCGAGGCCGTCGGTCCGGTGCGTCTCCTCGCTCAGCGCCCCGGCGATGCGGGTATCGAGTTCCGGCAAGAAGTCGTGGGTCGCGGCGTCGCCGGCGTGCACGGCCAGCGCTAGCTTCGCCCAGGCCAAATGTTCGAGGTCGGTCGTCTGGGCGGCGTGTTGGCGAAGATACCCGACGGCCGCGTCGATCCGGGCTTCGTTCTCGATCCCTTGCAGGGCGACGAGCATCACCGCCGTCGGGCCGGGGATCGGCTCGGTGCTTTTGCCGAGGACGAGGCGGTTGCCGTAGTTCGCCCCGCCGGTGTCGAACGCCCGGTCGAGCAGGAGGTGCATGCCTTCGCGGACGCGCGGGTGGTCGCCGCGGCCGACGGCCCGCAGCGCCAGGCATGCCCACGCGGTCGGCTCGACCCACGCGAAGTTCGCCTCCGCCCACGGCCACCCGCGGAGCGTCAGGTCGATGTCGATCTTCATGTCGGCCGTCTCGTCGTCCACCTTCAAGACGCGGCTTTCGAGGGCGAGCAGGCGGTCGGCGGTGTCGGCGAGGCGGTCGGCGGGGAGGCCGAGGGCGCGCTCGACGAACAAGACGAGGGCGGTCGGCCACACGGCCTGCGGACGGCCGCGGGTGAGGCGGTAGGTGCCGTCGGCGGCGCGGTTTGTCTCGACGGCGGCCAGCCCGGTTTCGATCAGCGCCCCGTACCGTTTGCGGTCGGCGGCGAGCGCGAGGACGGCGAGGCAGGTGGGTTCGAGGTGGGCCGCCTGGCCGGGCTGGTAGCCCCACCCGCCGCCCGCGGCGGCGAGAGACGCGAGGCGGTCGAGGGCGGTCGCGCGGGTCGTCATCGGCGGCAGTCCGGGGGCGGGCGGGGGGCGGATTCCGCTGATAACTTAGGACGCGAAGCCGGCGGTCGCTAACCTAATCGCGTCGCCCAGGCGGAGGGTTTGCGTTGCGCGTCGCCCACTTCGACTGTTTCAGCGGGATCAGCGGGGACATGGTCCTCGGGGCGGTCCTCGACGCCGGGGTCGCCCCAGACCCGATCCGCGCCGCCCTCGCCTCGCTCGGCCTGCCGCTCACGCTGGAGATTGAGAAGGTCAAGCGGTGCGGGTTCGCCGCGACGAAGGCGACGGTCGTGGCGGCCGACCAGGAGGATTACCGCTTTCTCCCCGATGTCGAAGCGATCCTCGCGAAAGGCGACCTGACGCCGGCCCAGCGGAACCTCGCGGCGGCGATCTTCCGCAAGGTCGCGGTCGCCGAGTCCGTCGCCCACGGGATGCCGCTCGACCGGGTCCACTTCCACGAGGTCGGGGCGCTCGACAGCATCGCCGACATCGTCGGGGCGGCGGTCGGGTTGGGATTGCTCGGGGTCGAGCGGTTCACCAGCTCGCCGGTGCCGACCGGAACCGGGACGGTGCGCTGCGCCCACGGCCTCATGCCCGTCCCGACACCCGGTACGGTCGAGCTGTTAAAGGGAGTGCCGCTCGCGCCGTCGGCCGTGAAAGGCGAGCTGACCACGCCGACCGGGGCGGCGATCCTTACGGCCGTCGTGACCGCGTACACGGCGTCGCCGGCCATGACCATCGAGCGCATCGGCCACGGCGCGGGGACGAGAGATTTCCTCGACCAGCCCAACATCCTGCGGCTGTTCGTGGGGGAGTCTATTTCCGAAGCCCAGGGACCTCCGTTCCTGGGCTTTAACGAGGATTCCGACACGGTGGTGGTGCTGGAAACTAACCTCGACGACGCGACGCCCGAGGTGGTCGGCTACTGCTTCGAGCTGCTGCTTGCGGCCGGGGCGCTCGACGTGTTCGCCGTCCCGATCCAGATGAAGAAGAACCGCCCTGGCGTACTGCTGACCGTCATCGCGAAGGCGGCGACGGTGCCGGAGTTGGAAGCGATCTTGTTCCGCGAGACGGCCACGTTCGGGGTGCGACGCTACACTGCGGCACGGACGAAGCTGCGCCGCGAGGTGGTGATGGTCGAGACCGCGTGGGGGCTGGTCCGGGCGAAGCGCGGGTGGCGGGTAGACGGGTTCACCGTCGTCACGCCGGAGTTCGACGACTGCGCCCGCGTGGCCCGCGACCACGGTGTCCCGCTCCGAGAGGTGTACGCCGCCGTCTGCGGCGGCACATTCGCCGGACCCGTTTGACCCGGGTGCGGGCTTCGGGTATCGTATGGTTATAACGAGACTTCTTACTGCCGTGCGCCGATGCCCCAACCCCCGCTAGACGACCTGCAACTGATCGCCGCCTTCAAGGCGGGCGACGAGTCCGCCGCCCGCGAGTTGTTCGACAAGTATTGCGAGCAGCTGATGCGACTGGCCAAGAAGCGGATCGGCCAGCGGATGACCAGCCGCGTCGATCCCGAGGATGTGCTGCAGTCGGCGTTCCGCACCTTCTTCACCCACGTCCGCAACGACGACTTTTCGTTCGAGCAGGCCGACGATCTGTTCAAGCTGCTCGTCCGCCTCACCGTACACAAGACGCTCCGCCAGATCGCCTACCACCGGGCGGCGAAGCGGAACCCGGAACTCGAAGTCGGGCACGGCAGCGACGCGCACGAGTTGCTCCAGCAGATCGCGTCCGAAAGCCCGTCGCCCGAGGTCGAGGTCGCGCTGGTGGACGAGTTCGAGCGCTTCGTCGGCCAGCTACCACCGGTCGACCGCGAGGTACTCGGCCTCAAATTGCAGGGCTTCACAACGGTCGAGATCGCTGAAAAGCTCGGCTCATACGACCGCAAGATTCGCCGCATCTTGGAGCGGGTGCAAGACCTCGCCCGCGGGCAAAGTGGTTTGGGTCTGGAATAATCGTCCGGGCCGAGTCGCATTTCCGCATCGCACGGTAGCCGGTCCGGAATCGGCCCCCCCTTCCCTTGCACCACCCATGATCCGCCACTTCCTGCTCGCGGCCGTACTCGCCGCCGCGAACGTGCTTCCGCTCTCCGCCCAGCAGTTCGACCGCCGCTCGCGCGACGAGCCGGAGGTCGTCGTCGAGGCGGGCGGACGGTACTCGACCTGCGATGTCCTGCTTTTCGACCCCGCCGGACGCCACCTGTTCGCCGGCGGCGACGACAAGGTCGTGCGCGTGTGGCCCTACTCGGCGGCGGGGCTGGAGACCGACCGAACGAAAGCGCAAACGCTGCGCTGGCGGGCGTGGCGGGAGCAGCGCGGCGGGGTCAAGGCGGTGGCCGTGTCCGCCGACGGGGCGCGCGTCGCCGTCGGCGGGTACGGGATGAAGCCGAGTACCGTCGCCGTACTCGACCGCGCGACCGGCGACACGCTCGCCCTCACCTGGCCGCAGTCGCGACCCGGCACCGACAACTTCAACGCCGTCACCGCCGTCGCCTTCCACCCGGACGACGCGCGAATCGGGTTCGGCACCGCCGACGGCAGCCTGTGGGTCTGGACCCCGGAAAAGTTGAAGGCACCCGACGCGAACGGCCGCCCGTCGCCACTGCCGCGCTGGGCCGGGAAGCTGGAGCCGATGCCCGGCGCGGGCGGCCGGGCGGGAGAGTTTAACGTCCCGCGACTCGTCTACTTCGCCGACGCTGAAACGCTCGTCGCGGTCGGGCAGAGCGGGCAGGTCGCGGCCTGCGCCGTCGGCGGTATGCTGCCCGAGATCGCGGCCGACGACTCGCCGGCGAAGACGCGATTCAACGTAAACGACGGGCAGGCGGAGCGCTACGCGGTCTATCGGGCCGCCCGCACGGCCGACGGCAAGCGGCTCGTCGTGGCGTTCGCCGGGCCGCGCGTGGCGCTCGTCCGAGCCGACGGCAAGAACGGCGTCGCCCTGGCCCTCCCGGCGGACCACTTCCCGCGCAGCATCGCCATCGACCCCAAGACCGGCCTGCTGGCGGTCGGCGTTGCCCGGGCGCTGCCGGCCGCCGAGGGGAAGGCGCGGTTCTACGCCGAGGGGCACGACGAACTCTGGCTGTACGACGACGCCCCCGCCGCCGACGCGAAGCCGACGAAACACCCATTTCGCGGGCCGGCCGAAGCGCTGGCGTTTCACCCGACCGACGGCCGCCTCGCCGTCGCCGGCGGTGACGCCGACGAGGTGACACTCCTCGACCCCGCAGTCCCCAACAAACCGGTGTCGGTCGTCCGAGAGGCCGGCCGCCGGCCGTGGGCGGTCGGGCTGACCGAGAACGGTAAGGTGTTCGGCGTCCGCACCGGCCGCGACCCCGCCGCGGCCGACCCGAACGCCCGCGGCATCGGGGCGTGGACGCGGTTCGACATCCCACGCCTGACCCCGACGCGCGACGAGTCGCAGAAGTGGGTGACGCCGATTTCGGCAGCGGACGGCTGGTCGATCCGCCCCGACGAGGCGGATCGGTTCACGTGGGACGCGGTCCGGACCCGCGACGGCGAGACGATACGTTACCGCCTGCCGCTCGACCGGCACCGCGATCAAGCGCCGACCTGCTTCAGTTTTCTGCCGGCGACGGGCGGCGGGCCGACACGCGTCCTCGTCGGCCACTACTACGGCTGCTCACTCTTCGAGCTGACGCCGGCCGGGGTCGTTCGGACGAAGCTGTTCACCGGGCACGGCGGCGAGGTACTGTCGCTCGCCGTGGCGAAGGACCGGACGTGGTTCGTGACCGGCGGGGCGGATCAAACCGTCGCCGCGTGGACGCTCGCCGACTGGCCGAGCCGGGCGGGGCTGGGTGCGGCGTTCGAGGGCGGCGACGGCGGGGTGAAGGTGGCGGCCGTCGATACCGGCTCGCCGGCTTGGGAGGCGGGGTTGCGGCCGGGCGAATCACTGGACCATCTCGCCGTCGGTGGGCTGCCGGTTTACGACCGGCGGGCGGGCGCGAAGCCGGCCGGCACGTCGGCCGTCGCCCTCGCCGCTCTCGCCGAAGACCGCCCCGGCGTCGAGCTATTCTTCGGCCGGCCGACGGCCGGCATGGGCGAGCGGCGCGAGTCGCTCACGACCGTGCGGCAGCGGCCGCTCTGGAAGTGGTTCCCGGCGTTCGACGACCACCACCGGCTCACCGATTGGGCCGTCTGGATGTGGCACGGGTCGTTCTACCACACGAAGTCCGCCCACGGCGACCGGCTGGCCGGGTGGCACGTCAACCACCCCGAGCCCGGCGGCCGGCCGGCGTTCTACCAGCTGCAACAGTTCGAGAAGCAGTTCCACCGCCCGGAGGTGATCGAGAAGTTGGTCAACACCCGCGACGTGGCCGCCGCCCTCGCCGACGCCCGCGGCGACAACCCGCTACCGGCGTCGTTCGCGCAGTACGAACCGGCCCCCGTGCGGCTCGGGTTGAAGTCCACCGTCGCCGGGGTCGGAGGACTGGACCTGACCGTCGCCGTGACGCCGCGCGGCAGCAACCCGGACTTGCTCCCGGATCGCGTCGAACTCTGGGTGAATGACCACCGCTACAAGGTGTGGGACGCACACGCCCGCAAGCCGCTCGAAGTCGCGCTGACGCTCCCGCCCGGGGCGCTGCGGGCCGGCGAGAACCAGCTTTCGGTGCTGACATTCAACGCCGCCGGCGGGCGGGCCGAGGACGTGCGCACGGTATCGAACCCGCGGGCGGCGGGGCCGACCGACCTACTCGGGCTGTCGGTCGGGATCAACGACTACTCGGGGCACCGCAAGAACGCGAGCGGCGCGCGGGCGTTCGGCGACCTGACGAGCGCCCTCAAGGACGCCCGCGGGCTGACCGACCGCCTGTTGGCCTTCGGCGGCCCCAACGGATGTTTCCGCGACGCCCGCATCGACCTGCGCCTCGACGTTCGGGCGACCCGCCGGGAACTGCTCGCGTCGCTGGCCGCCACCGGCGCGCGGGCGAAGCCGGACGACCTGCTCGTCGTCTTCTTCGCCGGGCACGGCGACCTGCTCAACCCCGGCGCGGGCGGCGCGCCGGGCGGGGACGTGGTGCCGCGGCCGACTCCCGTCAAGGGAGGGCTGGTCGCCCGCGGGACCGTGGCCGGCGGCGGGCAGTTCGTCTTCTGCTGCCCCGATTACACGCCGAAGAACCCCGCCGGCACCGCCCTTTCCGCCGACGAGTTGTTCGACGCGCTAGCGAAGGTGAACTGCCGCAAGGTGGTGCTGCTCGACGCCTGCCACTCCGGGCAGGCGGCCGACGCGAACCTGCTGCGGCGGTTCGTCCCCCACGGGCAGGGGCCGTTCGTGATCGCGTCGTGCGATCAAGGCGAGCTGTCCTACGAAGACCCGGCCCTCGGCCACGGCCTGTTCACCTACGCCGTGATGGAAGCGCTCGGCGGCGGCTTCCGCCGGGCCGACGCCGACTCGGACGGCGGGGTTTCGGCCGACGAACTGTACGCCTATGTAGCCGCCCGAGTGCCGCAGCTAATGAAGGAGATCGGCAAGCCGGCCGACACCCAGAACCCGATCTGCTTCCCGCGCCAGCCCCCGCGCTTCGTCGTGGTGAAGCGCTAATTTTCCGAATCGTGTCCGTTCTGGACACGCGTACCGTATAGCCGGGTTGAGAGTCACCGACCGCCCTCAGGACTTCTCCCATGTCGCGTCCGCTCGCGCTCGCCGTCGTCGTCGCCCTGACGCTCGCCCCGCCCGCCCCAGGCAGCGATACGCTCGCGGAGGCGTTGCAGGAGAAGGCTCCGGCCGTCCTCGCCCACGCCAAGAAGAAGGGCTATGCGAACCTCGGCGTGCTGAAATTCCTCGTCCGCCGCGGCGACGGGCCGGGCCGCGGCGACGCCGGCGACCTGAACCTGAGCCTCGCCAACAAGATCGAGGTGGCGCTGATCCTGGCCAACGCCGACGAGCGGTTCGGGATCATCGACAAGGCGAGCGAGTTCGTGGACCGCGAGAAGATGACCTCCGCCAACCACCGCACGGCCGCCGGGCGAAAGGCGTTCTTCGCCCGCAAATTCGACCTGGCCTGGAGCCGCGACAAGGTCGAACCGGCGGCGTTCGTCACCGGCCTCGTCACGCTGTCTGACGACCTGTCGCGGATGACCGTGACGCTCCAGGTGTTCGGCAAGACGGGGGCGGTCGAGGAGTTACCCGGCGAGATCGCCGTGCCCACCGACCCCGAGACGCTCGGCCAGGCCGGGTACAGTTACGCCGTCGCGCCGGCACGCCGCAAGGCGCTGGTCGCCGGCGACCCGCCGCCGGCCGCCGACATGCGCCGGGCGGAGGCGATCGAAGGCGCGGTCAAGGCGGCCGGCCGCGACACGTTCGCGCCGCTCGCCGACAGCCCGGTTCGCTGGACGGTGCTGTACAACGGTAAGCCGGCGGCCGCGACCGGCGACACGGTGCCCGAACCGGCCGCCGACGATAAGGTCGAGTTCGTACTGGCGAATCCCGGCCCGGGCACCTACGCCATCGTCTTACTCGTGAATGGCGAGAACACGCTGTTCCAAGAGCGCGCGGCCCCGCTCGCGTGCCGAAAGTGGGTGCTCGCGCCGGGTACCGAGGTGACTATCCGCGGGTTCCAGGCCGACGCCGACACGACCGCCCCGTTCCGCGTCCTGCGCCCCGACGAGCCGGAACCCGAGTCCGTCCGCTACGGGCCGAACGCGGGCACCTTCCGCATGGTCGTGTACCACGGCACGACCTCGGCCGACGCCCCGCGGCAGGGCGAGGTCGTCGGCGGGCCTTCGGCCGCAGCCCTGGCCATCGCCAAGACCCGCGGGACGACCCGCCCGGCCGGGGTGAAGCCGCAGTCTCTCAAGGCGTTGCAGGCCGACTTGCGCGGCCGAGCGAAGGCGGCCGACGGTGCCCGCGGGTACGTCGTGAAGGGCGGAACGGCCGAGCGGAACGAAACCGAAGGCGTATACTTTACCCCGTCGTCTGACACCCCGGTCGCGGACGTGAGCCTACGGTACTTCGCCCCGAAGAAGTAACCCCGGACCCGCCAATGCTCCGCCTCCTCCGCCCCGCCCTGGTCGTACTCGCGGCGGTCGTCGGCCCGGTCGAGGGTAGCCGCGCCGATGAGCCGGCTCCGCTCACCCGGCGTGAGCGCGGCGACCTCGCCATTCGCACCCGAGGGATACTCCGGCAGTATTGCGGCGAGTGCCACGGCGAGACGCCGGCCCGGTCCGCCCTATCGCTGCTCGACCACAAGCAGGTCGTCGCCAAGACCGCCCCCATCCCGTTCGTAAACCTGCTCGACCCGGCGCGTTCGCAAGTGATCGAATTCGTCGCCGACGGCTCGATGCCGCCGGGCGGCCGGCCGCGGCCGACGGCCGTCGAACTCGCCACACTCGAGGCGTGGGTCGCCTCCCGCGCCCCGAGCTACCCGAAGGCGTTCGACGACCGCGCCACCCTCGGCGTCCTTCTCGACGACTGGGCGGCGCAAAAGGCCGAGGACCAACCCCACCTGCGCTACCTGTCGCTCGCCCACCTCGTCCGCGACGACGGGCCGATCCCGGACCTGAAGGCGGCCGAAGCCAAACTCCAACGCGCGCTCCTAGCGGCGTCGGGGAAGACGACCGCCCCGCAGCCGGTGGACGATTCCGCGACCCTGTTCCGCCTCGACCTCCGCACCCTCGGCTGGGACGCCCGCGACCTGTTTGATCGGGTCGAGAAGGGCGTGCCCCGGCCCGACGCCTACCCGATCGTCCCGTTCGACCTGCTCCTCCTCGAAGACCCGCACGCCCTCGTCTCGCCCGCGAAAGACTTGCTCGCCGCCCGCCTCGACCCGTTCCTCGCCGCGACGAAGCAAATCCGCCCGACGCCGTTCCTCCGGGCCGACTGGCTCGGCGACGCTCTCGCCCCCGGCACCCCGCTCGCCGCCGACCTGAAGAGTCTCGTGGACCTCGCCGCGGCGGTCGCGAAGAGCGCCGAGCGGATGCCCGCCGGCCCGCCCGCGCGACCGTTCGCCGGCGCGAAGCCGGTCGCGGTCGCCACGCGCGCCGCGGCACCAGTCGCCGCCTGGTACGCCGGCGACATCGCACCGGTCCCCGACCCGTTCGGGTTAAAGGCCGAGATCGTTTCCGCCAACGGGAACCCGCCCGCGTCGAAAGTCGAAGTCGGGCAGCCGTTCCGCCTCCGCGTGTCCGCCGACCGCGAAGCCCGTTTCGTGCTGCTCAACGTCCTCGCGTCCGGCGACGTGCGCGTGCAACCCGTGGGCGGGGGCGATCTGCTCAAGCCAGCAGAACCGCGCTTGCTCGGCCCGGCCGAGGGGAAGCCGTTCGAGGCGGGGAGCCTAGTCGGCGGCGGGGGCGAGGAGACCGAACACTTCGTCCTGGTCGCGGCCGCCGGCGGCGTCTCGGCCCCGACGGTCATTCGCAGCCGGCACGACGATAGCAATACGAGCCGGATGGCGGGCCGCAGCCCGGTCTGGCGATTCGTATTCGACGGCCCGGCGGACGGGTTCGACCCGCGTCACGCCGCGCGGGCGGTCGTGCCGGTCAAGATCGTCGCGAAAAGTCCGTGAGGACGATTCCACGGGTCGAAGCGGGTATCGGGGGTGCCGGGGCGAAAGCGGGAGGTTCGGGTAAACCGAGAAGAAGCGTCGTGCCGATAAAGGGGCCGTATCGAGTCGAACAATCGCACTCGCGTGCGAGGGGTGTCCGATGCGGCGGTTGCTCTTACTCGCGGTGATTGGGGCGGGTGCCCTCGCCGGCACCGGCCGGTCGGACGAATACTTCCCGCTGTTCCGGCTCCGCCGGCCGCCCGCGGCGCAGCCCGATTGCCCCCCGGTCGCACCGATCCCACCCGCCCAGCCGACGCCGGCCGACCCGACGACGCCACCTCTGCCGGCCCCGGACCCCACCGCGACGGCCCCCGCCGACAACCCGCTCGCCAGCCCGTTCGCCCAGCCGACCGAGGGGGGTGGATTCGCCTCGCGGTCGTTCAACGAGAACTTCGACGGCGATAACGTCGGCGTCTTCTACCGCCGCCGGGTGACGGTCGGTTTCGCCACCGTCCCGCAGTTCCGGGGCTTTACCACCCAGGTCGTCGGCACCAACCAGGTGGTGACGACGACCTTGGGGGCGACCACGACCGTCCCCGGAACGACCACGACCGTCCGCGACCCCGTCACCGGCCAACTCGTGACCGTGACCGGCCCCCCGACCGTCGTGACCGGCCCGTCGAGTTCGGTCATCACGTTCGTGCCGGTGACGACCACCACCCCGGTCGTCGGGCAGCAGGTCTTCGCGGTCCAGCGGGTCGTCCAGTACCCGCTCGCCGGGCGGTACAGCGGCATCCAGATCGTCGACAACGACAGCCCGCGGCCGACCGACCGCGTCTACTTCGGGTACAACTTCTACTCGAACGTCGGCGCGTCCCTGAACCCCGGGATCGGCGGAACCGACGTGCAGCGGCAGACGGCCGGGTTCGAGAAAACCTTCCTCGACGGCGACGCCTCGGTCGGGCTGCGCCTCCCGTTCGTCCAGCAGTACGGGCCGTTCGGCGTTTCGGGACAGGACGTGGGCGACCTGACGATCCTCTTCAAGTACGCGATCCTGAACGACCGCGACGCCGGCAACCTAATCTCGACCGGACTGCTCGTCACCACCCCGACCGGCGCGAACGACGGGGTCGTCCTCGCCGACGGGTCGGCCGTCCCGCACTCGGTCCTGCTCCAGCCGTGGGCGGGGTTCGTGCGGACGTTTGGCCGGGGGTACGTCCAGGGCATCTCGAACCTGATCGTCCCGACCGACGGCCGCGACGTGACCCTGTGGGGCAACAGCCTCGGGGCCGGCTACCGCCTCTACAGCGACCCGAACGCCCGGCTGCTGACGGCGATTACGCCGGTCGCCGAGGTTCACGTCCGCACGCCGCTGAACAACCGCGACTCGGGCGGCCTCATTTACATGCAAGACCAGGTGAACGCGAACGCCGGCGTCCACTTCCGGTTCAACCGGGCGAGCCTGAGCGGGGCGGTCAGCATCCCGCTCGTCGGCCCGCGGCCGTGGGACGTGGAAGCGCTGACGTATTTGAACTACCAGTTCTGAGCAGGGCGAAAGCCCGCGGACCGCAGTCCGTGGGCTTTCGACCGCCGGTCCATTCACCCCATCACCTCGGCCAGCGTGACGAGGCGGCTCTTCTCCTTGAGCGACTTCGCCCCGGCGTGGACGACCGCCGTTACTTCCAGGATTTCCCGGTGCGGCACCGGCTCCTTGCCGGTGCGGAGCATCTCGCGGAAGGTGGCGGCCATCCGGTACATCTCGTAGTTGTGGCCGAACGGGAAGTCGCCCGCGATCGACGGGGTGAACGTAAACAGCTTCTTGCGGTAGTACACGTCCGTGCGGTTGTACTCGAACCGTTCGTAGGGCTGGCCGTACCAGACGTGGCACGGGTAGCGGTCGGCGTAGGTCATCATGCCGTGGCAGGTGTCCTGGTACTCGTACAGGCTGACGGCATCGACGCCCGCCCCCATCAGCGTCATCACCGTCCAGACCGGGTGCTGGCCGTAGATCATCCACCCGTCGAGCTTGTAGCGGCTGTGCAGCCGGGCCGAGACGTGCTCGATCGGCCCGAACTCGGCCCCGTCGCGCATGCGTAGCGCCGCCTCCATCCCCCACTCGTAGCGGAAGATGCTCGCCGACATGAGCGGGGCCTTGTGCTTGGTGGCGAAGTCGAGAATCTTCTTCGTCCCGGCGACCGTCCCTCCGATCGGCTTGTCGCAGAACGTCGGCAACCCCTTCGCCAGCGCCGGGGCGATCAGGTCGAAATGATCCTCGCCCAGCCCGGAGGCGTCGCCGAGCCACACGGCATCGACCTCGCTCACCATCTTCTCCAGGTTCGTCGCCACCTGCACGCCCGGAAACACCTCGGCGAACGGGGCGGCGACCTTCGGGTCGGCGTCGTAGTAGTGGGTGATCCGCGTGTCCGGGAACGGCAGGGCGTCGAAGTGGAATTTCGGGTTGCGGTAGACCTTGCGGAAGCTGTCGTAGGCCTGCGGGTAGTGCTTCTTGTAGGCGTCGAAGTCGCAGGTGGGGTGCAGGTACTGGGCGAAGTGCCAGGTGTGGCCGTTGCGCGGCTGCGGCTTGCCGAGAATAGCGGCCGAGATCACGCCGATGCGGAACGCCTTCTTGGCGGGTGGGTCGGCGGCGACGGCGGCCGGGGCAGTCAGGGCGGCGACGGCCGCACCGCCGGCGGCCGTGAGCAGGTCGCGGCGCGAAGAGCGGGTGGGGTGGGGCACGGGCGAACTCCGGGTTGGTGGAGAGGCGGTGACGTTAGCGTGTGTCTAATAACCGACATTTCGGGGCGCGGGCCTGGGGAAGGCGATCATTCTGACGCCGGGACGACTTCAGGCGGCCCTGCCAAGTGCTGGAAACGTAGGAAGGCGATCAGGTGGATCAGGTTGCTCACCTACGGGACATGAGCCCCTTTAACTGGTAAGAATGTCTACTTCGCCCGTACACAAACGCGCGACAATGGCGGGTTTCTTCACCTCCCATTCCGAACCGTTTCTCACTTCGGCA
>Ga0105048_10011720_pt1 | contig 13803 bp, 11 predicted proteins | sample MAT05_FD_78382 | JGI IMG/M metagenome (GOLD analysis project Ga0105048, IMG submission 78382) | Freshwater microbial communities from Lake Fryxell liftoff mats and glacier meltwater in Antarctica - MAT-05 | ecosystem: Environmental > Aquatic > Freshwater > Ice > Liftoff microbial mat | place...
GGCTACCCGGGTCCCCCGGTGCTTGCATGACGACGTCGACGCCGATCGGCTTTGCGGACCCGTGGACATCCAGCGCCCGCGCGGGATGGAATGTCGTCGATGCGTCCACGCTGACGGAGGACCTCACGCTCGAGGCCGACGTCGTGATCGTCGGCAGCGGCGCAGGGGGCGGCACCGCTGCGGAAATTCTCGCGGACGCAGGGCTGCGCGTGCTGCTGGCCGAGGAAGGACCGCTCCAATCCTCGCGCGACTTCAAGATGCGCGAAACCGACGCCTATCCGCAGCTCTACCAGGACTCGGGGGCGCGCAAGACCCGCGACAAGGCGATCAACATCCTGCAGGGACGTTGTGTCGGCGGCGGCACCACCGTCAACTGGACCAGTTCGTTCCGCACGCCGCCGACCACGCTTGCGTACTGGCAGCGTCACTTCGGGCTCACTGCGCTCAGCGAAGCGGCGCTCGCGCCGTGGTTCGAGCAGATGGAAGCGCGCCTGGCGATCGCGCCATGGGAAGTGGCGCCCAACGCCAACAACGAGGCGCTGGCCCGCGGCGCGCGCCAATTGGGCATTGCCGCGCCCGCGATCCGCCGCAACGTCAAGGGGTGCTGGAACTTGGGCTACTGCGGCATGGGATGTCCGACCAATGCCAAGCAATCGATGCTGGTTACGACCATACCTGCCGCGTTGGCCAAGGGTGCGACGCTGGTCACCCGCGTGCGCGCCGAGCGTTTCGTCACCCGCGGCGATCGCGTCGTCGCGCTCGATGCGCGCGCGATGAACGCGGCCGGCACCGCCACCACCGGGCGGCGCGTGACGTTGCGCGGTTCGACTTTCATCAGCGCCGCCGGTGCGATCGGCACGCCGGGCCTGCTGCTGCGCAGCCATCTGCCCGATCCGCTGGCACTGACCGGCCGGCGCACGTTCCTGCATCCGTCGGTCGTGTCCGCCGCCGTGATGCCGGAGGTCGTCGACGGTTTCGCCGGTGCACCGCAAACCATCTACTCGGATCACTTTCTCGATACGCAGCCGGTCGACGGACCGATCGGCTACAAGCTCGAGGCACCGCCGCTGCATCCGATCCTCACCGCGATCACGCTCGCCGAAGATGGCGAGGCCCACGCGGCGTCGATGCGGCAGTTCCGCCATCTGCAGGTCGTGATCGCGCTGCTGCGCGACGGCTTCCACGCCGACAGCCCCGGCGGCACGGTCGTGCTGCGTGACGATGGCACGCCGGTCCTCGACTATCCACTGACGCCCTATGTGTGGGACGGTGTGCGCCGCGCGTTCGTGGCGATGGCGGAGATCCAGTTTGCCGCTGGCGCGCGCTCGGTACGGCCGATCCATGGCACCGGCCATGAGTTCACGAACTTCGCGCAGGCCCGCAAGGCAATCGCGGACTTTGACTTGGCGCCGCTGGTGACGCGCGTAGTGTCAGCGCATGTGATGGGCGGCGCTCCGATGGGGACCGATCCGCGCCGGTCCGTCGTCGATCTCGACGGCCGGCATCATCACCTGCGCAACCTGCACGTGATGGACGGGTCGCTCTTCCCCACATCGATCGGCGCCAATCCACAGTTGTCGATCTATGCCATGGCCGCGCGCCTCGCCACCGGCCTCGCCGCGCAATTGAAGCCGACGGCAGCATCCTGATTAGTGTGACTGCTCTAGACCAACTGCGTAAATTGTTCGACAAGCGTGCCTCGCACGCGTGCCTACTACCTACACTGGAGAACACCACATGCGCAATTCGATCGAATCCCGTACCAACCCCGTCGGCGACGCGGTGCTGAATGCATCTCGCCAGATGTGGCTTGCCGGCCTTGGTGCCGCTGTCGTCACGCGCGACTGGGCGCAATCCGAAGCCGGCCAGGTGTTCCGCACGCTGGTCAAGGAAGGCACGGCCGTCGAGTCACGCACGATCCGTCTCGTCGGTAATCGCCTCGAAGGCTCCTTCGCGGTCGCCAACACCATCTGGAAGCAGGCACGCACCACGGTGCAAGCCACGGTGAAGCAGGCCGCCGATACCGCCGTGACGCTGGTGCAGAGCAACCTGCCCAAGTCGTTGCCGAAGGTGACGCTGCCCGCGATGCGCAAGACCGCCGCACCCGCCAAGGCCGTGAAGCGCGTCAAGCGCGCCGTCAAAGCCAAGCGGGCCACCACCAAGCGCGCACCCAAGGTCGTCACGCGCGCGAAGCGCACGACGAAGGCCACGCGCAAGTAATTCTCCGCTACCATTGAAAGCGAAAGGGAGCCGTCAGACGCTCCCTTCGCCTTGAATGAGGAGAGCCATGCCGGACCCCAAGCCTTCCGGGCGCGCGGCGCGCATCCGGAAGCTGCCTGCAGTGCGCAACGCACCTGCGTCCCGTCGCAAGTCCGGCATCGGCCTGGCGCTTGCCGGCGGCGGTCCGCTGGGTGGCATCTACGAAGTCGGCGCGCTGCTCGCGCTGGCCGACTCGCTGGACGGACTCGACTTCAACGAACTCGACGTCTATGTCGGCGTATCCTCCGGCGGGTTCGTGGCCGCGGCGCTGGCCAACGGACTCTCGCCCGCACAGATGTACCGGCTCTTCATCGACGACGGTGCCGATGCCGCGTTGAAGCCCGAGATTTTCCTGCGCCCGGCGTTCGCCGAGTTCGGCCGTTGCCTCACTGCGTTGCCCGGCCTCGCCGCACGCGCCACGCTGCAATACCTGCGCGATCCGTTTCATCACGGCGTGGCCGAGTCCTTCGCCACACTGACACGCGCCATTCCCACCGGCTTCTTCGAGAACCGCGCGATCGACGCTTTCCTGGCGCGCCTCTTTGCCGCGCCGGGCCGCACCAACGACTTCCGCAAGCTTAAGCACAAGCTCTTCCTGGTCGCCACCAACCTCGATACCGGTGCGTCGGTCACGTTCGGCCCCAACCAGCATGCGCACGTGCCCATTTCACGTGCGATCGAGGCGTCCAGCGCGCTGCCGGGCCTCTTTCCGCCCGTGGTGATCGACGGCGCGTACTACGTCGACGGTGCGCTCAACAAGACGCTGCATGCGTCGGTGGCGCTGGACGAAGGCGTGCGGCTGCTGCTGTGCATCAACCCGCTGGTGCCATTCGACGCGAGCTCGGCCACGCAAGCCAAAGCAATGACGGTCGACAAGTTGAACCAGGGCGGCCTGCCGCTGGTACTGGCGCAAACCTTTCGCGCGATCATCCACTCCCGGATGAAGACGGGGATGGAGAAGTACCACCGGCAGTATCCCGATGCCGACATCCTGCTGTTCGAGCCGCACCGCGAGGATGCCGACATGTTCTTCGCCAACATCTTCAGCTACTGGCAACGAAAGCGCTTGTGCGCGATGGCCTTCGCCAAGACGCGGCAAAGTCTGCTCGCGCGGGCCGCGGAGCTGAAGCCGCTGCTGCGCAAGCACGGCATCACGCTGCGCCTCGACCGGTTGCAGGAGGACGCCCGCGCCGTGCACGACAGCGTCAACGACGCGCGCCCCTTGCGGCCCGATGTGAAGACCAGCAGCGTCCGGCAGACGAAGCGCGAGCTGCGGCATGCGCTCGACACCCTTGAACGCGCGATCGCCGTGGCGCGCTGAGGACCACCGGGGTCCGGTCAGCGCCCTTCTGGCGCCCGAAACCCGTTGTTGCGTATCGGACCCCCGATCATTCGCATTACACTGGCCGGCCCATGGCCGACAAGAAACCCCCGCGGCGCACGCGCGAACGCATCCTCGAGACCAGCCTCGCGCTGTTCAATCGTTTCGGCGAGCCGCACATCACGACGGCCGACATCGCCGACGAGATGAACATCAGCCCGGGCAACCTGTACTACCACTTCCGCAACAAGGATGACATCATCGGCGAGCTGTACGCCGGCTACGAAATGGCCGTCGTCCCGCTGCTCGCGGTGCCGCAGGAACCTCCTCCAGGGGTCGAGGACCTGTGGTTCCTGCTGCACGCCTTGTTCGAGCGCATGCGCCAGTTTCGATTCCTGTTTCGCGATCTCGACGAGATCACATCGCGCAACCGCAAGCTGGCCGCGCGCTTCGCCGAACTCACCCGGCGCGGCGAACGCACGGTGATAGAGTTGTGTCGAGCGTTGGTGCGCAGCGGCCAGATGGCGGCCACCGAGCGCGAGATCGGCGCCGTGGCCACCAACGTGGTGCTGGTGTCCACCTACTGGATGTCATGGCAGCGGGTCACCGGCGTGGCGACGGGTGTCCCCGGCGACAAACGTGACGTCAGCCTCGATCATGCGGCCTACCAGGTGCTGGCCCTGATCGCACCATTCCTGCTGGGCGATGGCCGCGCGCTGATCGAGCGTCTCGGCGACGACTATCTTTGACGCGCGCGGAGCGCGAAGGAGCGACGATGGCGAAGAAATGGGCGAAGTTTCCGCATGCCGACAAGGCGTACACCTACGACACGGCGGCACTGAAGAAAAATTGGGCGCGATTGCATCGCGGCGACGGCGAGCCCTTGCCCAAGAACGCGGATGTACTCGAGGCCTGGCGCCACTTCCATGCCGGCGAATTCCAGCAGGCCGTCGAGGCGGGCAATGCTGCCGGCGGCGCTGGAGTCAATGCCGCCGTCAAGGCACAGGTGGTCTACGCCAACTATCTAGAGAAGGCCGGTGCCGGCAAGATCGCGCTGCTCGAGGAAGCAGCGGGCTGGGCAGAGGCGCGACGCGACGAGGCGCCCAAGGACGCCAACGCGCACTATCTCTATGCTTTCGCCCTCGGCCGCTACAGCCAGGGCATCAGCGTGGCCAAGGCGCTTGCCCAGGGTTTCGGCGGCAAGATCAAGGACGCGCTGCTCACCACGCTGAAGCTCGACGCGAAGCACGCCGATGCGCATACGGCCTATGGTTCGTACCAGGCCGAGGTCATCGACAAGGTGGGCGGCATCGTGGCCGGCCTCACCTATGGCGCCAAGAAGGATTCCGCCGTCGAGCATTACCAGAAAGCCGTGAAGCTCTTCCCGGAGTCGGCCATCACCCGCATCGAGTACGGCAACGGACTCATCATGCTGTTCGGCAAGAGCAAGATTGCCGACGCCACCGCCCTGTACGAAGAGGCGGTGGCGCAAAAGCCGATGGATGCGATGGAGCGGTTGGATGTCGAGCTGGCCAGATCGGAACTGGAATAGACTCGCCGTTTGCCTGTCCCCGAGGCCCCCGATGTTGCCAAGTTTTCGCGCGAGGTTGCACTTCAACCTGCGACTGCCGGCCACCGCGTTACTCACGGCCTGCCTGGTGCTCGCGCCGTCGGTGCGCGCGCAGGACAAGGCCGCGCCCTCGGCTGCCGTTCCACCCGCCGCAGCCAAGGCCGCCGACAAGCCGGTCGAACGTATCGACACGCTGCGGCGCATCCGCGACACCGGCATCCTGACGCTCGGGGTCCGCGAGTCGAGCGTCCCGTTCTCGTTTCTCGATGCGCAGAAGCAGCCGCAGGGCTATTCCGTGGACCTGTGCATGCGGATCGCCGACACGATCAAGGCGGAGCTGAAGCTGCCCAAACTCGAGGTACGCTTCGTGCCCGTCTCGTCGTCGAACCGGATCTCGATGCTGATCGAAGGCAAGATCGACCTCGAGTGTGGATCGACCACCAACACGCGCGACCGGCAGAAGCAGGTGACGTTTGCCTACACCTCGTTCGTGGCCGGCATCAAGATGCTGGCCAAGCGCACGTCCAACATCAATTCCATCGAGGACCTGCGCGGCAAGGAGATCGTGGTCACGAAGGGCACCACTAGCGAGAAGATCGTGCAGAGCCTCAACACCGAGCGCCTGTTGAGCATGAAGGTCATCACCGCCGCGGACCACGCCGAATCATTCAAGGCGGTGGAAGACGGGAAAGCCGTGGCATTCCCCATGGACGACGTGCTGCTATACGGCCTCATCTCCAAGTCGAAGAAACCGGACGACTTTGCGGTGGTGGGGAAGTACCTGTCGGTGGAGCCCTACGCGATCATGCTGCGCCGGGACGAGCCAGCCTTCGAGAAACTCGTCAATCGCGCGCTGATCGATCTTTTCCAGACGGGCGAGATCAAGCGTCTCTACGCCAAGTGGTTCAACACGAAGGACCTGGTGGTACCGCTCAACCAGTATCTGCGCGAAGCCTTCTCGACGCCGAATACCTATCCGGCATGGCCCTGATGCGTTGCGCCGTCGCCGGCTAGGCGACGCCTGCCACAGCCGCGGCTTCCGCCGGATCGAGTTCGCGGTCACGCGGCCACGATGCCATCAGCGTCACCAGCACCAGTTTCTCGAACTCCGCCGCGAAGCCCTCGATCACGTGCTCGGGATCGGGGCACAAGCCTCGATCGCAGATCAATCCGAACCGTACCGCGCCGTTGTACGACAGGATCGAGACCCCCATGCCGATGTCGCCTGATTGCGGCACCCAGAACATCAGGCTCTCGATGCGCTTGCCGGCGAGGAACAGCGGCTCCTGCGGGCCCGGCACATTGGTCATCACCGCCGTGGCATTGCGGGCCAGCGCCTGGAGCAGCACCTCCTGCAACGCCTTCGGTGCCGCGCCCATCGCGGCCAGCAGCCCCAACGCCAAAATCGGCTGGAACGAACCCTTGAGCGCATTCATGTTGGCGCGCACGGCGTAGAGTCGCTCGACCGGATTCTCGATGCCGATCGGCAATTCGAGGAACACAAGGCCGAATTGATTGCCGAGCTTGTAGGCCTTTTCCATCGGCCGCAGGTTGATCGGCACCAGCGCGCGGATCATCACGCCATCGACGTCATCCCCTTTGCCCACCAGATAGGCGCGAATGGCACCAGCCACACACGACAGCAACACATCGTTGACCGACGCATCCAGCGCCTTGCCGATGGTCTTGACCTCCGCCAGCGGCAGCGGATCGGCCCACGCCACGCGCTTGCCGATGCCCGGCTTGCCCTTGAAGCGCGTGGCCGAATCCTGCGGCATCAGCACCAGCTTCGCAATCTCCGCAGTGAGCGCCGAACCTTGCCCCGCAAGAGTCACTGCCTTGCCCGGGTCGGACCACAGTTCCACACCCTTCTCGAGAATCGTGGCGCCCACCTTGCGCGCGGTATCCATTGCGTTCGAAAAGGGCGCCAGCAGCTGGCCCAGCGTATCGTCCGGATCGGTCTTGCGGCGCGGCCGGGGCTCGAACGGCATGGCCGGCGGACCGTTGGGCGCCGCATCCGTCATCGACAGCATCACGCGCACCAGCGCAATGCCGTCGGCGTAGCTGTGGTGAATGCGCACCACCACTGCGCTGCCGCCCTGGTAGTTATCGACGAGATGGAATTGCCACATCGGCCGCGCCGGATCGAGCGGCGTCGTGGACAGCCGCGACACGAAATCCTGCAACTCCCTGCGTCCCGCCTTGCCGGGAAGCGCCGTGTGCACCACGTGGCGCTCGATGTCGAAGTGGCGGTCGGTTTCCCAGAACGCCATGCCGGGCCGCTCGACCGCGCGCTGCTTGAAGCGGCGAAAGACGAGAAAGCGCTCGCCGACCACTTCGCGCAGTCGCGCCAGCGCAATGCGGTCCGGGAACAGCAACACGCCACAGATCATCATCAGATTCTGCGGGCGGTCCATGCGCAGCCATGCGGTATCGACCGCGGAGATCTTTTCGCGTTTGGAAGTCGCGGGCATGGTCGAGCGGAAAAAGGGATGCGCTGGAGGCGGATGCGTTGCGCGTGCGTTCGCGTTCGCGCTAAAGTAGCACGAATAACCGCTGGCAGACGAGGAGGACGCGATGGCCCAGGCCCCGAAAAAAGACGATCTCAAGGCAAAGTTCGAAGCCGCCGCAGGTGCGGCAAAGCAGACCAAGAAGAAGCCCGACAACGCCACGATGCTGAAGCTCTACTCGTACTACAAGCAGGCCACCGACGGCGACGTGAAGGGCGATCGGCCCGGCGGCTTCGATTTCGTCGGGGGCGCCAAGTTCGATGCGTGGTCGAAGCTGACCGGGGTGTCCCGGGACGAGGCCATGACCAACTACGTGAAGCAGGTCGAGAAACTCAACCGGGACTAGCCCGGCCGTCCAGCCTTACTTCATCGCGGCCCTCGCCACCTTGGTGGCGGTTCGCATCGTTTTCTTCGCAGTCTTGGTGGCGCTGCTCACGGCGCCCGTGGCTGTGCGCGCGGCACTGGTGGCGGTCCGCGCGGCCGACTTCACCATGCGCTCCACCGTCGAGGCCGGCGCCGCCGGGCGGCGCTTGGGTTTAACACCCGTGGCCTTGATCAGTTCATTGACGGCCTCCGACAACACGTCGACGCGCTCGGTCAGCCGCTCGACATCGCTTTGCGTATGCACACCGAGCTTCGACAGCGCGCGTGCCACGCGATCTTCGAACACCTGTTCCAGCTTGTCCCAGGTGCCGCCCACGCCCTGCTTCACTTCGCTGACCTTGGCCTTGGCAGCACCCTTGGCCGCAGCCGCAGTGTCCATCGCCGCACGGCGCGTTTTCGTTTCCAAGACTTCTCCTTGCTTGACCAGGGTTTCGAAGACCTTCATGCCTTCGGCCTGTGCGCGCGAGAACGCCCCCAGCCCCGCCAGCCAGATCTGCCGGGACGATTCGAGGACGGCTTGCGACATATCCTTGCCGTCGCCGGCGTCCTTGTCAGCCAGTCCGGCCTTGGCCTTCTTCAACATGGTGAATTCTCCTAGGATGGGTGCGTCCGCTCGCGAGCGGATGATGCGCATTATCGATTCTAAGGTGCAGGACTAGAGGATTCACACTAAATGCCGCAGGCGTACAATCAACGACGTTTAAAGTGCCTGCGATCATCGGCATGGCACGACAGGCGTTGATAAAAAACAGCGCACGACGAACCGGCCAGGCGGTTGCCAGGTCGGTCGAGATCGGCGCGTTACGATCGAATCGCAAGGAGGAACGGATGGCCTACTTCGTCACCGGCGCAACCGGCTTCATCGGACAGTTCCTGGTGCGCAACCTGTTGCAGCGCGGACAGCCGATCTACGTGCTGGTCCGCAAGTCTTCGGTGAAAAAGCTCGATGCGCTGCGCGAGGAATGGGGCGCCACCGACAAGCAGATCCTTCCGGTCGTCGGCGATCTCGGCAAGAAGAACCTCGGTGTGGCGGATGCGGACCTGCGCAAGCTGAAGGGCAAGGTCGACCAGATGTTCCACCTCGCCGCGATCTACGACTTGAAGGCCGACGCGCAGGCGCAGCAGATCGCCAACGTCGATGGCACGCGGAACGCAGTGCAGTTCGCCGACGCCGTCGGCGCCAAATGCTTCCACCATGTCAGCTCGATCGCGGCCGCGGGACTCTATGACGGCGTGTTCCGCGAGGACATGTTCGAGGAAGCCGAGGATCTCGACCACCCGTATTTCAAGACGAAGCATGATTCGGAAGCCGTGGTGCGCAACGAATGCAAGCGCCCGTTCCGGATCTACCGCCCGGGCTTCGTGGTGGGTGACTCGAAGACCGGCTTCATCGACAAGATCGACGGGCCGTATTACTTCTTCAAGTTCATCCAGAAGATGCGCAACATGCTGCCGCCGTGGATGCCGATGGTGGGGATCGAGGGCGGCCGCATCAACATCGTTCCCGTCGACTACGTGGCGGATGCCATCGACCATCTCGCCCACAAGAAAGGGCTCGACGGCAAGTGTTTCCACCTGACGGACGCCGCGCCGCATCGCATCGGTGAAGTGCTGAACATCTTCGCCAAGGCAGCGCATGCGCCGCAGATGACGATGCGCCTCAACGCGCGGATGTTCGGCTTCATTCCCGCGCCGATCCTGTACGGGTTGGGTTCGCTGGCGCCGGTCAAGCGGATGATGCGCGCGGTGCTGCACGACCTGGGCGTGCCGAAGGATGTGTTCCAGTTCATCAACTGGCCCACGCGCTACGACAATCGTGAAACAGTGAAGGCACTCAAGGGTTCGGGCATCAGCGTGCCAGCGCTCGAAACCTATGCGCCGAAGATCTGGGACTTCTGGGAGCGCAACCTCGACCCGGATCTTTTCATCGACCGCAGCCTCGCAGGCAAGGTGAAGGACAAGGTCATCGTCGTCACCGGCGCGTCGTCGGGTATTGGCCGTGCCACCGCCATCAAGATGGCGAGTGCTGGTGCCAAGGTGATCCTGGTGGCGCGCGGCGAGGAAAAGCTGGTCGAGACGAAGAAGGAAATCGAGGCCGCGGGAGGCCGCTGCTGGATGGTCACGGCGGATGTATCCGACCTGGCCTCGTGCGACGCGCTGGTAGCGCGCGTGCTGAAGGAACACGGCACGTGTAACTACCTCGTCAACAACGCAGGGCGCTCGATTCGCCGCGGCGTGATCAATTCCTTCGATCGCTTCCACGACTACGAACGCACGATGCAGCTCAACTACTTCGGCGCGTTGCGGCTGATCATGGGCTTCCTGCCGACGATGATCGAACAGCGGCAGGGTCACATCATCAACATTTCGTCCATCGGCGTGCTGTCGAATGCGCCGCGATTCTCGGCGTATGTGGCATCGAAGGCGGCGCTTGATTCGTTCGCGGCCTGCGCATCGTCGGAGTTTCTCGACAAGGGCATCAATTTCACGACGATCAACATGCCGCTGGTGCGCACGCCGATGATCGCGCCCACGAAAATGTACGAGCACGTGCCGACACTTTCGCCGGAACAGGCGGCCGACCTGGTAGTGGAGGCGATCGTCTACAAGTCGGTTCGCATCGCCACCCGCCTTGGCATCTTCGGCGCGATCAGCCATGCCGCCGCGCCGCGCCTCACCCAGATCATGCTCAACACGGCGTTCAACATGTTCCCCGATTCGGCTGCGGCGCAAGGCAAGAAAGGCGAGAAGGCGGAGCAGCAACCGCTCAGCCCGGAACAGATGGCATTTGCACAAATTACGCAGGGGATTCACTGGTAGGAGTCGCCGGAGGCCGTGTAGGCGAGGCTTTTAGCCTCGCGATTCAACTGTCGCGATGCCTTGTAGGCGAGGCTTCAGCCTCGCAGTGAAATTGTCGTCATGCCCGCGAGGCTGAAGCCTCGCCTACACATCGCCTGCACATCGCCCACGTCACGCCTGCGCTGCACGTGCCTTGCGGATTTCTTCCGCCACATGCATCCACACGCTGCGGTCCCCGAGTAGCGCGTTGTGCGCGACGCCCGCAACAGGTACGTTTTCCGCCCAGTCGAGGCGCGAGGACGTTTGCGGCGTGACCATCGAGTCATGCCACGACCACAACGACACCACGGGCACCTTGCCCGCGTAGCGTCCCGGCTCGTCGATGCCAGCCAGGAATGCGCTGCCGGGTCGCATGTCCCGCACGGCGGCGCCGAACATCATGTACGCGTGGCGGCTGCCGTGGAACGGCGTGCCGATCGCAATCACCCGCCGTACCAGCGCGCCGCCATGCCGCCGCAGATAGGCGAGGCTGACCAGCCCGCCCATGCTGTGTCCCACCAGCACCACCTGCGCGGCGCCGGTGGCCTTGCGGATCTCCGCAATGCGCGTGGCGATCTGGTCCGCGAAGGAGTCGATGGACGCGAGCGGCGGTCCGTAGGAGATCGCGTATACCGGCCCAATGCCTTGAGCATCGAGATAGCGCTTCATGCCGCTCCAGACGCCGGCGTTGCAACCCACGCCATGCACCAGCAGCACCGGCATTCGCGCCGGCGCGGGCGGCGGATCACGGACCAGCCAGCGATAGGCGATCATCTTCGGCGCCGATTGCGCCAGCGCGACGAATTCCATGACGAAGAGGCGCACACGTTGCCGCCATCCCAGCGACGGTTCACCGGGCCGGGCTGCGCGCATCCACCAGCCCATCGTCACCCACAGGCACGTGAACAGGAAGGGTACCGCGAGATAGGCCAGCGGCAGGCCGATCACGAAGGGCCACATCGCCGCGCCCTGCGCAACCGCGTGCGCCGCCCAGGCGATGTACGCCGCAACACCGGCGGCAACCAGCGCTCCCAGGGTGATGGCGGTCCACATGACCGCGTCAGGCGGGCGGAGGCGCGGTCCGACGGACGTCAGACCGCGGCGGGAACGAGCGACTTGCGAAAGCGGTTCAGTTGCTGCACCGATTCGAAGGTCTCACCGAAAAGCGAGGACAGGTTCTTCAGGATCATGCCGATCACGCGCTGCTCCCACTTCGCGTCGAAGTGGATCTGCTCGTCGAGCCAGCGCTCGAGCCACGAAGGATCAGGCAGCTTGCTCTGCACGGTGTCCTGCGGAAACATGCCCTTGTTTACATGCAGGTTCGTCGGATGCAGAGGCTTGCTGGCGCGCGCGGCGCTGGCCATGAGCACGCCGATCTTGGCGAAGGCCTGCTTCGCCCCCAGCCCGCCGCGTTCGATCGCCCGCCGCATGAAGCGCAGGTACGCACCACCATGTCGCGCCTCGTCGCGCGCGATCAGCTCGTAGATCTTCTTGATCACCGGCTCGGTGTGCCACTCCGCCGCGCAACGATACCAATGATTGAGGCGGATTTCGCCGCAGAAATGCAGCATCAGTGTCTCGAAGGCCGGTGCCGGGTCGAATTCAAAACGAACGGCGTGCAGTTCTTCCTCGGTAGGCACGAGATCCGGGCGGAACCGCTGCAGGTAGTCCATCAGCACCAGCGCGTGCTTCTGTTCCTCGTAGAACCAGATCGACATGAAGGCGGAGAAATCGCTGTCGTGCCGGTTGTCGCGGAGGAACATCTCGGTGGCCGGCAATGCCGCCCATTCCGTGATGGCGTTCATTTTGATGGTGCGGGCCTGTTCGTCCGTGAGCCGGCTGGCATCGAACTCGTGCCAGGGCACGTCGGTGTCGAGACTCCAGCGGACTGCTTCGAATGCCTTGAAGAGTTCGGGATAGAGCATTGGGGTCGAAGAATGTCGAGAAAACAGCATATTACCTGTCGGCGGCGCACCCGTCCCGCTTACCGGCACGTGGCGATTCGACGCACCTGTGGGTGCCGCGCCGGAATGGGCTGCCCGGGGCCTTCACAGGCGGTCCACGGCGGCCAGCATCGCGGTTGCGGTGGTCCTGATTGCAGACCGTTGCGGCGCATCCAGGCGCTGCGCATTTTTTGCCATCAGCGCGGTGCGCGGGTTAGCCGCCAGCGTGTCTTCGTGGTCCAGCAGAAAGCGCCAGAACAGCACGGTCACGGGACATGCGCCGTCGCCGCTGCGCTTCGCCGGATCATAGCGGCAACCTTTGCAGTAGTTGCTCATCCGGGCAATGTACTGGCCGGATGCGACATACGGCTTACTGGTGAAGCGACCACCGTCGGCGAATAACGCCATCCCAGTGGTATTGGGCCGTTCGACCCAGTCCACCGCATCGACATAGATCGCGAGATACCAGTCGCACACCGCCTGCGGCAGCACTTGCGCCAGCAACGCGAAATTACCGGTCACCATCAGTCGCTGGATATGGTGCGCATAGCCGTGCTCCAGCGTCTGTCCGATCACCTGGCGCATGCAGTTCATCTGCGTGTCACCGGTCCAGTACCACGCTGGCAGCGCGTTGGCGTGGCCGAAGTGGTTGGCGTGCGCCATCTGCGGCATGTCGCGCCAGTAGACGCCGCGGATGAACTCGCGCCAGCCCAGCACCTGCCGGATGAATCCCTCGGCGCTGGGCAGGTCGGCCCGGCCGTCACGCCAAGCCGCTTCAGCGGCGGCCACGACTTCGCGCGGGTTGATGAGCTTCACATTGAGCGCCGCGGCGAGCAGCGAATGCCAACCGAAGGCCATCCCGGTCCACATCGCGTCCTGATGGACGCCGAAGCGCGGCAGGCGCTCGTCAATGAAGGCGCCAAGTGCCGCGCGGGCCTGCGCCGGCGTTACCGGCCACGAAAACGTGGCCAGCGAACC
>Ga0105048_10011721_pt1 | contig 13802 bp, 10 predicted proteins | sample MAT05_FD_78382 | JGI IMG/M metagenome (GOLD analysis project Ga0105048, IMG submission 78382) | Freshwater microbial communities from Lake Fryxell liftoff mats and glacier meltwater in Antarctica - MAT-05 | ecosystem: Environmental > Aquatic > Freshwater > Ice > Liftoff microbial mat | place...
ATCTACTCAAGCTTGTTTCAAACACTCTACCAAATCACATTACATCTCAGATGCGATCTCGCGGAGCAAGTGACTGATGTACGAAAGCCATAATTTGTTTACACATACGTATCTGGATTTGACAATTCACTCTAAAAACAGATTGAAGCGACTACTTTTGATATCTCTCCACGACCCTGTCAAGTTTGTTCAGGTTTTCAATATTCGCAGAGCACATTCGCGCGCCAGTGGTTACTATCCTCACCGTACTCGCTGGCTCATTCGACCTGTAGAACCTATTGGTCAAGTTTGAGAGCATTCGGCATTCTCGGTCTTTATGCCCCCTCATCACACCAGACACTCTTACCCCACCGGACCCATGGCTTCAACCTCTGAACGGCGCAAAGAACAAGTCATCCTTCGCGGCCTCGCGGGGGTCGATGTACCCGCCTTTGTAGAGGAGTCGGGCGAAGGCCGTCCCATTGTCTTCCTTCATGGGTTGGTCGGCCTGAACGACCACTGGGAAGAAGTAGGTCGACGTGCAAGCCCGCACGCGCGTTGCCTGATGTTGCAGTTGCCTTTGCTCGATCTCACAGGCGAAGACTGCTCGATCCACGGCGCGACCGAGCTCACCATTCGCTATCTTGCCGAGCATGTTGTGCACCCTTGCATACTCGTGGGCAATTCCTTTGGCGGGCACGTTGCGCTCCGCATCGCCCTTGAACGCCCGGACCTGGTTCGTGGCTTGGTCCTTGCTGGCTCCAGCGGGCTCATCGAAAAGTCCATGGTGCGTGAGGTGCAGATCCGCCCGAGCCGTGATTGGCTGGAAGAAAAAATCGGCGAGCTCTTTTTCGATCGCGCCAAGATGAACATGGCGGACGTTGATCGCGCACACAGAGAGCTCTCGGAGCGTGGGCATGCTCGCGCGATGGTCAAGCTCTCGCGTTCGGCTCGCCGAAACCACTTAGGGACCAAGATCGCCGAGATCAAGGTGCCCACGCTGCTCATCTGGGGTCGTCAGGACATCGTGACACCACCGGAGGCTGCCGAAGGGTTTAAGAAAAGCATCCGCAACTCGCGTCTGGTCTGGATCGATCAATGCGGGCACGCCCCGATGATCGAGAGCCCCGAGCCCTTTGGCGACGCCTTGCTCGCGTTCATAAATGAACTGGGCGGGTGAGTCGTCTTTCTCTTCTTAAAGTCAAAGTAAAGCAATGAATACTCCTGTCACTACCAGTCCGGCTCCAAGAGGACGCCCCGGCTACCGCTGGACCAGCCTCATCGGCACCGGGCTCAACGTCCACCTTCATGGCCGAAAGCGGCTCCTGAGCAACACCAAACACTGGCAACGCAACAGCGCGGGGATTCAAGTCTCGCAGCTTCGCCAACTGCTCAATAAAGCTGCATCAACTTCCTATGGCAAGGCTCATGACTTTGCCCGCATCGCCTCCCTCCCCAACGAAGAGATCGTCAAGGCGTATCGCTCGATAGTTCCCGTGCGCGACTGGTACGCATTTAAGGACGACATCCGCGCGATGCGTGAAGAAGGCAAGCCTGACGTGCTCTGGCCTGGTCGCGTGATGAACTTTGCCCAGACGAGTGGCACGACCGCTGGGGACAAGTTCATCCCGGTCTCTGCGGAGTTGCTCAAAGCCAATTATCGCGCGTCGCTCGATATCTTCAGCCACCTGATGCGCTTTGGGATCTCTCTGCCCAACATGCTCGCGGGTAAATGTCTATTCCTAGGCGGGTCCACCTCACTCACTCCCAACGAGTACGGCATCAGCACGGGCGACCTCTCGGCCTTGGTGACACCGATGATTCGCTGGCCTTTAAGCGAAATATATCTCCCAGGCAAAGAGATCGCGCTGATGAGCCATTGGCCTAGCAAGATCGATGCGATGGCCAAGCAGTGCTTGCAGCATGACGTTCGCATGATCAGTGGGATGTGCTCGTGGGCGCTGGTCCTCTTTGAACGCGTCATGCAAATGGCTCGCGACCAAGGTAGAACCGTTCGCACCATGCACGACGTTTGGCCCAACTTGCAAGTCTTCATCCATGGCGGCGTTAAATACGGCCCATTTGACCCACGCATCCGCCAAGCCTGGAGCGGTTCGCCCGAAGGTGCCGACCTGCCTCGCAGGCTCGAGTTGTACCCTGCTTCCGAAGCCTTTGTCGCGATCCAAGACGTGCAAGGCGATCTTGGGCTCAGGCTTCTCACCGACAACTCGGTCTTCTATGAGTTCGTGCCTGTTGAATCGATCAACGATCCAAACCCCATCGGCTTCACCTGCGATGAAGTCGAAAAAGGACAGCGGTACGTTGTTGTTCTTTCCACGTGCGCTGGGCTTTGGAGGTACATCCTGGGCGATGTTGTTCAGTTCGACTCGATTCCTGATAAGCCGTTGTGGGTCGCGAATTCCAGTGGCGGCTCCGGCGGCGGCGGTGATGGCCCATCACGCATGCGCATCGTCGGCAGGCATCGACAATTCATCAATGCTTACGGCGAAAACCTCATTGTTGAGCATATCGAAAACGCGGTCGCGCATGCAGCGAAAGTCGTTGGTGTGCTCGTGGGCGAGTTCCACGCGTCGCCTGTCTATCCGGCGCCAGGAGTCAAAGCTGGGCTTGAGCTTGCGGTTGAAGTTGAAGGAGGTGCAGCGGCGCTAGTAGGGTCCAGGCTCGCCGCGTTTCGTGACGCTTTCGATATGTCACTCAAGGACCAGAACGTCGATTACACCACCAAACGCACCGACGGCTTGGGCATGGCGGCGCCCACCGTTACCTCGATGGCAATGAACACGTTTCATAAATGGATGGAATCTCGCGGCAAGCTTGGCGGGCAACACAAATGTCCTCGCTGTGCCAATGCTCGTGATCACATGGACAACATTCGGCAATTCGCTGGCCTGCCACCGACGCCGATGCCTTCCCAAGAAAGTTTGGCAGGGATTTCGGCTTCGTAGTTGGTCATCATTGAGGTTTTAAGGCTGTATCGCCTAGCTCGCGCGGCAGTCGTATGGACGAATTTTTTAAGAATTTTTTCCATGAGATACACATGTCACGAGTAGTGCCCGGTCCTCGTTGAAATCTCAACGCAAAGATTCGTGAACCGACCCAAAGGTATCCAATTAGTTTACGAACAGCCGAACAGAAGGTCGTGCCACGCTGAATGGTTCCGTTGGAAGAGTTTGTCCAGAATTCCAAACCAGACAAGGCAGAAACGAAGTTGATCGAGCGTGTACGCCTGCGGGAAAATCAACCGATGCACAAACCCAGCCATGAATTTGCCAACTTGAATGCGAGCTCACACGAAACCACGCTTGCAGACTGCCCGTCGAAAGTCGCTTGCTGCACACAGGTGGCGGCAGCCGCAGATCATGTACTGTCGCAGTGTGCCGCGATGATCGCGTTGACAACGGCTGAGCTGATGGTTGCGCCGTCCAAGGTGCTCTCTGGCGGCACAATCGGCAAGCACGTTCGGCACATGGTGGACCACTTCAATGCGGCGGCGGAGGCAGCAACGACGGGCATCTGCATTGATTACGACCATCGTGAGCGTAACGTTCCCATGGAGCGCGAGCCAAAGGCGGCGCTCGAAGCTATTGCTCTCGTGCGCGATCGTCTGGTCGAAGCCGCCAACGCCAAGAGCGACTTTCTCGTGAAGATGCGCGTTATGCTGAGCGCGATGGGTGATGAAGCAGAACTGCTTTCAACCGCAGGACGCGAGATCGCCTTTGCTACGCACCATGGGGTGCACCACCAAGCCATGATGCGTGCGATTGCAACCGAACTGGGCATGAAGATCAACGAAGACTTTGGCAAAGCACCAAGTACGCTTCATTACGAACGATACACACACAAACCATTAACCTGTGGGCTTAACGCAAATTGTTCTTGACCAGCGATGCTCGTGGTGTTGTACGCCTTTGCAGATACGTTAACGGTCCATAATCCAAAGTATCGAGAATCGTTCCCTGTGTTATCTGATCCTTACAGCAACAATGTCAGTGGTTTAAGGCGCTGTAAGCTTCATTTGAATGGCGACTGAGGCCTATTCTCGAAACAGGATCGTGGGTTTGAACATTCCATAGAGTGAAAGTGAGAATTTGAACTTGTTGGTTTGATCCGCAGCCTGGCAACGTGCTGGGTTGCACTGTTCAGATAGTTGCACGCGATGCGTGCGTTGGTACCGTGGCCGAACGATCGGCGACGCTTCATCGATGTGCACTGTTTCGATCATTCCGATGCAGCATGCCCATGGCGTGGGTTTCCGCCTGGTCTTTAGTCGCGACGAGCAACGTGAGCGGCCCGAGGCAATCGCTCCATCGTGGCGAGCGCTTCGCCCATGCAATCTCAGGGCTGTTTGGCCAACCGATGCCAAGGCCGGTGGCACATGGATCGCCGGCACCGAGCATGGCATGGTTTTGTGCATGCTCAATTGCAATCCTGAGCCTGCTCCTAATCTGCCCCTCAGCGCACTGCTGGCAAGCCGAGGCGAAATCATTCCTGCGCTGCTTGGGTTGGGCGATGTGCACGCCGTCATGGACATGCTGCGCACGATGGAACTCAATCGCTTTGCACCCTTTCGCTTGCTGGCAATCGAGCCCGCGCGCGGCGGCGTGACGCCATCACCGATTGCCAACTGGGACTTAATCAATCAGCCTAACGGGCACGCAAATGGCCATGCAAATGGCCATGCGAACGGCCATGCAAATCCCCATACGAACGGCCACTCAATCACTCAGGCCAAAGCCCAGATCCAAAGCCACCCGCACGGTTCCAAAGTTTCTTCTTATGTACAAAGTTCAGCTAACAACCGCACCACACTACTGGCTACATGGGATCGTGCCGAGCTGCGCATCGCTGAAATCGGCCAGGGGCCAGTTTGCCTTGCCAGTTCTGGGCTGGGCGATTCGAAGGTTCTCCCCCGCATTCGGCTCTTTCTTGACGACGTCGTTCGCGCGGGCGCGACACCCGTTGCCCAAGACCGTTTCCATCACCACGTTTGGCCTGCAACTCCTGAGATCAGCGTGCTCATGTCACGCGAAGAAGCACGCACGGTTTCGATCACCACAATCGAAGTTGTGCCAGCGTTGCCCACAAGTGCGTCATCCAACGCTGGGCGTTGTTGGGATCTCCGCATGGCCTATTCTGCGGTTTATAAAGCTGCCAATGTTCATGACGCCAGGCATTCGAACCACGAGCGGTTTCACCCAGTGGCAGTTGAGGCCGTGATCCCCAATCTTGCAAGCGCTTCGTTGCTCGAAAGCACGCGCAACGACTCTGGCGTGATCCGCGCGACCGGACTCGCCTCCCTCGAAGCTGTACAGCCGGAATTTCCAAGGCGCAAAAAGCCCGCGATTAATCGCTGACGACTACTGCCAGCGCGAACGTTTCATCATTCGCTGCCGAGCATCGTCGTGCGCAACCATGCGCCGCAACCAAACTCTACAGCACGTCCGCGAAGGCGCGCTTGCCCTTTGAAAATACCGCATACCCAGCGCATGCCACTACCAGCGACGCCACAAACGCGATTGCAAATCGTGACCAATCTGGCTGCGTTCCCGCGACCGCTGCTGCTCTGCCTGCCTCGATCACTTGTGCGACCGGGTTCCACTCCAGGTAGACACGAAACTCCTTGGGCACTCGTTCCATCGGATAAAATACCGGCGTCAAAAACATCAGTACCGTCACCGACAATTCCACCGCGTGCTGGATGTCGCGCAAGAAGACGCCGATTGCCGACATCAACCAGCTCACGCCCAAAGCCGTCAGCGCAACAGGCACGAGTAACACAGGCACCAAAATCGCTTCCCAATGTGGCAGCGTTCCCGTGATCGCGACAAACCCCACAAGCCACACCGTACACCCAATTGCAAAGTTAAAGAGCGAGACCATTAAGTCCGCGACCGATAGCGATTCCAGCGGAAAGACCACTCGTTTGACATACTGACGGTTGCCAACGATCAGCCCTGGCGACCGCGTGACAACCTCGCGAAAGACGGAGTACACGAGCAAACCCAGGAACACATTCAACGCGAAGTAGCCAATGCCGCTGTCGAGATTCGTCGCTGCAGCCGTTCCAGCCACATTACCCGCCACATTCTCACTTGGCGCAGGCCAGCGCGCCGGAAACACAACCGCAAAGACAAACGTGTATACGCCTAGCAACATCAAAGGCGTGACAATCGCCCAGATCAGCCCCAGCGCGTTGGCCTTGTAGCGATTGTCAACCTCGCGTCGCGCCAGCGCGTACGCGAGCGCACGCGAACTCCAAATCTGCCTGACCATGCGAACCGGGTTCACATGCGTCCACATCGAAGCTGCGGCGTGCGTGTATGTGGTCGCTCGAATCTCATGGGTAGGTATGTGCGTGGGTAGTTGCGTAGATGCTTGCGTGGGTAGTTGTTGCATGTGCTCCAAACTCTGTGACTTGTCGCCAATGTAGACCTTGGAAACACTCGGAACAATCGCGGGCTACGAGTGCTCTTTAGTACGCGGCTGTCTTGTGTACCCCTTCTCTTCGAGAAAGAGTTTTTGCTTTATTATTTCTTCGCTGCATCGACCACTTTGCACCTGTGATTCGTACGAATCGTGCCGCATTTCTCTCATAATCACTTCACGCGGCCAAATCCTGCGTCCGCGCCAACTCTTGCGCCCGCGCCATATCAATCCTGCCAAGTGTGGCGTGACGGTCAAATCGAGCCTCACGCAATTCGCGCTGCATATTGCTCAGCATGCGAACAGTCCAAATCAAACCCGCGACAAGCGCGAGAACAACCACGCACAGCACGCCTACGACAACCCACATCGTACTGGCCTGAGTCTTAACACCACCACCATCACCATTCCCAGGCATTCCACCTTCGGGCATCGCGTTCATCAACATCGCGAGCTTGGCCGGGTTGACCTTCTTTCCCCCGATGGTCAGCGAGCCAGGTATCGACACGTTGCCCTTATCGTCGATGACGAGAAACTCTTCTTTGGTGTCGCGCGAAACAAATCGTGTACCGCCGTCGCCGCCACGAACGTTGAGCCAGTTGCGTTGGTCTTTATCATCGCGAACGCGTGGCCCGCCAAAAAACTCACCCGAAGACCCTTCGTTGATCAGAAAGCCGCTACCTTCGCGAACCGAGCGGATCTTGATTGCGCCTTGCGTGAAATCGGTGATCGAGAAATCAAGACCGATCCGCGCCAGCTCAAACGCAGCTTTGATAAATGTTGACTCGCTGCTGAAGCAATTGTTCGCGATAATGCCGTAGTACCACGTGCCCGCGCGTTTATCGGCGTGCAGTTCAAAGGCATCGGTATCCACCGATCGAATCTCGACCGCAGCCGTGCTCTGCTGACCGAAACCAACCAATTGTAAACCGATTTTGCTTAGTTTTTGGCCGACGGTTGCGGACATTTCGCCATGCTTCTTACCGAAGTTGAGCACGTCGATCTCAAGCCCAATCAGCGCCGCGTCAAAGTCTTCGTCTTTAAAGTCTGGCGCACCCTCGGGAAGATATTCGCCCCAGCGAAATGGCCATGAACGAGCCGAAATGAACCCGCCCCAGCTCTTCGCGCCAGGCGTGAGCGCTGCTGAATCGGCCCAGAAAGAAACCGCATTTACGTTGTTTGTGAAATTCCACGTCTCAATCAGCAGGTTCTGATAGTGATTGTGAAAGTTGGCATAGTCCTGCGCCCTGTCAAACTTTGTAGACTGGGGCGGCACAACGACCCCTTCCCACGTTTCAATCGGCGTGCGTGGCGTCACTACATCTGTCAGCACGATGTTCTTCCCCAGACCCGTCGTCAAACCGCTGTACTGTGGCCACATGCCTACTTGCCTTGGGTGATGCCCGCGAATGATGTTCACCGCGTTGTTCGATCGCAGATCAACCACGCGCACGCTCTCGCTCAACTTCACAGGCAACGGCGCCAAAGGCACGCGATCATCGATGATGATCATCCCTTTGCCTTGCGCGTTAAAGTCTTTGAGCACGGCTTCGAGCGTGCCGAAGTTTTCCGTCGTGATCACCGCGACGTCATCAAGCCCAAACCCACGCGCGAGCATCGCCGCTTGCTGCGCGCGATTCGCTTCGCCCGCTTTGGTTTCAGGAATTGTCGCGCCGGTCTGTGCCGAAGCAGGTGCAGTTTCTTCAGCATTCGCCGGTGCAGGTGACGCTTCGGTCGCTACCGGTTCGGCACGCGCCGCCGTTGCCGAATAACAAGCCGTAGCAATTGCCAACGTTGCCCCGCAAATTGAAACAATCCTCGCCGCATTCGTGCGCTGCCCAAATCCACAAACGCGTTGAACCAATCTTGTTGTACGTGTGCGCATACGTCTCCTCGATAAACTTTGAAGCGTGCCAATAACCAATCAGGATACGCGACACGCCCGCCATCCCGCGCCTTGACCACGATCCAAGCACTCTAAAGTATTTTGTGCAAAACCAAACCACTCACACAATCACTCGCCGACTCCTCACCCAACCACTCCCCAACCAATACTCGATCGCACCTTCCTCAGGACGCCAGTGCTCACAAACCTCGCGGCGCCCGGCTAGCATCCGTTGGCATTCGACCGCCTAACCGCTTACCAACCATCGCACCGAATCGGCACCGGAGGCTTTCGTCCATGACCGCGACTCTTACTTCTCTCAACTTTGAACATCTCATTGTGACCGATCCAAAGATCCTCGCGGACATTCGCAACGTCTACGCGACGACGCACTACGGACCAGAAGACGCCGAATTCCTCAAAACCCCAGGCGGCCAGCACGACCTGGATTTCAACACCTTCATCCGCTACAACCAGTCCGTCCGCAACGGCCTGCCTTGGGTTCAGCGTGTCTTCGACATGACCGGCAAAACTCTCATCGAAATCGGCTGCGGCACCGGCTCATCTACCGCCGCCTTTGCCTACCTCGCTAAGCACATCTACTCCTGCGATCCCAAGGAAAACACACTTCCCACTGCTCGCGCACGCTTGGAAGCCCTCAACCTCACCAACATCGATATCACGAGCCACGCGGCTCCTGAGTTCTTTCGTTACTGCCGCCAGAATTACTGCGATCAGGCCGACGCCGTCCTCTTCTTCGCCGTCCTCGAACACCAGACTCTCGATGAACGCATCGAGTCTCTGCGTCAAGCCTGGCAAATCCTTAAGCCCGGCGGCGTCATCATCGTCATCGAAACGCCCAGCCGTCTGACGTACATGGACCACCACACCACGCGCTTACCTTTCTACAGCATGCTGCCGATGGACGTGGCACTTCGTTATGTCGAGCACTCTTCGCGTGGCGACTTTGTCGGCTCAATGCTTAAGGCTCGCTCCGAACCATTGGCCGTGCAAGAAGAACTCATGATCCGCTGGGGCCGAGGTATCTCCTACCACGAATTTGATCTTGCGTTCCCCGATGGCGGATACACCATCATCGCCGACGGCTACGAACGCGAGATGACCGACCTCTTCCCCGTCACTTTCGATGAACGCCTTCTCCAAGGCTTCGTCGCCCACAACGGCTTCAACATTCCGCCCGCCTTCCTTCGGCACACACTCTGCCTTATTCTACGAAAGGGCGATGGTGCCGTTCCCGCGCCTAAGCGAACCTACACGCCGCACGTTGCTACAAAGTTGGAACTCGAACGCCTGCGCGATCGACTCGATCTCATGTCCATTGCCGAGATCCGTGGCGAACTGAACCGACTGATGGATCGCGGTGTCGCCTTTGGACACCAATCGGGGATGTGATGGCAATCACGAGTGCACCGGCGAGTGTTAATCTTTCTGTACCCGCCGACGCGGGCCTGTCAAGGGCTGTTCGTGCGCACGAATCGAGTCACTCTGAAGCGTTGCCCGCGATCGAAGTAAAGAATCTGGGCAAGTGCTTCCACGTGTACGACGCACCGGCAGACAGATTAAAGCAGGCGCTTTTTCGCAGGTGGAAAACCTTTGGCCGTGATTTCTGGGCAGTACGCGATGTTTCGTTCACGATTCCCAAGGGCCAAACCGTTGGCATTATTGGGCGCAACGGCTCGGGCAAGTCCACCACACTGCAAGTCCTCGCCGGGATCCTCACACCCACTACAGGTACCGCCACGATTCGTGGCGTGGTTTCTGCGTTGCTTGAATTGGGGGCTGGGTTTAACGCCGAGTTCACTGGTCGTGAGAACGTGTACATGTCGGGCGCGATCATGGGGCTTTCCCGCGAACGCATCGACGCCTTGTTCCCAACAATTGCCGCGTTTGCAGACATCGGCGACTTTATCGACCAACCCGTAAAGACGTATTCCAGTGGCATGTTCGTCCGCCTGGCTTTCTCGGTCGCGGCACAAGTTCGCCCAGATGTGCTCATCGTGGACGAAGCCCTCGCCGTCGGCGACATCTTCTTTCAGCAGCGGTGTATGCAGTTCATCAAGGAAGAACTCGCGCAAACTACCAAGCTCTTGGTAACGCACGACATAGGCGCGATCGCGAGCTTGTGCGACCGGGTTCTGGTCATGCACAAGGGCCATTTGATATTCGATGGCTCGCCTTTGAGTGCAATTGAGTGTTACACAAAGCTGGTGCACGCAGAAGAGTTTGGCAAGAAGTTTACCAGCTCATCACAGGCATCAACCACGAGCGTGCGCACAAACCAGGAGGGTGCAAGCACCAGCGTTGAAACTCAACTCGCGGATCTTGATGCGGTTCCGCAATCGACGCTTGATTCCTTGCCTTGGCTCAACATTCCCGAAACCTCGCGAGGTGGCGTGCAAGATGTTACTATCGAACAAGTTGCGGTGACCAACGCCGCCGGACACGCAGTGACAACGCTCGCTCCAGGCGAACGATTCAGTGTCCATGTGTTGGTCCGGGCCACGATGCCTAAAGAAAACCTGATCTTTGGGTGCATGATCGTCGACCGAATTGGCGAGAACCTGTGTGGCGACAGCAGCCTGAGCCCACCTGGATATTTGGCACGAGCGAGTTCTGCTGGTCGATACATCGCAAGGCTGGAGTATCACTGGCCAGCGGTTTTCCCGGGGAATTACACCATGACCGTGGGAGTAGGCGAAGGCACGCAGCCTCTTGCACATGTGGTGCAATGTTGGGCTCATAACGTTGTAGCGGTCGCGGGAATATCACCCAATCAGGCAATTCACGGGCGATTTTTGAATCCTCTCTGCGGCTTTGATTTCAAGGCTTTGCACTAACAGCATGGCTGATTTTGTAGGTTTGGTATTGGATGATTGGAATTAGGTGTTAGCAATTGGTTTCTGGGGCGAGGTTTGTGGAAGAATTGTCGGTGTTCATCGCGCGAAGTTATTTGCTGAATTGGAAGGCTCTAAAGACCAGTGGAAACGTCGGCGGTAAAGGCCGAAGCCTACCCTGATATATACTCATAGAATCCACTTTGCGATGTATTTAGCGCGATTGGCACGAAGCGGCGCGGATCCTCGCCGAGCCTTGGAAAATCGTTGTTGGCGCGAGACCGATGAGGATTGCCGAGGCTTCGCGGATGTTCGCATCATTTAGCGTGTTGCATCCATGTAGCTCAGCAGCCATACCTTGTTGCAACCCGGCATTTTCGGGCGGTGGATGGCATAATTGCAAAGGGTGTGCAAAGCCACGAACGAACGAACGATTGCCGGGCGAGGGGTCGCTCGTCACATTGAGGAAGCCGATGCTCACGGGCCTATCCAGACCAGCGCAGCAATACTCTGAACAGGAAATCCGCGCTCGAACCGCGGCGTTCCATGAGGTGTATTATTACGCACGTTTATGGGAACGAACGCACTGGTTTGGCGTGCCGACGTGGAAGTGCCCGCTGGATTTGTGGGTCGTCCAAGAGATCATCGCCGAGACCGTGCCCGACGTTTTAATTGAGTGCGGGACGGCGTTGGCTGGTTCTGCGATGTACTTCGCGTCGCTCTTTGATCTTGCGAATAACCAGAGCAAGAACAGACGAGAAAATGGACGCAGCAACGAGAATGATAACGGGCAATTCACAGGGCGCGTGATCTCAATTGACGTGAAGGATCCGATTGGGTTGCCATCTCATCCACGCGTGTCGTATGTGCAAGGCTCGTCGATTGATCCGAAGATTTTGGAGCAAATTCGGAGCATGATTGGCGCGAACGAACGCGTCATGCTCGTGCTTGATTCGCTGCACTGCAAAGAGCACGTGCTCGCGGAGCTGCGTCTTTGGGGCGGGATTGTTTCGCCTGGCTGCTACTGCATAGTAGAAGACACGAATATCAATGGGCACCCGGTATACACCGACTATGAGCCCGACGCAGGCGAGAGCGCGTTTGAGGCGGCGGAGGCTTATCTCGCCGAGTCGGACCGATTCGTGATTGATCGCAATCGCGAGAAGCTTTTGCTGACGTTTAATCCGGGTGGTTTTTTGCGATGTGTTGCCAGCGAGGCACAGATCGTTGGTTCGCGCACTAACTTTGGCACAGGCAACACAGACCTAGATTTGGGCTCGCGAGCGTTGCCTGTAGAAGCTGTCGCGGGCTTCGCGAACGTGATTCTTCAAAGTGAATTGGATACGAACGCACTGCTGGGACGACTTCAAGAAGAGATGGACTCGGCCAAACGCCTGGCAATCCAGCGGTATGAAACGATCCAATCGCTGTCGATCGCTCTGGCACAAGCAAATGAGCGGGCGAGCACGAATCAGACGCATCGCGAAACTGCAGAGAGTGCCACACTGGACTGGATGGAGCGATCGCGGGCTCTCGAAGAAAGTTCAAAGATAGTGCGTAACGAACGCGATGAAGCCATCGAGCGTGCATCGTTGCTTGAACGCCAAGTGGCTTCTGCGGAGCAGCGGCTGGCGACACAAGCGCACGAGCATCGTGAAGCGCTCGAGAGCGAGCGCGGGCGAGTGGCGGAACTTGGTACGGAGCGAGCGCGGCTCGTTTATATGCTGGACGATCGGGCGGCGCGGCTCAAGGCAGCGTTTGCTGATCTGGACGAAGCGAGGGCGGAGCGGGAAACTTTGGCCACGAGATTGCGCGATTCCAACGCGCTCTTGGCGATGGCGCGCGGGAGTATTCAACGCTTGAAGGAAGAACTTATGGAACGTGACCGAACTATCGCTGAGCTTGGGCGAAAGCTTCAGGAGATCGAGGTAGACGTCGAAACGCTTTTGGTTCGCGTCGAGCATCTTGAGTCGATCGAAGAATCGCGGCTTGCACCAATTGGCGACCGCGGCCGGAACGGCGTACTGGCCAACAAACTGGCCAACAAACTGGACGGTTCGCGGTCGCAGGAACCAAAGCGATCGAGCGCTACGCCTGTTGCGCGATTGTGGTCGCGGTTGTCAAGCGCGACTTCCGCAAGCAACGACTCGCCCGCGACGCAAGGCTCCATGCCTGGGGAGCCGTGAGTATTTGTCAACGTAACGATATCGATGTTTGAATCGCGATTTCATCAAAGGTAAATCGACGGAACTGATCATCGTCCCAGACACACAAGAGATAGACCAAATACAGAACAGACATGACCCACACGCCTCATCATCACATGACTCGCACGAGCACGCCAGCCAACATCGCATGGCTGGTGCCTTCGCTGATAGAGGGATCGGGCGGGCACCGCACGATCCTACAGAATATCGAAGCGCTGATGGACCGTGGGCACAACTGCACGCTGTACGTAGAGCACAATGGCCCAACCACGGGGGATGAGGCGGAAGGCGCACTTGCGACGATTCGTCAGCAACTCAAGAGATACTTCGGCTTTGACGATGCGCCGATCAAGCTTGGGTTCGCGGTTGAGCAGCCTTGCGACATGGTGGTCGCGACGGCGTGGTACACCGCGCATGCCGCGGCGCAGACGA
>Ga0105048_10011724_pt1 | contig 13802 bp, 10 predicted proteins | sample MAT05_FD_78382 | JGI IMG/M metagenome (GOLD analysis project Ga0105048, IMG submission 78382) | Freshwater microbial communities from Lake Fryxell liftoff mats and glacier meltwater in Antarctica - MAT-05 | ecosystem: Environmental > Aquatic > Freshwater > Ice > Liftoff microbial mat | place...
AAACGAAAGAGCCCTTGAGTGCGCCTATGATTGTATGTTACCGCGGGATTGGATCGACTATGATCGACTCTCGGTTTTCGACGAGCTGATGGCGGCAAAGGCGGCGATGCTCGCATTGACCCAGATGCCTTATCAGCGGAGTTGGGCGGGCGAGTTGCAGAAGGTGCAATTGAAGCGCGAAGTCGCCGGCACGTCGCGAATCGAGGGGGCGGAATTCACCGAGAAGGAGCTGGGAGCCGCAATGCGCGAGACGCCGGCGCAACTCGAAACCCGATCGCAGAAGCAGGCGGCCGCCGCCGTGCTCACCTATCGCTGGATCGCGCAGCTCCCGTCCGACCGTCCGATGGAGGTCGCGCTGATCTGCGATGTGCACTGGCGGCTGGTAAGCAATTGCGACGACGATCACTGCGCGCCCGGGCAGTGGCGCGGGCGCGATCAGAACGTGACGTTTGGCGCGTCCCGGCACCGCGGCTGCGAAGGAGGCGACGATGGCAAGGCCGCATCGAATGGGCTCGCCGCTGCGGCGCGGACCGCCTTCCGCGCCCACGATCCGCTTATCCAGGCGCTCGCGCTTCACTATCATTTTGCGGCAATGCATCCGTTTCTCGACGGCAACGGACGCACGGCTCGCGCGCTCGAAGCGATCATGCTCCAGCGTATCGGCCTGCGGGACACGCTCTTCATCGCGATGTCGAATTACTACTATGAACACAAAACAGCCTACCTCACGGCGCTGAACGAAACGCGCGCCGCATGGCACAATCTCACGCCGTTTCTGAAGTTCCCATTAAAAGGAGTGGAGGCCCAGTGCCGCCGCTTGTTCGAGGAAATTCGTCTGCAAGTCACTAAGGCGCTTTTCCGCAATACGATGACCGATCTTTTCGGGCGGCTCACCTCGCCGCGAAAACGCGCGCTGTCCGGCCGGCACGTCCAGTTGCTCACGCTTTTGCTGGAAGAAGAGGAGATGACGCTGGCGGTGCCGATCGAGCGCACGCGCCAGTTCTACGGAGTAGGCAATCCTTACAAAGCACTGATCCGAGATCTGAACTATCTTATCGGCCTTCGGGCCGTCACGGCGCAGCGCCTGGCGAAGAACCAAGGCTTCCTCTTGCGCATCGCTCTCGACTGGCCAACCAAGATCACCGAGACGGAGTTTTTCCGCCAGATGAAGGACTTGCCGAAAGGCAAAGTTTACGGATTTCTGTCAACGTAGAGCGCGTGAAATCCAATTTCACTTTTCTTGCGGCCGAATGGCCAGCGGTACACGATGCCGCAGCTAATGCGGAGGCGTCTGCATATATGGACGCTCGCACGGCTCGTTTCTATGCGCGACGGGCGCTTGAGCTCGCGCGAAAGACAAAGCCGTTGCCGGCACGGTCGCGCACGCGGACTTCTTTGCCGGCGAGGGCGGACCGCATGGCCCCGCGTTTGGGTGCCGAAAAGAATCCGGAAACTTTGACGCTTCCTTGCGGTCAACGCTGGCCCAACGCTTCGCCAGACCATCTCGCGGTGGGACTTCCCTGACGTGTCCATGATTCAGATCGCCTATTTCAGTTCGACGCCCTCCTTACTGAGTCCCGACGACATTGCGGGCATCCTGCTCAAAAGCCGCGCAAACAATCTTCGCCGGGGCATCACCGGCATGCTGCTTTACAAGGAGGGAAGCGTCCTGCAAGTACTCGAGGGCGAAAAGACCGAGGTCGATGAACTCTACGCGATCATCGAGCGGGACAAACGCCACCGCGGTGTCATCCGCATGTTCGAGAAGACCATCGCTCAGCGGGATTTCCCGGAATGGACGATGGGGTTTTACGACCTGAACGCGGAGGGCGCCACCTACCTCGAGGGTTACAACGCCATTTTAGAAAACGATTTCGACATGGCGGCTTTCAAACCCTCTGCCGCGCAAAAGTTGATCGCGGTGTTTAAGTCCGGACGTTGATAAACGCCCTTGCGTCCGCGGTTCCGGCTGGCGAATGACCCGTTCGGTGCAGGGTTTGCTTTCCCGGATACGCTGTAACCTGCCTCCGGTCCTCGGAGTTTTCCCATGTCCGAGGAAACCGGGGGGTGCCTTAGCTCGTCTTTAAGGCAACTCCGTCCCGCCTCTATCCATGTCCTCCCCAAACCCCTCGCATTCTTCGCACGCGTCCTGCACCGGTGTCTCGACGAACATGGAGGATTACCTCCTCAACCGTCGTCAATTCCTCAGTCGGATGGGCATGGGCCTGGGTGCCCTCGGTTTAGCCACGCTGCTGGATCCGCTGGACGCCGTTGCAGCCTCTCCCGGCCCGGTCACGGCCAGCGGCGCGGGCGGCCCTTTGTTGCCGAAGGCGCCGCATTTTCCCGGAAAGGCGAAGTCGGTGATCCATATTTTCGCGCAAGGCGCTCCGTCACATGTAGATACTTGGGATCCGAAGACGGCGTTGACCAAAATGGACGGCAAGACGATCGGGACCGATGGAGGTGTCGCCATGGCCTCGCCTTTTAAATTCCAACGTTATGGAAAAGCCGGCACGGAAGTCAGCGAACTCTTCTCCAAAACGGCCCAGCATGTCGACGACATGGCGGTGATCCGCTCCATGTACACGGACATTCCCGCGCACGATGTCGCGACGGTTTTCATGAACACCGGATCGATCCGCATCACCAAACCCAGCCTGGGTTCGTGGGCGGTGTACGGTCTCGGGACGGAGAATCGAAACCTGCCCGGCTTCATTTCGCTGCGCGGCAATCGCGTCCCCACCGGCGGCTCGACCACGTACGGCGCGGCGTTCCTACCGGGCGTTTATCAGGGCACCAGCGTCAATACGATGGCACCGAACGTGCAGCAGATGATTCAGAACATCCGCAACGCATACGTCTCGAAGACCGAGCAACGGCGCCAACTCGACTTCGTGCATCGGCTCAACGAAATCCACGCGAAAAATTTCTCGCGCGATGCCGCGTTGGAATCCCGCCTCGAGACGTATGAGATCGCGTTTCGCATGCAGGCCGAGGCGACCGACGCGTTCGATATCGACAAAGAACCCGCCGATGTCCGCGCCGCCTACGGCCATACGCAGCAAGCCAAACAGCTGCTGATCGCCCGACGACTCGTCGAACGCGGAGTGCGTTTCGTGCAAGTATGGCACGACGGCTGGGACCATCATCAGGATCTCGAAGAACGCATTTCCGAAAAAGCGGGCGAGATCGACCAACCGCTCGCCGCGCTCATGGCCGACCTCAAACTGCGCGGGTTGCTCGATTCGACCCTGGTAGTATGGGGCGGCGAATTCGGGCGGAAACCCACCCGAGATCGCAACGGTGGCGAAAACCCGGGTCGCGATCACAACGCCAAGGCGTTCAGCATCGTCATGGCGGGCGGCGGGATCAAAGGCGGGACGGTCCATGGCGCCACCGACGAATTCGGAGCGGCTGCCGTCTCGGACAAAGTGCATGTTCACGATCTCCACGCGACGATCCTCCATTGCCTCGGTTTCGATCACAAAAAACTCACCTACCGTTATAACGGTCGCGACTTCCGATTGACGGACGTTGCGGGCAACGTGGTGAACGGAGTGCTCGCATGAAAGCGCTCTCCGTTCTGCATTCGGTGGGCTTGGGCTTGCTCGCGCTCGCTTCCTGGACGAGCGCACGCGGCGCCAGTCCCGAACCGGCGCTCGCGCCCGCCGATCTTGCGTTTTTCGAGGCAAAGATCCGTCCCGTTCTCTCGGAGCAATGCTACCAATGCCACAGTCACACGGCGGACCGCGTGAAGGGCGGACTGATGTTGGACAGCCGGGCGGGACTGCTCCAGGGCGGCAATTCCGGTCCTGCCATCGTCGCGGGCAAACCGGACGAAAGCATTCTCGTCCAAGCGATCCGTTACACCGACGAGGAGTTGCGCATGCCGCCCGCACAGCATGGCGGCAAACTGACCGACGCGCAGATCGCCGACTTCACCGAGTGGATACGTCGGGGCGCCGCCGATCCGCGCACGCCCTCGCTCGCCGCGGGCGGCTCCGCCTACGGCGGGGTGGGAAAGAACCACTGGGCCTACCGGCCGGTGAAGAAACCGGCGGTGCCTTCGCTCGCGTCCGATGGCTGGATACAATCTCCCGTCGATGCCTTCGTCTATGCACGACTCGACGCGGCTGGCCTGAAACCGAGTCCGCTCGCCGACAAACGCACGCTCATCCGTCGGGTGACCTTCGATCTGATCGGCCTTCCGCCGACCGAGGCGGAAATTCGGGCTTTTCTCGACGATTCGTCCCTGCAGGCGTTCGCCACCGTGGTCGATCGTCTCCTCGCCTCCCCGCACTACGGCGAGCGCTGGGCTCGCTACTGGATGGATGTGGCCCGCTACTCGGACACCAAGGGGGATCCCGCCAAACGGGAGGATCCACGGTTTCCTCATGCCTGGACCTACCGCGACTACCTGATCGATGCGTTCAACACCGACAAACCCTATGGGCAGTTCATCACAGAACAACTGGCCGCGGATCTCCTTCTCAAGAACGCCGCGGAAAAAGCCAAGGCGGCCAAACTCGACCCGCCCACCGACCAACGGGCGCTGGCGGCGCTCGGATTTCTCACGCTCGGCAACCAGCATGACGGACGGCGCAACGACATCGTCGACGATCGGATCGACGTTACCTCGAAAGCGTTTCTCGGACTGACCGTGGCGTGCGCACGCTGCCACGACCACAAATTCGATCCCATCCCCACGGCGGACTATTATTCGCTGTACGGTGTCTTCGCGAACACCGTCGAGCCGAAGTCGGTTTTTCGCGAACCCACGCTGCAAACTATGCTCGCGAAGACCCCGGACCTCGTCGACTACATAGCCAAAAGTCAGGCCCTCACGGTGCGTTCGACCGAACTGCAGCAAGAGTATCTCGAGGCGCGGAAGGCGCGCAACCGAGACCCCCAAAAACGCCGCGAACTCGCCAAGGCCGACACGCAACTGCAACGCGAGATCGCAACCTTCGAGTCGACGCATCCCGGTGCCCCCGCGCGGGCCCAGGCGTTGTACGATTCGCCCACCGTGAAAGACTATCCGATCCTCGTACGCGGCGAGGCCCAGAATGTGGGCGCGACGGTGCCGCGGCGATTTCTGGAAATCCTTTCGCCCGACCCGAAGAAACGCGTGACGTGGAAGAAGGGATCCGGCCGGCTCGAACTCGCCGCAGCCATCGCCGACCCCAAGAATCCGATGACGGCGCGTGTGCTGGTCAACCGGCTTTGGCAGCAACATTTTGGCGTCGGCTTTGTGGGCACACCGGACGATCTCGGAAACATGGGAGGCACTCCCAGCCATCCGGAGTTGCTCGACTGGCTGGCGGCGACATTCACCGAAAGCGGGGGTTCGATCAAACAACTGCACCGTGCGATGGTCCTCAGCAGCACTTATAGACAGCAGAGCCTCTCCAACGAGGCCGGCTACGCGGCGGATCCCGAAAATCGCCTGCTCTGGCGCTCCGCTTTGCGCCGCTTGGATTTCGAGGAGGTCTACGATTCGCTCCTCTCGATCGCGGGCACACTCGAGCCGACGATCGGAGGAAAACCGGTCACACCTTCGAGCGATGGATTCGGAAAGCGCCGCGCGCTTTATTTCTATGTGGACCGGCGCAATCCGCCTGAACTGCTGACTCAGTTCGACTTCCCGAACCCCGACGTGCCCTCGGGACGTCGCTTCGACACCACCGTCCCCCAGCAGGCTTTGTTCCTGATGAACAGTCCGCTGGTCATCGAGACCGCGCGTAAACTCACGCATCGACCCGAGTTCGCCGCGCTCCCGACCGACGAAGCGCGGGTGGGCGTGCTCTATCTTTCAATTTTTCAACGCCCGCCCTCTCCCCAAGAACAAAAACTGGGTCTCTCGTACGTCCGCGCCAATCCGGCAGGGCTCGGGCTCGAGGTGGCTCAAACGGCTGGCATGAAATCCGCGCTGGACCGACGAAAAGAGGAACGTCGATCCCAGAAAACGTCGATGGCCAAAGCCGGCAGCCGCGGTTCCGACCAACGGCCGATCGGTGCCACGATCGAGAACGGAGGCCCGATGGATGCGTGGACGAAATTGGCCCACGCGCTCTTTCAGACGAACGAAGCCATGTTCGTGAACTGAGCGAAAATGGCGGGTGGGCACCCAAAACCTTTGCACAATTTCATCCCCGTGCCGCCGCTGGCATGGACTCTGCTATTCCTATTTCGCTCCCGCTTAGCGGGAGTTTGGGGTTAATTAGAAAGTAATGGCTGGTCGCTTAGGGGTAGGCGACCAGCCTTCTTTTTTTAGGGCGTAACCCAGACCTTCTTTCCGCGGAATCGAAGGAGATCGCGTCGACAGCTATCCGCCGGGTCCAGAAAGGAAGTACCATGGCATGGCTCGTAGGACCAAAGGAACTCGCCCCGGAGGTCCCTTTGCTCCCCGTATTCGGCCTTCGATGTAAAATCGCAGTCAAAAAACGCTCGTTTCGCGGGCGGGCTTTGCCGCTACAGCCAATGCGCGACTTAATTTCAACCATGTTAGCCTGTGCCGCATCCTCGGCCTCCGACTCCTGCGCGCTCGGGTGTTCGTTTTAGCTCGGAGCGACCCGTGCTTTCGTTTCCGCGTGCCGACATGCCACCCGCCGACTCCATCGCCCCGTCGCTCAGTCTTCTTCATTTGGAAGACAGCGTGGTCGATGCCGAGCTGATTGGGATCCAGCTGTTGAAGGAGTGGCCCCAGTGTCGGATCGAGCGCGTCGAGACGCGCGCACAATTTCTTTCGGCTCTCCGCAGCGAGCACTTCGATCTCGTCCTCTCCGACTTTTCGCTGCCGGCGTTCAATGGGATGGATGCGCTCGCGCTCACGTGCGCGCAGGCGAGTCCTCCGCCTTTCCTTTTCCTCTCGGGCACCATCGGCGAAGATCATGCGGTCGAGGCCTTGCAACACGGCGCGGTCGACTACGTGATCAAAGACCGCCCGGCACGCTTGATTCCCGCGATCAAGCGCGCATTGGAACGTGCCCGCGAGCGACGCGCGCACGCTCGCACCGAGCTGGCGTTGCGGGAACAAGCCGAAGTCCTCGACAAGGCCCGCGATGCCATTTGCGTGACCGACGTGCACGGCCGCATTACTTACTCGAACCGGAGCGCGGTGGAACTGTTTTGCCTCCACGGTTCGGAACACCCGGAGACGGCCAGGAGCCTCGACGATCTTTTCGGCGCTCATAACCGCGGTCTGCTGACGGAAGCACTGCGGCAACTTCACGCGACCGGCGCATGGACCGGGGAGTTGCAACTCGCCACACCCTCCGGCGAGCACCGCCATGTTATCAGCCGCTGGACGCTCGTTCGCGACGATCGGAACCAGCCCAAATCGATTCTTTCGATCAACACCGACCTTACCGAGCGGAAAAAACTCGAAGTCCAACTGCTTCGTTCCCAGCGGCTGGATGGAATCGGCACCTTGGCGGGGGGCATTGCCCACGATTTGAACAATGTGCTCACCCCGATTCTAACGTCGGTGAGCGTTCTCCAGCTCAAGGTGGCCGATCCCGAACTGCGCCGCCTGATCGGCGTGGTCGAAACGAGCGCACGGCATGGCGCCGCCTTGATCCGGCAGGTGCTCACCTTCGCTCGTGGGGTGGAGGGAAGCCGTTGCGAGATCCAGCTCCAGTCGGTCATTTCCGACGTGGTCACACTGCTGCGCGAAACGCTTCCCCGCAGCATCGAGATCGTTACGGAGGTTTCGGACGACCTGTGGTCGGTCAATGCCAATTCCACGCAGTTGAGTCAGGTGCTGATGAATCTGGGCATAAACGCTCGCGACGCCATTGCCGGCCGTGGCCAGCTCACGATCCGCGCGCGAAACGCGATTGTGGACACGACGCTCGCCCAGGCCACCCCGGGCGCACAGCCCGGGCCGCACGTGCTGATCGCGGTGAGGGATACCGGCAGCGGCATCCCTCCGCAGTCCATCGATCGCATCTTCGATCCGTTCTTCACCACCAAACCCGCGGGTGAGGGCACGGGCCTGGGGCTCTCCACCGTGCTCGGCATCGTCAAAGGTCACGGAGGTTTCCTCCAGGTAGAAAGCTCGTTGGGCCAAGGAACCGAATTCATTCTGCACTTTCCCGCGACCTCCTCTCGGGCGGCTGCCGCGACGTCCACTCCGCCCGACGCGGGCTGGATTCGAGGGCACGGCGAAACGGTGCTCCTGATCGACGACGAGCAAGGGGTCCGCGAGGTGCTCCACGCTTTGCTCGAGGCCTACGGTTACCGGGTGCTGGTGGCGCAGGATGGAGCGGACGGTTTGGCGCTCTTCCGCGAACACCGTAGCGAAATCGGCGTCGTGCTCACCGATATGATGATGCCGGGGATTCAAGGAGCCGAAGTCATCCAGGAGCTCCGCCGGATCGATCCACAAGCGAGGATCGTCGCTATGAGCGGTGTGACCGGAGAAGAAACCGCCGCCGCCGAAAAACTGGCGCACCTCACGTTTTTACCGAAGCCCATGACGGGCGACGAACTGCTCGGTGCAGTCCGACGAATGTTGTCGTCCGCCTAAGTAAGGCCTGGCGGTCGTCTCCGGTCGCGTTTCGCCTGCCCGGCGATCCGGGGGGCGGACGATGCACCCTGGCTTGGAAAAGCATTGCTGCCCGAGGGTCGAAAAGCAGAGTGGTCCATCCATGGATCGGCCCTCCTTCCGTCTCTCGCCCCTTGGGTGGCTGACGTCTCTGGCGGATCCTACGGTTGGAAGGTCGCGGTACTAGTCTCCCATTCCATGTTCCAAGTCACCTTTTCCGAGCAGGCCATCGCGGAACTCAACAAACTCGACAAGCTCGCGCAGCTGGCCGCGGTCGCGCCGATCGGCAGCCTAAAAGCGTCCGATCTCGATAAACCCCGCGAACCTTTGGGTCGTTTTCAGCGAGCGGGACACACCTTGTACCGGCTGCGCGCGGGCGAACACCGGTTCTATTTCGAAGTGCGCGGCGAAGCGATCCTGGTGCTTTATATCTTGCACCACAACTCGCTCGAAGACTTCCTTCTCCGCAATAAACTTCCAGTGTCAGAAACTCAACTGGCGGAACAACATTCGAAATTTTGGCGTTATTTGGAGTCTTTGACCAAATAACCGATTTCCGAGCGGTTTCTGCGCGTTCCAGACTGGTGTAACTTCTCCCCTATGGCCGACGAACCGTCACGTTTCGATCCTTCTTCCAAGCAACGCGAGCTACGTGGAGACGACCGCGAAAATCCTTATTCGGTGACCCAGGCCAGCCGGATTTTTTTTCTTCCGAATCTGATGACGGCGGGAAATCTTTTTTGCGGGTTTGTGGCGGTCATTCGCTGCATCCAAGCGAACTACGAGATGAAACAGACCGCGGTGATCACCGGAGCGGCTACCGATCTTTACAAACAGGCGATCTGGCTGATCTTCGGGGCTGCCGCGTTCGACATGCTGGATGGACGTCTCGCGCGCATGGGTGGCCGCGAGTCGCTCTTCGGAGCGGAATTCGACTCGATCGCCGACATCATTTCCTTCGGGATGGCGCCGGCTCTCCTCGTATTCTTCCTGATTCTCTCTCCCACCCAAGGTTATCCTGTTTTTCGGGAGATCGGCTGGTTTTTTGCGTTCATCTATCTGCTGTGCGCAGCCATTCGTCTCGCCCGTTTTAACGTCATCACGAACCCGCTGCTTTTTAGGGAAAAAAAAGAATCCAGCAAAGACTTCGTGGGTTTACCCGTCCCGGCCGCCGCCGTGACCGTTACCAGCCTGGTCCTTTTCCTCCTGAACATTGCGGAAGGGGATCGGGAGCTGCACCGGTGGGCGCTTGCTTTGCCTGTCCTGATGGCGCTGATCGCACTGTTGATGATCAGCACGGTCCGCTACCCCAGCGGCAAACAGGTCGATCTCCAAACCAAGACACGTATCACGACCTTTGTCCCCATCCTCATCGCCGTGGCCGGGATCGTGATCTTCAAAGAGGTCGGACTGTTCGCGGTGATGCTGGGCTACATCTGCTTTGGAATCGTCCGTCATGTGCGCCGGATCGCCGCCCGCCCGCGCCCGAAATCGAGCGCATGAGCCCTTGGGAACCGCGTGTGAACAACCTGCCGATGAGACGCGAGCAACTTTCCGGGTGCGAATAACCCTGGCTTTTCTCGGGACAGGCCAGTCGGTTCTTCACCGTTTTTCTTCGGTCGCGGCCACCCGCGTTTTGGGGGGAGATCCGAACCGGGCGAGACAAGTTATTCATGATTCTCGCACCCCATAATAAGACTGCTCTTAATTACTTATTGAACTAGGTATCAGATAGACTTTGTTAACTTCCTCGTAAACGCGCTGCGCGCCCCAATGAAATTCAAAATAAACCGCGACCACTTCAGTAACGGTCTCGCTCAAGTCCTCAACGTCGTCGGCTCCAAGACCACGATGCCCATTTTGAGCAACGTTCTGATCGAAGCGGAAAAGGACTTCATTTCGCTGACCACGACGAACCTCGATCTCGGCATCCGCTGCAAAATCAAGGCCGAGATCAAGGAAGGCGGATCGGTGACCTTGCCGGTGAAACGCCTGGCAACGATCGTACGGGAGCTGCCCAATCTCGACGTGACGTTCGACGCGTCGCCGAATCACCAAGTCAAACTCGCTTCCGGCGGGTCCAACTTTCGGATCATGGGCATCGGCAAGGAAGAATTTCCGCCACTCCCCGAGTTCGGAGAGGAGAAGTCTTTCACCGTCGATCAGCCGGAACTCGTCTCAATGCTAAAAAGCGTGGCCTACGCCCAAAGTTCGGACGAAACCCGCTACATCCTGAACGGCGTGTATTTTAATTTCCGCGACGGCAAACTTTCGCTCGTCGCGACCGACGGTCGTCGTTTGGCCTTGATTGCGAAGGAACTGGAAATCCCCGCGGAAAATGCCGGCGCGATCATTCTGCCGGCTAAGACCGTGGGCGAATTGCTTAGAATGCTCGACAAAGGCGAAAAAGTGAAAATCGACTTCAGCGAACGCCGCTGTTCGTTCCAAATCGGAACGGAGAAGGACAGCAGCGGGTTGGTCGACTCGATTTACCTCTATTCCAAGGTTGTTGAGGGTAACTATCCTAATTACCAACAAGTTATTCCCAAAGAAACGCATCAGCGGATCAAACTCGAGCGCGAGTTGCTGCTGCAGTGCATTCATCGCGCCGCTTTGGTGACGAGCGAGAAGGCCAATTCGGTGAAGCTCAAACTCAGCAGCAATATGCTGGAAATCATGGCTCAGAGCCCTGACTTCGGCGAAGCGCACGAATCGATGGCGATCAGCTACAGCGGTCCGGATCTGCAGGCGGCGTTTAATCCGACCTTCTTGATGGATCCGCTCAAAGCGCTCACCAAAGACGAAGTCTTTTTCGAGGTAAAAGACGAAGTAAGCCCTGGGGTCTTCAAGACTTTGGAGAACTTTATCTGTGTGATCATGCCCGTGCGTCTGAGTTAGCGCAAACCGAGGGAATTACCTTTCGTGGGGTGGACTTCGGGCGAGCGTTCGATTGACTTACGAACGTGGGCGAACCGATGACGATGCCCGCGTTCCGACGTTCGAGCCCATGAGTGCCATTTACATCCTTACAGCGGGGTTGCTGCTGGCGTGGTTGCTGGCGCAGTTGAATCAGCGCTTCGCGTCACCGGTCATTTCGATCTTCAATCGATGGGTGCGCTGGGGAATCGTCGCATTTGGCGCAGCGAAAATCTGTTACGATTACGAGTTCGTCGACCGGCCTCTGTGGGTCTTGGTGGTCGGCTTCTTTCTCATCTATTTCCTGATCGAAACCGCGTATCGCTGGCTGGAGATCCACGCGCTCAGCGTCAGCCCGATCCCTCTTTTTCCCCGGTTCCACGTCAACACGAGCGGGGAAGAATGGCCGACCCATCCTCGGCTGTTGAAGATTCGCGACTGGCTTCGCGAGCACGGCTTCAAGCAGATTCAGGCACTTAAAGCGGAAATGGGCGGAGGTATTTTCCTGCGTACCTCGATCTATCAGGACTCCGCCGGTGAGGTGCGGATCCAAGTGATTTTTCTCCCGCAAGCTCACGGCGGAATCGCCGTTTGCCATGCCTTGTCGTCGGAGACTGTGACCGGATATCGCTATGTGACGGATAATCTTTTTCTGCCGTTTGGCGGTTTTTATCCCGAAAACTGGCTGGTGGAACGCAGCCCATGGCGTCGTTCGTTGAGCAAGCTGGTTGCGCGGCATCGGCAACGGATTGCCCGGGCCAAAGAAATGCTTGTCCCTTGGACGTCCGATCCTTTGGGCGATCTCAATCTGCAACAGCGCGAGTTGGAGCAGGTCAACACCGAGCTCGGCTTCCTTTTTCCACATGCCGAGCGGGAAGATCACGGCAAGATCACCTACGAAGGACGCTATCGGGTGTGGAAAGAGCTCTGGCTGCTGAATTACTTCGGACGCGCCTCCCGTTACAAGTGACCTGGCGTGCCCGCCAAGGCAGCCGGCGTGCTGAAGGGTAATGGTGGTGGCCTCCGAGCGCTCCAGCCAGTCTGAGACGTTGCCATGGACGGGCTCTGTAGCCATGGTCACGGGATGGACGCTATGCGGCCGCAGTTGAAGAAACCGAGTTTCCCGATCGGCGACAGCCTGCGCACCTACCTGCGGCGATATCGGAGAGAGCGCGACCTCCCCATCACCTATGAGCGGTTGCGCGGTTATTCCGAAACCGCACCGCTGACGGGAGCGGATGGAAAACCGACGCTTTGGGAGTCCGTCGTCTACAACCGCCTGGAAATGGAAGCGCTCAACGAAGACCTGAAGCAGGTTTATGCTTCGATTCGCGTCGACGGCGACCTTTCGGTCATGCGCCATCTTTACGTGGATCGCGTGGATTTTTGCGCGTTCGGGAATTCCGCGCCGTTTCGAATCCGGATCGTCAATGCCTTCAACGAGAACGCCGATTATTATTACGTGAAGCGAGCCGACGCGTCGCGCGTTTACGGTCTCGAACTGGAGCACGTGCTTTCGCCGAATCGCTTGAACTACCTGACCTGCGGTGCGACGTTGGTCGAGGAACACATTGCGGGACTTCCCGGCGACGTTTTTTTGCAGCGCTGGCTGGATAACCCCGAATTGCGGCCGATCCGCATCGCCAAGGAGTTGGTCAAATTCAACGAGCGTTGTTTTGTGCGGCTATTAGGCGATATGCGCAGCTACAACTTCGTCGTGGTCGTCACCCCGGATTTCGAAGGCGCGCAAATTCGGATTCGAGCGATGGATTTCGACCAGCAGAGCTATGAAGGTCGGTTGAATTTTTATCGCCCGCAGTTCTTCAAGGACAACCAACCGTTCGCGCTCTTTTGCGTTCAGCACCTCAACGTGGAAAGCGCCCGGCAGTATCAGCGGGAAGAACAAGTTCTGATGTTGCAGCGTGCGAGCCTCAGCGAAGATCGGCTCGCGATGTTGCTGGCGGCGATGTCGGAAGACGCGATCGCGCCAATGGAAAACGTCGGTCTGCTTCGCGATTCGCTCGCCGAACATTATGGGCGGAGCGAATTCAAGAAATGTGCCTCGATGGGCGATCTCGTACGCGAAAGCCTGGCGGCGATTCGGATTCGAATGAAGGGCAAAAACAAGCTGGAGCTGGCAATGTTCGAATAGCCGAGAGCCATTCTCGCGCCGAGCCGGTCGCTCCCGCTCGGCGCACCTCAGTTATTACCTACTTGGAAGGGCTGAAATTTTTCCTTCTGTGCGCCGGCTCCGACGAGTTCGTACGCCTCTTCCTCCGCTTCCTCGGGTGGCACTTCCTCGAGCGGGGCAAAGCGTTCCGAAGAGAAGCCTAACTCT
>Ga0105048_10011725_pt1 | contig 13800 bp, 12 predicted proteins | sample MAT05_FD_78382 | JGI IMG/M metagenome (GOLD analysis project Ga0105048, IMG submission 78382) | Freshwater microbial communities from Lake Fryxell liftoff mats and glacier meltwater in Antarctica - MAT-05 | ecosystem: Environmental > Aquatic > Freshwater > Ice > Liftoff microbial mat | place...
CGCAAGCGACCGTCCCAGCGAGGAGCGCGGTGAACAGAAGAGAGGTGAGGTTGAGCTTGGTGAGCATAGTGTTCATCGCTAAAGCAGCGATCGTGCCCGGACTCGGGCCCCGTACGCGGTGGGCTTCGCGGGGGTGTCACCGGGATACGTCACGCTGGCGCCGCCTCCAGAGTTGCGCCAAGGTAGCGCCGTGGCTGACCAAGTGATGCTCAAGCTCCAGGCGAGCGAGATGGCCGTCTCGCGATCCGCGTCGGCGATCTACGCCGCGTACATCATCGCGGGGCGCGTCGCCGATGGCAGCGAGAACCAGTGGATGCACAAGTCGGTGCTCGAGGCGATCCGCATCGCGCACATGGTCGACCAGCTGGTGCAGAGCGACGACGAGAACCGTCAGCGCGAAGCCTTCTGATGAGCGCTCGGGTGGGCATCGCCGGGAACGTCCGCGTGGGCATCGTGATGGGATCGCGCTCGGACTGGGCGACGATGATCCATGCCGCGGAGACGCTGCAGACGCTGCACGTACCGCATGAAGTGCGGGTGCTCTCGGCGCACCGCACGCCCGACGCGATGTTCGAGTACGCGGCGACTGCGAGCGCGCGCGGCCTGAACGCGATCATCGCCGGCGCGGGCGGCGCGGCGCATCTGCCCGGGATGATCGCGGCGAAGACCGCGGTGCCGGTGCTCGGCGTTCCGGTCGAGTCACACGCGCTCAAGGGCCTCGACTCGCTGCTCTCGATCGTGCAGATGCCAGGCGGCGTGCCGGTCGCCACCTTCGCAATCGGAAAGGCCGGCGCGATCAACGCCGCGCTCTTCGCCGCGGCCATCCTCGCGCAGCAGGACGAGGGCGTGCGCGCGCGGCTCGACGCCTGGCGCAAAGCGCAGACCGACAAGGTGCTCGCGGATCTGGATCCGAGGGTCGATCCCAGGGTCGACCCGAGGTCTCAGCCGTGAAGATCGCGGTCCTCGGCGGCGGACAGCTCGGTCGCATGCTCGCGCTCGCGGCGCACCCGCTGGGCCTCGGCGTGCGCTGCCTCGATCCCTCGTCGAAGGCGCCCGCGGGCGCGGTGGCGGAGCTGGTGGTCGGCGCGTTCGACGACGAGGTCGCGCTCGGCCGCCTGGCGGAGGGCTGCGAGCGCGCGACGTACGAGCTGGAGAACCTCCCGATCAAGGCCGGCGAGATCATGGCCTCGCGGATGCCGCTCCATCCCTCGCTCCAGGCGCTCACGGTCGGGCAGGAGCGGGTCGCGGAGAAGTCATTCTTCCGCGCGCACGGGATCGCGGTGCCGGACTTCGTCTCGGTGGACGCGCGCGAGGAGCTGGAGAGCGGCGTCGCGAAGCTCGGCTGTCCGGCGGTGCTGAAGACGCGCCGCTTCGGCTACGACGGCAAGGGGCAGTTCGTGCTCCATTCGCCGAGCGATGTCGACGAGGCCTGGGTGCGCCTGGGCGGCTGGCCGCTCATCCTCGAGAAGTTCGTGCCGTTCTCGCGCGAGCTCTCGGTGCTCGCGGTGCGCAGCGCCGAGGGCGAGATCCGCCGCTGGCCGCTCGTCGAGAACCACCACGTCGGCGGCATCCTGATCGCCTCCATCGCGCCGGCCCCGAAGCTGGACGCCACGCTCGAAGCGCAGGCGGCGGTCGCGGTGACGCGGCTGATGGAGGCGCTGAGCTACGTCGGCGTGCTGGCGCTCGAGACGTTCCAGGTCGGCGACACGCTGGTCGCGAACGAGATGGCGCCGCGCGTGCACAACAGCGGGCACTGGACGATCGAGGGCGCGGAGACGAGCCAGTTCGAGAACCACCTGCGCGCGGTCGCCGGCCTCCCGCTCGGCAGCACGGCGGCGCACGGCCCGGTCGCGATGGTGAACCTGATCGGCACGCCGCCGCCCACCGAAGCGGTGCTGGCGATCCCCGGCGCGCGCCTGCACCTCTACGGCAAGGAGCCGCGGCTCGGCCGCAAGATCGGCCACGTCACGGTGCTCGCCCAGAGCGCAGCGGAGCTGGGCGATCGTCTGGAGCGCCTCGCGCGCGTGGTGCCCGTGCCCGACGCGGCCGTCGCCAGCGCGCACGGCTGATCAGCGCTCGTAGCGCACGATCCCGAGAATTCTTCCGCCCTTGATGTGCACCTGCATCGGCGGGCGGTCGTCGTCGCTGCGGCGCGACTGCAATCGCACGACCGTGTACGCGTCGCCCGTCGGCGCCGGCACGCAGACGCGGGCATCGGTCCCCACCGCGGCGGTGGACACCACGTCGTCATCGTCGTCGATGACATCGAGCGCGGCCGTTGCCTGGTTCACGAAGCCGTACTTCACGCCGAGATCGGTCGCGCAGAGCTTGCCGTCGGCGACCTCGAGATTGTCGAGCGGCGTGAGCTTCTCGATGTACGTGCGGCCGATCATGTCGCGGCGCTTCACCAGCGTCGTCACCAGGTGCTGCGCGGCTTCGGGCACCGAGAGCTGGGCCTCCTGGACGATGCGCTCGATGATCGGCTGGTCGACGCGCATGATCAGCTTCGCCGCCCAGAACCAGTCTTCCATCCCCGAGTCCATGATCGGCCAGTACGGATAGGCCTCGTGCCAGTCCTCGGGATCGAAGTGCTCCCAGGTGAACGCCCCGACCGACGGCCACGGCGTCTGCTCGAGGTGCTCCCAGAGCCGCACCCACAGGCCGAGCGTGAAGAAGCCGAGCGGCTGCGCGACCCAGTCCCACTGGTGCTCGTAGCCGTCCTCCATGCGCTTCTGCTCGGAGCCGTGCGCCGCAAAGGCCTCGCCGAAGTCGATGAAGTAGTGCTTCACGAACCTCTTCCCGTTCTCCTCGACGTACACGTCGAACGTGTTGTCCTCCTTCATATCGGTGTGGTTGACCCACGCGCCGATCACCTTCATCGCGCGCAGCTCGCGGCGCTGCTCGTGCGGGATGACGTCGTTGGGATCGTCCTCGCGGAGGCCCTCCGGTGACACGCCGCCGATCGGCTTTCCGGGCAAGTGCTCGCTGACGATCGCCCGGTACTTGCCGTCCATGCGCTTCGGAGAGGTCGCGAGGATGCGCTCGACGTCCTCGATCGTCATGTCGACCTTGCCCTCGAGCGGCTTACCGATCTTCGAGCCGGGCTCCATCGTGATCTGCTCGCGAGAGAAGACGCTGATGTAGTCGGCCGGGACGTTGTAGCCGAGCGTCCAGAAGAGCCGTCCGACGATGATGTCCGTCGCCGTCTGCTGCTCGGGGTTCTCGGCACGGTCGAACTTCACCACGAACTTCCGGCCCGTCGCGTCCTTGGCGACGAAGCCTGGATTTCCGCCGGAGTACTTGCCGCCGACCACGGTCCACGGCAGCACCGGGGGGCCGTTCTTCTCGACGCCGCGCACCGCCTCCTCGGGCGACACGTCGCGCACGCCGATGCGGTTGTTGAACCAGCTGGAGTCGGGAACCTCTTCGAGCGCGTTGATACCGCCCGCGGGCTGGTACGTGTTCAGCTCGAGCGCGCGCGTGCTGCGCCGCAAGAGGAACAGATCGGTGAAGTACGCGTAGCGACGATACTCGCGCTCTTCCGGCTCGGAGATGCTGCGATCGTCGCTCACCGCCCACGCGATCGGACGATCGACGAAGAGCGGCTGCGATGCGCAGGCGAACAGGGGGAGGAGCAGTAACACGCGTTTCATAGCTTCTCCGCCCGTCGCCGGTACGAGCCGGCCAGCGAGTCGGTGCTCAGGAAGATGAACAGGCCGTCGCCGTAGCTGATGTCGATGCGCAGGATGTCGGCCTCCGCGCTGGAGAGGATGAGCCCGCCGCCACCACCGAAGCGCCAGGGGTTCGGCCCACCGCCCACGAACAGCGTGTCGTAGTCGGGCGACACCCGTCCCGCGTCGAAGAAGAGCACGCCCTGGAGGATCTTGTGGATCGGGTAGTGATACTCCAGCGTGCCGAGCAGCGACTTTTCGTCGCGGAACGCGTCGTAGTCGTGCCCGCGCAGCCGGTAGGCGCCGCCGAGGCTGGGGAGCGCGAAGAACGGGATGTCGTCGTTTCCGCCTTCCACCGCCTCGATCGCGAGGCGCAGCGCGAGCACGCGTGTCCCGTGGAAGAGATCGATGTAGCCGACCGCTTCGGCGCCCCAGTGCAGATAGTCGTACTGGCCCTGCGGAGGCACGCCGCCGAAAAACGCCTCGAGGTATATGCCGCGCGAGGTCTGCGCGTGCGTGGCGCGCAGATCGAGGATGAGGTCGGCGGTGGCCTCGACGAGATCGGTGCCGTCGGCGAAGCCGAGCAGCCGGTTGGTGTCGTAGGTCCCGGCGAGCGAGCGGTCCTTGGCGCTGTCCGCGGCGCCGTCGAAGCGGCGGTGGTTGTAGATCGCCGAGCCGCCGATGCGCAGCTCGCCGACGCCGAGATCGATGATCGTGCCGACGCGCATGCGCCCGAGGATCCGCTCCTGCTGGTAGTGCGTCTCGATGTTCGCGGCGTAGGGATCGAGGTTCATCGGCGAGCCGGTCACCTGGGGCGGGTTGCCGAGGCCGTAGAAGCGGATGTCGGGCTGTTTGTCGTAGCGGAACTGCGTCTCGAGCCAGAGGAACGTGCCGCCCAGGTGATTGGCGGTGAACTCCAGCTCGTACGACTGCACCACCGCGCCGAGGAACTTCGCGGTCGCCGAGATCCGCTCGTCGTGGCCGAACAGATCCTTGTGGAACGCCGTCGCGCCGAGCGTGATGCCGCTCTTCGAGAAGAGCGAAATGCTCGGGACGATCGCCGCCGTGCGCTCGTCGTTGTAGAGAAAGTCGATCACGTGGCCGACGACCTCGTGCTCCTCGAAGAGCTCGAGCGTGCCGCGCACGGGCCAGTAGACGCCGGTGAGCACCCAGCGAATCGGCGTGAACACCAGCCGCGGAAGGAACAGCGCGACGTCGCCGCCGGTGACGCCTTCGGGGTCGTTCGCGTAGCCGCGTGAATCGAGCGTGTCCGCCGTGAACACCTCGGTCTTCACGGGCTCGGCCACCTCGGCCCGTGGCGGCGCGATGGTCATCGTGCTGGTCGACGAAGTCTCGACGCGATCAGGACTGTCTTGCGCGTGCGCGATGACTGGCACCGCTGTCAGCGCCACGATCGAGGCTTGAATTACTGCACTAAAGTGGCGTCTCGATCGCCATCGGTCTTGCTTCGAGCTCATCGCCTAATGGTGAGGCGGAGTTCAGGTGAATGTCATTCAACGGACGAAATGATCGCCCCCGCTTACTGCGCGGGCTTGGCCAGCGAGCGCACGATCGAGCGGAGCGCCGTGATCACCGCCGGCTTGTCCTTCAGATCCGGGTTGGCCGGCATGATCGGCGACTTGCCGACCGCGGGCCCGCCTTCGCGGATGACCTTCTCGATGTGCTCGTCGGTGACGCTCTTCTGCCACTCCGCGTCGGCGAACGAGCGCGGCTTCGGGGTCAGCGCGGCGGCGACCGGACCATCGGCGGCGCCCGCCTTGCCGTGGCACGCAGCGCAGCGCGCGGCGAAGAGCTGGGTCGCCTCGACCATCGCCGGATCACCGGCGCCGGCCGCGGCCGTGGCGACCGGGGCCGCCTCGACCGGAGCTGCGGACTTCTGGGGGGGCGGCGGCGGCATGGCCGGCTGTTTCGGCTCCTCGGTGCACGCGGTGCCCGCGTACGTGAGAGCGATGAGCGCGAGAGCGGAGAAACGAAACATCGTCCGACGGATAGTTTTCGCCGTACCCAAGGTCAAGAGCCGACGCGCTGCCGGAGCTGCGCCAGCTCCCGCTCGAACCCACCGGAGAGGATCGGGAAGCGGCACCAGGTCTTGGGATCGAGGTTCTCGTCGTCCAGGTGGAACGACGGCGCATAGCGCTCGCGCTTCCACTGGTTCCGGCACCACAGCCGGAAAAACCGCTCCACCCACAGCGCGAGCTGGGCCGGCGTCTGGGACGGCATCTCGGCGCACAGACCCTCCCAGACCTCGATCGGCATCTCCTTGTCGCGGATCGCGCGCCGCTCGATCGCATCGAGCACCACGTAGGGCATCAGATCTTTCTCGTCCGTCTGCCCCTGATCCGGCGGGCGCAGCTCGGCGGTCGGCTGCTGCGCGGTGATCACGCTCAGCGCCGGCATCGGCCCCACGCCTTCTGGCCCGCTGGTCTCCATCCAGCGCAGGAAGCGCAGGATGAACGCCTTGTCGATCCCCGCGATCGGCGCCAGGCCGCCCGCCGTGTCCCCATCCATCGTCGCGTAGCCGACCGCGGCTTCCGATCGATTCGAAGTCGCCAGCAACAGCGCGCCCGAGAGGTTGGCCAGCATCCACACGCTCGGCGCGCGCACGCGGGCCTGCACGTTCTGGAGCGGCACGTCGTCGGTGGCCCAGGTGAGGTTGCGCTCGAGCGCCTGCTCGATGCGCTTGATGTAGCCGTCGACCAGGCCATCGACGTCGAGCTCGAGGTGCCGCGATCCGACCGCCTTTGCGACCGTTCGTGCAGCGTCGCGGGTCACGTTTCCGCTATTTTTCGTGGATTGATAGGCGGTCGTGAGCATCGTCTCCATCCACTGCCGGCGATCGGTGATGCCCTCGAGCCCGAACCGCTTGCTCGCCTTCTCGACACCGAGCGCGTTCGACGCGAGCTCGGCCATCACCGCGATCAACACCACGCACAGCGCGGAGTCCGCGCCGCCCGAGAGCGACACCACGAAGCCCTTCGAGCGGCTCTTCCGCGCGTAGTCGAAGAGGGCCAGCGCCAGCGCCCGCGCGCACTCTTCTTCCTTGATGTGCGGGCCGCTCTCCCAGGCCGGGAGCGGGGCGTGCTCGACGGTCGGCTCGACGCCGCCGCGCCACGACTTCGACACGTCGATCACCTTCGGGCCGTCGTCGCTCAGGTTGGGCCGGAAGCTGTTCGTGCGCGCCTGCGAGAGCCGCGTCTTCAGCACGTCTACGCTCGCGACGGTGAGATCACAGTCCTCGAACGAGAAGCGCGGCCCCGCGGCGAGCAGGCGCCCGCCGCTGGCGATGAGCGCCCCACCGTCGTAGAGCGCGCGCCCGGCCTCGTTGCCGAGCAGGTTCGCGTAGACGTACGCGCAGCCGAACGCCCGCGATCCTTCGATGACGAAGCGCTTGCGGATATCGAGCTTGCTGAACGCGAAGTGGGACGCGCTCGGGTTCAAGATCACGTCGACGCCGCGGTGCGCGAGCGAGATCCCGGGGCGATCGGCGACCCACGCGTCCTCGCAGATCTCGAACCCCACCCGCACGCCGCCGACGTCGAACATCAGATCGCCGATCGGGATGTCCTGGTCGCCGTGCAGGCGCGCGATGCCCTTCGGCCATGCCTTGAACCAGCGCGGCTCGTAGTGGATGCCGTCGCCGGCGAGCGCGCGCTTGGGCACCAGGCCGACCAGCTTCCCGTCCACCGCCAGCGCGGCGCAGTTGTAGATCGCGTTGGTGTGCAGCACCGGGAGCCCGAAGCTGACCGCCATCCCCTGCGTCTCGGGGAGCATCGACTCCAGCATCTCCCACGCGGTGTCGAGGATGCCCGCCGACTGGAACATGTCCTCGCAGCCGTAGCCGGTGATGCCGAGCTCCGGCAGGCACAGCAGCTCCGCCCCCGCCGCGCGCGCCCGCGCGATCGCAGTCAGGCTATGCGCGCGGTTGCCCTCCCAGTCGAGCGGGGTCTGGTTGAGGGCAGCGGCGGCGACGCGGAAACTCGGCATCTGTTAATCCAACATACCCTTCGTGGAAGCGACGTCGTGGGCCCGGCGCGGATCGATCATCACCGCCTGCTCCAGCGCGCGCGCAAATGACTTGAAACAACCCTCGACCAGGTGGTGGCGATTTTTCCCGTACTCACTCACCAGGTGCAAGTTCATGCGGCCCTCGATGGCGAGCGCCTGGAAAAAGACCTCGCACAGCTCGACGTCGAAGCTGCCGATGCGCCCCGCCAGGACCTCGACCTTGTAGACGAACGCCGCGCGTCCGCCGAGATCGAGGTGGCAGCGCACCAGCGCCTCGTCGAACGGGAGCGATGCCTCGCCGTAGCGGCGCATCCCTGCGCGATCGCCGACCGCCTCGACCAGCGCGCGCCCCATGCAGAGGCCGACGTCTTCCACCAGGTGGTGGGGATCGACCTCGACGTCGCCGCGGGCCTCGATCCGCAGATCGATCAGGCTGTGCTTCGCCAGGGCTTCGAGCATGTGATTCAGGAACGGCAGAGGCGTGTCGATCCGTGCGCGACCCTCGCCGTCGAGATCGAGCACCACGCTGACCTCGGTCTCGCGGGTGCGGCGCTCGACCGCGCCCCGGCGGACCTTCGGCTGCGACGCGTCGCCGGACTGTTCGCTGGCCTTCTTGCGCGGCACGGGGACCGGCAGGCGCGGCTCCTCGGCGGGCACGACATGGCCATTTCTCTTCTTCGGCGCCATGCCTCTGGGTCATCCCGGTGCTTCCCTGGGTCAAGGCAATCTTTCTTATTGGACGAACCCTTGACGGGTCCTGGTGTGTGCGCCGAAAACGCTCGCCATGGCTGACATCGTCCGGCTCGACGCGGTGGAAAAGGAGTACCCCCTGGGTAAGTTGTCAGTGAAGGCACTGCAGGGGATCGATCTCACGATCGGCAAGGGCGAGTTCACCACCATCGCCGGCCCCTCGGGCAGCGGAAAGACGACGCTGCTCAACCTCATCGGCTGCGTCGACGTGCCCACGCGCGGCGAGGTGCACATCGCCGATCGATCGACGAAGACGCTCGACGACAACCAGCTCACGCAGCTCCGGCTCTCGACCATCGGCTTCATCTTCCAGAGCTTCAACCTCATCCCGGTGCTGACGTTGTTCCGCAACGTCGAGTTCCCGCTGCTCCTGCAGGGTGGCCTCACCCAGGGCGAGCGCGAGCGGCGGGTGCGCGAGATGGTCGACAAGGTCGGGCTCACGCCGCAGCTCGGCCAGCGCCCCTACGAGCTCTCCGGCGGACAGCGCCAGCGCACCGCGATCGCGCGCGCGCTGGTGACCAAGCCGCAGATCGTGCTGGCCGACGAGCCCACCGCGAACCTCGACTCGAAGACCGGCGGGCAGATCATCGAGCTGATGCGCGAGATCAACCATCGCGAAAAGACGACCTTCATTTTCTCCACCCATGATCAGCGGGTGATGGATCGCGCCGATCGCATCGTGCACATCGCCGACGGTCGCCTCGAGCGCACCGAAAAGAAGTCGGCGTAGGTCCCCTGGAGTAATATGCAAGCCGTCGAGCTCGGAAGAGTCCTGTTCGAGATGTCGATCAGGAACCTGGCCAGCCACAAGCTGAAGAGCGCTATCGTCGGATCGCTGATGTTCTTCGGCACCGCGCTGGTCGTGGTGGGTACGTCGCTGGTCGACACCATCGAGGCCAGCATGGCGAAGAGTGTCACCTCGTCGCTGGCCGGTCACCTCCAGGTGTACTCATCGAAGGCCAAGGACAAGCTGGCGATCTTCGGCTCGATGATGATGGGCAAGGAAGATCACGGGCGAATGGACGACTTCGCGTTGATCAAGGACGTCATCGCCAAGGTCCCCAACGTCCGCGCGGTGGTCCCGATGGGGATCGACATCGCCACGGTCACCACGGGAAACGAGACCGACAACCTCGGCACCGGCCTGCGCGCCGCCCACCAGAAGGGCGACAAGGCGAGCGTCGACGTCATCGTCGGACAGATCCGCGCGATGGCCGAGGACCTGAAGAAGGAGCTCAGCCAGCGCCTGAAGATCTCCGCCAAACCGGAGGAGGTGCAGGCCAACATCGCCATCGTCGATCGCGCGCTGAGCGACGAGCTGTGGGCTGGCTTGGCGACCGACCCGGAGTCGGTGTTCCAGTTCGTCGAGACCAAGCTCGCGCCGATGCAGAGCGACGGTCTCCTGTACTATTTCCGCTACGTCGGGACCGACGTCGATCGCTTCAAGGACAACTTCGAGACCTTCAAGATGGCGAAGGGGGAGATCGTCCCGCCCGGAAAAAGGGGGTTCCTTTTCGCCGATAAGTTCTACGAGGACCAGATCAAGCACAAGGTCGCGCGCGATCTCGACAAGCTCCACCGCGAGGTCACCGAGTATCACCGGCCGATCGCCGGCGACCCGGTGCTGGTCAGCTTGAGCAAGCAGATCCCCAAGCAGCAGCGCCGCATCCTGGTACAGCTCGATCGCAACGAGCGCGCGCTGCTGTCGCAGAAGATCACCGCGCTTTTGCCCGATACCGCCGGAAAGCCGCTCGATCAGCAGCTCGCCGCAGTGCTCACCGTCGACGACTCCAACATCGTCGAGCGACACGAGTTCTTCTACGACGTCATCGCGCCGATGGTGGAGCTCTACCAGGTGAAGATCGGCGACATGATGACCGTGCGCGCGTTCAGCCAGAGCGGCTATCTCACCGCGGTCAACGTGAAGGTGTACGGAACTTTCAGCTTCGAGGGCCTGGAACGCTCGGTTCTGGCGGGCAGCACCAGCATCATGGACATGATGACCTTCCGGGACCTCTACGGCCTCATGTCTGCCGAGAAGAGGGCCGAGGTCGCGGCGCTCAAGGCGAAGGTCGGGACCAAAGATCTCGAGCGCAACGACGTGGAAGACGCGCTCTTCGGCGGCGACGACTCCGGCGAGGCCGTGGCCGAGGTCGCCGCGACCGATCGCTTCGACGAGTTCGCGGGTGTCGATCTCAAGGGCGAGCGCGCGCGCATGGAGGCGCTGGTCGGGCAGGCGTTCGACCAGGCGGCGATCGAGCACGGCGTGGCGCTGAACGCGGCCATCATGCTCGCCGATCCGACCAAGCTCGAGGAGACGCGGGCCGAGATCCAGAAGGCGCTCACCGACGCCAAGCTCGACATGCAGGTGGTCGACTGGCTCACCGCCTCGGGCATGATCGGGCAGTTCATCTATGTCTTGCGCGGCGTGCTGGCGATCGCGATCTTCGTTATCTTCCTGGTCACCATCGTCATCATCAACAACTCGATGGTGATGGCGACGATGGACCGCGTCCCCGAGATCGGGACCATGCGGGCGATCGGCGCGCAGCGAAGCACGGTGATGATCATGGTGCTCACCGAGACGACGGTGCTGGGCTTGCTATCGGGCGGCCTCGGCGCGCTCGCGGGCGCGGGTATCGTCAGCGCGCTCCACGCGGTGGGTATCCCGGCCGGGAGCGCCGACATCATGGTGTTCCTCTTCGCCGGACCGCGGCTGCACCCGACGTTCGCGGCGAGCAATCTGCTGGTCGCGCTGCTGATCATCATGGTGGTGTCGATCGTCTCGACGCTCTATCCGGCGCTCATGGCGTCGCGCATCCAGCCGGTCGTGGCCATGCAGGCAAAAGAATGAGCTCCATGGGCATGATCTTCGGCATCGCCAGCCGCAACCTCGTCGAGGCCAAGCGCCGCTCGCTGTTCCTCGGGCTCGCGCTCGGGCTGGTGACGATGCTCCTGGTGCTGCTGCTCTCGCTGTCGCAGGGCCTCTCGGAGACGATGATCCACTCCGCCACGACGCTCGCGTCGGGGCACGTGAACGTGTCGGGCTTCTTCAAGGCGTCGGCCGGTGACGCGGCGCCGATCATCACCGACCGGGATACTCTCCGGAAGATCGTCCTCGAGAACACGCCCGGGCTCGACTATGTCATCGACCGCCACCGCGGCTGGGCCCGCGTGGTGAGCGAGACCTCCTCGCTCCAGGCCGGGCTCACCGGTGTCGAGCTGGCCAGCGACGTCCAGCTCTCGAAGACGCTGCGCGTGGCGCCCCAGAAGGACTATGTCGAGGGCGGGGCCGACACGGTCACCGGCGACATCACCAAACTGTCGACGCCGGGTACCGCGCTGATCTTCGCCGCGCAGGCCAAGCGCCTCGGCGTCGACGTCGGAGACAACCTCACCATCACCGTCGAGACGCTGGCCGGCCTGCGCAACACCGCCGAGGTCACGGTGATCGCGGTGGCGAAGGACATCGGGATGATGTCGGCGTGGAGCGTGTTCGTTAACCGCGACACCATCCTCGAGCTCTACCGCCTGAAGCCGGACACGACAGGCGCGGTGATGATCTATTTGAAGGACATCGAGCAGGCGCCGACGGTGATGACCCACTTGCGCCAGGTGTTCGGCGAAAAGGGGTACGCCATCATGGATCCCGAGCCGATCCCCTTTTACATGAAGTTCCAGAAGGTCTCGGGCGAGGACTGGCTGGGCCAGAAGCTCGACTTCACCATCTGGCGCGACGAGGTGTCCTTTCTGACGTGGGTGCTGACCGCGGTGGACAGCGTCTCCTTCTTCTTGATCTCGGTGCTGCTGGTGATCATCGTCGTCGGTATCACCAATAGTATGTACATCTCGGTCCGCGAGCGCACGCGCGAGATCGGCACGGTGCGGGCGATCGGGATGGGGAAGGGTAGCGTGCTCATGATGTTCATGACCGAGGCCATCCTGCTCGGCCTGATCTCGACCGGCGCCGGCGCACTGATGGGCGCGCTGATCGCCGCGATCGTGGACGCCGCGCACATCTACATCCCGATCGAAGCGGTGCAGGCCGTGCTGATGAGCGACACCGTGCACCTGGTGGTCCGCCCGGGCCAGCTCCTGGCGGCCGTGCTCACCTTCACCACCGTGACCGCCATTGCCGCGCTCTGGCCCGCCCTGCGCGCGGCTCGATTGCAGCCGGTGACCGCCATGCAGAGCGTCACATGATCCGAAAAAAGAGAAAACCGCCAAGGAACCGAGGAGGACAGATCCTTTCGTGGGTTCCTGGGTTCCTCAGCGGTCCGATTTCGTTCGAGGTAACTATGAAGTATGTACTCGCACTGACTCTTCTTCTTCCCGGATGGGCTCAGGCGCTCACTCAGGAGGAGACCGACAAGCGGATCATGGGCGTCGACGAGGCGCAGCGGAACAGCGGCGACTACAAGAGCCTCTGGTATCTCGAGCAGCACGAGAAGGGTAAAGACACCGTCGTCAACGAGGTCGTGATCTATCGCCGCGACGACGACGACAAGCTGATGATCCTCTTCGTTCAGCCCAAGTCCGAGGCGGGGAAGGGATACTTACGCCTCGACAAGAACATGTTCTATTACGATCCGACCGTCGGTAAATGGGAGCGCCGCACCGAGCGCGAGCGCATCGGCGGCACCGACAGCCGACGGTCCGACTTCGACGAGTCGCGCCTGCACGAGGAGTACAACGCGAAGTGGGTCGCCGAGGAGAAGCTCGGCAAGCTCCCCGCCCAGCGGATCAAGCTGGAAGTGAAGCCCAGCGTGGACGTCGCTTATCCGGTGATCGAGCTATGGATCGACGTCGCGGGCAACGTGCTCAAGCGCCAGGAGTTCGCGCTCTCAGGGAAGCTCATGCGCACCGTGTACTATCCGAAATGGCGGAAGATGTTCTCCGAGTCGAAAAAAGCGGATGTGTTTTTGCCCGAGGAGATCCGCGTCTACGACGAGGTCGAGAAGGACAACCGCACGCTGGTGAAGCTCAAGAACGCCGAGCTCAACGCGCTGGACGCCAACATCTTCACCAAGGCTTGGCTGGAATCCAAGTCTCGATGAGGTCGGTGTTACTGCTGCTGCTCGTGCCCTCCGTGGCGTGGGCGCAGGACGATCGCGAGTCCGAGATGTTCGGCGTCGAGACGTCCTCGACTGCGACGGTGGCCGGCGAGGAGCCGCTGCTGATCGCTCCGCCGATCATCGCGGCACCCGCGAGCATCGATGCGTCGCGCGACATCCTCGCCATCGGCGGGCTGATATTCCTGCAGCTCGACACCGGCCTGGCGGACTATGGCGCGATCACCGTGCCCGGCTCGGCCGAGGGCCTCAAGACCACGCTGGCCAGCCCGAGCTTCTTC
>Ga0105048_10011730_pt1 | contig 13799 bp, 11 predicted proteins | sample MAT05_FD_78382 | JGI IMG/M metagenome (GOLD analysis project Ga0105048, IMG submission 78382) | Freshwater microbial communities from Lake Fryxell liftoff mats and glacier meltwater in Antarctica - MAT-05 | ecosystem: Environmental > Aquatic > Freshwater > Ice > Liftoff microbial mat | place...
CCACCGGTACCTGATCTAATTTCCACCACCGCTGGTTTATCGTCTTCGGGGTCTTTGGGCAACAATTGAATGCGCACTATTTCTTCCAATTCCGGAAGTTCTTGGGTTAGTTTATCCAATTCTGCTTTCACAAAATCCCGGGTTTCTTTGTCCCTCTCTTCTTTCAACATTTCCTTAGCCTCTTTTATACCAGAGGTTATAGATTTATATTTGAAATAACTTTCGTTGATTTCCTGCAGGTCGCGATAATCTTTGTTCAATTTGGTAAAACGTAGTCTGTCGTTATGCACCTCTGGGCTGCTGAGGAGCAATTCTAGCTCCGTAAATCTGGCATGTATCGCTTCAAGTTTGTCAAGCATCCACTGATAGGTTTATCTTTCGTGCAAAATTAAACTGCTATCACCACTTTCTAACATAAACCGCGAATTTACCCTAACAATTTTGCCGTTATTCCCTGTTGTAAACAAGGTATCTATGGCACTATGGTTTAGCACCCTATCTGAATGTTTAATTACGTATTTGTTGTTTTTTATAAAATTAGCAGTGCCGTCTTGACCTACAATTTGGCCCGTTATTGTTTGCAATGTGCTTTGGTATAAGTTTTGGTTGAAAACAAACAACTTCCCTGTCTTGTCATTCAATACAATTTGCTGGCCATTGTCATAAATTTTTGTCAATATTCCTGGGTCGCTTTTAAATTCTTCTAATATTACAGATTCCGCAACAACAATGCCTTGTCTGGATATTTTTTTTAGTGTCATCGTGTTGTTGTCAAAAATCCATATGTTGCCTTCATTCGATCGCCCAAAGGCACCCGGGTCTAAATTGTTGGTTGTATACAATGCAATATCTTGTTGTACATTCAGTTGGTTGTCGAAAACCACCACGTGACCCGTTGTGTAAAAAAACAAAAACACTTCCAATTGGTTTGCTGCATCTATTATTATACTAGATCCATAGTTAGATACGCTGAACTTTTTAAGCGTATCTGTTTTTAATTTTGATAAACATAAATTTAGCTTTTCATCTATAAAATACACATTTCCTGCATTGTCCATTTCTGCCGCATAAATATGGCTCGCCCTTATGGTTTTTGGAATGGGTTTTTCTGCATAGGAAAAACCAAACAATACAATAATCCAAAGGGTGTGTTTCATGTTTATGGAATGTTACAAAAATGGAACCAGTTATTCTGACGGATTCTGAAATGTTTCTAAGCGCACTGTATCTCCATCAAAAACGGTATAATTTCTACCAGTAACCCATTCGCCATTGTTGATGTATCTGCAATTTTCTCCTATCTGTATGTCTAATACCAAATGCCTGTGTCCAAAAATCATGTAATCGTATTTATTTGCATTCTTTATACAGAACTGAACAAGAAATTCTTTGTCTTTCCCTTGGAATTTTTCCTTGTGGTCTTTTTTAGATATTCTGCTACTTTTGCTTAAAAAGGTTGCGAAAGCAATGCCCGCATTGGGGTGCAATCTTGCAAACAACCATTGTGCCCATGCACTCCTAAAAATTTTTCTGACCACTTTATAAGTAAAATCCCCTGGCCCCAATCCATCTCCATGGTGTAAAAAAAACCTTTTACCGTTTCTCGTAATCTCCAGTTCATCCGAAATTATTTTTACTCCACAATATTCTTCCAAATAGCCAAACATCCACATATCATGGTTGCCTTTAAAAATAGTAATAGGAATTCCTCTCTCGGTTATAGAAGCCATGGTGCTCAGAAGTTTAAAATATCCCTTAGGCACAGCCATTTTATACTCAAACCAAAAGTCAAAAACGTCGCCCATTAAAAAGATTTCATTCCCTTGCTGGCCCGCAAAATTCAGCCATGCGCATACATCCTTTTCTCTTTGGTCGCTGGATGCCCTATCGGGTGCACCCAAATGAAAATCGCCTGCAAAATATATCACCTTTAATAGCCTGTAAATTGAGACATGAGCCTAACATCGTTATGGAAAAAATCGCGTATATCTGAAATGCCATATTTTAACATTGTAATTCTATCAATCCCCATTCCAAATGCAAATCCCGTGTATTTTTCTGGGTCTATATTGCAGTTTTTTAAAACGTTAGGATGCACCATGCCGCAACCTAATACTTCTAGCCAACCTGTACCTTTGGTGAGTCTTTTATTTTCCTCGGTATCTGTTCCCGCCCAAATATCCATTTCTGCGCTGGGTTCTGTAAAGGGAAAATAGCTGGAACGGAATCTAACTTTGGTATCTTTTCCAAAAAATTGTTGCACAAAATAATAAAGGGTCTGCTTTAAATCAGCAAAAGTTACACCTTCATCAATATACAATCCCTCTATTTGGTGAAAAAAACAATTGCTTCTGGAGCTTACTGCTTCATTTCTATAAACTCTTCCAGGCATAATCAAGCGAAGCGGTGGCGAATTTTTTTCCATTTCCCTAATCTGAACACTGCTGGTATGCGTTCTCAATACTTTATCTCCTATAAAAAATGTATCCTGCATATCTCTAGCAGGATGGTCGAATGCAAAGTTTAGCGCGCTGAAATTGTGCCAATCATCCTCAATCTCTGGACCATTGGCTATGTCAAATCCAAGGCTGTAGAAAATATCGCACAATCTATTTTCTACTATTTTTAAAGGATGTGCAGCTCCAGCGGTAAATCCTTGGGTTGGTAACGTTTTATCAAATACTGTTTCGCTTGTTGCTTTGTTTTCAAATTTATCTTTTAAATCTCTCCAGATGCTTTCTGCTGCCGTTTTTAATTCATTCAATGGTTTTCCCAATTCCCGCTTCTCTTCACCATTTAAATTCTTAAATTTATCCAGCAGCTCCTGCAGTTGCCCTTTTTTCGACAAATATTTTAACCTAAACACCTCTAGGGTTTCGTTATTCTCAATGATCGCTTCTGCTATCTCTAATTTTATTTTTTCTATTTCTTGCTTCATTGGATTGCAAAGATATTGCTTCTTTTTCCTTCTTTCTATTTTTCATTGTCCTCATCCTAAATACTAATATAATATAATATTATTTATTTGTATTAATATATAATATAGCTGTGTGGATATGTGGAATAGTTATTTTTAATTATTTGTTTTTGAATTTATATATTTATTATGAACAATTTATTAAATGTTGTATGTACTGTGGTATTGGGTTTTATTGGTATTTAACATTTTAATATTTTATGTTAATATTGTTTTTTGTGCTTAATTATTTTATTTTATAGCCTAATAAAGTTCGGATAAATTGGTATATTATTCACTGCTATTAACACCCTGCTTTTGGTAATGGTTTTTTTAACATTCTCTTGGTATTTATGCATAGCTTTTTGTTGTTTTCTAACATTACTTTAGAATAACTATATTAGTTAAGCCTGTTTTTACTGGGATATTTTGTAGCATAACCATTTGCTCTGCGGGTTGTTCCATCTCTATGTCTGGTGGCGTAATATGTCTGTCGTTGTCAGTATCTTTAAAATAGTTTAGGCTGTATGTTCCTTGTGGAATATATAATTCAAGGGTATCTTTTGGCTTTATGGCTAGTTTATAGGAGGTGCCATTATTATATATGGTTATATATGTATAATATTTTGTTGCATTAATAAGGGTTAAATTCCCAGAGGATTTGTTGCTTTCTGAGCTGACGTTTATTTTTTTATCGTAAATATTATTGGAGAGGGTTATTGTGTTAGCGGGTATTGTTAATTCGTATGTCTCGTTTGTTGTACTTGTAATTATTGTTAAATTGTTATTGCTGTAATAAGTTCCTATTTTTATAATGGCCGTAGAATCTCCTGTTTTATTACAGCGAATATTATCAGTATTTATTGCTGTTATTCTGTCGTTAAAGCTTATTTGCATGCTTCTGCTGGAATCACCTATATCATAGGTTTTTGTAAACTGTGCCGAGGTTTGAAATTTTTCTGGTTTGGTAGTTTGTTTTAAATAATATTTATTGGATAATAGTTCTAGTGTAGAATCTAGTAGCTCGACAGGTACAAAAATTGTGTCTTTATATATATATGCTGCAGGTTGTAGGTTTACTAAATATTGCAAATCGGGATTCTTTATGCCATATATTTTACTAGAACTGTTATTTGTTGAATACCCTATTTTTGTTTTGGCCGTTGCAATAAGTTGGAATTCTACAGTGTCCTTAGTTGGATAGCAGTTGGTCTTAAAAGCTATGTCATCTCCGTCATCTGCTTTGTCGTTATTATTTATATCATTGTATGCGACAATGTTCTTTTCTAAAGAATCTAACCCATTGATAGTGAATGTTTTTAAAACGATATTGTTTATGTAAAGCGGATTATTTTTTAACGAAGTTTTGTTGTAGCAGTAGGCTTTAAAATTTTTAATTTTAGTGCCTGTGTATTCCTGTATTTTACCAAAAATTGAGAGGCTGTCTAAGTTTTCACCTGTGCTAAATAGTATGGGAGAATATACGCCTTCGTTGTTTTCGTTTATATCTGAGATGCTGTTGTTTAAGTTTATGGAATAGGTAGTGTTTGGTAGAAGATTTTCTGATGGAAAGGTTATCGTTATTGATTTGTTTGTGTTGCTTATTTTTAATTTACCGACGGAAGGGGAAATTATTATTTTTTGATTTGGATTGTTTAATTGAATATTTTCGTTAAAATAAATGGTAATAATTTTAGGTTTATTTTGGGTAGAATTGTTTGCAGGAATGCTACGAATAATGCGTGGCGGATTGACGTCTTTCTCCCCTCCGGTGGGGGCTACAGGTTGTGCGCAGCCCGTAATTAATAGGGTAAAAAATATAAGAATATAGTATTTCATTTTATCTTCCGAAATATACAAGTAATACAGAAATGTCAGATGGATTTACGCCGCTAATTCTTGATGCTTGACCAATATTTTCTGGTTTTATGAGGGAAAGTTTTTCTCTTGCTTCTTTGCTTAGAGATTGTAGTTTGTGGTAATCGAATGTAGATTTAAGTTTTATGTCTTCTAGTTTGTTGAGTTTTTTTGCGTTTTCAATTTCTTTTTCAATATACGAAGCATACTTTAAGCTTGTCTCTGCCGTTTGTATGGATTCTTCAGATTTGTCGCTAAGCAACTGGTGTATTGGATCCAACACCGTATCTAAGTCTTTAAGCTGGATCTCTGGCCTGAGTACCAACTTGTTTATTTTTTGTTTTTCTGCAATAGGAGACGATTGTATACTTTCCAGATATGGGTTAATATCCAGTGGCGATACCGAATAATTGTCAATAAAATGGATTATTTTTTCCGCTTGCCTTTGTTTCTCCATTGCGTCCGTTAGGCGAGAGGAGGATGCGAGTCCAATGTTAAAACCTATGGGTGTGAGTCTGTAGTCTGCGTTGTCTTGTCGCAATGATATTCTATATTCTGCCCTGGAAGTAAACATTCTGTATGGTTCGTCTGTGCCTTTATTTACAAGATCGTCTATAAGGACACCTATATAGGCTTCGTTTCGCTTTAGTATTACCTCTTCTTTATCAAATGTTTTCTGGTGCGCATTTATACCGGCCATAAGGCCTTGGCATGCTGCTTCTTCATAGCCGGTGGTTCCGTTAATTTGGCCTGCAAAATAAAGGTTCTCAATATTTTTTGTTTCGAGGGTTAACTTTAATTGTGTGGGTGGAAAGTAGTCATATTCAATGGCATAGCCTGGTCTAAATATTTTGGCATTTTCAAAACCGGGGATGGTTTTAATGGCTTGTAGTTGAATATCTTCAGCGAGGGAAGTAGAGAATCCGTTTACATATACTTCTACGGTATTCCAACCTTCAGGTTCTACAAAAATTTGGTGTCTCTCTCTTTCAGCAAACCTATTAATTTTATCTTCAATACTAGGACAGTACCTTGGGCCGAGGCCTTTGATGGAACCGTTATACATAGGACTATCCTGAAAACCAGTTCGTAGTATATCGTGTGTTGTTGAATTGGTGTATGTAATATGGCATCCTCGTTGTGTCGTTAGGGCTTGTGTTTCTTGTGAGAATGAGAATTTACCTGGATTTGCATCTCCGGGTTGTTCTTCCATTGCTTGATAATTTAGGGATCTGCCATCAACACGGGGAGGCGTTCCGGTTTTCATCCTTCCTGAAACGAATCCCAATGATTCGAGTTGTGCGGTGATACCATAGGCCGCTTTTTCTCCCATTCTGCCGCCACCAAAATTCTTTTTACCGATATGTATTAAACCGTTTAGAAATGTTCCGTTTGTAAGTATTACGCTTTTTGCAAAAATGGATATGCCCAATGATGTTATAACACCTATGACTTTGTTGTTGTCGGTAATTATTTCGTTGACTGTGTCCTGAAAGAAATCTATATTTATATTTCTTTCTAGCGCCAATCTCCACTCCTCAGAAAACCTCCATCGGTCGCTTTGTGCTCTTGGGCTCCACATGGCAACTCCTTTACTTCTATTCAGCATTCTAAATTGGATCATGGTTTTGTCGGTAATGATTCCTGTTAATCCTCCGAGTGCGTCTATCTCTCTCACAATTTGGCCCTTGGCCACGCCTCCAATTGCGGGATTACAGCTCATGCGTGCTATGGTTTCCATATTCATAGTTATTAAAAGCACCTTACTCCCCATTCGTGCTGCGGCATTTGCTGCTTCGCAGCCTGCGTGGCCCGCACCAACCACTATAATGTCGTATTTATTAAAAAGCATAAAAGATTATTGTTTCACGTGAAACTTATTGTTTGTTAGTTTCGAGATACAAATTTAAGCAATGGTCTTCCATTGCCCTCATTTGTTTTTTCTCATTTGTGGATTTGTCTGCGTATCCGAGAAGGTGGAGGACGCCATGGTACATAACCCGGAGTATTTCGGTTTGAAATTCGGTTTGAAATAGATTGGCATTGGTAGAAACGGTGTCTATAGAAATGTAAATCTCAGCTTCAACGGATTGGTCCGTGTCTGTTAAATCAAAAGTTATTATGTCCGTATAATAGTCGTGATTTAAATGTTTCTTATTTATTTCAAGAATTTCTGGGTCGCTAACAAAAATGTAGCTTATACTATCTATTACTTTCTGGTGGTTTTTGGCAAGAGATAGGAGAGTTGTTTTAAATTTCGACCTGGAAATTTGTTTGATTGAGCCCGTGTTTCCGAAGTATTGAATTAGCGCCATTATCGCAATACCATTACCACGCCTTTGTAGGTTTCTCTGGATTCTGGACGTAAAATGGATACCAAGTAGGGGTAAAACCCTGGACCAACATATTCTTCTTTTCCATCTTTTCCATCCCATCCTGTGAGGGCGTCCCCATCAAATATCTTGGCTCCCCAGCGGTTGTATATTTGCATTCTTGCTTCGCCTAGCTGTATGTTGGGGTTGATGATTAGAAAGGTTGGGTTTATGCCACCGGGTGTGAAACCTCCTGGAATGAGTGTTGTGTCGAATGCCCTAAGACAAATTTCGTTAGACCATGTGGTATCCACGGATTTGTTATTGATCCCTTTTAATATTGAAGCCACGCGGTAGCATTCTGGTTTGGCTGTATCTGCAAGGATATAGGAACTATCGGGTTCTGTGTTTTTTGTGTTCCACGTGGAACCTTGCCGAGCTCTTTGATTCAAATTGGTATTGTATGTTGAGTTTTTCCAAGCCCAATAATCATTCCAAGTCAATGCGTATAATGATTTTGTTAAAAGAATATTCGTATGTATAGCAGATGAATCGTAAGGAACATTGCAACTGTTGTATAACAATATGCGGTAATCGTATTTGAGATAATTCGTGGTTTTTCCTTTGTCGATGTAAAGTAGTTTTCCAGCTGACACATTTGCTACATACAATTGCGACCAAGCGGAAGTGCCATAGGGTTTGGTTTGTAAAACGGCTTTATTTATATTTGCATTTGGTTCCCATGTTCCTGTAACTTCAATGGTGTTATTGTCTATAACAGATACATGGCCAATCATGTTATAAAGAGGCTTGGAAAAATTGGCTAGGGTTATTTTAACCACGTTGGAACTGGAAGTTATACTGCCTATTGATTTATGTGCACGTATATAAAAGTTGTAATTTTCACCCAGATTTGGAATCGCATAAATATAATTGAGGGTGCTGCCATTTACTGTTCCATCAAGTTTCCACGTATTCGATTTTGAATCCCAAACGTATACGTCGTAAGATGAAATGGGCCAACCAACATACGCTGTCCATTTTATATGCAATTGTTTGGTGCACAGATAGTTGGCGTTTAGTGGTGTATTGAATGATAAGCAAACAGGACTGTGAAAGTTGCTAATAACACCCCCATTTTTGCAACTGTCATATGCTGCTATTTCAATCTTATGGTTCGGGTTAATTGAATTAAAAGTTGAAGTTAAGAAAAGGTATGTAAGTACACTCTGTTCATCTATCAGTAGGTTATTCCCAGTAGTAGGGTCAATTTTAAATATAGAGTAACCCATTACATCCGGTTCTGGCGATTTTGACCAACCAACCCTTATTTGTTGTGTTATAAAATCTACGGATACACTGTCGGGCTCAATGTATGTGGGAGGCTGGTCGTCAATAAATACCGTATTGGAAAACAATGTGTCGGTGCCATTGCACGCGTATAAGGTTGCCAAGTAAAGTTCCCATTTCTTTTTATTTGGAAGTGGAGCCACTATTTGTGTTGCCGCGTTCGTGCCTAATGTTGCTAACTTGGTAAATGGATTTGCTGCGTTGTCTCTGCCGTACAATTCATGGGAAACAAAAGAACCGCATCCATCAACAGTAGGCACCATATAAACGGTGAGAATGCCCGTGGTTCTGTCTAAACATGCACGCAGCAAGGTTGGGGCAATGGTTGTTGATTTAACACTTAAAGTAAAAAAGATGTATAAGCTAAAAACAATATGTTTACTCCAAATATTCAACGGTTTATTCTCTAATATCTCCTGCGAGTACTGTATTAAACGAATCAGGTTTCAAATAATTGTATGCTATTTGACACAAATCATCCGAAGAGGTTTTCCAGATAGTATCCAAAGCAGAATCGTAATATTGATAAGAGTATCCACGCACCAGCATATTTTTAATTTTGCCGGGTAACGCAAATGGACCGTCAAAAGAGCTACGAAGCTGACCGCTGTAGTACCTTTTGGCTTTTTCTAGTTCATCTCCCATGGGTGGATGGCTGCTTAGCCCGGTTAAAATATTTAGGATTGCTTCCCTTGCCAAATCTACATTTTGTGCATTCATTTCGCCACTTATGCACCAAACATTGCCCGTATTGCTCTGGGTTATGTAGGATCCAATTCCATAGGTAAGCCCTTTTTCTTCGCGAATTTCTTGCATAAGCCGACTGCCGAAAAAGCCACCTAGCAGCATATTTAGCAACGCAAATTGATGTATCTCTGTTTCTGAAATAGGCCCAAAAGGCATACCCATATACAAAGACACTTGATGGCTGTGTTCCATGTGTTTGGAAATGGTTACTCCTAAAATTGGGGTATAATCTTCATGAATTGAGTTAGGGTTTCCTTCAAACTTGGGTCGGGGCAAGGCCTCTAACTTCATTTTAACTTCATTAAAAATATCGTCACCTGTTTCACCACTTAATATGTATGTTGCATTTTGTAGCGATAGAAATTGTTCGTGAAAAGCAATTAAATGCGCTTTTTTAAGCAAAGCGATATCACTGGAATCCGCAAAACTTGCCATAGGACTGTCTTTTTCGAACAAACTCTCAAAACACAACCGATGTGCCCAATACCCTGGTGTTTGCATTTTTCGCATAAGCCCAGCCTTTTCTATTTGGGCATAGTTAACAATTTCATTATCTGGATAAATGGCCGAATTGTAGTTTTCTAAAAAGAAACTGAATGATGACAAAAACGCGGATTTTTTGCATTTTAAATGCAGAACAGACTGCAACATTTGGGTTTCATGACCATAAGATGTGCCTTGGTATTCAAATTCTTCATTTATTTGTTCAGCAGTAAGTTTGTCGGTTCCACTTAAAGCTAAAGCTAAAGATGTTCTAGCTACGTATTTGTTCTCTTGTTCTCTGGTTCCAAACGGCCATAACACATCCAATTTTGTAACGCCAAGTTCTCTATTTGGCATGCGATAACAGCGAATGCCATTATTTAGCACAATGGCTTCCACATGCTCAAAGTTTAACGAGTTGATGTGGTGAATATCCGGGGGGCTCGTTCTAAAAGTGTTCATTTTTTTGGGGAATAGTATACTATAGACGCGTGATCTTGGTTAAAAGTTGTCGCTGCCAGTTCTAGGATGTTTTCAAAGCCCGGCCTCAGATAGTCTTCAGCTTCTCGATTAATAAGGCTGGCACTGCCTATATTTTCAAAAAAACAAAGTTTTTGTGCCTTATTCAAGAGGTTAGTGTGTTCAAAAAGCAAGTGTGTAGATGTTTTGTTTTTCACCATTTCCAAATTACGTTCGGTAATGAATTGTCCTGCTGCGGTTCTTTTTAAAATGTCCATTAGCTGTTTTTCTCCTTCTGCATGAGTTGTGCCTGCATTGAGTATGCCGTAAATAATAAAAACGCCGTCGTCTAAATTGCGCATGTAAAAACATTCTGCAGAACTAAATGCCGCGGTTTTTTTAACAAGTTCTAAATAAAGGGGAGAGGACTCTGACCCCCCTAACATATCAGCGAATAATTCTAAAGAGATACTTTCGGGGTCTGCAAACTTTGGCCCGCGCCACGCAATAAATACAGCTGGGTCTGGCGACAAATCTGTTTCCTCCAAAAACCGCTTCTCTAACTGGGGCTGTTCTGCTGCGTATTGGTTTTTATTTGCAGCTCCGGTGCGGTTAATGGATCCGAACCACTTTTCCGTTAACCGAATGGTTTCTTTCAAATCTATTTTCCCCCCAACACACATGATGGCATTTTCAGGCAGATAATGTTCGAAGTAAAATTTTTTTACATCCTCAAGTGTTGCGTGTTCCACGTGTTCTAGCTTTAAACCAATCGTCGGCCATTGGTAAGGGTGGGACTTATAAAGTAAACTGCGCAAATGGTGCCAAAGCATGCCAAAAGGTGCATTAAAGCAGCGCTGTTTAAATTCCTCAATCACCACGCCGCGCTGCACGTCCAAGCTTTTTTGAGAAAAATCCAATTGCAGCATTCTGTCGCTTTCTAACCAAAATGCGGTTTCTGCATTTTCTGCAGGCACCGTTATGTAATAATTAGTGTAATCGTTACATGTGAAAGCATTGTTTGAACCACCGGCGTTTTCAACCTGCACATCATATTCTGGTATATTTAAACTACCTCCGAACATGAGGTGTTCAAAAAGGTGGGCAAAACCAGTTTTATTTATTTCTTCATCTCTTGCACCACAATTGTATAATATGTTTAAAATTACAATGGTAGAATCTGGATCGTAATGATGAATGACACGCAATCCATTGGGAAGTGTAAATTTTTCGAATTCTATCACACTGCAAAGGTATTGCCCTTCTCCCTTATTACAGTATGCTATATAGAATGTTCTTTTGGCACTATCAAACCCATCTTGATATTCTAAATTTTCTGTTTTAGCCATTCTTGGTATTGGAAATTAAACTCAAATCCCATTAAAAAACGGATTATACCGCGAATCCCATAGAACTCTAAAACGAATTTTGGATTTATAATATCCTATAATTTAGGGGTTTAATTTTTACAAATACCAATAGGATGCAAATAAGTAGTGCGGCAATTGCAGATGTAATTAAAGCGGCAGTTGCACCAAATTTCCACCAAATAATGCCTGTGATAAAGCCTGAAAGGAGGGATGTTATACTTTGCATTCCAGCAAATAAACCCAAAGCAGTGGCTTTTTCGGAAGGGTTACACAAGGTGGTAATGAAGGCTTTTGAAACGCCATCTGTTGCAGCAGCATACAATCCGTAAATACTAAAAAAGAAAAGCGCAACCGCTAAGTTGTTGCTTAATCCAATGCCGAAATAGGAAATGGAAAATAAGGCAATCCCACAAACCAACATGTTTTTCATACCTATTTTGGTTGCTAGTTTTCCAAATGGAAAAGCAAAAATTGCAAAAACAGCATTATAGGTAATATACACAGCAATTGCGGCTATGTCGTTAACCCCCATACTTTTTAGTTTCATTAATAGAAACATATCCGAACTATTTATTATGGAAAAACATATCAAAATAAATACAAGTTTATTGTAGGATTTACTAGCGTATTTGAAATAATTTAAAAAAGCAAATGGCCTGAAAGGAGTCGTTTTTTTCTCGCTAGTAATGGTGATTTTTAAGCGGAATGTGCAGTAAATGGCTATAAGTCCGGGTATAATTGCCAAAACAAATAACCTAAAATAATCTTTAGGGTAGAAATATAAAATTACAATTGCAATGGCAGGCCCTACAACAGCGCCAATTGTGTCTAACGAACGATGATATCCAAACACTTTCGCCCTATTTTCAACAGTACTCTCGTCTGCAAGTAGAGCATCTCTGGCACCTGTTCTAATTCCTTTGCCCAATCGATCGCCGGTGCGAAGCAAAAAAACAGATATGGGATTTTGAAATACAGCCAAGAGTGGTTTTGCGAACGCGCTTAGGCCATAACCTATTCTAACAAAGGGAGTCCGTTTTCCAGTATGATCACTTAATGCCCCAAAAAACCCTTTACTTAAACCTGCAATTGCCTCCGCAAAACCTTCCAAAAAACCAATTCCAGTTGCTGAATAGCCGATACTCAATAAAAATATTGGCATAATTGGGTATATCATTTCACTGGCCATATCTGTAAAAAGACTAACCCATGAAAGCATTTTAATATTGGGTGTGAGCCACTTTTTCATGATTTTTACAATTTAGTTTTAGCTTGATTTAAGCCATGTAAAACCCACTTTTCCAATGCTTCATCTATACCGCACCCATGGGGTTCTACAAAAACAAAATTTTTCATTGTTTTACTTGTAAAATTTACGGGTAGAACAAATTTCTCAAGCAATTCCATTTCATATGACAGAGACAAAATACGAACCATTAAATTGTTTTTTACAATACCAATTGTCATTTTGCCTTGATACAAATAGCAAATGCCACCAAATATTTTTTGCCCACAACTTCAATCTGCATCTGTAAAAATATACTTTGAATTCTATAGTCCAGATGATGGTCGTAAGACACATTCAAAAGTAAGTGTTTTCTAAAAATTTAAGGATACAACCTTGTTTATTGGTAATTTAACCCTATTTTGCTTACCTTTGCGGCATTAACTGCCCCGCTGTGAAGCGGCGCGACGATGCAAAATGACGTATAAAAAAGAAAATTCAGGCGGAAAGAAATTTCAATCACGCCAGACAGGTGAAAAAAGGGTTCGTTCTTCCAGACCCAAGCCCACGCGAAACAATCCAGACGCGAGAAACACAAAATTTACAAAAACCGAGGGTGGAGACAAACCCAACTATGGCGACAAAAAACCATATGGCCGCAAACCAGCGGGTGAAGGTTTTGGCAACGACAGACCACCATACCGCCGTGGGGAAGACAAACCCAACTATGGCGACAAAAAACCATATGGCCGCAAACCGGCAGGAGATGGTTATGGCAACGACAGACCACCATACCGCCGTGGGGAAGACAAACCCAACTACGGCGATAAAAAACCATATGGCCGCAAACCGGCAGGAGAAGGTTTTGGCAACGACAGACCACCATACCGCCGTGGGGAAGACAAACCGAACTTTGGCGACAAAAAACCATATGGCCGCAAACCGGCAGGAGAAGGTTTTGGCAACGACAGACCGCCATACCGCCGCGGGGAAGATAAACCCAACTATGGCGATAAAAAACCATATGGCCGCAAACCGGC
>Ga0105048_10011733_pt1 | contig 13798 bp, 14 predicted proteins | sample MAT05_FD_78382 | JGI IMG/M metagenome (GOLD analysis project Ga0105048, IMG submission 78382) | Freshwater microbial communities from Lake Fryxell liftoff mats and glacier meltwater in Antarctica - MAT-05 | ecosystem: Environmental > Aquatic > Freshwater > Ice > Liftoff microbial mat | place...
ATTTGGCCGCTGAACAGACCAATTTGGTAAGCAAACAAGTTTTGACGGAGGCCGCTATTGCAGCTTTGTCACAAGCTAACCAGATGAAGTCTTCTCTGTTGTCACTCGTTAGATAATAGTCAGTCCCTATTCAGGACCTTAAATTATTCAAGAATGGGGAGATTGGCACGAAAATTGCTAGTCTCCCCTTTCTAATACTAAAAATAAAAATATAACATTTTAGAATTAGGGTTTGGGAGAAAATTATGCCAATAAATAGCGGTATATCAACTTTAGGAAATAGAACTTTCTTTTTCGGTGGAGCATCGGGTATTGATACAACATCATTGATTAAAGTTGCTTATGACATTCGTAAACGGGAAGCAGACAAAATTGATTTAAGAGTTGAGAGAAATACATCTAAATTTGACGCGTTTGAAAAAATGAGAACGATGGCAAATGACGTAAAAACATCTCTTGCTAATATCAAAAAGAATTATTCAGCCTTAACAACAAATACAGGATTATTTGACGGTCGCTCAGGAACACTTTCGACAACATCTGCAACAAGCCCTGCAAGTTTAGTAACTGTTGCAATTGATTCAGGAACTGCCATAGGAAATTTTTCTTTAGAGACAATCAAGAAAGCAAGAGTTGAAAAAGTTGGAAGCAATGCAACGTTCACAGATAAAAATCTTGCTCTAGGGTATACAGGCGGGTTTGATATTGCAATTGCAGGAAAAACTGCGACAACAATCAATGTTAGCGCAACAATGTCTCTCTCGGATTTAGCGGCTGCTATCAATACTCAATCGGCCACGACTGGCGTTAACGCGTCTGTAATTCAAACAACCCCCACCAATTTCCAGTTGGTTTTGTCTGGCACTGATACGGCAAAATCTATCAGTATCACCAATGTAACTGGAACAGATGTGATGCAATCTATTGGCGTAACCAATGGGGGGGGCGGATTTGCAAACCCCATTCAAACGGCGCAACAAGCAGAAATAAAAATAGATGGTATTTCTTATTTACGCGACACCAATAATTTTGACGGAGTTATCGCGGGCGTTAAAATGACGATTAAGAATGCTGAACCTGGTACAGCAATTGACTTAAGTATTGGAAATAACAACGAGGGTATTAAGGAAGGTATTCAAAGATTCATTGAGACCTATAATACCCTTCGTGATTTCATTAAATCCCAACAAGTTGTTTCAACAGAGGGTCAAGTAGACAGTAATGCTGTTCTTTTTGGGGATGGTCTTTTGAATAATTTAAACCTATCGCTTCAAAAAACATTAGGTGGAAGTTATGGAACAGGGGGCCCAACAGCCTTATCCAGTTTGGGCGATGTCGGGATAAAGATAGATGCCAATAATAAATTGACCTTTGATGAGGCTAAATTTGATACTGCCCTTATCGACAAATTTGATGAAGTTCGTGCTATTTTCGAGACAAAAGTGACTATCGATAACCCCGAATTACGGATGACAAAAAACACATCAAACACATCTTCTTTATCATTCGCGATGCAAATTACGATGTCAGGGGCAAATATCTCTGACGTTTCTGTGGGGGGTGATAATACATTATTTGATATATCGGGGCAGACAATCACTGGCAAGGTAGGCACTGCCTATGAAGGCATGACGTTTGTTTATATCGGGACTACTAATTCTACTATGAATGTTGACTTGAAAGGTGGAGCCGCAGATTCACTTGATACGACTCTAACTAAATTTGCTGATATTTTGACTGGCGACGTAACTAAAGAAATGAACCGGTTAAGTGCCCAAAATACAGATATGCAGCAGAAATCCGCTAGAATAATCGAAAAAGCAGAGTCTTACAGAGACAGATTGATTGAAAAATATGCTAATTTTGAAACAAAACTTTCTGCAGCACAGAATGTTCTAGCTCAGCTTAGGGCACTAACTGGCAATAAAGATAATAATAATTAATTTATAATAACACTTTTAAAAGGAATTAATAAATTGTCACAAAATCTATATCAAAGCGCTTCGCAGGCATACCAAAAAAAGAGTGATGATACCCTAACTTCATTACAAATAGTTGTGGAACTTTATAAGGGACTCATCAAAAATACCAGAATGGCCAAACAATTTTGGGAAAGCAAACAATTGGATGTTATGTGTAGTTATATAGATAAAAATTTCACTATTCTTGATGCCCTACAGTCGAATTTAGATTTAGAGAATGGAGGGGAAGACGCAGTATTTCTCAATCGTTTTTATACGGTTATTTTTTCGTCCCTTACTTTGGCAACATCAAAACCTGACCCATCATTATATTTTGACGAGATTATATCTTACATTCAGCAGGTTCATGATAGATGGTATCTTTTGGCTTACCCTGGACAGGAAATTCCTAAATCAGAAGCGTCAGCTCCTTTATAATTTATGGTTGCTCCACAGATTGATAAGATCTTGCCCAAGAAGTGAGGGTGAGAAAGGTTTGTGGATTATTCCTAAAATAGGTTCCAATTTATCCTTGTCTTCAAATTCAATATTTTCTTGACCCGTCATAAAAACTGCAGGGATACGAAAACCCATTCTTCTAACGCGTAATAATAAATCAGGGCCACTTAGCGTAGGCATAACAACATCAATAATTAAAAGGTCAGGTGAAAAAGAAGATAACCCATCTAAAAATTCAGCAATCGTTTCACAACTTTTGATTTCCATCTCTTTATTACTACGCTCTAATGATTTTTTTATCATCATTCTCATGACAGAATCATCATCCATATGAAGTATTGTTTTAAGTGGTCTCATTATAAGATGGCCTTTATAGATTCGATTGTTTTAGCTGAAATATTTTCTGCTTTAAAAACCAATGGACCAATCAATTTTAAGCTAGCTTTAGACCTAGAGTGATTTTCAATATCAGAACAGATTTCTTTTAATTGGAGAGCCCCCATTGAGCTACTTGATGATTTGAGTGTATGTGCGGCATCACCAAGTTCTTGAATATCCTTACTTGATAGGGCTTTTTTCATCCTTTCAAGATAGAGGGGAATAGAATCAATATATTTTTGACTAACCTCTAACATTTCATCTTCCATCACATCTTTCATTTCCTGATAGATAATAGGGTCGAGTATAGGTAGTGAGGAATAAGAAATTTTTGTTTCTACAATCTCAATATCAATGTTCTCATTCAGAATCCATTTTAATATGGATTGTTCTAAAACTTTACGTTGGACGGGTTTGGCAATATGGCCATCCATACCACATTCTGTACATTTTTTAACATCAACTAACGTCGCATTTGCAGTTAAAGCAATGATAGGAATTCTTTTTAAGTGATTAGAAGCTTCAAATTCTCTTATAAATTGTGTGGCTTCATAGCCATCCATTTCAGGCATTCTACAATCCATTAAAATCAAATCAAATTTCTGAGGATTATTTTTATAAATTTGGATGGCAGAAATACCCGTTTCTCCTAGGCTTATATTTAATCCTAATTCAGATAAAATCTTAAGTGCATATTGTTGGTTAACTTTATTATCCTCAGCCAATAAAATATTTTTACCTTTCAGTCTAATAAATTGAGTGGATTGGTCAGGGCTATTCAAAGAATCTTCAACTGAAGAAGTTTTAGGGAGGTCGAGGGAGAAAGAGAAAGTTGTTCCACCATATTGATTTGTTCGGAAATCAATATCGCCACCCATCAATGTCACTAAATTTTTGCAGATTGCTAGCCCAAGACCTGTTCCCCCATATTTTCGTGTTGTTTTTGAATCGGCTTGAGAAAACTTTTGAAACATCATTTTTCTTTTACTTTCGGGAATTCCAATTCCAGTGTCTTCAATCTCTACATCTGTCATATCTGGGTATTTCATGTTGGGCGAAATAGAGATTTTTACATGCCCTTTTTCTGTAAATTTAATTGCATTTCCGATTAAATTGATCAAAACCTGTTGAATGCGTGTAGGATCACCTTTAAAAATATCGTGTAAATCTGGCGATACATTTTTTATTAAGGTTAAGTTTTTTGTGTTTGCTCTATTTTGAAAAGATAAAATTACATTATCAACTATTTTTTCTATCTGAAAGGGGACGTCTTCGATTTCAATTTTTCCCGATCCAATCTTTGAGATGTCAAGTATATCATTGATAAGATCATTTAAAATTTCTGCAGAAATTTGAAGAGAGCTAACATATTTTAATTGTTCATCAGTCAATTTTGTCTTACTGATAAGCTCAATCATTCCTATAATCCCGTTTAGAGGCGTCCTTATCTCATGGCTCATATTTGCCAAAAAATCACTTTTTGCATTGCTTAATTTAATGGCATTTGTACGTTCTTTTGCATAGTGTTTAATAAAAACTTGACTACTAAACAGAACAATCAAAATAAGAATAAAATATGTAATGGCTCTGTATTTATCATTTACTGTTGCATAGGATTTTTGTTTTTCCCTTATCAATTCATAAATTTTTTGTAAGGAATGATTATGAGTTTCATCGTGCTGGTAGGCATGATTATTGATAAATTCTTTATATTCAAAAACCGTTTCTTTTAATTCTTCATCATTCCTCTTCATAAAAAGAGAATCAATTTTATAGAGAAGCGTGTTATTGTTTTTTATGGCTGGAATTTCTTCTATATAATTTGAGAAAGTTTGATGCAAATTTTTAAGTTCATCTAATTTTTTATTATATTCATTTATAGTTATTTTTTGTCCTTTATCAACTTCACCATGGATCTCAGATAGTTTAAAAATATTATCAAGAATAGTATTGAATATGGTTCTTTCTGATCGAAACGATTGGATAAAAAAGAATCCACCTATGGTGAAAAGTAATGTCAGTATTATCATTTCACGGACTGTGAACGATGGAATTAGATCTTTGTTAATAGAAAGGTTAAATAAAGGCAATTTTGTTCCATAAATTGAGAAAAAGAGTTCAGGGCTGCAATTTACTTACGCATAATCATTGTGACCCAATCACCATGGCGGATAGATTTATCCAAAGTTAGGCCAGCTAATTGGTGCGCTTTCAAAACTTCTTTTTCTTGATTCTTTAAAAGCCCTGAAAGTATAGCAAAGCCATTTGATGAAAGACAGTCAGAAAGTTGAGGGGCCATAGAAATCAATGGCCCAGCAAGAATATTTGCAATAATCAGATTAAAGCCATTTTTCTCTATCACGACACGGCGTGCTTTATACCCGTCGCCTGTGGTACAGGTTAAGCCATGGCTGCCTGAAGGGATGTCATTTATCTTACGATGATGGCAGGCAACCCTGGTTGCCTCTTTATCAATATCTACGGCTAAAACAGGTTTTCTCCATAGTTTATATGCTGCTATTCCTAATATGCCCGAACCAGCCCCCATATCTAGAATTGATTTAGGTTTAAACTGTAATGTTTTTAAATATAATAAAGCTTCAAGGCAACCACGTGTTGTGCCATGCTCACCAGACCCAAATGCTGTTGCAGCATCAATTTGTAGAGGGATTTTTCCTTTTGGAGCTTTGCTCAAGTAATGACTTCCAAAAACAAAAAAATCTTCAATCTCAAAAGGAGGAAACTGTTTATAAGATTCCTCGAGCCAGTTTGTTTCAGGAATATCCTTAACTATGCAGTCTTTAAAGTTGATTTTGATACCTGTCTCCTTAGAGACAAAGGCAATCAATTCTTTGATAGGTGCAAGGGATTGAAAGACCCATTGTATATTCCAAGTTGATTTTGATTTTACCCAAGAAACGGAGACAACCTCATCCTCTAGGAAGGAGGCTGTTTTTGAGATTTGTTCTTCAGATAGAGATAGAGGTAAAGAAAGACTTAAACTTGAAAGGCCAGTCAACTTAATGTCTGGTACTTCAAGTAAAATAGTCTTTCCCTTACTCAATTATTTATCCTCTTCTTCGAGCTCGACATCCAAATCGTCGTCATCGTCGTCATCAATATCATCCAAATCAGCATCAAGATCGCCTTCGATATCAGCGTCAATGTCATCTAATTTTTCATCATCACTTTCGTCTTCGGCTACTTCTTCAAGGCTGACTGTATCTGCCTCTGCAACCTCTTCAACAGTGTCTTCTTCTTCAGCTTCTTTTTCTCCAACTACTTGATCATCTTCTGTTGAATCATCAGCCGCAATTCTTCCACGGCGATTTTTGATTTTAACTTCACCTGTAAATACAGTGTCACATGAGGGGCAAATAATAGGGCGTTTGTTCAAATCAAAGAATCGTGTTCCACAATTTGTACAAATACGTTTTAAGCCTCTTGGGTCGCTTACAGTTGCTTCTTTGGCCAAGTTATCCTCCTTAAAGGAATTAAATTATAAATCTTAAGGCCTGATTGCCTGAATTTTAGAGCGCTGTCAAAGGGTTTTAATATGCAGCGCAGCAAATAAAAACTCTATCTTATGCTCCCCCTATGAAGATTCGTTAACTTTCTGTATGATAAACTAGAAATTCGACAAAACCTTTCATACCCCGTTTCAGGAGAATCTTATGCAAACTTCCGTTGTCATTTGTGGATATAAACGCTCAGCCTTTACTTTTGCTAATAAAGGAGCACTGGCCAAGACTCGTCCTGATGATATGGTTGCAGAGGTAATTAAGGCGTTAATTACCGAAACAGGGGTAAAGGTTGCCGATATCGAAGATATTTTGATGGGGTGTGCCTTTCCTGAGGCTGAACAAGGTTTTAATATCGCCAAAATTGTGGCGCAATTAGCGGGGCTTCCTGACTCTGTTGCAGGAACAACTGTGAATCGTTTTTGCGGGTCGTCAATGACCACCATTCAAATGGCGGTAGGGTATGCCCAAATGGGTGCGGGTGAGGTATTCATTTGCGCAGGGGTTGAATCGATGACCCGTATTCCTATGGGTGGGTTTAACCCGATGCCAAACCCTGCCATGAAATCGGCTTATCCCGCTGCTTATATGGGCATGGGTGAGACAGCAGAGAATTTGGCGAAGAAATATTCTATCTCACGCGCAGAACAAGAAAAATTTGCGCTGGCTTCTCAACAAAAGGCATCTGCTGCTGTTACCGCTGGAAAGTTAAAATCTGAAATCGTGCCTGTGGGTGGTGTGAGTGAAGATGGATGTATTCGCCCTGAGACAACGCTCGAGACCTTGGCAGGATTGAAACTCACCTTTGATGAAAAGGGAACAGTGACCGCTGGAACAGCATCACCCTTAACTGACGGCGCATCCGCTGTGTTGGTTGCGACCGAAGATTACGCGAAGAAACATAAATTGCCGATATTGGCACGGATTAAATCGGTGGGGGTTGCAGGATGTGCCGCTGATATTATGGGGATTGGCCCTGTGCCCGCCACTCAAAAAGCTTTAACCCGCGCAGGACTTAAAATTTCGGATATGGATATCGTCGAACTGAACGAAGCCTTTGCTGCGCAATCCCTTTCCGTCCTCAAAGAATTGGGGCTGGATAGTGCGAAAGTCAATTTAGATGGCGGAGCTATCGCACTGGGACATCCTCTTGGGGCATCGGGAGCACGGATTGTTGGAAAACTCGCAACGCTTCTTCAGCGCGAAAATAAAAAATATGGTTTAGCGACCATGTGCATCGGCGGCGGTCAAGGGACTGCAATTGTACTGGAGAAGGTGTAGGATGAATACGTTAGAAAAACTTCACGCCCTCAAATCACAATACTCTCATTTGAATATCAAAAGACTGCGAGTTTTTGGGTCTGTCGTTCGTGGAGAAGAAACGAATGCCAGTGATATTGATTTAATAGTCGATTTTGAGAAATCGATAGGACTATTTGGATATTGCAATATCCAACGTCGCCTAGGGGAATTATTAGGGTGCAAGGTTGATTTAGTCACAGAAGATGCATTGCATCCCGCCCTTCGCGATAAGATATTATTTGAGGCAAGAGATGTCTGAACAGAAAAAAGGCAAAAAAATGCCCCAGTGTCGTACTGGGACAAGCCAGCATAGGACGCTCTGGGGATCTTCATAATTAGAATACAGAGAATTAAGATTTTTGGAAAGATATTTTTAACCACAGAGGACATGAAGGACACAGAGAGTTATCAATATTGTCATTCCCCGAATTTTCGTTAAAGAAAATTCCAGGGGAATCCAGAATCGATAACTAACTGGATTGCTTTAGAATGCTTCGCATTCAGGCAATGACGAATAATAAAACTCTGTGAACTCTGTGTCCTCTGTGGTTAAAGAAAATTTATAAGAAAGACTAAGGCATGACTTCCAATAAAAACATCAATCACAAGGAGAAGTGTAAATATACTGATGGACTCAGTTCTTTACTCCCTGAAAATGAAAAATTGGATCAACCCTTATATCATTATACTTCAATGGATGTTTTTTGTAATTATATAGCTAAAAATAAGACAGTTCGTATGAAGAATATATTATCTGGGGCGAGAAATGATAACTATGATGTGAAGCATGGACTAGAAATACTAAATGAACAAATTGATTCTCATGTAAAAGTATCAAAATACACTGGAACTGAACTTGTATATGCTCAAATCAAAGAAATAATTGAGATGTTAGTTAATGATAGTCTATCTACATCGAATCAAGGTAATTTTTTGAACCGAATTTATATGTTCTGCACATCTTTAACAAACTCAGACATTAAAATGTGGAATGATTTTGCAGACAAAGGAAAAGGGGTTTGCATCGAATTCAAAAAAAGTTTCTCCGAAAATTTTCAAAAAAACGGTGATAATAAGACCCCTCTGCCGTTTGCAAGTAAAGTTTCCTATGATGAGGGAGTGTTTCAAGTTCTTTGTGGAAGATTATTAGGTCTAATGACATTTGAAATAGACGCTATATTGAAGAGAATAGAAAATTATAATTGTCAACAGCCTAACAAAGTAGAAATGTTCAAAAAAATATTCGGGAGTCTCGCTTCAAAAATTATTTACCCGGTTGTGCTTTGTCTTGACTATAAACCAAGTAAATTTGCGTATGAACAAGAATATAGATTTTTAAATATTTTTAGCGCAACAGATCTTTGTTCTGGGCAAGAATCTGGGGACTTCGGATATTATGATTATCAATTAAATCCTGATAAAGACATAGAGAAAGTTTGGATTTCCAATCTTACTACAGACGCTGAAGAGCAGAGACTGAAATGTCTTTTGGGTTGTTTCGGTTGGAATAATGTTGCGATTCAAAAAATAGATATTTTGTTTGTAAAGAAACAATAAGAAAGGCTAAAAAATGACCATCAATAAAGTTGCCGTAATTGGCTCAGGTGTTATGGGTTCGGGGATTGCAGCACAGGTTGCGAATGCGGGTGTGCCTGTTGTGTTACTCGATATTAAATTGCCTGACAAAGATTTGGCAAAAATGGCGGTTGAAAAATTGCTGAAAACTGACCCCGCGCCACTGATGCATCCGAAAAATGCTAAATTGATTACCACAGGTAATCTCGATGATGATTTGAATTTGTTGGCTGATGTTGATTGGATTATCGAAGTTGTTTTGGAAGATTTAAAAGTTAAACATGCTACCTACGAAAAGTTAAATTCCGTTCGTAAAAAAGGGTCGATTATCTCAAGCAATACATCCACTATTCCACTTCATAATTTAGCCGAACCTTTTGGCGATGATTTTGCCAAAGATTTTTTGATTACGCATTTCTTTAACCCACCTCGTTATATGAAATTGTTGGAACTGGTGACATCCCCCAAAACCCGCACCGATATTGCGGCAGAGGTGGAGACGTTCTGTGATGTAAAACTTGGGAAAGGCGTTGTGAAATGCCATGACCGCCCTGGATTTATTGCTAATCGATTGGGTGTGTTCTGGATGCAGGCAGGTGTGAATGCCGCCATTGAACAAAATGTATCGATTGAAATCGCCGACGCAGTCATGTCAAAACCTGTTGGTATTCCAAAGACGGGAATTTTCGGATTGATTGATTTGGTCGGTGTCGATTTAATGCCCAAGCTTGCGACATCTATGTTATCCACTTTGCCAGATAATGATGAATATCGCAAAATTTATAAAGACTTTCCTTTAGTAGGTGGAATGATTGCGGCAGGATATACAGGCCGTAAAGGCAAGGGGGGATTTTATCGCCTTGATGCCAATAAAAAGAAGCAAGCCCTTAAACTCGATGCCAATAATTTCTCTGAATCAAATTATAAACTGGCCGCCAAAGAAACCTCTTTGCCGTCCGTTGAGGCTGGAAAACAGGGTCTTCGCGCGGTTATTACCTCACCTGATGCGGGTGGAAAATATGCATATGATGTGCTGACTAAAACACTCGCCTATGCGGCATCACTCGTTCCAGAAATTGCAAATACAATCACCGATGTTGATGAAGCGATGCGCCTTGGCTATAACTGGAAACGCGGCCCGTTCGAGATGATTGATGAATTGGGTACAGAATGGTTTGCGAGTGAACTTAAAAAACAAAATATTTCGGTTCCAAAATTAGTTCAAATGGTCGGCGCAGGAACATTTTATAAAGTCGAAGACGGCAAGCAATTTTATTTTGGAACGGACGGCGCATATCATGAATTTGTTCGCCCTGATGGTGTCCTTCTGCTGAAGGATATTAAACTCAAATCAAAACCTGTTTTTAAAACAGGGTCTGCTGCTCTCTGGGATATTGGTGATGGCGCATTGTGTTTGGAATTTACAGGCAAGATGAATGCCCTTGATGACCAAGTCTTTGCGGCGATTGACCAAGCTGTGAAAATTACAGGCGAAGGCAAACAATTCAAGGCACTCGTTGTCTATAACGAAGGTTCGGCATTCTCTGCGGGTGCGAATTTGGGCTTGGCATTATTCGCTGCCAATATTGCTCTGTGGCCACAGATTGAAGAATTAGTTGCAGGCGGACAACGTGCTTATAAATCACTCAAATTTTCATCATTCCCTGTTGTCTCTGCGCCATCTGGTTTGGCTCTCGGCGGTGGCATGGAAATCTTGCTTCACTCCGATCATGTTCAAGCCGATGCCGAAACATATTGTGGCTTGGTTGAGGTCGGCGTTGGTTTTATTCCGGGATGGGGAGGGTGCAAAGAAATGCTTCTCCGTTATCAAGCCGAAGAAACAAAATTGATGCAAAAAATGTGGTTTTCACCTTCAACAACTCCGATGGGTGCCCTCCGCAAAGCATTTGAGACAATTGGCACAGCCAAGATTGCAAAATCTGCGGCAGATGCAAAAGACATAGGCTATTTCCGTGAGAGTGATAGCGTGACCATGAACCGCAATCGTCTCCTCTATGATGCCAAGAAAAAGGCATTAGAGATGGTTGAGGGTTATACTGCACCTGTTCAACGTGACGATATTCGTTTGTCTGGGGCATCGGGCAAATACGCGCTTGATATGGCGGTGGCGGATTTGGTTAAAACAGGTAAAGCCACGCCCTATGATGTGGTTGTTTGTGAATCCCTCGCTCGCGTTTTATCAGGCGGCGATAAAGGAGATTGGACAAATCCTATGAAGGAAGATGATATTCTAAAACTGGAACGTGACGAATTTATGAAACTGGCCCGCCGCCCCGAAACTCTTGCGCGAATAGAACATATGCTCGATACGGGAAAACCCCTTAGAAACTAAATGATCATTCGCCCATACCGCACTATTACCCCTAAAATTGACGCAACAGCTTTTGTTGCTGAAAATGTAGCTATTATTGGTGATGTTGAGATTGGCGCAGGGACGGGTATTTGGTACGGATGCACCCTGCGCGGTGATGTGAACGATATTAAAATCGGCAAACGTACCAATATTCAGGATGGCACAGTTATTCATACCTCGCTGGGTGTTCAAGGAACCTATATTGGCGATGATGCGACGGTGGGTCATATGGCGTTGCTTCATGCCTGTACGATTGGCAATAAAGCTTTTATCGGCATGCAATCGCTCATCATGGATGAAGTGGTCGTTGAGGATGAGGCGATGGTTGCGGCAGGGTCAATTGTCACAGCCCGTAAACGCATTCCTAAACATCAACTCTGGGGCGGTCGCCCCGCCCGTTATGTACGTGATATGACGGCGGAAGAAATTGAATATCTACAAATCTCCGCCGACCGCTATGCCGCTTTAGCACAGGAATATAAGTCATCTTGATATTTATTTAGTTCGTCATATATTTAGTCTATATCTGAAAAGGACTAAAAATGACAAAAATAATATTAACCTTATTAGTTTCAATTTTTTTGACAGGGAATGCATTTGCTTCTGAACCAAGAGAGATTGGTGAGGTTAGCACGGGCTTTCGTTGGATTGGTCCTAATAATAAAATTATCGTGACTGCTTTTGATGACCCCAAAATCAAAGGAATTACATGTTACGTTGCCCGCCCAAGGACAGGCGGTATTAAGGGAAGTTTGGGATTAGCTGAAGACCCATCAATTGCCAGTGTGTCCTGTGCGCAAACAGGGCCTATCTTATATATTAAAAAAATTTCAAGTGATGAAAATGGCGAACAAGTTTTTGACGAAAGCCGTTCAATTATTTTCAAAACATTAGATGTCAAACGTCTGGTCGATATTAAAAATGGGTCATTGGTTTATGTTGTAAGGACATCACGGATTATAGAAGGGTCGCCCGATACATCTGTATCCGTTGTATCGCCAGTTGCATGGGCTGGAATACCGCCACAACTGCCGCAACTAAAATAATAGAAATATTATTTGGGAAACCGTCCTAATGCGTTTTTATCTGCAATAATTACAACATTTCTCTGTAATTGCAGATAGGACGCAGGAATTTCTGTAGTCATTTCGCCATAAAATGCTTCATATAGTATATCTGCTTTTTCTTCGCCTCTAGCAAGAAGAAGGGTAGTTGAGGCAAGTTTAAGTTCTGTTATACCAAGCGTAATAATTTTCTTCGGTACTTCACGATCCCAATATTTATTATTTGCTTCCCATGTTTCATCGGACATTTCTGCAACTCGCGCACGGCTATTGAACGCGCTACCAGGTTCATTAAAACCAACGTGACCGTTTTTGCCAATTCCAAGAACTGCAACATCAACACGTCTAAAGTGATTATACCAATCTCTAATTCTTTGAATTTCTGATGCTGGATCGGCAGCACTGTTAAAGGCCATACGATGTGTAATCCCAAGTGGTGATAAAACATCTCTATCAAGCCAATTTTTGAAAAGAATTTCATCGTCTTCAGGAAGCCCTAGATATTCATCCAATTGAAGATATTGAAAAGGGGTAATGGGAACTTTGCTGTCTTTTAAAGCTTGGAAGAAGGGAGCAGGAGTATTTCCTGTCGGCAAAATGACATTGGGCAATCCATTGAGCCCTCTTATTGCCTTACAAAATGCTAACCTTGCTTTTGCTCCAAAATCGACTTCATTAGAACATTCAATAATATTATAAGCCATTCTCTATTTTCCTTAATTTTACGGAAATTAGCAAGTGTATTAAATTATGTCAATAATTATTTTGATTTGAGGGAGATAGAAGGCGACAATCACTCTAATCCTTATAACTTCCGAGCAGTGTATCTAGTGTAAATAAGACAAGGTGGTCTGATATATATTTACTCTGAAGATCAATAACTTTCATTTCCAAATCTTCATAAGAACAATTTGATTGCGCCCATTTGAGGGCAGGGGTTGTATCAATTTTATTTTGTATTTCTAAATCACGCCCCTCTGAACGATTGCTTTCAACTTTTATCCATTGTTCACATAGATTTGTCCAAGTTACAATTTGATTTTGGTCAACCCCCATTATTGAGTCCAGGGTTTAAGTGAATCTTTTGGGTGTGGTGTTGGCATAAAGGAAGGGGCAGAAGCGTAAGCGGAGGCCCCTTCCTTTATGCGGGCCAACGGAGCTGGC
>Ga0105048_10011735_pt1 | contig 13798 bp, 7 predicted proteins | sample MAT05_FD_78382 | JGI IMG/M metagenome (GOLD analysis project Ga0105048, IMG submission 78382) | Freshwater microbial communities from Lake Fryxell liftoff mats and glacier meltwater in Antarctica - MAT-05 | ecosystem: Environmental > Aquatic > Freshwater > Ice > Liftoff microbial mat | place...
AGGGTGTTTCAACCCACGCCCTACTCCCGCGAATAGGGCGACTAGAGATCGAGGCGCTCGACGGCGGCCACGAGCGTGTTTCAACCCACGCCCTACTCCCGCGAATAGGGCGACCTGGAACTTAGCTTACCTTCCTTCCTCCAGACCAGTTTCAACCCACGCCCTACTCCCGCGAATAGGGCGACTCAGGAGGTGCCTAGCAGAGTGCTAGGGCTGTCCTGTTTCAACCCACGCCCTACTCCCGCGAATAGGGCGACCGACCCCGGCGCGGCGGCCTCGTGGCGACCTCGTGTTTCAACCCACGCCCTACTCCCGCGAATAGGGCGACACTCAGCGCACCAGCCGCCAGACCTCGGCGATGCAGTTTCAACCCACGCCCTACTCCCGCGAATAGGGCGACAGGCGGCGCTCCCGCCGGCGCCGCATGGAGCGCGGAGTTTCAACCCACGCCCTACTCCCGCGAATAGGGCGACCCGCCAACGTCGCGCGGTTCACCATCCTCGACACGGTTTCAACCCACGCCCTACTCCCGCGAATAGGGCGACACGGGGCGGTCCATCACGCCGCCGGGCGTGTGCTGTTTCAACCCACGCCCTACTCCCGCGAATAGGGCGACCTGCTTCGTCTCGATGCTCTCCGCGCATTCGACGCAGTTTCAACCCACGCCCTACTCCCGCGAATAGGGCGACTGGTGAACGCCTGCTTCGTTTTGGCCATATTGAGACGTTTCAACCCACGCCCTACTCCCGCGAATAGGGCGACATCGCCGAGGAGATCGACCCGCCCTTCAGCGCCGGGTTTCAACCCACGCCCTACTCCCGCGAATAGGGCGACGCTTGCGGAGCCAAACCTCGACCTGTTCGATCTCGTTTCAACCCACGCCCTACTCCCGCGAATAGGGCGACTGGGGGCGTCTCGCCGGGCAGTGGCACGATTTTGGGTTTCAACCCACGCCCTACTCCCGCGAATAGGGCGACAGTTCTTTCGCGTCTTCCCCATCGCCGGCATGCGGTTTCAACCCACGCCCTACTCCCGCGAATAGGGCGACAATCTGATCATGTCGGGCGGCGCCATCGTCAACGCGTTTCAACCCACGCCCTACTCCCGCGAATAGGGCGACGAACAGCATTTCATCGAGTTTCGAGCGCGGTGGGAGTTTCAACCCACGCCCTACTCCCGCGAATAGGGCGACCGCTGCGTGAGCGCGGCCGAGCCGCGCGATCCGAGGTTTCAACCCACGCCCTACTCCCGCGAATAGGGCGACCAGCATCAGGCGCCGCACGGCGATATCCCGGTCCGGTTTCAACCCACGCCCTACTCCCGCGAATAGGGCGACCGCCGGCGAACGCCGATGGGTTGACGCCGGTCGAGTTTCAACCCACGCCCTACTCCCGCGAATAGGGCGACGAAGAGCGGCTCGCGCTCGTCGAGCTGTCGCTGAGGTTTCAACCCACGCCCTACTCCCGCGAATAGGGCGACCTCTCGGGGATCGCGCAGTCGCTCATGGCGCCGCTGTTTCAACCCACGCCCTACTCCCGCGAATAGGGCGACGCCGCGCCCACGGCAGGCCTCGCAACGCTTTCGCTTGTTTCAACCCACGCCCTACTCCCGCGAATAGGGCGACGACAGGCGCGCTTTCGAGGTGGTGCCACAGCTCGTGTTTCAACCCACGCCCTACTCCCGCGAATAGGGCGACACTCCTTGCCTCGCCCGTGATATATGCGGCACGGACGTTTCAACCCACGCCCTACTCCCGCGAATAGGGCGACTCTGGGGGCGATTGCCCTCTACATCGGCAAGAAGTTTCAACCCACGCCCTACTCCCGCGAATAGGGCGACCGGCGCTTGCCATCGAAGGTGAAGGCCCTTCCGTGGGTTTCAACCCACGCCCTACTCCCGCGAATAGGGCGACATGGCGTTGGCGAGCTGGGGCAGGTCGACGCCCCTGTTTCAACCCACGCCCTACTCCCGCGAATAGGGCGACCCCGCGCGGCGCGCTCCTGCGCTGCCTTGTTCGCGTTTCAACCCACGCCCTACTCCCGCGAATAGGGCGACCGGCGACGGGCTCGACGAAGAGAACGGCCCGATCTGTTTCAACCCACGCCCTACTCCCGCGAATAGGGCGACCAGCACAGCGGAGCGTAAAGGCGGCCGTCAAGCGAACGTTTCAACCCACGCCCTACTCCCGCGAATAGGGCGACACGTCGTGGTACTTTGAGCCTCCGCGGCATCCTTGAGTTTCAACCCACGCCCTACTCCCGCGAATAGGGCGACGTCGGATCTGTTTGACGCTTCCGAACGGCGCCGCGGTTTCAACCCACGCCCTACTCCCGCGAATAGGGCGACCTCCGCTTTCCGCTGTGCCGTAGTGAGAGGATCCCAGTTTCAACCCACGCCCTACTCCCGCGAATAGGGCGACTCCGATCTATGATGTTCGCGTCGAAGGCAAGTGTGTTTCAACCCACGCCCTACTCCCGCGAATAGGGCGACTTGCGGGACTGCGGCGTTACTCGCATCGCTCGAGTTTCAACCCACGCCCTACTCCCGCGAATAGGGCGACCCGGCGAGATCTTCCTCTAGCTCCGGATCGCTAGGGTTTCAACCCACGCCCTACTCCCGCGAATAGGGCGACCCCCACAATGAGCACCAATAAACGAGCCACTCCGAGGTTTCAACCCACGCCCTACTCCCGCGAATAGGGCGACTATGGCGTCGATGCTGGCGAACAGACGAACATCAGTTTCAACCCACGCCCTACTCCCGCGAATAGGGCGACTTGAGCGAACCCCTATCCCTCCGGATCTCGAGTCGGTTTCAACCCACGCCCTACTCCCGCGAATAGGGCGACAACATCACGACCGGCGCTGACTTCGCCGGAGGCCTGTTTCAACCCACGCCCTACTCCCGCGAATAGGGCGACTCGAGCCGTTGCGGCATCGTTCGCGGGCGCGGCATCGTTTCAACCCACGCCCTACTCCCGCGAATAGGGCGACTCGGACTCTTTATCGCTATTACATGTTCGTAACGTTTCAACCCACGCCCTACTCCCGCGAATAGGGCGACTTGCGGCGAGGGTTTGAAAGAGAGCGGCGGTATCGGTTTCAACCCACGCCCTACTCCCGCGAATAGGGCGACGGAGTCCCATGGATCAAGTTACCACGATCGGAGAGTTTCAACCCACGCCCTACTCCCGCGAATAGGGCGACGTGAGGAGCTCCGCGAGGCCGGTTACGTCGCCGGTTTCAACCCACGCCCTACTCCCGCGAATAGGGCGACCCATCTATCTTTCCGCGGCATCCTCGGATTGCATAGGTTTCAACCCACGCCCTACTCCCGCGAATAGGGCGACAAGAAGGGCGCGGCGTCCGATGTTGAGGAGTTGAGAGTTTCAACCCACGCCCTACTCCCGCGAATAGGGCGACCAGCGGCGCACCCGGCGACCGAGGCGCGATCCAGGTTTCAACCCACGCCCTACTCCCGCGAATAGGGCGACTTGGTTCACTACGCATCGACGGATGGATCTGTCGTTTCAACCCACGCCCTACTCCCGCGAATAGGGCGACCGGCCGCCGCCGTACCCAGCCGTCCAGACCAGCTGGGTTTCAACCCACGCCCTACTCCCGCGAATAGGGCGACAAGGCGGCCGGGCGCAAACTTCGGATCCCTGTGATGGTTTCAACCCACGCCCTACTCCCGCGAATAGGGCGACAAAACCAGAGTAATCCCCATAAGCGGCACAGTCGGAGGTTTCAACCCACGCCCTACTCCCGCGAATAGGGCGACCCGCGCACACCTCCCCGGAGCAAGACGACCATGTTTCAACCCACGCCCTACTCCCGCGAATAGGGCGACGCCAGCGTAACGAGCCTCTTCATGCGCGGCCCTTGGTTTCAACCCACGCCCTACTCCCGCGAATAGGGCGACCAAGCCAAGCCGGCTCGCGGACGCGAGCGAGATCCCAGTTTCAACCCACGCCCTACTCCCGCGAATAGGGCGACTTGCATGCGACGCGACGATCGCGCGTGTCTTCGGCGGGTTTCAACCCACGCCCTACTCCCGCGAATAGGGCGACACCGCGACCGCGCCGCCCGCATTCCACCATTTTTGTTTCAACCCACGCCCTACTCCCGCGAATAGGGCGACGGCACCCGATCTGCTCGCCTCGCAGGCCTCGCCGCCGTTTCAACCCACGCCCTACTCCCGCGAATAGGGCGACTCAAACGCCACGGCACGGAGCTGTTCTTCGATTGGTTTCAACCCACGCCCTACTCCCGCGAATAGGGCGACGTACTATGACACCACGCAAGGCCAGGTGACGGAAGAGTTTCAACCCACGCCCTACTCCCGCGAATAGGGCGACACGGAAGAGAACCCGCGTAAGCTCTTTCGGACGGTTTCAACCCACGCCCTACTCCCGCGAATAGGGCGACGGGCGCGCAGGGACGCGCGGCTTACCGTCCAGATCGCGTTTCAACCCACGCCCTACTCCCGCGAATAGGGCGACCAAAGCATCTGGGCCCGCACATACGCAACATATAGTTTCAACCCACGCCCTACTCCCGCGAATAGGGCGACGGCCATTCGGGGCCAGCAGATCGTCGTGAAGGTGTTTCAACCCACGCCCTACTCCCGCGAATAGGGCGACCGCACCCCCGCCAAGTTACCGAAAAGAAAGCCCAATTGGCGCACCTTTCGCGAACCTCGCCGCGGACGGCGCACCTCGTCGCCCCCCGCCCGGCCCCGGCGCCGCAAATCTTTGAAATTGCCTGGAAATCGCCGAACGCGAACCTCCCGTGAGTTTCGCACCGGGCGAGGTTCGCGCAGCCCCTTCATAAAATCAGCGCCCCCGTCGGGTCGAGCGGTTGCCGCACCCCGTGGTGCTCCGTCCGCGCCGCGTCGTTTTCTCGGATGAAATAGAAGCGCAAGCTGTCCGTCGACGCCTCGAACTCGGTGAGGAGCCGGTTTCGGAGCACTACCCACGAGCGATCGTCAATTTTGCATTCAAAGACCGAGTACTGGACGCGCACGCCAAAGTCCTTGCAAGCCTCGGCGATTCGCCGTAGTCGCCGCGCTCCAGTCGCGTCCGTGGCCACGTCGTAGCAAACCACTACCAGCATCGGGCACCTCAGCGAACGGAGAACGGGGGGTACGCGTCGATGTCGCCGCGCAGCGCTCGCGCCAGCAGGAGCGCCTGCACGTGCGGGACGCGGCTCCAAGCGATCGTTTGATCGAGAAACTCGTGGCGCACCTCCAGCGCCTTCGCCGCCTGGTACGCGACGAGCACCGTCTTGCGCGCAGGATCCGTCAGGCGAATACCCCCGGCGGACTCCTCAATGAAATCGTCGCCCGCAAGCTGGCCGCGGTTGACAAGCGAGAGCATCAGCCGATCCACGACCGGAACGCGCAGCTCCTCCATCATGTCGAGACCGAGGCAGAGCCGGCCGGGCCGGTCCTCGTGCAGAAACCCGACCGCCGGATCGAGCCCCACGCCGGCCGCGGCGCTCACGCAATCCTGCATCAGCAGCGCGTAGCCGAACGAGAGCAGCGCGTTGATCCGATCCCGCGGCGGGCGTCGGTTGCGCCCGTTGAACGCGAACGCCTCTTCGTTCCGCTTCACCAGCAGGCCGAAAACGCTGAAATAGTCCTTCGCCGCGATGCCTTCGAACCCCCGAACACTCTCCACGGTGGCCGCGGTCGGAAGGCTCCGCAGATGCATGGCGAGCCGCTCGCACGCGGTGCCGATCTCCGCGCGACGCTCCTCCGTCGCGGCGTCGCGCCGCGCGTGCAGGAGGAACTGGCGCGCGTTGGCGACCTTGCCGATCACCATCGCGCGGGCGATCGCCAGGCTGCGAGCGTCGTCGTCCGCGACACGATGCTGTTGCCGGCGGAGCAGAACGTTGCCGCCTGGCATCCCCTCGACCCGCGCCAGGAAGCGTCCCGTGGGCGAAAAGAAGGCGATGTGAATGCCCGCGATGGCCATCGCGCCCATCAGATCCGGAGAGACCGACACGCGCCCGAAGCAGCACACGCTGCCAAGGTGAAGCAGAGGGATCTGGGCCTTTTTCTCGTTCTCCACCTTGATGATCACGGTGTCGTGATCCTTGTGCAGGTACGAGCCCTCGGTCGTCACGTACAGCGTGTTGAGGTGAACGTTCATTCGTCCTCCCGGGGCATGGTCAGCTTGGCGAGGTACGCGCTCGCCTTTCCGCGCCCACCCGTCACGTTCGGGAGGCACATGGGCTCCAGCGAGCAGCTAGGGCACTTGGGGCCGAGCTCCGCGCGAGGAACGGTCCGCGTCTCGATGAGCACGCGGAGCCGTTGCGCGGCGGCGAGGGTGCGAAGTCGAAGGCTCTCGTCGAGCTCGACCGCGACCCGCCGATGGGACTCGCCATAGAAGATGGCCCCGCGCGGCACCTCGATGCCGTGCATCTCTTCGAGGCAGATCCCCTGCGCGCAGAGCTGCACTTCATCGGCGAGCCGATGCTTGGCGCGGCCTCGCTTGTACTCGACGGGAAAAGGGCGGAACCCGCCCGGAACCGAAGCGTCGGCGTGGTACTCGACCACGTCTGCGCGCCCAGCGATCCCGAGCCGCTCCGAGCGGAGCTGGACAGCGCGATGAACGCGAACGCCGCGGCGATTGTCGGCACCGGGAAGATCGGCGCGCTCGTGGAGGATGTTGCCCTCCGCGGTCGCGCCGTTGTCCTGCCAGACCCGCTCGACGTGGATCAACGCCGCCTGCCGCTCGCAGAACACGAGGTGCTGCAAGCCCGACAAGGCGATGGCGTCCTCGGTCTCGCTCGGTCCTGTGCTCACAGCCCCGTCGCCACCCGCACCACCCCCGCGGGCAGCTCCCCCACTGTCACCTCGTACGCCCCAAAATCCCGCGCCGGCACCGTCGTGTCCCGCCGCGTCACCTTCACTCGATCGAACAGCGCATGCGCCGGCGCGTTCCCCAGCGCCGACGCGTGCTCGAACACGATCAACTCCTGCATCCCCATCAACCCCCGCGCCGCGCTCCGGTCGTTCTCGAACATCTGGTGAATGCTCTCCCAGAGCAGCGCCAGATCCTCGCGCCCGAACCCGGTCTGCCGCGCGAACGCCGCCGAAACAAACCCGTGGGCGCGGTAGAGCCCGTAGGGCACCGTGTTCTTCCGCCCCATCGTGCGGTTGTCCCCGCCTTGCTTCTCGGCCTCGGCCTGCGTCGCCACGGCCATCCTGGTGATCGCGTGCTCGGCGGCGATGATCGGATCGATCGATCGGGCGAACGTGAGCTGCACCGGCCCGCGCACCTGGCCGGCGTTGTTCTCCTTGAGCGACATCACGGCGCCGAACGCGCGGATATCGAAGAAGCTCTTGCACATCCAGTCGCGGGCCTTCTCGATGACGTCGCCGTCGGAGGCTTTCTTGCCGTTGCCCGCGTCCTTCTTGCCTTTCTTCGCGCCCCTCTCGACCTTCTCGGCGGGCTTGTCGCTCTCGTCGGCCTCGTCGGCGGCGCCCTTGGCCGAGCCATCGAGCCCGAGCGCCTGGTACGCGCGGCCCTGCTGCGCCGAGAGGACGGCCTTCTCCTTGACGTAAATATCGAAGCCCTCCGCGCCGCCCTTCGCGAGCGTCACGTAGTTCCGGATCTTGCGCTTGAGGCAGACGTCGGTGACCAGGCCTTGCCCGGTCTCGGGATCGACGCGCGGCAGGTTGCCGGCGTCGGGATCGCCGTTGGGGTTGCCGTCCTTCACGTCGAAGAGCAGCACGAAATCGTAGCGGTGGGTGATCTCGGTCATGGGAGTCCTCTCGTCGGATCGACGTGCGTTCAAGCGAGCTCGGCGGCAGCGGCAGCGGGCTCGGCGTCAGTTGTCACCAGCTTGCGCGGCGTGAAGAACGATTGGCGTTGGTGGTAGTAGCCGATGGCGAACAGGCCCTGCTCTTCGAGCGTGAGCGTCTGCGGGAGCTTCGCCGCAGGGAGCTGATCGATGATCTTGCTCTTGACGATCTCGACCCAGGGATCGCGCCCGCCGCTCGACGCCTTCGAGGCGTGATGGACGCTCAACCGGAGGAGGCGCGGGAAGACGAGCGACGGTGTGGAGGACGCCGAGCCGAAGAACTTGTCGCGGATGGTGGCGTTGATGTCGCCCTGCGCTTCGCCCTGGAGGCGTTCGAGCGCCGCGAAGAGGCGGCCGAGGAGATACGGGACGTCGGTGTTGCGTTCGTCGAGTGACACGGGCACCTCCAGGCGCGAATCCCGTTCGGGGAGGCGCAGCAGCGTGGCTTTGATCAGGGCGCACCGGGCACGAAGCTGCCGGCGCTCGTCGAGCTTGTGAGGAGGGAGGCGGAGCCGCCGGAGCGCCGCGGCGAGCAGCTCGCGCGGAAAGGGGCTGCCGTGGAGCGCGGCATGGAGCAGGCGCGCGCCGAGATCCGGCGAGAGGCCGCGCCCGCTCGGCGCCGTGACGGAATCGAGCAGCCGGCGGATCCCGAGCGGCTCGCCCGCGTCGCCCTCGATCGCGAGCGCATCGAAGTAGGCGCGCAGATGACTCTTGGCCTCGGCGACGGGGATCTCCATCCAGTCGCGCACGACCACGCGGGCCGCGTTGCCGCTGAGGGTCACAGCATAAAACGCGGTGTCGTCGATCGGCGCCGGAGCGAGGCCTTTCAGGGGGGACTCGACGAGGTTCTTCACCACCTCGGGATCCGTCGGCGGATCCAGAAGCAGCAAGAACGTGTCGGTGAAGGCGCTCGCCTTGCGCGTCCAGAAGACGAGCACCGAACTCTCGCCCACGGCGAAGCCCTGGCGAAAGCGACGCGTCGGCGTCCCCTCCAGCAGCCAGTTGAGCGCGGTGACGTAGCCCTCGGCGGCCGCGCGCGAGACCGAAGCATTCTCCCCCTGCTTGAGCCCCTGCGACGTGAACGCCTCGGCGTTGAACGAGACCAGCGCGGCGCCCGAGGTCTGCGCATCGGGGACGCGCTTGATGTTGCCATGGGTGCGTGCGGGCGGGCCGATCTGCCCGGTGACCAGGCAGCGGATCAGCGCCCCGCCTTCGCCGTCGCCCGAGCCTTGTCGAAGCGAGGCCCAGTGGGCGCGCACCGCCGGGCGATCATGCACGCAGCGCTCGTCGTCGCCGTCGAGCAGGAACGCGATCCACTCGCTCCCGGTCCAGGCGCCGTCCGGGTGCTGCGCGCGGATCGCGTCGAGCTGCGCTGGGCGACGGTCGAAGAAGCGAGCGACGGCGATCGCGCCCTCGTCGTGGGTGCGCTCGACGAGATCGGTGACGAGCGCGCGAAAGGCCTCGACGCAGCGCTCGTTGCGCTCGGTGTCGTCGCCGCCGCCGAGGCCGAGCACGTACTTGGCGTTGTCGAAGAGGAAGCCCGCGCTGACCCCGCTGGAGCGCTTCGGAAAGCGCGGGACCGGGATCTCGTGCGCGCGCCCACCGTCGGTGCGCGTGGGGATGAGCCCACGAAAGGTGCCGTGCGCGTCGATGCGCAGAAAGAAGTCGACCTTCTTCTTCTCGTAGTCCGGATCGTCGACCAGGTGCTCGCGCTGGGCCAGCTCGTAAAGCGCCCCGAGCATCATCGAACGTCACCGCCGGAGAGCCCGGCATTGGCGCGGAGAACCTCGGCCAGTGTCGGAACATCGAGCACACCGTTGCGGAGGCGAGCGTCGAAGAAGAGCGGGCGCGCTGGCAGGCCTTCGGGGTGATAGGCGAAGTCGTAGAACATCAGCCCGAGCGGGCGATCGACGGCATCGATCGGCGTGACGCCCTCCGGTGCAGGCATGACATCAGCGGCGAACTCGCGGCAGCCGAGGTAGGGCTGGTGAAACGTTTGCCCCTTCTCGAGGCGGCGCTCGAAGATCTCCTCGAACTTGGTGACGCCGTCGGTCGGGCCGGCTTGCTCGGTCATCGCGAACGACGCGGTGATCACGTAATCGACGTTGGAGAGCGCCACGGTGTTCCGCTGCGCCCGCCGCTCCTCGGCGAAAAAATCGGTGATCTTGGGCGAGGCGCGGTCGCTCACCTCGTTGCGGCGAAAGCTCGTCCAGCGGATCGGCGCGAGCACGTCGATCGCGTGGATGCGCCAGCGGATCGCCGGCTTCCAGGTGATCGCTTCGAGCACGCCGCGCGCGGCCGAGGGCGTCATCACCTCGTAGCTGACGCGCTCGGCCTTCATCTCGGGCCGGGTGAAGCAGGCGATCGGGCCTCGCGCGCGGACACGGAACCGTTTGCTCTCCATCAGGTTTCCTCTCACTCCCCGCGCGTCAGTGGACGAAGCTCCCGTGACCGACGCGATCCGGGATCAGCCCGAAGCGATCCTGGTACGCGCTAACAAATTTTTTGTCGAGTACGACAATCGTCGTACGAACCCAGCGGGCGTACCCGCTCTGAATCCACCGCTCGCGATCGGTGCGCTTCACGTTCACGGTGAGCCGTTGCACGGCGCGGAGCGTCTCGCGGGTCGGCCCGAAGCGCTCGATCGCTTCGATCCGCGCCGCCGCGTCGTCTCCGTACGGCACGACGATCGGCGCCGACCAGTCGTCGTCGATGAGCTTGAAGAGGTCCGCAACGTCCTTGAACTTGAGCGCGGCGCGCGCCTCCTGGATGCGCTTCTCGTCGAGGTCGCGCGTGGAATAAAGGAGCCGGAAGTAGGTCGTGAACGCGGCCGGCGCGAAGAGATCGAGATCGGCGTCCCCGCGGAGCATGTCCTCCGTGATCCTGAGCCCTGCTTCGGGAACGCCGCGCGGCGGGCTCGTCGGCGCGACGAAGACGCGCAGCTCGCCGAGGCTTTCGAGGCGGCCTTCGCGGTTGCACCGGCCCGCAGCCTGGGCGAGCGCATCGAGGCCGCCGAGGGCGCGATAGACCACGGCGAAGTCGAGATCCACGCCGGCCTCGACGAGCTGCGTGGCGACGAGGCGCACCGGCTCCCCGCGTTGCTTGCGGGCCTTGATCTCGGCGAGCACGACCGAGCGATGCTCGGCGCACATCAGCGCGGAGAGGTGCAACGTGGCGTCGTTACCAAGGCGCTGGTCGAGCGCCGCGGTGAGAACGCGCGCGTCGTCGCGGCGGTGGACGATCGCGAGGACGTCGCGCTCGCGGGCGATCTCGTCGGCCAGATCGTCATAGCGCACGGGTGCGGGAGAGCTGGGCCAGCGCGTGCGGACGCGACGGAGGCGTTCAAACGCGCGGACTGAGGGCGGCATGATCTCGCGCACGCCCTCGAAGCCAGCGTCGAGCCAGCGCGTCTTTGCAAACGCCGGTTGCGTCGCTGTACAGATCACGATCGAGGCGCCAAAGTCGCGCACCAGGGTGCGAAGGCCGTCGAGGATCGGCGCGAGCATTCCCGCGGGCAGGCTCTGCGCCTCGTCGAGGACAATCACGCTCCGGGCGAGGCGATGGAGCTTGCGACAGGCGCCGGGGCGATTGGCAAAGAGGCTCTCCAGGAGCTGCACCGTGGTGGTCACGATCACCGGCGCATCCCAGTTCTCGGACGCCACGCGGTTCTGCGCGGTCTCGTGCTGCGGATCGAGCGCGCTGTGATGCTCCAGAACCGCGCCCGCACCCGGGAGCGCGTCCCGGTAGGCTTTGGCGCTCTGCTCGATGATCGACGTGAACGGGATCGCCACGACGACGCGCGAGAGCCCGTGGTGCGCTGAGTGCGCGAGCGCGAAGGAGAGCGAAGCGAGCGTCTTGCCACCCCCGGTGGGAACCGTGAGGCTGAAGACCCCGGGCGCTCCGCGCGCAGCAACGGAACAGGCCCGGCGAACCTCGGCGCGAACCCGGTTCACCTCGGTCGCCGGAGCGCCCGCTTCGAGCGCGTCGAGGCGCTGGGTAAGATAGGACGAGAGATCACTTACCGCGGGAGAGCCTCCACGAAGCGTGGCCTGACCCTCGCGATAGAACGCTTCGGTGTCGAGGAAGTCGGCATCACAGAGCGCGGAGAAGATCATCCGCGTCCACATCTCGCGACGGCGCCGGTGATCAGGGCTGTCGCCGCGAAGATGCGGAGGGAGAGAAGGCGCGACGGCCGCAAGCAGATCCGCCGGTGCCCCGCCGTCCTTGGCGCGTTCGAGGCAGCGATCCTCGCCTTTGGCATCGCCCTTCCGCCGCAAGCGCTCGCCGAGGTCGCTTTGATTCGCGAGCCCGGCATGATGCCCGGCGATGGCGAAAGCGATCGGCGTGCCCGCCTCCCCCAGCGTTTGTGCTGCGTGGATGGCCCCTGCGGAGGAGTGATCCCGAGGCCCGCCCGCGTCCCCTTCGAGGTGGGCCTCGAAGCCGTTGGCCTCGCGGATCATCTTTTGAAAGGCGCCCGCGTACTTCCCGAGATCGTGCCAGAGCCCGGCGAGGCGCGCGAGCTCTGCGGCTCCAAACGGAGCGGCAAAGCGCGCCGCGCCTTCCGCTACGGCGTGCAGGTGCAAGAGCAGCGCGTGTCCGCGCCCCTCCTGCGTCAGGTGCGCGAGCGCCTCGTTCCCCGGTCCCCGTCCCCCTCCCACGTCGTTCCCCATCAGGGGACGACGTCTATCAGGAAAGCTCGTCCTTGAGGGCCTCGGCCTCTTTCTTCTTGGCCTCGATGTCCTTTTGTTCAGCTCGGCCAACCTTGCCGCCTTCGTCGCCTTGCCTTCGGCCGCTTTCGCCGCGTCTTCCGTCTCTTTCTTGATCTCGATCAGGCGCACGCTTCGCTCATGCGGCTGGCGCTCGCCGGCACGCCACTCGGTCTCGTACGCAGCCCACTCGGTCTCGTGCGCTGCCCACTCGGTCTCGTACGTAGCCCACTCGGTCTCGTGGGCAGCCCACTCGGTCTCGTGCGCAGCCCACTCGGTCTCGTACGTAGCCCACTCGGTCACGTGGGCAGCCCACTCGGTCTCGTGGGCATGCCGCTTGCTGTCGTGGGCATGCCGCTTGCTGTCGTGGGCTGCCCACTCGGTCTCGTGGGCAGCCCACTCGGTCTCGTACGCAGCCCACTCGGTCTCGTGGGCAGCCCACTCGGTCTCGTACGCAGCCCACTCGGTCTCGTACGCAGCCCACTCGGTCACGTGGGCATGCCGCTGGCTCACGTGGGCATGCCGCTTGCCGTCGCCGCATCGCCGGAGGCGATCCGGGGCGCCGAGGACGCGGATTTCGGCCTCGAAACAGCCTGACGCGCCACGTCACGAAAAAAAAGTGATCGGAGCCTTGTCCATAATCAGGTTTGCGGACTTTACAGGATGAGGGCGGAGAGAGCCGCCCCGACGGCCCCGAGCAGCGGGGCCTTCGCTCGTCGTCAACAGGCCCCCATTTCGAGGACGATCATGACCAACGTTCATCGCAGTCGCGCTATTTTGAAGCTCAACCGCCAGAGCACCGCCTCGGTACTTTCAAAGGCCTACGCGGTCCTCCACGGGATGGGGGCGGACGTGAAGCGGTTCTCCGCGCCGAATCCCCCGCTCGGCACGCTCAAGGGCCAGGCCGCGAAGGTCGAGGTGGCCGAGCAGCGGGTCGCCACGCGGGTCAAGGCGTCCGCCGCGGCGCGCAACGTCCAGCGCGAGCTCCTCGTCGGCATGCTGGAGACCGAGTGCTCCTACGTTCAGACCCTGTCCGACGCGAGCCCTGATCAGGCGGTGGCCATCATCGGGGCCGCGGGGCTGTCGGTCGCGGCCAGCCCGGTGCGCAACCAGGCCATCCTCAAGGTCACGCGCGGCCTCCCGTCTGGCACCGTGGAGCTCGACGCTAACGCCACCGCCCTCGTCGGCAAGAGCGGGAAGAAGGCCTGTTACAACTGGCAGTGGACCACCGACGGCGGCCAGTCGTTCACCAGCGTGCCCACGACGCCCTACGCGAAG
>Ga0105048_10011743_pt1 | contig 13794 bp, 16 predicted proteins | sample MAT05_FD_78382 | JGI IMG/M metagenome (GOLD analysis project Ga0105048, IMG submission 78382) | Freshwater microbial communities from Lake Fryxell liftoff mats and glacier meltwater in Antarctica - MAT-05 | ecosystem: Environmental > Aquatic > Freshwater > Ice > Liftoff microbial mat | place...
CATCGGGCGCAACGGCCAGCTCCATCGGCTCGTTAAGGTCGTTACTGAGTACGGTTTTGGTGAACCGGTTTTCTTCCGGGGCTGGCCGCGTCTGGCCAAAAGCTGCCGTAGTCAGGCTGAGGACAGCAAGGAAAAGCAGTGAACAGAATTTCATAGAGCAGACTGTGGCTTGGTTGATTGGGGATGTGATTTGGCAAATAAGGATCCTGTTATAGTCCGGCTGTTTGCGCCAGCCGACTAACGAATATCGGTATCAGACAGTGCATTACGAAATCCAACTCCAGTTATTATTGGTCTTTCTGACGCTATTAACCTGGTTGCGGATACGGTAGCTTTCGGGATTCCAACAAACAGGCGTATATTTGAGAAAAGACATAGTATGAACGCAGTTGACGTAAAGAACACACCTGAATCGCTCCAGATTACGCTCGATAAGCGATTTTTTGACGATGCCTTTCTACGGGAAACCGTCGATTATTTCCGCATGGAATACCTGGTGCAACGAGTTGATTTCGATGAATCTATCGAAGAGTTGGGTAGGGAAATCAAACATACCTGGTGGACACGTAACAAAAGCCGGTTCATTCAGGAATGAAGTCCCCTGTTGTCATTGATACCAATATTCTGTTCGCAGCTTTGCGCTCTGTGAACCGACAAATGCGCCGAACGCTGTACCGGGATGATGTCGAGTTCTTTGCGCCCAAGTTTATTATTGTCGAGATATTTGAACATAAAGAGCGTATCGTTGCAAAAGCAAAGGTAAGTCCCTCCGAAGTCTATGAGTTTTTAGACGATGTTATTCAACGGATTTCTTTCGTGAGTAACGAGTTCATCTCGTTAGCCAATTATGCCGAAGCGCATCGCCTGTGTAAAGACGTTGATGAAGACGATACGCCGTTCGTGGCATTAGCCCTGGAATTGAACGCCAAACTCTGGTCGAAAGATGATGTGCTAAAGACACATCTTACAAGCTTTGGCTTCGCCAGTTTCTTTAATCCCGATTAACTTTCACGAAATCCGACTCCAGTTATTATCGGTCTTTCTGACGCTATCGACCTGATTGCGGATGATGGCGTTTTGGGGTAACAGCAGTTCCGGATCTCCCTGCAAAATAGCTTCTGCCGACTCGCGGGCGGCCATCAGCACAGCCCCGTCTTTGGCCAGGTCGGCCAGCATCAAATCCATAACACCACTCTGCTGCGTACCGGCCAGGTCGCCATGTCCGCGTAGCTGCAAATCAACGTCGGCAATCTCGAAGCCGTTGTTAGTCCTGACCATCGTTTCGAGTTTGGTGCGGGTGTCGCTGCTGAGTTTATAGCCCGTCATCATAACGCAGTACGACTGCTCGGCCCCGCGCCCCACGCGCCCCCGCAACTGATGCAGCTGTGAGAGTCCAAACCGCTCGGCACTCTCAATCACCATCACGCTGGCATTGGGTACGTTTACGCCCACTTCAATGACCGTTGTGGCCACCATGATGTGCGTTTCGCGATTTACAAACCGCTTCATCTCGTCGTCTTTCTCGTAGGCCAGCATCTTGCCGTGCAGCATCCCGATTTCGTAGGTGGGTCTCGGAAACGCCCGCTGCATACTCTCGTGACCATCCATCAGGTCTTTGTAATCCATCTTCTCCGATTCTTCGATGAGCGGATATACCACATAGACCTGTCTGCCAAGTTCGAGTTGCTGCCGCATAAACCCGAACACCTCGGAGCGGTGCTTGTCGTATTTGTGAACCGTCTTGATAGGTTTACGGCCCTTCGGCAGTTCGTCAATCACCGATACGTCGAGGTTGCCGTAGAGCGTCATGGCCAGCGTGCGGGGAATGGGCGTGGCGGTCATTACGAGGATGTGGGGCGGCACGGTTTCGTTTTTGTTCCAGAGCTTGGCCCGCTGCGCTACCCCAAAGCGGTGCTGCTCGTCGATAATGCACAGGCCGAGGTTTTTGTACTGCACCACGTCTTCCAAAAGGGCGTGCGTACCCACCAGAATGTGCATCTTACCCGACCGCAGTTCATCGTGCAGCACCACACGTCGTTTTTTGTTGGTCGAGCCGGTCAGGATGACGAGGTTCAGGCCCATGGCGTCGGCAAACGGTTTCAGGCCGTTATAGTGCTGATCGGCCAGAATTTCGGTGGGGGCCATGATGCAGGCCTGCGCCCCGTTGCCAACGGCCATCAGACAGGCAATGAACGCTACAATGGTTTTACCGCTACCCACGTCGCCCTGCAACAGCCGGTTCATCTGCTTACCGGTCAGAAAATCCTGGTAAATTTCTTTGATTACCCGCTGCTGTGCCCCCGTCAGTTCAAACGGCAGCAGGTCGTTATAAAAGTGCTTCATCAGACTCGTATCGCGAAATACCTGCCCCGGAAATTCTTCTTTATGGAGCAGTTTATTCTTGATGAGCCGGAGCTGATTATAGAACAGTTCCTCGAATTTGAGTCTGCGCTGTGCCTGTTTGAGCCAGGCCTGATTATGCGGCAGGTGAATGTTCCAGACGGCTTCGCGTTTGCCAATGAGCCGGTATTGCTGGATCAGTTCGTCGGGTAGGGTTTCGCGGATGTGCGGCCAGGCGGTTTCGAGCAGGTTACGCATCGCTTTGGCAATGATCTTACTATCTAAATGCCGTCGGCGGAGTTTTTCGGTGAGGTTATAGACGGGCTGAAAACTGGCTTCATGGTCAACGCCCGTGGCCAGATTGTCCATTTCGGGGTGTATGATGCTGAACTGCCCGTTGAACGACTGCGGCTTGCCATAGACGATGTACTCGCCCTCGCGCCGGAGCATTTTTTCGATGGTTGTAATGCCCTGAAACCACACCAGACTCAGCGTACCGGTATCGTCGGTAAACTTGCCGACGAGCCGTTTTTTATGGCCTTCGCCCTCTACGTACCAGTCGCGCAGCCGCCCGCGTATCTGCGCCGAGGGCATAGACTCCATCAGTTCTGAAATGGTACAGTAGCGCGAACGGTCGTCGTACCGGAAAGGGTAGTACTGGATCAGATCGCCAAAGGTGAACAGGTTCAGTTCCTTGCCGAGCATATCGGCCCTGAGCTGTCCTAAGCCTTTGAGGTAAAGGAGTGAGGTGTCAAAAAAAGTGGCTCGTTCGGTCATACGTGGCCCGTTTATTCCCGGAAAAGCTGTGCTGAACGACCAAATTTACGCATTTATACTTATATGTTATTGGTGGTCACTGATCGAACTGAACAACAACGAATGACTATTCATCCCGGCCAATACCAAACGCAATGCCGCCGTATAAGTCCAGCCCGCGCGGGCGAATATTGTTACTGGCATTACCGATAAGCCCCAGAAAATTGTCGGTACCCAGCCAGACCGGACCGAGCTGTACCGATGCCCCCACCACAACACCCCGGTTCAGGTAAGCCACGGGCAGGGCCACACTCAGCCATTGTTTGTTGTAACGGGGCGTTACGGCCACCAGCGACGGTTGGTGTGTAGCCATTGCCTGACCGGACCGGACATTCTGCAATACCGTTACGTTAATGCCTGCCCCGCCCGGAAGCTGATAATCGAGCGAGAGGTTTAGTGACGTAGGCAGGCCCGCCCGGAAACTGGTTTTATCAGGGCTACGGCCATTGGTAAACTTGTCCTGAATAACCTGAATAGTTTGCAGGCTGCCATTCTTCCCGGAAAAGTCGGCACTGCTGAACACCACCGGCTGCTCGCGTATGTCGGCGTAAGAATACTGTTGCCCTTTGTAACGCAACCCACCAATGTCCGTCACGGCCAGGCCAAGTTGCATAACCGGGCGGCCTTCGTCATACTGGCTGATGTAGGTAAACCCCACATCGGCCCCAACGCCAAAACCGGGTGCCGACGGGTTAACAAGTGTACTAAGACCAAGTGAACGATTTTGCAGATAGTTGGTATAACTCAGTGTTGCGTCGAGCCGATTTACTTCCAGCAAGGCCCGGCTTTGACTGGTTGGGTCGGCAATAATGCTAAAATCAAGCCCCCGGTTCAGCAGAAACTGCGCATTATAGCCCAGCATCGCTTTACCCGTAATGCCGAGCAGCAGCTTGCGGCCATCGGTCTCCCAAATGGTAGTAGCATAGGTCAGGCCGAGTTCAGAAAACGTATTGGTACCCGCGCTGAACTGGTTGTTGCTGCTTGGAATGCCGTACAACGCGCCATCGTCCAGTCCCGCCCGCAGGGCAGACAATAACCCCTGCGATGCACCTTTAAGCTGGCCCACCGCCCGAAATCGGGTAGTAACGGCAAACGCACTTCGTTCGCCCACACGGGCCAGAAAAGACGGCCCGCGCACCTCGCCCTGGAGCCTACCATCCTTGGTTCGTCCATCCAGATTTTCTTTTGTGTATTCAGTCGTGAATTGAACGGAGCCATCAGCATTTTTGTATTGCTGCGGCACACTACCCGTCAGGTAACTCAGCAGCGAAAACGGTGCCTGATAACGAACGTAGTTATTATCGAGGTGCAGATTACCTGTGGCAACGTTAACGTAAAACCGGGTGGGTGAGTCAGCGGCCAGTGCAGGATTGATGTAAATTCGGTTAGTGCCACCATGTTTGCTGGTCGATATACCCAACAGGTTCTGGGCGAAACCGTTCGCAGACCAAAACAGCACGGCCAGTAACGGCAGTCTTTTTATAAAGTGGCGGGTTGAGCAGGTAATCATCCTGCAAAGTAAGGCTCAAAACAAACGTACCGTTCTGTTGAGGGCTGATTTAAGTCAATTCCTTACAGAACGGCACACGTAGAAAACGTCTTTGCCACCTTGTTATGCGTTCTCGGCCTCCACCAGTTTCACCTCCGGCACAAGCCGGGTCAGCAGGTTCTCGATGCCGGCTTTAAGCGTCAGCGTTGATGATGGGCAACCGCTACACGAACCTTGTAACAGGACCTTCACCGTACCACTCGGCTCATCGAACGAATAGAAATTGATTGCCCCGCCGTCCGACTCCACCGCAGGTTTGATATATTGATCCAATACGGCTTTGATCTTCTGCACTGTTTCGGAGTCCATATCGAGCTGGGCCGAGTTGGTATCCATTGTACGCTGGGCAAAGACGGGTTTCTGATCCGTGAAATAGTCTTTCAGGAAGAACTTGGTCTCGAACAGCACCTCATCCCAGTCAGTTTCTTCGTCTTTGGTGACGGTAATAAAATTGGCCGAAATAAATACCCGGCGCACAAAGTCGAACCCAAACAATGCTACGGCCAGAGGTGAGTGCTTCCCCTCCACGATAGCTTCGGCGGGCGAATCATAATCGAAGGAAAGACCGGCGGGTACGAGTTCAAAATTAACCACAAACTTCATGGAGTTCGGGTTAGGGCTTCCCTCAGTAAATATAGAAACGGGCCGGGTCAGGGCGGGGTTTGTGGCATTCATAGCGTGTATCGTTTGAGGTTGGTAGTATTATCAAGTAGCTGGTAAAGAAACAGGCCCCGCGTTTTTTTAGTTTTCGCACGAAAAAACCCGTCTGCCCTAAATAAGACAGACGGGTTTAACAGGCTAAAAGTCGATAAAATTTACGCTTTCTCAGCGTCAGCCTCTTTGTCGTCCGAACCCGTAACAGCATCAACAGGTTCCGAGGCCACACCGGCCACTGCACCCAGCGTATCAACCACCGTAGGCTCTTCGACTACCGGAGCAGCTTTTTTCGTGGTTGTAGTGACAACAGGAGTTGCTTCTACCGCCGACGGGCCATTGGGGATGATGTCGATGTACGACCGGCTGTCACGTCCGGGACGAAACTTAACCGTGCCATCGACCAGCGCGAAAATGGTGTAATCTTTACCCAGCCCAACGTTTTTGCCGGGGTGATGTTTGGTGCCTCGCTGACGGATGATGATGTTACCGGCAATGGCCGACTCACCTCCGAACAGTTTCACGCCCAGCCGCTTGCTGTGCGAATCGCGACCGTTCTTGGAACTACCTACGCCTTTCTTGTGTGCCATTTCTTTTGAAGGAGTTGTAAAGTTATAGAGTTACACAGTTGTTGGCACTTTAGGCCTTTCGACAGCCGGACCGCATACTTTACAACTCTGCAACTTTATAACTTTTTTTTAGAGAGTGATATCGTTGATCATGACCTTCGTCAGATATTGACGGTGGCCGTTTTTCTTCTTGTAACCTTTGCGACGTTTCTTCTTGAAGACGAGAACTTTCTCGCCCTTCAGATGCTCGACAATGGTGGCTGACACCGTTGCGCCGGCCACGGTAGGTGCGCCGATGCTGATACTTCCTTCGTTATCGACAAGTAAAACTTTCACCTTGTCGGCCCCAAGTGCAGCGTCCACATCGCCCTCTAACCGGTGGGTATAGATGGAACGACCCTTCTGGATCTTGAATTGCTGCCCTGCGATCTCTACGATTGCGTACATGATTATTGATATAGAATTGAAAATGAGGGGGCAAAGGTAGCTATTCCTGCGTACAGACGCAACCCTTTGCGTTTCATATCCGTCAGCATTTTTCACACCCCTGTTTTTGTCGCTGCCTTTCGCCCATAAATTTCTATACCGGCAGTTTCACCGATGTCTGAATCAGGTTTGTAGCGGCTTTAGCGATGATCTTACCGTCGGCGGCTGTAATGGTGCCAATACAGTGGATAATATTACGGCCCGCCCGTACCACCTCAGCAGTTGCCGTTACGGTATCGCCCTGCCGGGCCGCGTGTAGGAAATCGACAGTCAGATTCACCGACGTATAAGCAAATTCGCGGTTCAGCGTGAAGACCATCGCCCCAATCAGATCATCCAGTATGCCCGATGCGGCTCCTCCGTGCAGCACCCCCGCTGGGTTGGCCATATCGTCGCGTACTACATAGTCGGCCACTAATTTACCTTCTTCGGCTACCTGAATTGTACCATTGAGCCACCGCCCAAACGGAGAAATACTCCCACTCATATCCTGACCAATCATGGACTGGAAGAAGTCGAGACGCTGATTTTTTATGTCGTTCATTGGCGACAAAAATAGCACAAAACCAAGCAAAATTGCCGTATCCCGCCTTTTTTTGTGTACTATACAATGAGGATTCGCTGGAGTTATCTTACTTTTGAGCGATTTTTTAGTTCTGTCCTCATACCGACACCATGAATTACACGCTTACGCAGCTTCCCGAACGCACCGTTAAACCCCGCAACAGTGGTATTACCATGGTCATGGATAAGGGGCTGAGCCTGCGCGAAGTAGAGGACTTTATCTCTACTTCTGCCGATCACGCCGACATCATCAAACTGGGCTGGGCCACGTCGTTCGTTACGCCCAGGCTGGACGAAAAACTGGCCATCTACCGCGAAGCCGGTTTGCCCGTTTACTTTGGCGGCACCCTGTTCGAAGCTTTCGTAGTACGCGGGCAGTTTGACGATTACCGCAAACTGCTGGATCGCTACAACATACAATACGCCGAAGTATCGGACGGCTCGCTTGAGATGGAGCAGGATCAAAAGTGCGAGTACATCCGCCAATTGGCCACGCAGGTAACGGTATTGTCGGAGGTGGGGTCGAAAGACGAAGCCAAGATTATTCCGCCCTACAAGTGGATTCAGCTCATGAAAGCCGAGTTGCAGGCTGGTGCATGGAAGGTCATCGGCGAAGCCCGCGAGGGCGGCACGGTGGGTCTGTTCCGGTCGAGTGGCGAGGTGCGCCAGGGGCTGGTGGAAGAGATTCTGACGCAGATTCCGTCCGAAAGTATTTTATGGGAAGCTCCACAAAAGGAACAGCAGGTATGGTTCGTTAAACTGCTTGGTGCCAATGTAAATCTCGGTAACATTGCCCCCAGTGAAGTCATTCCGTTAGAAACCATACGGCTTGGTCTGCGGGGCGATACCTTCTCTCATTTCCTTGATAAATAAATGGAAATCATCAAATCATTACTCGATTTTCTGCTCCACCTCGATACGTATCTCGATCTGTGGGCCAACGAATACGGGCTGCTGCTCTACGCTATCCTGTTCCTGATTGTTTTTACCGAAACGGGCCTGATTGTGATGCCACTCCTCCCCGGCGATTCGCTGCTGTTTGCGGCTGGTGCGCTGGCCGCCCGCGACACCAACGACCTCAGCGTCTGGGTCATTATTCCGCTCCTGATTGTAGCAGCCCTGATGGGTGACAACGTCAACTATTTTGTCGGGAAATTTCTCGGAACAAAGATCAAATCGCGCGAACGGATTCTGTTTTTCAAGCGCGAATACATTACGGAAACCGAGAAATTCTACGCTAAACACGGCGGGCGCACAGTGATTTTGGCCCGGTTTATTCCCATTGTGCGCACCATTGCACCGTTCGTGGCGGGTGCGGGCAGTATGAACTACGGTACCTATATCCGGTTCTGCATTATCGGTGCGGTGCTGTGGGTCGTTGGCATTACGATGCTGGGTTATCTTCTCGGCAATATCGAAGTCGTACAGAAGAATTTCGAGCTGGTCGTCTTTGGCATTGTAGGCCTGTCCATTGTTCCCATCATCTTCGGCGTGGTTCGCAAACGGATGGAAGCGAAAGTGTAAACGCCATATGAACCGCTACGGATTAATCGGCTTCCCGCTCACGCATTCGTTCTCGCAACGGTATTTTACCGATAAGTTTTCGCGCGAAGGCATTACCGATTGTCAGTATGAGTTGTATGAGTTACCCGATGTCAGCGGGCTGTCTGCCGTGCTGCAAACGCCGGGTTTGCGCGGGCTGAACGTAACTATTCCGCATAAACAGGCGGTGCTGCCTTTTCTGGACCGTCTCGATACGTCGGCGCAGAAGGTGGGTGCGGTAAACGTGATTAAACTCGAAGCAGACGGCTCGCGCACCGGCTACAACTCCGATTATTACGGCTTCCGGCAGTCGCTCCAAAACTGGTTTAATGAATTGGGAATTACCCATTTCAACGGACAGGCTCTCGTGCTGGGTACGGGCGGAGCATCCAAAGCCGTAGTTGCCGCTCTTACCGATCTGGGTATTCCGTACCGGCTCGTATCGCGCCAACCATCATCCGCTACGCTTGCTTATGCTGACCTGCCGGAGGTTATCGACCAATACCAGCTCATTATCAACTGTTCGCCAGTGGGCACGTTTCCACACCAGAACGAAGCCCCGGCCCTCCCCTACGCCCAGCTTACCAGTCAGCATTTACTGTATGATCTGGTCTATAATCCCGTCCAAACCCGCTTCATGGAACTTGGTCAGGAGCGCGGTGCCGCTGTAATGAACGGCTACCAAATGCTGGTGCTACAGGCCGAAAAAGCGTGGGAGATTTGGGACAAAAAGGGGTAAGGTGTAAAGGATGACTATTCCACTGCCTACCTCTTACCTCCTTTTTTACCCTTTACCCTTCTTTTTACAGACAAATCTCTCCCAGCCGGTCTTCGTCTGTTACGAAGACGTTAAAATCAACTTTGCCGCGAATACCCTGCACCCACCCCGCCTGACTGTGCTGCCAGAGATACAACAGAGCAGGGTCGTACTGTTGCAGGTCTTTGGTCGAGTAGTCGGCTATCCAGAGCGGATAATCGGTGAGGTTTCCTTTGATGTACCGGCGGTATAAGTTGCCGTTGGTGTAGATGATAGGCCGGACTTTGTAATGGTCTTCAATTGTTTCGAGCCACTGCCGCAACCCGGCCACAATAACCGTTTCGGACTGGCCGTTGGTCACTTCAAAATCAACAACGGGTGCGAAATCGCCGGGCTGGAGTGTCACGTTTCGGATGAAATTATTGGCCTGCTTAAGCGGGTCGCGGGTGGGGTGGTAAAAATGGTAAGCACCCCGGCGCAGGTTCGATTTTTTGGCATCGCGCCAGTTTCTATCAAATTGGGCATCGCTCATGGTCGCGCCTTCGGTGGCTTTGATAAACACAAACTGAAGCCGCACTCCGCCGGCTTCCATCAACTGTACGCGCTCCCAGTTTATACGGCTATTGTGCTTCGATACGTCGATGCCGTGCATTTCGTAGCGCATAGGAAGCCGGATACCAAACGCCTGCACAAATCGCCAGTCCATTTTCTCCTGCCGCCCGGCTCGACTCAACCAAAATAAGGCGATTAGTGCAAACAGCCCGGCAATCAGATAAACACCATACCGCCGAAGCACCAGCTCGGCCAGAACCCGAAATTTCATCTGTTACAGTAAAATACTCCCCGAAAGTACGCCTTTCCGGCAAGATACGTCCATAAAAAAAGCCTCCTGACAGTTTCAGAAGGCTTTCTCAATGAGCTGGGTCACCTAATCGCTTCCTTCCAGTTTCACCAGTTTGTTGTATAAACCGAGTAAAAGAAAGGGCGCGGCCCACTGCCCAACAAACAGGCTGCGGTCGCGCTCGCCCTGTGCCTGCAAGTATAAGGAGATGCCCATTGAACCGAAGGCGGCCCACAGGAATAAGTCTGAAGGAAGCTTGGCAGTTTGCTGTTCAATGGCCTTAGCCACCGGTCCTTCTTTGTGTTCGGGATTGTCGTTTTTATGCTTTGCCATGACGTTGAACGGATTGGTTTGCCTAATAGAAACCCAACCGTTTGCCAGGATGATTGTTTAGAGAGGGAGGAGGGGTAGAAAAGGGACGAGAGGGAGAAAAGGAAGCTACCGCGCGTAAGCCCCCTTTCATCCTTCTCGTCCCTTTTCTCCCCTCCTTCCTTTTACTTATTCGGCTGCGGTGTAATACGGAGGTACGGCTTCACGAACGTTACGCCCTTCGGGAATTTGGCTTCCAGTTGATCGTTCGGTACGGCGGGCGTCACAATCACATCGTCGCCGTCCTGCCAGTCGGCGGGCGTAGCAACCTGGTAATCGGCGGTGAGTTGCAGCGAGTCGATCACGCGGATCAGTTCGTTGAAATTCCGTCCTGTCGATGCCGGATAGGTCAGCGTCAGTTTAATTTTCTTGTCTGGTCCAATCACGAACACCGAGCGCACCGTAGATTTTTCGCTGGCATTGGGGTGAATCATATCGTACAGTGTGGCTACGTTCCGGTCGGCGTCGGCAATAATCGGGAAGTTTACTTCGGTACCGGTTACGTCTTTAATATCGGGCGTCCAGCGGTTGTGCGAGTCCAGATCATCGACCGACACGGCAATAACCTTTACGTTACGCTTATCAAACTCACCTTTGAGCAGGGCAGTACGGCCCAGTTCGGTGGTGCAGACGGGGGTAAAATCGGCGGGGTGCGAAAACAGCATTCCCCACGATGTACCAAGCCATTCGTGAAAATTGATTGGTCCCTGGGTGGTATCGGCTGAGAAATCGGGGGCAATGTCTCCTAAGCGAAGTGACATAATTGCAGTTGTTTAATGAGCGAACTCTATCTCGTTGACTGTACTGATCCAAAACATCAAAACCGGCTTTCGGGCCGGTTCTTCAACCTAACGGGAGAAGCGAAACTGAAGTTCACAGGAGTTTTTCTTCAACGGCCATTCTCACTAATTCGGCAACATTGCGTACCTGCAATCGGCGCATCATATTGGCACGGTGGTTGTCAACGGTACGGACACTGAGCTGTAGTTCGCCAGCAATTTCGCGGCTACTCATCCCGTCAATCAGATACCTCAATATCTCTTTTTCCTTGTTCGAAAGTTTGGATGTCCGGTCAGTACGGCTGGCCTTGGGACCTTTCTTCAACTGGTGCATATAGCCACTCAGAATGATCGACGCTACGGGCGAGCTGTAGTATTTCTCGCCGGAAGCAATAGCCCGGATAGCCTTGATCATCTCGTCTGACGAAGAGTCTTTGAGGATATAGCCATACGCTCCGGCTTCTACGGAGCGCAGTATATAGTCTTCATTGTTATGCATGGAAAGCATCAGCACCCGCACAGATTTATATTGCTTGCTGATGAGCTGAGTGGTCTGAATACCCGACATGCCCGGCAGCGAAATGTCCATCAGGATTACCTCGGGCAAACTTTCTTTACTCTCCACCATTAGACTTTTCAGTTTTCCGAGGGCTTCTTCGCCATCGTTAGCCTCGTCGATAATCTGGAACCCATCAGCTTGTTCGAGTAGAAGCCGTATTCCGTCGCGAACGATCGAATGATCGTCCACCAGCATAAGCCGGGTTGATGTCATGATTGCGTAGTAGCTTTTTCTGAAATGGTGATCTGTACGGTTGTGCCTTCTCCTGGAACTGAATGTAGCCGAAACTTACCATTCAGCAGTTTTACCCGTTGCCGCATATTATGAATACCCTGCGAGGGCGTCCGTTGTTTCGTTCGGGTGGAAGTTATCACGTCTGCTTCGGCATTCATACTATGATATTCATCGAGGGGCCCACGCTTTTTATCCAGCCGGAACCCACAGCCATCGTCGGTAACACTCAGGTCAAGTACGTTGTTTTGCCTGATGAGTTCGATATGAATGTGCGACGGATTGGCATGTCGAATAGCGTTGTTAACTGCCTCCTGCGTAACGCGGTACAGCATGATTTCGGTATTCCGGTTTAGCCGATTCTGACTGGTCTTCATGTTTGTAGAAAAAGTCATCTCAACGGACTCGGTCCGGTCCGTATCGGCTATCATCTTCAACGCGGGTACAATGCCAAAATCACTCAACACACTTGGCATCAGATTATTGGAGATTGTGCGGGTCTCCTGAATAGTCTGTGTCACCAGCGTTTTAAGGGTACGCAGGTTTTTAGCATACGCAGGGCTATCGGGCTGCGTGCGGTTCAGAATCGTTTCCAGCCCCTCCAGCTGTAGTTTAATGGCCGTCAGCATTTGCCCAAGCCCATCGTGCAGATCGCGCGAAAGTCGTTTGCGTTCCTCTTCCTGGCCGGCCAGCAGGGCCGACGTCCGAATCTGCTGCTCATCAATTTGCTGCTGGTATTGCTGCCGGGTCGCTTCGGCAAGTTTCTGGCGCGTCTCTGTCAGCGACTTGTTTACGTTGAGCAATTTACGGTTGGCTGCCGATGTCTGGTTACGGGCTTCTACCAACTGGGCGAAGGTTTGTTTAAGCCGCCGGGCTGCCGGACGCAGAATCAGCCAACCGATGCCCAGAAATACCAGCATCGTAAAGCCGTACAAAGACAACTCAATATCCTGGAGTACATTGATTTTCGCCCGCAGTTCGGCGGTGTATTCCCGGACAATCCCGTCAATTTTTTCCAGAAACGGCTTTTCATTAGCCAGCAACAGGACAACAGCCTCCTGTATGTCGGGCCTCATAACATCGGCTGGTGTTCGTATGGTTATCAACTGCCGGACACTGCGTTGATAGGCTCTGAATTCCGGGAGAATACCGACATACATTCGCTGAATGGTATCAGAATTGGGAATATAAACGGCATAGTCAGTAACGCGGCCCGCGCGACCTTCCAGATGATACCGTTCAAACTTACTGAACACCTGCCGTAAATCTTTTATGTTTCGACTAAAATCCGGGAAGTTCTTGCCGTCGGTTAGTTGCAGAGTTTGTTTCACAATCTGCTGACTCTGATGTCGTTGTAGTGCCGTGTAGCGAATAAGCCAGAGTTCGTCCTGCAACGGCCGCATCCGCCATTGCGTAAGGCCCTGCGCCACCGTCAGCAGTAATGCCACTAAAATGAGTATGGTGGTATAAAGTCGTGTGAAACGAGCGGGAATTGAAGCGGTATTTTCGGAGTTATTAATATGTTCGAGCGACACGACAGCCTGTTTATGAGTTGATCGGATTAGTAAAAATAGGGTTTTTCGTAATTTTACCAGCAATAGTACTCCCTGATAACTATCTGACCTATGCGCCGTATTCTGATTACTCTCTGCATTCTTTCATTTACAGCTACGGCCTTTCGGCCTGCATTGCCCGTGTCGGTAACGCCAATTTCGGTTGCCGAGCCGGTTAAACTCTC
>Ga0105048_10011744_pt1 | contig 13794 bp, 17 predicted proteins | sample MAT05_FD_78382 | JGI IMG/M metagenome (GOLD analysis project Ga0105048, IMG submission 78382) | Freshwater microbial communities from Lake Fryxell liftoff mats and glacier meltwater in Antarctica - MAT-05 | ecosystem: Environmental > Aquatic > Freshwater > Ice > Liftoff microbial mat | place...
GGATCACGGCCTTGCGCCCGTTGATCTCGCCATGAGCGGCGGCCATGCAGTCTTCGCGACCAGTCTTGGCCTTCGCTGACTTCAGGCGATCCGTGTACCGCTTGTCGTCCTTGAACTTCAGCGGGTCCTTCTGGACCGGCGGCAGCGCGATGTCGGTCCACAGGCCGCCATCGAACATGTATTCGAAGCGCTGCTCGGGGCTGATGCGCATGTGTGCGCCCGACGGCGTCACCCAGTAGGCGCTCTCAAGCTCCTGCCGGTAGACCAGTTCGCCGGTCTTCGGGCATTTGACCCAGAGGTTGTCGCCCTCGGAATCATCGCTCTTTGCAAAGATGGATTTCAGACCCGGGGGAAGGTTTGTCAGCCAGTTCAATGAACGCTCCGTTCTGTACGCGCCTTAGCTATGGCGTTTGACAGTGACTTAGCAACCACACTTATCCTCTTGACAGACGACGCAGGATCACCCTGCTCGACCGCCGCGCGGACCTCTTCAACCAGCGCCGATCCGACAACAACGCCATCAGAAATACGCGCGAAAGCAGCAGCTTGCTCCGGCGTACGCACACCAAATCCTACAGCCACAGGCAGTTTCGAGAGTCGCCGCGCCTGGTTGACGCCCGCGGAAATGTCCGCTTCGGCGCCTATTCCCGCGCCAGTCACCCCGGCGACGGAGACGTAGTAGACGAACCCCGAGGCGCCATCGGCGATGCGCTCCATTCGGGCTTCAGTCGTGGTCGGAGTGGCCAACCGGATGACGGCCAGGCCGTGCGACGCAAGCTCCTGGCGCAGGGGAGCGTCTTCTTCTGGCGGCAGGTCCACGGTGATCACGCCATCGACTCCAGCTTCGGCGGCAGCACGCGCAAACGCGGCATAGCCCATACGATGGATCGGGTTTGCATAACCCATCACGATCAGGGGCGTTTTCTGGTTAACAAGACGGAAACGACGGGCGATTTCGAGCGTCGAGTTGAGGGTGGCCCCGGCGGCCAAGGCCCGTAGCGCAGCCTTCTGGATGGCCGAGCCGTCAGCCATCGGGTCCGTGAACGGCGCGCCCAGCTCGATGATATCGACGCCGGATTCCGCCAGCTCCTTGATATTGTTGAAGCTTGTCTCGTTGTCCGGGTCGCCGGCCATCAGGTAGGCGACAAACGCCGCCCGGCCCTGCTCAGCACAGGCAGCAAACGTTGCGGATATCCGGTTGGCGGTCATGTGGTGGGAAATGCGCTTCTAACTAGGCTTGGCCAAGGAGCACGTCTCAAGCGCCCATGTCGGGCGGAAGGCGCGGTAGATACCCCAAATCGCCCACCCGACCTACCCCCCTGCGCGCTTCCCGATGCCGCACCGCAACAAAGCGGGAACGGCCCTCAGAACTTCTCGAATGACACCAGCAGCCCGCCCGAACTCGCATTGATCGGAAGCTCCGCCTCAAAAGCCCTTGGCTGAGAGAAGTCGACTGGCAGCACCCGATGCTCGTGCCCGCCGCTCTCGCGGCTGGTCTCGACATGCAGGCGATACCGTCCCGGCGCCACCGTCGCGCCGGCATCGTCGCTGCCATCCCAATAAACCTTGTAAGTCCCCGAGCCGCGCGTCGACATCGAGCGTCCCGCAAAGAAGTTGTCCACCTTGGTGCGATTGAGCCGCCACCAGATGTGATTGCCCTCGTGCCACTCCTTGTAGCGCCCGATGAGCAGCAACGTGCGGATGGGCCTGTTCTGCTCGTCGCTCACCCAGATCACGACATAGGGCGAGCGGAACGCGATCTCGCGGCGCATGTCTTTCGGCGGCGCCTCGAAGGTGATGTTGGCGTGCCAGCCCTGTTTCCATAGTGATGACGCGCCCGAGCCCTGCCCCGCCTGAGGCTGCGGGGCGTATTCCACCCAGTGTGGCTGCGCACCGCCAAACCATTCGACGCCGCCCGGTTGCGCGACGCGCGCGGAAACACCGGGCAAGCTCTTCATCATCTTCCGCGCCTCATCCGGCCCCATCACCAGCATCGCGGTCGCCAGCGCGTCGGCCTCCATCGCACTGGGCGCGATTGCCGTCGCCGAGCGCGCGTGCGCCACAGGCCATCCGTTGCGCGGATCCAGCGTCGCGCTGCGCACACGGCCGTCGGCGCCGATATCACGTGGCCCGCATCCGGATGTGGCGATGGCTGCATCACGCAGGTCAAAAGCGCCGCACGTCTGCCCGTTGTCGAACACAGAGAGCGGATCCGGAAGGCCGATACGCCAGCGTCCTGCATCGGGCCCCTCGCCAGCACAGCGCAGATCGCCGCCAATATCGAGCATCGCGCCCGTGACGCCGCCTACACGCATGACGGCATCAAGCGCGCGGTCGATGATGTAGCCCTTGGCCATGGCGTCGAGATCAAAGCGCACATTTGCGGGACGCGTGATCGTGCGCGTTGCAGCGTCGAGGCCCACAACCGCCGCCTCCACATCTGCAGCCAGCCGGGCCATCCTGCGCCTGTCGGGCGTCTCGCGCGCGTTGCGCCAGCGATCGAGCAACAGACCCATCCGCCCACTCAAGGCTCCGCCACTGATTGCGCGCCAGCGCTCGGCCATTGCGAGGACCTGGAGGAGGTCTGCACTCACGACAAGGCGATCTGCCTGGTTCAGCCGGGAAATTTCACTTTTGCTGTCGCGCCAGTTGAAAACCCTATCGAGCCGGTCGATCTCCACCCGCCCCGCGCATGCGGCGGCATGAGCCCCTGCCTGACCGTCAGCGCGCACGGACACGTTGAGGTATGTGCCCAGCACGCATGCATCATGAAAGACGAAGACATCGCGAGACGCGCTCACCGCCGCCGCTGGCGTCGAGACGCTGGCTGACACCACCGGCGCAGCGGGGGGGATATCGAATGGAGCCATCGCGTCCGTCCCGATCAGCGGTCAGCTACAGGTTCGCTCCGTCGAAGCTCTGGATTTCCAGCTTGTCCAGTTCAATGCCCGGCACACAGCGCAGGTTGACCGCCACCATGCGCTTGCCATCCGGGCCCACGCCAGAACCATGCGTTGCGATTCCGCAATTGCCGCAGAAGAAGTGACTGATGGTCTGCTTGCCGAACAGATAGGTCGAGATGTCCTTCTGCGGCGTCGTCAGATGGAAGTTATCCGGCGTCGTGAACGCCAGCATATTGCCCGAGCGGCGGCAGTACGAACAGTTGCACACCAGCGCACCGCCGAAGCTCCCCGTAAGATCGAAGGCGACATTCCCGCAATGGCATGATCCGGAATGAGTGGACATCGAACGCTCCTGGCCTTTTCACCTTATTGCCTGCTCGCCTCTGGCAAAGAAAGACCCGCCAGAGCATCCGCTCTCACGTTCATGCGTTGAGGCGGCATGAGACGGTATGCAAACAGCAGCGGCAATTCCGGCGTGGTCGCCTACGCGACTTCGTCAGATGGAATCCTCGTTCGTTTCGCAGGCGGCGATATCTACGAATACACCGCACAGAAGCCGGGCGCCGCCATTGTCGCACGCATGAAGGCGCTCGCCACTCACGGCAAGGGCCTGAGCACCTACATCGCGCAGGAAGTTCGCGAGAACTACTTCCGCAAGCTCGCAACCTGAAGCACCAGAGCGCTATCCGCGCGCGCCGGGGTACATCACCGGCAAAACCGTCGGCCCATCTCCCGGATTGGCGCAATTGACGAGATAGGGGTCCAGTTCGAAGCGCAGAACGGGCTTCAGCCTGATCCGCGCCGTCTTGCCATCATCCCACACACCGAACGAGATCTGCAGGCACCGTTGCGGTCCTGTTGCGGTCCGCAGGAGCGCTGCGTCCGCGTCTTTTGACCACTGCATCTGCCAGCCCTGTGACTCCAGAACAGTGACGTAACCGGCGCGCACGGCGTCCGGGTCCATCCTGCCCTGCTGGCCGCTGATTACGACGCAGGCCGAAAGCGTGGGATCACTTGCGCAATCGGCAGCCAGGGAGTGCCCGGTCGCAAGCGGCAGCGCCAGCGTGCTCGGAAGGATGAACCGTCCGCTCGCCGCCAGTTGCGAGGACAGCCATGGCGTCTTCGCTTCTTGCGATGGCGCCGGTAACGATGCAGGCGCTGTTTCGCATGCCGAGACGCTCACGAGCGCAGCACATGCCAGCCAGGTTGATCGCAAACGCATCCCGCCCCCTACAAAGTCCAAGCCTAGATCTGCATCCCGAGATGCGCGGCGACCGAGAAGATATCCTTGTCGCCGCGGCCGCACATGTTCATCACGATCAGCCCGTCCTTGCCGAGCTCCTTCGCAATGTCGCCTACGCGCGCCAGTGCATGCGCCGGCTCCAGCGCCGGGATGATGCCCTCGAGCCGCGTGCACAGCTGGAAAGCCTCGAGCGCCTCCTTGTCGGTGCAGGTGCGATAGGTCGCGCGTCCCGTCTCGTGCAGGAAAGCGTGCTCCGGCCCAATGCCGGGATAGTCGAGGCCGGCCGAGATCGAATGCGCGTCGATGATCTGCCCGTCCTTGTCTTGCAGCAGGTAGGTGCGGTTGCCATGCAGGATGCCCGGCATGCCGCCGGAGAGTGAAGCCGCATGCATCGGCGTATCAACGCCATGCCCGCCCGCCTCGACGCCGATCATGCGGACGCCCTCGTCCTCAAGGAAGGGATGGAACAGGCCGATGGCATTCGATCCGCCGCCGATCGCCGCCACGAGAACATCCGGCAGGCGACCTTCCTGTTTCAGGATCTGTTCGCGCGCCTCGCGCCCGATCACGCTCTGGAAATCACGCACCAGCATCGGATAGGGATGCGGACCTGCCGCCGTGCCGATGACGTAGAACGTGTTCGACACATTCGTCACCCAATCGCGCAGCGCTTCGTTCATCGCATCCTTCAGCGTGCCCGTGCCTGACGACACCGGAACGATCTCCGCGCCCAGCAGACGCATACGGAACACGTTCGGCTTCTGGCGCTCGACATCTGTCTCGCCCATGAACACGACGCACGGCAATCCGAAGCGCGCGCAGATGGTCGCCGTTGCAACGCCGTGTTGCCCGGCGCCCGTCTCCGCGATGATGCGCGTCTTGCCCATGCGCCGGGCAAGGAGAACCTGCCCGATGCAGTTGTTGATCTTGTGCGCGCCCGTATGGTTCAGCTCGTCGCGCTTGAAGTAGATTTTCGCACCGCCAAAATGGTTCGTCAGCCGCTCAGCGTAATACATCGGCGAAGGCCTGCCGACATAATGTTCCAGCAGCCAGTCGAACTCTTCCTGGAATTTCGGGTCAGCCTTGGCGCGCGCGTATTCCTGCTCGAGATCAAGCACGAGCGGCATCAGCGTTTCGGCGACATACCGGCCGCCAAACTCGCCAAAGCGGCCATTCACGTCGGGCCACTGGCTCCACGAGTTGGGCGAGGCGGTTGTGGGGCGAGTTCCAGCAGCGTTTGTCATGGCGTTTCCGATAAACCGCCACGACACAAGTTCCAAGCCCAGTTTACCGCGCCGGGCTGCGGCTGAGGCGACACGCATGGATCATGCGCGCCAGCAATGTGCCGGCGCGCTTGTCCTTCAGGCGTCAATCTTCCTCGTCTTCTTCGTCTTCGTCGGTCTCGTCTTCATCCTCGTCGTCGCCCTCTTCGTCTTCCTCTTCCTCCTCATCGCCCTCTTCTTCCTCTTCTTCAGGAGCGGCGAAGACGGGGCTGGGGTCCGGCGGGGCGAACTGCAGATGTTCAGGCACGGTTTCGAAATCGAGTGTCACGCAGTCTTCCTTTGCGAGATAGGCGAGTTGCCGGAAGTATCACCCATCTACGTAGCTCGCGTGTGACAGGAAAAAAGGAGCCGCCAGGACAGATCGTGGCGTCCGCGAATGACCAATCGCGCGCTGCGGAAAGCCCATTTCCCTGTCGCTAGTACGGAACAAAGCAGGCTTGCACACATTAGGGCGCCAGACGTTCGCACTACGCGAACAGTGCGTGGAGGAGCGCGAACCATGGGCAATATCATCTATCTCGTCGGCCTTGTCGTCATCGTGATGGCGATCCTGTCATTCGTCGGCTTGGGCTGACCCCAATGGCTGAGATCATCAACAGGGATACGCGCGTAGACTGGGCCGCGATTTTCGCGGGAGCCGTCGTCGCGACCGCCATCGGAGTCATTCTGTCGACCTTCGGGCTCGGCCTCGGCCTTGCCATCAACTCGCCGTATGAAGGCGAAGGCCTCTCGCCGGGCATGTTTGCTTTCGGTGCCGGCCTCTGGTTGCTGGCGACGCAAGTAATCGCGTTCTGGATTGGCGCTTACATCTGCGCCCGCCTGCGCGCGCGCCAACCTGAACTCACCGAACATGAAGTCGATGTTCGTGACGGTTTGCACGGCATCATCGTCTGGGGCGCTGGTGTTCTCGCCGCTGGCCTCATCTCCGCAACTGTCCTCGGCGGAGCCACCACGGCCGCGCAAACGGCCGACCGTGGCGGGCTTATCGAGAGCGTCTCGAACGCAGCTGATGCAGAAATCGATCAGGCCGCCTCGCGCGAGCGTGTCGACAATCCGGAAGCCGCTGACGAAACCTTCACCGAGCGTCGCGCTGAAGTCGCCCGCAAGGTGACTGTGATCTCGACGTTCATCACCGCCGCCGCTCTTCTGGTCGGCGCCGCTGTTGCCTTCTTCGCGGCCGGCGTTGGCGGGCAGCATCGCGATCGTGGCACGAACGTGCAGTTCTTCATCCTGCGCCGCCCGATACGCAATGCGGTCGTGCCGCCACCCCCCCCTGTAGTCTAGAACGACACTTGATCGACAGGGCCTGATCGACAGGGAAAGGGCGCCGGAAACGGCGCCCTTTTTCCTCGTGTGGCGAGGCCCCTGCGCCCAAACTCAGACAGTCAAACAAGGACAGCCCGGTGCGCTATTTCGACCTCAGCTCGTGGCAGGGCATCCTCACCTCGATCTTCGCCCTAGCGCTCTTCGCACTGATCGGGGTCGGCATCCGCGTCCTGATGATGCTGACCATCCAGCAACGCCAGCAGCGCATGAACCGCCAGATCAACGAGCGCCTGCGGACGCTGATTGCCGCCTATAAATCGCTGGGCGGCTCCTTCACCGGTGAACTCAGCGAAGATCCCACCCACCTCCGCGAACTCAACAGGCGCGCCCCCGAAGAGGGTGTGGACGTTCCCGACGCGAATGGCTCCGATCGTGTACGCCGCATCCGTGACGCTGTGGAAGCTGCGCTGTCGGACATCATCCTGCTTGGCACCGAGGAGCATGTGCGCCTCGCCAGCGAGGCGGCGCGCGACATGGTCGCCGGCCGACCAATCCATACCGCCGAACTCGTCGTCTCGCTCCGCAACTTCATCCGCCAGGCCCTCGACCTCGCGCCCATCCCGGCAGAGGTCCAGATCCCCTCGCAAGGCCCGACCCGCCAGCAGGGCGGCGGCGCACGTGGCCAAGGTGACGGCGAGAAAGGCGGTCGCGGCGGCGGTGGTGGCGGTGGTGGCGGCGGGATGGGTGGCGGTTCCGGCGGCGGCATGGGGATGGGAATGGGCGGCGGCCGAGCCGCCGACGACGCCTGACTCTGGACCGCCGCGCGCCCGCCCAGCACTCGCGGCAAAGCCGCAAACTTCCGATCGGTCTTGTCGGCTTCGCAGGCCCGTCCCGCTACCCCGCCTCCTTCGCCGCCTTCATGAAGGCCTCGACCTTGGACTTGTCCTTGACGCCGCGACTCGCCTCGACGCCAGACGAAACATCCACCGCCGCTGCACCTGACTGACGTATCGCCTCGGCGACGTTCTCCGGCGTCAGCCCGCCCGACAGCGTCCAGTCTTCGTGATCGTTGACCCGGAAGCCCTTGAGGATCGACCAGTCGAAGCTGCGGCCATGCCCGCCCTCGCGATCGGAATCCTTCGGCGGCTTGGCGTCGAACAGGAATGCATCGGCCGCCTCGAACGCTTCGGCCTCTGCGAGATCGCGCGGGCGCGCAATCCCCATCGCCTTGATCACTGGAACGAGCTGATGGCGACGTGCGAAGAACGCCACCTGCCCCGGGGTTTCCTTGCCATGCAGCTGGACCGCGCCGATCTCCGGCGTCTCGTCGACCAGCTGGTCGAGCCAGGGCACGGCAATGGTCGCCACGACCCATGGCTCTGCGCCAAGCTGCGCGGCGCGGTGGATCAGGGCCTGCGCCCTCTCGAAGGCAACGAAGCGCGGGCTGGTCTCGACGACCACAACGCCGATCATGTCGGCGCCGGCCTCGATCGCCATCTCGACATCGGCCTCGCTGGTAAGCCCGCAGATCTTCACGCTGACCATGCCTGCCTCCGCGTGCAGCCAAACATCTGTAATGAAACGCACAAAGCGAGAAACAGAAAGGGCGGCCGTGCAGGCCGCCCCTTCCTTACGCTACATAACTCTACTAAGGCGGCCCGAATACATCAGCGGCCTTTTGCAAGCAAGTCCCGGATCTCCAGCAGCACCTTCTCCTGGGTCGAGAGCTCGGGAGGGGCCGGAGCGGCTTCCTTTTTCTTCAGCAGATTGTTCATCGCCTTGACCAGCATGAACATCGCGAAGGCGACGATTGCGAAGGTGATGATGAAGTTGATGAACGACCCGTACCGGATCGCGACTTCAGGCAATTCCTCGCCCCCGGGCGTCGTTTGGGCTGACTGCAGGACGTATTTCAGCTCGGTGAAATCGACCTTCACCATCACGCCGATGATCGGCATCAGTATGTCGTCGACCAGCGACTTCACGATCGCTCCGAAGGCCGTGCCGATGATGAGGCCGACCGCAAGGTCGACCACATTGCCGCGCAAGGCAAAGTCCCGGAATTCCTTGAGCAAGGTATCTCCCCTAAGTCCGCCCGGCGCATGAATGACGCCGATTACAGTCTCGCAATGCCGCGGCCATGCGTCCAGCCCGAATCAGGAAGGCCGGCTATTCCGGCCCCACGCCATGATCGTTAGGCCATGAGGGATCAGGTTCGATCTTCGGGGTCCTGCCCGTTGTTGAGCCGCGAGCGCAGCTCCTTGCCGGCCTTGAAGAACGGCACGTGCTTGGCCTCGACCGATACGGAATTGCCGGTGCGCGGGTTGCGCCCGGTGCGCGCATCACGCTTTCGCACGGAGAACGCGCCGAAGCCGCGAAGCTCAACCCGGTCCCCGCGTTCGAGAGCGCCGGCGATCTCGTCGAAGATCACATCGACGATCCGTTCGACCTCGCGAACCTTCAGGTTCGGATTCTCTTCGGCGAGCTTGGTAATCAGTTCGGAACGCAGCATGACCCCAAAATTGCGCTAAGCGCCGAGGAAGGCAAGAGATTTTCGCGATCGACATGCTACTTGCCGGTCCGGACCGTCCCATAGCGATCCATCCGGCGCGAATCTCGGAGGAATCCCCAAACCCATCGCCCCCAATCGGCCTTCCCCAAATGCAGAGCGCCCTCCCGGATATCCGGAAGGGCGCTCGCCAGTCTTGTAGAAGGGCGGAAGGACTAGTCTTCCTTCTTCGCCTGCTTCAGGGCCGCGCCGAGGATGTCGCCCAGGGACGCGCCCGAGTCGGCCGAACCGTACTGTTCCACGGCTTCCTTCTCGTCCTTGATTTCCATCGCCTTGATGGAGAGCGAGACCTTGCGGCCCGCCTTGTCGAACGCGATGACGAGAGCGTCGACCTTGTCGCCCACAGCAAAACGCTCCGGACGCTGGTCGCCGCGATCACGCGCAAGGTCAGCCTTGCGGATGAAGGACTTCATCGCGCCATCGGCGATCGACACTTCGATGCCGCCCGAGGTGATCTCGGTTACAGTCGTGGTGACGATCGAGTTCTTGCGCAGGTCGATCGTTTCGGTCGGGTCCTGGCTGAGCTGCTTGATGCCCAGCGAGATACGCTCCTTCTCGATGTCGATGTCGAGAACGCGCGCCGAAACGTTGTCGCCCTTGTTGTACTTCTTGATGGCTTCTTCGCCCGGGACGTTCCAGTCGATGTCGTTGATGTGGACCATGCCGTCGAGATCGGGGCCGAGGCCGACAAACATGCCGAACTCGGTGATGCCGCGAACTTCGCCTTCGATGTTCGTGCCGATCGGGTGTTCAGCCTGGAAGGCTTCCCACGGATTGTTCATGACCTGCTTGAGGCCAAGCGAGATGCGACGCTTGTCGGCGTCCACGTCCAGCACCATCACGTCGACTTCCTGCGAAGAGGAGATGATCTTGCCGGGGTGCACGTTCTTCTTGGTCCACGACATTTCGGAGACGTGGATGAGGCCTTCGACGCCATCTTCCAGTTCCACGAACGCGCCGTAGTCGGTGATGTTGGTGACGCGGCCCGTCAGCTTGGCGCCGACCGGGTATTTGGCGGAGACGCCATCCCACGGGTCGGTCATCAGCTGCTTCATGCCCAGCGAAATACGCTGCGTATCCGGGTTGATCTTGATGATCTGGACTTCGACTTCCTGACCAACTTCCACAACCTGCGAGGGATGCGACACGCGCTTCCAGCTCATGTCGGTGACGTGCAGCAGGCCATCGATGCCGCCGAGGTCCACGAACGCGCCGTAATCGGTGATGTTCTTGACGACGCCCTTGCGACGCTCGCCCTCGGCCATGTTGCCGACGATCTCTGCGCGCTGTTCCGCACGCGACTCTTCGAGAACTGCACGACGCGAGACGACGATGTTGCCGCGCGGACGGTCCATCTTGAGGATGGCGAACGGCTGCAGCATGCCCATCAGCGGGCCGACGTCGCGGATCGGACGGATGTCCACCTGCGAACCAGGAAGGAAGGCGTTGACGCCGCCGAGGTCGACGGTGAAGCCGCCTTTGACGCGGCCGACGATCGTGCCTTTGACGGTCTCTTTCTTCTCGGACAGGCGCTCGAGGCGCGTCCAGGCTTCTTCACGCTTGGCCTTGTCGCGCGACAGCACGGCGTCGCCGAGCGCGTTCTCGATGCGCTCGAGATAGACTTCGACGATCGCGCCAACGGTCGGCTGCGTTTCGTCGGCGGCAAATTCACGAGCCGGGATACGGCCTTCGGTCTTGAGGCCGACGTCGACGGTGATGAAATCCCCTGCGACGCTCGTGACCGTGGCGGCGACAACGCGGCCCTCGATCATTCCCGAGCCAGAAAAGCTCTCTTCAAAAAGGGCGGCAAAATCGTCAGTGGTGGGGTTTATCGTTGCGACGGCAGGCATCAAGGCTCCAATAGGCGTAGTCGTTAAAGGCCAACCGGTTGTCCCGGCGGACTCGCCGCACAATGCGGCGTGAATGCTGTATTTCCGCAGGTTCAGCTGGGGATTTCGCGGCTCTGACCGGTTTGGCCGGCAGGCTCACGAGAGCTGTCCACAAGGCGGGAGCGGGTCTCTAGTCGCTAGGAGCCCCGAAAGTCAAGCGAAAGGGGGAGCGGTGGCGCCCCCGCCCCTTTTGGGCTCGAGCAGAAAGGGAGCAGGGCCATATACTCTTTCTATCGAGGCATCTGCTTGGGAAAACATCTGGAACAGGCGGGCCTGCGCCGAGCCGTCCATGCCGATTCCGGTGTCGCTAACCCGAACCGAGACAATCTCGCCGGCCGACGCAGACGGCGACGCGCTCACGAAAACCCTGACATCGCCACCCACGGTGAACTTGACCGCATTGGACACCAGGTTGCCCACGCACTGCCGGACACGAACAGCGTCGAAGATTGCGTGCTCTGGCGTCGTGCGATCAAACGCGATCTCGAGGCGTGTGTTTTTCTCGCTGGCGCGAATGGCGAAGATTTTCGCCGCGCCTTCAATGGCGGCGCGCAGGACGCTGGCCTCGCTCTTTATCTCGACCTTTCCCGCCTCGATCTTCGACAAGTCGAGTACGTCGTTCACGATCGCCACGAGCAGGGCGCCGGATTCGCGGATGTCGGAAACCAGCGCCGCTGTGAGTCAATCATCGGTGTGGCGTCGAGAACCTGCGCCATGCCCAGAACGCCATTGAGGGGCGTGCGTATCTCATGGCTCATGTTCGCGAGGAATTCGGACTTGGCACGGCTGGCAAGGCGGGCTTCAGACAATGCTGCGTCGAGTTTTTTCTGAGAGGATCTCAATCGCTCGATCATCATGTCGGCGAACAGGACGCCCGGAATGGCGGCGGTGAGCGAAGTCAGCGCTGCGATGGCGCCAACGGTCACAATCATCCTTGAATCATGCGCCCAGCCGAACACCAGCTCGGTCAGCAGCGCTGCACCAACGGCAAACATCGTGCTGAAGATCGTGACCACCAGCACCAATATGACGTTGACCAGCGTGTCGTCCGCAGCTTCGGTTACCTTGAGAAGCTCATCCAGCCAGGCGGGGGTCTTTGAGCTCACGGGTCGTATCCTGAAAACAACCCGCGCCAGATCGCAGGTCGGCATTGCAGGTATGCAATCTAGGCCAGCACGATTAAGAAAGACTCATTCTATGAAGGGCTGGAAGCCTTAGTGGCGCCCCCCGGACCGTGTAGAGCAATTACCAGCGCGGGATGCTGCCGACTGTCAGGAATGGCCTGGGGCGGACGCAGCAAGGCGGAGAACATCGGATGAAATCCACGGTCGTCACGGGGGCATCCACCGGCATCGGATGGGGCTGCGTCAAGGTCCTTACCCAGCGCGGCTTCCACGTCTACGGCAGCGTCCGGAAACAGGCGGACGCTGACCGGCTGTCGACCGAATTCGGCGCTGCCTTCACGCCGCTGATTTTCGATGTCACCGATGAAGCCGCTGTGCACGCCGCCGCACGCGACGTGTCGGCCCGGCTCAACGACAATCTCGCCGGTCTCGTCAACAATGCCGGCATCGCAAACCCCGGCCCCCTGCTCCATGTCGGCATCGACAGCTTCCGCCAGCAGATGGAGGTCAACGTCACTGGCCAGCTGATCGTGACGCAGGCTTTCGCCCCTCTGCTCGGCGCGACGCCCAGCCCGAAAGGCAAACAGCCCGGCCGCATCTGCATGATGAGCTCGGTCGGCGGCAAGGTCGGGATGCCCTTCGTTGGGCCGTACAACACGTCGAAGTTCGCACTCGAAGGTCTCTCGGAATCGCTGCGCCGCGAACTGATGATCTACGGCGTCGACGTGATCGTCATCGCGCCCGGCGCCATCTCGACACCGATCTGGGACAAGGCCGACGCCATCGATGTGACGCGCTACGCCAACACGCCGTTCGCGAAGTCGCTGAACATGGTGAAAGGCTATATGCTCGACATGGGCCGCAAGGGCTTCCCGCCCGAACGCATCGGCGAGGTGGTCCATACTGCGCTTACCACAGCCAGCCCGAAGACCCGCTACATCGCGACGCCCGATCCGTTCGGCAACTGGATGAGCAACAACCTCCCCAAGCGCATGATCGACCGCACCATCGCAAAGCGCCTGGGGCTGACGCGGTCGGACCCACTGTAGGAAACAGAAAAATCTTCGCCCACATTCTCAAGGCTCTCGGCTCCGGAATTGTAGGAGACGACAAAAATCTGCATCCCGCGCTTTCCCCGGGTCCCTCCACCTGACGTAGTCTCTGCGCCATGACACCGGCGCGACCTCACGCACATGGCCTTGCAAGCCCTTCGCCTCTGCATCGTTTGATGCACGCGATGCTGTGCGTACTCGCAGAGCTGGTGTCCGGCGTCGCAGCGATGCTGGGGATGCGCAACCGCCGTCAGGTTCGAGAGTGTGACTCGATCCAGATGCCGGAAGCTCTGCCCCTCGCAAAGCCCGACACTCATCATGAGGAAATCACAAACGTCCCGTCAGGCCTCACCCTGAGCCTGTCAAAAGGAGAGGCCGTGCTCACCCCCTCGCGACTCACACACCGCGCCCGCTCGGGGACCCCATCGCTCCCACCCGACACGGCCCGCCCACCAGCCCACCACA
>Ga0105048_10011750_pt1 | contig 13792 bp, 10 predicted proteins | sample MAT05_FD_78382 | JGI IMG/M metagenome (GOLD analysis project Ga0105048, IMG submission 78382) | Freshwater microbial communities from Lake Fryxell liftoff mats and glacier meltwater in Antarctica - MAT-05 | ecosystem: Environmental > Aquatic > Freshwater > Ice > Liftoff microbial mat | place...
AACTGGGATTTTTGGTGGACTATTTTTATTTGGTTTAATACTTGTGACTTTGATTTTTTCATCTTGGCTGCTTAAAAAGCTAAAAATTCACTATTGGCCAGCAAGATCGGTTAGTTTGGTTTTGGTGAGTGTAGTAGTTGTGCTGGTAATGCTAGTAGCTTCGGAACTAAGACTTGTGGATTTGTCTGGAGTTTCTATTTTCCCCATACTATTTATGATTGTTTTGGCTGAAGAGTTTGTAAAGACTCAGTTGACTAAGAGCAAAGGAAGAGCAAGAGAGTTGCTTTTTGGAACATTGCTCTTGGCTTGCATAGGTGCAATGGTAATGTCTCTGCCTGTAGTGCAACTTACTGTGCTGTATTATCCGGAAATAGTTGTGTTGTTTGTTTTAGTACTAAATATAGTAGTAGGTAGATATAGTGGTATGAGATTGTTTGAAATTAAAAGATTTTCTTCTGCAATTCGTAATAAATAATATATATGAAAATAAAATTTTTAGGATTTATATTGGAAATACCAGACCTGAGACAGTATCGTCAGTTTTTGAGTAAAAATGACAGACGAAAACTGTGTACTGATTTGAATACTGATAAGGGTAGAGCCTTGGCGGATAGTAAATATGCTACTAAACTTAAACTTCAAAAATCTAAGGTAAGTGTGGCCCCTTTGATTTCTAGAATTAAAGACAGACAAGGCTTGCGTAAGTTTAACTGGCAAAAACTGGATGATAATTTTGTGATAAAGCCAGCCTATGGATATGGTGGAGAAGGGATTTTGATAATTCGTAAAAAGGCTAAAAAACCTAACTATTGGATTAAAATGGATAGAAGCCTGATAAGTTTGGATGAGATTAAGAGGCACTGTATGGATATATTTTCTGGGAAATATTCTTTACACGATAAGCCTGGAGTAGTGCTAGTTGAAGAGAGAATTAAGATTCATCCAAAATTTTTTGCATTTACCAGATCGGGTACTCCTGATGTGCGAGTAATACTTTATAAAAAAATTCCAGTTATGGCTATGCTACGTATTCCTACTGAAGAGTCGGATGGAAGGGCCAATCTTGAGCAAGGGGCAATGGGACTGGGCATTGACTTGGCTTCTGGTCTGACGACTTATGCGGTGGCTGGAAAAAGTAAGCTGGTGGATACTATATATAGTTATAAACTAAAAGGCAAAAGGGGAGTAGCTGGAATTCGTATCCCTGAATGGAGAAAAGTGCTTGAGACCTCGATTATGTGTGCCATGGCTGTACCAGAGCTTGGCTTTATGGGAGTAGATATCGTTTTGGATAAAGAAAGAGGGCCTGTGGTGCTGGAAATAAATGCTAGACCCGGACTCTCTATACAAATATGTAATAAGGCTGGACTAAAAGGAAGAATTGAAAAACTGGAAGACATGGAAGTAAACAGTGTGGTGCATGCATACAATATATGTCGATATTTATTTGGGGAGAAAGTGGTGGGTGGAAATAATACTAAAGATACTCCGGTTGTTAAACCAATTGAGAGAGTGGAGTTTGTGGGTACAAAAAAGAATGTGACGGTTCGTGCCAAGGTAGATACAGGGGCTTTTCGTAGTTCAATGGACTATGATTTGGCTGAAAAATTGGGTTTGCTTTCTGAGGATAAAATTTTGTATTATCGTAATGTTCGATCGGCTTTGGGAAAACATATGGAAAGACCGGTGGTGGGTGCAACTTTTATCTTGGCCGGTAAAAAAGTAAGATCGGAGATAAATGTTGTGAGTAGAAAAAATTTGAAAACTAAAGTACTGATTGGAAGAAAAGATTTGAGAGGATTTGTGGTTAAACTGGCTGTGTCTAGAACTAAGGTTAAAGATTTTGTAAAAAAACTAAAACAATGAAAGTCGCAGTATTTTATGGAGGTAAATTAACAAACCATTTGGTAGAACTTAAACGTGCTGCTAGAAAAGAAAAGGTGGAATTGTTGCTTTTTTCTTATCATCGAATTTGGTTTGATTCAGTTGACGGGGTGGTAAAACTAAGAGATGGGATGAGTAAGAGTGTCAGAAATAACCGAGAATACACAATTGCTGATTTTGACTTAGTATTTATTCGGACTGCAAAAATGCACTGGCAAGAAGTGGGATGGATAGCCGACGAAGTGGAAAGATATGGAAAAATAATGGTAGATCCGGTGGTTAGGAGAGCTAGGGTAAGTGATGCTTTGAAGGCTAATCAGGTGTTGCAAATGGGTAGGAATAATATTCCCATGCCAAAGACACTGTACGGAAGTAGAAAATATTTACTTGAAAAAGCTATCGAGGTGGTAGGTCTACCAATGGTTGTGAAAGGTAGTGGTGGGCACCGAGGTGGTAGTGTATTTAAAGTAAATAATAAACAGGAGTTGGAAAAGGTTATAGTTGAATTAAGAATTGCTGAGATGAAAGAGGGACGTAGGTTTTTGGCACAAGAGTATGTGGAAAATAGCGGGGATTACCGGGTAATTGTTTTGGGAGATAAAGTGCTTGGGGCTATGAAAAGAAGTAGACAAACTGAGGGTGAATTTAGGAATAATTTTGTACTTGGTGGAAAAGTGGAAGTAGTGGAGCTAAGTCCTGAAATAAAAGATTTGTGTGTAAAAGCGGCCAAGGCTTGTGGGCTACTTATTGCTGGAGTGGACTTGGTCTTTAGAAATGATGATATAAATAGTCCATTGTTTTGGGAAGTAAACCGAGGACCACAATTTAAAGGATTTATGCAGGCAACAGGAATTGATGTACCCAGAGAGATTATAAAACTTTTTAAAAATTTAATAATTAAAAAATAATATTTTTATACTATATATAATATGCAGAAACAAATAATAATAATGACCATGAACAATATTCGTAAGAATTATGAAGTGGGGAGACTGGTTGAAGAAGTGGAAAAAGCAGAGATTCCTTTTATGTGGGCTAAGTATAGTGACATGGTGATTGAGGCCAACAACGAAAACCCAAAAGTTTTTATAAAAGGTCAGGAAATAAATTCGGACAATACATATAGTATTTGGTTTAGAGTGGCTGGAACTAAAACAGGCAAATACCCAATTGGACGTGCTCTGATGTTGAGAATACTTAGGATGAAAGGTGTGGATTGTGTAAACACTACTGCTTATAGTACATGGGAGAGAATGGGAAAGATTTCTCAGCACGGAGTGTTTGTGGAAAATGAGATACCGGTAATCCCAACCCGAATTTTTTATAAAAAAAGTCAAGTCTTGGAATATGATTTTAAATATCCTTTGATTTGTAAACATGATCGTGGGTTTCAGGGAAGGAGTGTTAGAAAGTTTGATAATAGATCTGAAATGCAAAAATGGCTGACTAAAATGGACGAAATAAAGCTTGGTATGTTTGTGTGGCAGGACTATTTGCCTTTGAAGTGGGACTTGAGAGTAATTGTGATTGGAGGAAAAATGCTTGGTGCCATGAGGAGAAGTGCTTTGGGGGATGAATTTAGAAGTAACTTTAGCTTGGGTGGAGCAGTGGAAGCTTGGAGTTTGGATGAAAAGGATAAAGTAATTGCCGAAAAAGTAGCCAAGGTCTGCGGACTTGATTATTGCGGTGTAGATATTATGAAAGATGAAGTGGGCAATAGTTATGTGCTGGAAGTGAACAGGCAATGCCAGTTTCAGGGGTTTGAAAAAAGTACTGGGACCAACGTGGCAAAAGCTGTTGTTGACTTGATGACAAAAAGTAGTTAAATTTATGTAATGTATATATTGGCTTTGGTTCTTGGAATGTTTTTTTCGGGTATTGTCGGGGTTCGTGCGCAAGCTAATTTGATTCCCAACGGAGACTTTGAATCTGTTACAGATAGATCACCTGTTTCGGCAAGACAGTCGCCTGTCGGTTGGACTGTGAATGCTGATGTTGCATCATGGATAGGAGTTGGGACAATGGCTCAAAACGGTGAGTCCCTGCAAAATAATGGTAACGGAACAAAGATTCTAAATATGACTATGCCTTTTTTTGTTCGTAGCGGTACTGGTTGGCAACCAATGGTATCTCAATACGTAACAGTACCGGCTGGTACGTATATATTGAGAATAAATGCGATGGCTCCCTTTTCTAAATATCAAGGCGGTTTGATTTATATAGCCAATGCTTCTAATCAGACAATTGCGGGAAGCCAGATTAATGTTCCTGTATCAAATACTTTTCAAACTAGCCAAGTTAGCCTGAATTTACCAGCCAATGGATATCATATTAGAATGAAAGCAGATGGTGGAAGTCAAGTGTACTGGGATAGCGTAGAACTTTTGAATTCAAGTGGAGTAAATGTCTTGGTAAATCCCAGCTTTGATTCAGTAGAAGCAAAATTAGGACCTGTTCGAGCACAAGCTAACACATGGGCAATTGGTGATTGGCAAGGACATTTTTTTGGAGATTATGCATCAAGTACTTTTACTGGTAAACATCCTTTGTATCCAAATGTGGATTATAGTGCTTCAAGTGCAAATAAACATTTTTGGGGAATTGGATCATGGCATTATCGCCAGGATAGGAATGAGTATTTTTATACAAATACTCCTGGGTTTACCTTGGAAGCTGGAAAAACTTATAAACTTAGTTTTGGTGGAGATTTGATTTACAAAGGTACAGGTAGAGGTATACAAGTACCAATTATGTGTGCGACCGGAGGTGGTTGTGGAGGCGGATTGGCAAATAGTAATTGGCTGACAGCAGCAACTATTAGTATGGACAATCAGTCTATGGGAAGTAAGATATATGAGTTGAGTTTTTCTGTACCTAGTACAAATACATATAATTTGGGAATATTTTTTGACGCTGGCGCTCAAGGTGTGTTTGATAATTTTTCTTTAACAGAAGTAGTTCCTCTTTGTAAAAGTATGAGCTTGAGTAAAGCTACTTTGAGTAGCGGTGAATCCTTGACTGTTGCACTTCGGGTGGACAATGGTGCTTCTACCGGTGTTCTTAAGGTTTTTGATAAAGCAACTAGAACACAAGTAGGGGATGTTATCCCCATATCTATGAGTGGCAAAGAAGGAACAGTTACTGTTTATTCAGCTACTGTTAGTTTTGAGGACTTGGTAGGACGCGGTGCTGGCGGACGTTTTCAAATAAATGGTTATGTAGGTAATGCCACTGCTGCAAATGGTTGTGAGAGTTATGTGGATTTGGTTATCAAGCCCCCAGTTGTTGTTACACCTGGTGTAGTGGTAAAAAATTGCTATAAGACAGGATGTAGCGGAACGATTTGTTCTGACTCGCAAATAACATCTAGCTGTCAATATAAAGATGAATATGCTTGCTACGAAGGTGTGGAATGTAAATTGCAAGCTAATAATGAATGTGGCTGGACTACACCTCAGGCTACGATTGATTCATGTATAGCTACTAAGACTGGGTGTACCACTGATGCCCAATGTGGAAGTGGCAAGAGTTGTGATCTTACAACTAAAAAATGTGTTGCGCTTCCGGGACCAACTAGGTTTCCTGGATATGTGGAACCAGGGGCTGGTAAAAGTGTTGGGTCTATCGATATGGGTGGTTCATGTGATGTTATAGCTGGTGATGTTAGTTCTGTAGAAGTATTTAGTAGCTGTCCTGCTGACGTAATGACTTTTGAAGGTCCTGCTGCAGCTAAGACAATAAAGTTTTATAAGATGCCAGCAAATGCTGATAATTCTTGCACTATTTTAACTAACTATTATGATCCAACTTCAGGAAATACACCTTCATATATAAAGCTATTTAATGCTTGTAAGGTAAACGCGAATAAGTGTACTCCATGTACAAGTCGTGTAGGTGGTTATGCCGGCCCCGGACTTGATAAAGGAGACGCTAATTGTAATGGAAGTGTGGGGCCTGATGACTTTAACGAGTGGGAAAAAGAGTATTATAGCTTGCCTAGTTATGCGCTAGGGACAGCTGCAACAACTGAAAGTAAAGCATATCGATCAGACTATAATTGCGATTCGAAAGTCAATAAAATTGATTATTCACTTTGGTTAAATAACGTGTCCTTGTAATTATGATAAAAAAACTTTTAATTCCGGCAATATTATTGCTCGGCTTATTTGCTACTGTATATTTAGTTTCCAAGATTGCTGAATACAGAAGTTCTGCTAGTGGTACAACTCCAATGCTTTATTTTACCGATGCTACTGGTACTCCTTTGGATACCAAGACTGTGGTGGTTGGTGATGAAGTTAACTTATTTTTGACAATAGATAGTATAGATAAGCCTGTGAGTCAGGTGGTATTGCGTTCTACCTATGATGCAAATAAATTGCAGATAGTTCCTCAATCTACTGGAGGTGCATTTGCTTTGGGAGAAAAGTTTGACAGCAAATATGCTGAATCTTATACAGGAGGAAATTTAAAAGCCGGTTTTGTAATTTCACGAGAGGGAGCTAGACCTACAGGGCTGATGAATGTAGCTAGTTTTAAAGTAAAGATTTTGGCTTTGCCTGTATCAATTACTGTGGCTCCTGCCGGTGAATCTGGAACTAGTGTTAGTTCTGCAGGAGAATTTATTGGTGGGCTTGAAGTAAAGTCTCTTCGCTTTGTGGCACAGGGTGAAGTTGGAAGTGGTAATCCAAACCCAACTGGACCTACCGTTTCTTTTTCAGCTAGACCAACTACAGCTACAACTGAAGGTGGTGTAGCTTCTTTTGACCTGGTAGGAAAAATTGATAGTACTGTTCGACTGGGTTCTTTTAGATTAGTACTGAATGCTACTGGAGCTGACTTTAATGGAACTGTAAAGGCAGATGTACATAGTGCTGTTAGAGCTGCAACTAACGTATCGACTTCTACTGCTGGTACTTTGGTTTTGGATTATAATGAACCCCAGGGTACTAATAGAGGGAGCTTGCCTAGTGGAGAATTTGTATTGGCAAAAATACATTTGGCTAATTTTTCTTCTACTACTAGTGTTCCTATTGTCATAAAACCTGAATCTGAAGTGGTATTTTGGACTGGAGCAGACTTTCAAACACCTGTAGGGGCAACTATCAGTGGTAGTAACTTTATAATTACTTTAACGCCATCAACCACTGGGGCACTGAGAGGCTCTTTTGACACTGCAAACTGTGATTCTATTTGGGGATGGGCACAAACTTATCCACCAGCTAGAGCCGGAACTACAATAGAAATTTTGGTAGATGGTGAACCTAGGGATATTTTAAATCCTGAAGGAAACGGAGGTGCAAATTTTATAAATGCAGACCAGTTTAGGTCTGACTTGGGTGGTACTTTTGGTTTTTCCTTTAATACACGTAGGATTAGTCCTTCAGTTTTAGATGGAAAAAAACACAGAATTCAAGCAAGAGCTACCTATGACGGACAAATTAAGATTTTACCTGACTTTTTGGGTGATCAAAATATAACTTGCCAAGCTCCTGATAATAATAATCCTGGAACAATTAGTTTTAAAGTAGCTTTTGGTGGACTTTCTGATGGTAGTGATTCTGGTCAATGTGGTGCTCCAGAGCCTGTTACTGTAAAGATTGTGGGTAAAGAGGGAGAAACTCCTGAGACAAGAGTAGACCTCGTCAGAGATGGATCTGTGTGTCGAGTAGCCGATGATGCTGGAAATTGTGAACTGGCCTTGCAGGTTTTTCGAGGAACAGTGACTTTGCCTAATGCACAGAGTGTGTTTACCAATGGAGCTTTGTTGATTCGAGGACAAAGACACTTGCAGATGAAATACGGACAAGAGGGTCAAAGTGAATATTATAATAAGAAACTCGGTGAACTGATGATTTCGAAAGGGGCTTCTTTTGATTTTTCGAAGTATCCAATTTTAGCGGGAGATGTAAACGGTGATGCAATTGTAAATGGTCTTGATTATGGACAGGTAGTGGATTTGTTTGGAAGAACAAATGCCGGATCCGCTGATTTGGATTATAGTTGCCAGGTTAATGCTCAAGATTTGAACTTGGTCAAGATAACTCTAAATGAGCGTCAAAGTCAGCAGTATTAGTTTATTTTTGTTTACCTTTTTAATTTTAAGACAACCTGTACTTGCGGCGATTCCAGAGGCATGTACCCCTCAGTCTTATCCGCTTGACCTGGGGAAAATAGACTTAAAAATGAACTCCGCTCAGTTGTGTGAAAGTGGAGGATACGGAGTTTGTTCAAATAAATGTGTGAACAGTGGATTGGAATTTTCTTTGCATGGATCGAAGCCTGGATTGGGAAATTGGTCTAAATTGTGTCCAGGGTTTTCTATGGCTGACTTTGCTCCAACTGCACTCGAGGTTTGTTGTGTGAGTGTGGCAGCGAGTTGTAGTGTAGGAACTCCTACCCCTACTTTGACACCTACACCTTGTTCTTTGCCGGATGTTCCGCAAGGACTGAAGGTTGATTGTGCGCAAGGTGGAAACTCAGTATCTTTAAGCTGGGTCAGAGGAGCTAGCTCTAACTCTTCACAGTTGCGCGTGGATGATATGAACGGAGTTATTGATTCGGCAAATATATTTCCAACAGGACTCCCAATAGTAAGTACGCCAGCTGTCGGAAGTATTAATCAGTGTACTTATCTTGACACACAGCGTCACGATATTTGCTTGGATAACTTGCCTAATACTGTACAAAATATCAAGATTTCTCCAGGAAAGGAATATAAATGGTGGGTACATAGTGTCAACTCTTGTGGTGCATCAGCACTGACGTTAGGTACGTCTTTTAAATGTCCGGCTATTACTGGAGACAGGGTCGGAGTGGCTAAGTTGGTACAAGCTGAGACTATTGAAGAGGCGGGGGCTGATGTGGTTGTAGATGTGGTTGTTGATACGTCTACTGAGGTAGCTAACGTGTTTGACTTTAATATAAACTATAAGCCAGCTGACTTGAGCTTTGTACGTTTGGAGGACTTGAGACAGCCCGCTTCTTTTACTACTTCAAGCGCATATCCGGCGACTGGAAAAATAACTTCAAATACATATTCGATAACCTCTAATCCTTTTTCAGCGGAGACTATGAAAAAGTTGGTTAATGAGAAAATAATTAGATTGTTTTTTAAGAAAATTGCCGGTAAGACAGGGTTTACTCAAATGAGTTTTAATTGTACAGATGGGTCGTATAATGATACGAATATTTTAAAGGTTATAAATAATAATAAAGATAGTATCGATGTGATTGATTGTTCTAAGTTGACGGCATTGAGTATTGATTTGAATAAGATAAGCATACCTGTGCCAAGTATTACTACTAATCCTGTACTTAAAAAATGCACACCATGTAGTGAAAGAGTTGTAAATTATTCTGGTACTGGTCTGGATAAGGGAGATATTGACTGTAGTGGAAAGGTTCAGCCGGCTGATTTTAATGAGTGGGAAAAAGAATATTATAATTTACCTAGTTATGCGTTGGGAGTGGCAGCTAGTGTGGCAAAGGATACATATAAGGCTGATGTTAATTGTGATTCGAAAGTCAACAAGCTTGACTATTCTTTGTGGCTAAATAATGTGTCTTTGTAGATAGGGTGGTAAATAAGCTTTTTTGTTGGTAATATATGAACAAGTATGTGCCTGTAGCTCAGTTGGTTAGAGCGTCCCGAAAGCTTTCGGGGAGGTCCGTTTCTATAGAAGATTCCTTTCTTTTCTGGTAAGATAAGCATACTTTGTGCCTGTAGCTCAGTTGGTTAGAGCGCAGTCCTGATAAGACTGAGGTCCGTGGTTCGAGTCCACGCCGGCACACATATCAATTTGGTAAAACTTGACTCAACTATAATTGCTATTAAAGAATTGCATGGTCTTTTTTTTGAACACGAATATTTCTTGGTTGCTTGGTGGAAGTTGCGGTTTGTTGGTAAATGGAGTTGAGGTTGTTCCCAATGATATTCACTTGGTTGTTGGGCCAAGTGACTTTGAAAAAACAGTGGAAGTTCTTGGAAAATATATGGTAAACGACAGGGAGTTTAAAATTGGAGACGTGGGCGGAGAGATCAACGTTTTTAGTTTTGATAAATTAAAACCTATAAAGAGAGTATTGAAAAATAGGGTATAGTTGTTAATGCGTGTTTTTATTTTCATATTGGGATTTTTTTTATTTTGTGTACGACCTGTCCAAGCCAGAGAGCAGGAGGTATGGGGGTTTTTGCCTAGTTGGAGACTGACCAATACTCCTTCGGTGGAAAAAGTGGATAAGCTATTTTTCTTTTCTATACCTGTAATGGGAAATGGAAAGCTTGAATGGAATAGTTTGAGTAAAAGAGTTTATTCAAAGGCCTTTTTGGATCATGCGAAAAAAGTTAGAGATAAAGGTGGGCGAGTGGGTGTTGTATTTGCCATGTTGAAGGATAAAGACTTGGATAAATTTTTGAAAAATAAGGACTACTGGGAGACATTTTTCAACGAAGTAGATAAGCTGGAAAAAGATATAAAAGGGGACTTGGTCAATATTGATTTTGAATATCAGCGCTCGCCGACTGAAATATTGTCTGAGAATTATTTTGAGTTTTTGGCTAAAGCTCGTGAGCGAATGAGCGGAGAAATGTCGGTAGATGTGTATGGAAATACTATAATATTGGGCTCGGAAGATAAGCTGCGTAAACTATTTGATAAAACTGATCGTGTAGTGTTTATGGGTTATGATTTTAATAAAAGAGGTTTGGCTACACCGGTGGCACCTTTGGAAGGAATGCCGGGGGCTGATCTGGAAGATGTGTTTTTACGGGTAAATAAACTGGGTCTGTCGAAGGGTAAGTTTGTGGTGGCTTTGCCACTTTACGGATATGAATGGAGAACGAGATCGACTGAATTTGGAGCCACAATTCACCCTAGTTCTGTGCGTGCCTTGGCTACGGTGGGAAGAATGATGGACTTTGTAAAGAATAATCCCAAGGCCAAGTTTGGCTATGATGAGGTGACCCAAACTCCATGGCTATCGTATGTGGCTGGAGGAAAAACTCAGCAGATATACTACGAAAATGAGCGCAGTTTGAAAGCAAAGGTAGATAGGGTAAAAAAATATGGATATACGGCTGTAGCTTGGTGGGCTTTGGGATACGAGGGTAAGATGGACATTGATAAGGTTTGGTAGAATAGAGCCTATGACAAATACAAATCTTGAGACAGTGACTGTTTTTTTTGAGCATGTTGGAAAAAACCCGCTTACAAGAGAAGGTCGTTTTACCTTTACTGATGGTCTGCCAACTTTAGATTTTAGACGGGAGAATGAAAGAGCCGTTTATGCTCCAGAGCTTGATAGAATAGTTTGCGGTGGTTTTTGTACGATTGATTTAGTAAACCCAAATACAGTTGTTTCTATCGGTAATGGTTCTAGTAGCTTGTTTATTGTTAGAGATGGAGAACCTGGGGTTGAAACAATTACTTTGACACTAGAGACAAGAGCAGATATAAAGTAGAATAAATCATGAATACGCAACCAACAACTAAAATAGAAGAGGCTGTAGTTGTATCTGGTGCTCGGGAAGCTAGTGTACTACCTGCTGAGCTAGAGGGTTTTAACTGGGGTGCATTTTTCTTGACTTGGATATGGGGAATAGGGAACAATAGTATTAAGACAATCTTGTTTGGTTTGTTGATAAGTATTTTTCCGATTACAAATATAGTCTTGGGTTTGAAAGGAAACAAATGGGCTTGGCAAAACAAACATTGGAATAGTATTGAAGAATTTAAATCTACTCAAAAGACTTGGGCTATAGTAGGGTTGGTGCTGACTCTGCTCATGATTCCTGTTATGATTTTTTGGATTGGAATACTAAGCGCTGGAATATTGGGCGCGATAAATCCAGAGGCGAAACTAAAACAAGCACAGGATATGACTATTCTCCAGAATAGTATGAATGGCAAGGCTTCGGATCTTTACAGAGACACAAACTATACAATTAAAGCGGAACAAATATTTACAGCTACTGAAACTTACTTTGCCATGAATGGTAAATACCCTTTTGAATATAAGGCTGGAGCTAGGGTCGATGTGGCTGAATTTTTACCTAAACTTGTTGAAAGTAAAGATTTATTGCCAAATATCTTGCAACATGAAGCCTATACTAGCAGTGATACGGTAGGCAAAATATATGCAGTAGTACCGGCAAAATTAGTGATCGGAGATGAGCTTAGAATGTGCTTCACTTCAAAGTCTTCTGGAGTATTAAGTCCTGGCAGCGAAATCTGTGTTCCAAAAGAGTAGTTTGCTTGTTGACCATGTGAATTCGGTTTGATAGACTTCCCTCACCTATAAATCTTCGGTTCATGTTTGCTAATAAAATACTAATAAATTGACCTAATATTTTGTTAGTATGTCGCCGAAGTGAAAGCTTCGGCTTTTTCTTGCTCTTTTAATAGGTGGATTTGAGATAAGCCTTTTGGCTTTATACTAAGGGCCTGTGGCTCAGTTGGTAGAGCACCTCATTTGCAATGAGGGGGTCAGGGGTTCGAGTCCCCTCAGGTCCACTTATATAAAAAATAGTTGTGTTTTGTAAAGTACAATTAGACTTGTACTTTTTGAATACAAAGTTCATTTACAATCTGTCAACCAAATAGTAATTAAAAACAATAACAACTTTATAAAGTTGCTTGAAATTAGCTGGAAAATTTTTGAATAAAGCATATGGTGAATGCCTTGGTTGCCAAAGCCGAAGAAGGACGTGGAAGACGACGAAATGCATGGGGGAGCTGTCAACAAGCTATGATCCCGTGGTGTCCGAATGGGGAAACCCTGGTTGGTGAAAGCCAACTGAACCAACTAGCTTGTCTAGTTAGGTAGGTAAGTCGGGGAACTGAAACATCTAAGTACCCGGAGGAAAATAAATCAAAGAGATTCCGTTAGTAGCGGTGAGCGAAAACGGATCAGCCCAAACCCAAATTTATTTGGGGGTTGTAGGGCCAGACATAAGTATATTGAAAGTTAGGGGAACGACTTGGAACAGTCGGCCATAGCGGGCGAACGCCCCGTACCTGAAGACTAGTAAATATATGGTTTGGTACCTGAGTACTGCGGAGCACGTGAAATCCCGTAGGAATCTAGAGAGACCAATCTCTAAGGCTAAATACTTTGGCGGACCGATAGTGAACTAGTACCGTGAGGGAAAGGTGAAAATTACCGGTAGTTACCGGAGTGAAATAGAACTGAAACCATATGCTAACAAACAGACAAAGCCCGCAAGGGTGATGTCGTGCCTATTGAAGAATGAGTCTGCGAGTGATTATTGCCACCAAGTTTAACCCCGCCAAGCGGGGGTAGGCGTAGCGAAAGCGAGTCTGAACAAGGCGAATAGGTGGTAGTAGTTAACCCGAAACCGGTTGAGCTAACCATGGGCAGGTTGACCTTCGACGAAAATCGAAGCGAGGACCGAACTGATTAACGCTGCAAAGTTATCGGATGACCTGTGGTTAGGGGTAATATGCCAATCGAAACCGGAGATAGCTGGCTCTCTCCGAAATATATTTAGGTATAGCGTCGCGTGTTTTTTACAGGGGGTAAAGCTACTGGATGGGTGTTTCCTTCGCAAGGAGGGGCACCTAACCAAACTCTGAATACCTGTAATTATGAGCGCGGCAGTCAGTCTAGCCGGGCTAAGCTGGTTAGACAAAAGGGGAAGATCCCGGACTACCAATTAAGGCCTCTAAATCTGTGCTCAGTGGGAAAGGAAGTGTAGTACCTTAGACAGCCTGGAGGTTGGCTTAGAAGCAGCCATCCTTTAAAGAAAGCGTAATAGCTCACAGGTCTATTTAGGTATTATGCGCCGAAAATGTAACGAGGCTTAAGCACAGTGCCGAAATTGTAGATTTATAGCACCTTCGGGTGTCTATATCTGGTAGGAGAGCGTTCTGTATGCGCTGAAGTA
>Ga0105048_10011751_pt1 | contig 13791 bp, 10 predicted proteins | sample MAT05_FD_78382 | JGI IMG/M metagenome (GOLD analysis project Ga0105048, IMG submission 78382) | Freshwater microbial communities from Lake Fryxell liftoff mats and glacier meltwater in Antarctica - MAT-05 | ecosystem: Environmental > Aquatic > Freshwater > Ice > Liftoff microbial mat | place...
AATTCGCATAGTTGGGTATCCGACGTTGGCGGCCGCGGCTGGGTTCAGATCGACCTCAAAGAGCCGGCCAAGATCGATCGCGTCGTCTGGGGGCGCGATCGCGAAGGGACGTATGCCGATCGACTGGCCGTTGGATACTCGATCGAAATAGCCGTTGAACGCGATCGATGGCAAGCGGTCGCGACTTCGGACGATCGAGCCCTGATGGGCAAGCCAGCCACCGAACCGTGGGGCGAGACGGAAGCTCAACGCCAAACCTGGAAACGATTGACGGAGCGCCAGGCCGAGTTGAAGAAGCAAATCAAACTTCTGGAAGGCCCCGGCGGGTCCGCGTATGTCGGCAAGTTCACCACGCCGGAAACGGTTCATCTGCTGCATCGCGGTGATCCGACGCAGAAACGCGAAGAGGTCAAACCGAGTGCCTTGAGTTGCTTCGACCAGAAAATGAACCTCTCGGCCGAGGCCAATCATCAACAACGGCGAATCGCGCTGGCCGATTGGATCGTCGATGCGCGTAACCCGATGACCGCCCGCGTCATCGTCAATCGGCTCTGGCATTATCACTTCGGCACGGGCATCGTCGCCACGCCGAGCGACCTCGGCCGCAACGGGTTACCGCCCTCGCATCGCGAATTGCTCGATTGGTTGGCAGGCGAACTGATGGCGAACAAGTGGAGCCTGAAGCATCTACACCGCTTGATTGTCACATCGGCCGCCTATCGTCAGTCGTCGGCCGCGAACGAGATTGCTCTGAAGAAAGACGCTCAGAATCGCTTGCTCTGGCGTTACCCGCCTCGACGTCTGGAAGCTGAGGCTCTGCGCGATTCGATCTTGTTCGTCAGCGGCAAACTCGATCTCGCGATGGGCGGACCGGGCTTCGATCTTTTCGAACCGAGCACGAATTATGTGAAGGTCTACACGCCCAAGAAGGAGTTCGGCCCTGCCGAGTTCCGCCGCATGATTTACCAGAGCAAGCCGCGCATGCAGCTTGACAATACTTTTGGGGCGTTCGATTGTCCCGATGGCGGCCAGATTACCCCGATGCGAAACACCTCGACGACGCCGTTGCAGGCTCTCAATCTGCTCAACAGCCCGTTTCTACAGCAACAAGCGACGTTCTTCGCCGAGCGTGTCGTCCAGGAAATGGGACCCGATGTGCCGAAGCAGGTTCACCGAGCCTTCACGCTCGCCTTCCAGCGTGAGCCCACCCGCGAAGAATTGCAGGCGGCCGTCGGGCTGGTGAAGGAGCATGGCCTACCCGCCCTCTGTCGGGTGTTGTTCAATACGAATGAGTTTTTGTTCGTGTATTGAGAAGAGAGCGACACACGATGAACCTCCTACCGCCGTCTGGCCAACACCTACTCGATCGCCGTTCGTTCCTCGGCTCCTCGTCGAACGGCCTCGCAGGCATCGCCTTGGCGGCGCTCCTGAACCAACGATGCTCCGGCGCCGAATCGCCGTTGCGTCCGCTCATTCGGCCGGAGAACCCGCTGGCCGCGCGACCGCCGCACTTCACGCCCAAGGCCAAACGCGTCTTGCTCGTCTTCTGTTCCGGCGCGGTGAGCCATCTCGATACCTTTGATTACAAACCCGAACTCGTCCGCCGCGATGGTCAACCGATGCCCGGCAGCGACAAGCTCGTGACCTTTCAGGGCGCGAACGGCAATCTCGTCAAGCCGCTCTGGACGTTCAAGCCGCGCGGGCAGTCGGGCAAGATGATCTCGGACTTGCTGCCGAATCTGGCCGAACTGGCCGACGACATGTGCTTCCTCCACTCGATGACGGCCAAGAGCAACACGCATGGCCCGGCCGAGAATCAGATGAGCACCGGTTTTACGCTCGATGGCTTCCCGAGCGCGGGGGCCTGGGTGAGTTACGCCTTGGGAAGCGAATGCGCCGACCTGCCCGCGTTCGTGGCCATCCCCGACCCGCGCGGCGTGCCCCAAGTGGGCCCCAACAATTGGGGCAGCGCCTTTCTACCGGCGGTCTTTCAGGGCGCTGCCTTTAATGCCGACAAGCCGATCCCGAACTTGAATCGGCCGACCACTCTGTCGGCGACGACCGATGCCGCGAGCCGCGATTTTCTCAAGATGCTCAACGAGCGCCATTTGCAACAGCATCCGGAAGACACCGACCTGGCGGCGCGGATCGCCAGCTATGAGTTGGCCGCGCGGATGCAACTTCGTGCCGCGGAGGTGGCTGACCTTTCTCACGAGACCGCGAAGATTCATGACGAATATGGCACGACGAGTTCAAACACGATCAAGGCCGGCTTCGCACGCAATTGCCTGCTGGCGCGCCGACTGCTCGAACGCGATGTCCGCTTCGTGCAACTATTCAATGGTTCATACGCAATGGGGGAGGGCGTCGGCAACTGGGACGGGCACCGCACGCTCCACGCCCAGTACAGCACTCATGGCGCGATTCTCGATCAACCGCTGGCCGCATTGCTTCGTGACTTGAAGCGAAGCGGCATGCTCGACGATACACTCGTCGCCTGGGTGACGGAGTTCGGGCGCATGCCGACGTTCCAGAAAGGGGCCAACGGCCGTGATCATAACCCGAAAGGGTTCACGGTCTGGTTGATGGGCGCCGGCGTCAAACGAGCCTATAGCCACGGCGCCACGGACGAATTCGGCTACAAGGCTGTCGAGAAAGTGGCGTCCATCTACGACTTGCACGCCACCATCCTGCACCTGCTCGGCCTCAACCACGAACGGCTCTCGTACTACCACAACGGCATCGAACGCCGGCTGACCGATGTGCATGGGCATGTGATTGAAGAAGTGCTTGCTTGATTAAATACCCGACTTCTTACTCGTTCTCGATTTCTTCTTCCGTGTCGCCAGGCAATTCCATTTCGCCAATGTCGATCAAGGCGCCGCAGTGAGGACATGTTTGTACGGTTCCTCTCTGTACTTCGGGGAAGTCCGACGTTTTGCCGCATTCCTCGCATGTAGACTTAATATCCAGACCTTCTGCTTTGGATCGCTCAGCCTCGGAGTTCTCCTGTTGACTGATAATCGCGGCTGCCCGCTCGGCGTCAGATCGACTAACGAACACGCCGGCATCGAATATCCCAGGAATCGTCCCACCCCACCAGCCTGCCACGGCGGAGGTGTCTTCGCCCGCGAATGCTTCAATGCCAGAGGTTTGAAGTAGACGACAAATCATCTGTGCCCGTGAGTTGGTGGGAGCGATGTAGATTTTCACGGGATCAATTAGTTGCATGTCTGCTCCTGCGCGAAATCCCAAGCTGTTTGTAGCAAACAGAAAAATTAACGATCGGCTTTCGCCACCCATTCGACCGGTTGCGGTTGAATGCCGTCGGCGGGGCGTTTACCCGCGTCGGCTCGGCCGCTGCCTGCCAGGCGACTGATGACACGCACCGTCATGTCTTGATCGCAGGTCATTTGGCAACTCAGGCGCACCCCGCTGATCCCCTTCGCGGTCAGGACGGTCTTTTCCGCCTTGGTCATCTGCTCCGGTTCCCCGGCCGCGAATTCGACCCGGCAGGTGGTGCAGCGAGCGTTGCCGCCGCAGGCATGAAGCTGATCGACCTTGGCTTCGTCTGTCAGAGCCAAGATGAGGCGTTTGCCCGCGGGGACCTCAAACTGGCCCACGTTTTCGATGGTCAAGAGTGGCATGATCGCGTTCCCGATAATGAATGGTGAGGGGATCTATTCATCCGTCTTTGTACGGCGCGGCTCGATGGGACGCATCCGTAGAGGCCAAGATGGTTGGCAAAAGACCTTATGCGACGAGGTACGACTAGTTTTGGGCATGAGAAAAGTCAGGAGCGAACTTGCCAAACCGAAGGGTCACCCGACGTATGAAAGACGGACAAGACGACGATGCTCCCCGGCCGCACTCGGTAGTAAACGCAGTACGGGAATCCTCGGACAATTGCTTTGCGGATGTCCCGGAGTACCACGCCATGCATTAGAGGTTGAACGGAAATGTGATCGAACACACGCTGAACGGCAGTCGCAAACCTTGCACCAAGTCCCTGTCGCCTTTGCTCGTACCAATCGCCCGCTTCATCAAACTCGGCCCGCGCCGTTTGACGCAAGATCACCCGCAAGCTCATCTTTTCCACCGGGCCAAGGCTTCGGCCTCCACTTGTTCCCACGGGATCGTGTCATCCGGGTTCGCGTCATCATCATCTGCCCGGCGTTCCAACTCTTGCCGCTGAGCCTCGGTCAAAAGGGTGCCTGCCGAGTCGGCCTCAACACTTTCCCAAATCTGCTGAACGAGTAGAATTCGGTCGTCAACCGACATGCGGTCGATGCCGAGCGATTCAAGAGTTGCTGTCATGGGAAATCCTCTGTCGTACTTCTCGGCCTCAAATTAGCATACGAAATGGCACCGACATTACGCAATGGGACGTCGTTCTTGAACAGTACACCGCGGGCTTTCGCTGATCAAGATTTAATCCACAAACGCGAATTCATTCGTGAAGAACAACCCTTGCACGAAGTTGGCCCAGCGGCGTGTGCCGTCGGCGTCGAGCTTCGCGTCTTGGAGATACTCTTCCGCGATCGACTTTTCCTCTTCACGAGGCGCTCGCGAGAAGATGCATCGATAGAGGGCGCTGACCCGGTCGCTGGTGGTCGCGGCTTGAACCACCTCCGGCCGTTTCAATGTCTGTTCCGCCTGGGCACGAACGAATGGGCTGTTCAGGAAGAAAAGTGCTTGCAGCGGATGGGTCGTCTCGGCCCGACGCGAGATGGACGTGTCCGGATTCGCCACGTCGAAGTGACGCAAGAGGGACGGGATTCGGAAGCGATCGGTGTACCCGTACACGGCTCGGCGGTAGTTCGTATCCGTTAGAAGTTCGCTGCGGCCGCCCATCTTCGTGTCCAGTCGCCCCGCGGCTACTAGCAGCGAGTCACGCAACGGCTCGAATTCAAGGCGGCGCGGCATCATCCGCGCCAACAGTCGGTTCTCGGGATCCTTCTCGGCGGTATCGGCCCGCGAGGCACTACTTTGCTGCCAGGTCGCGGAGAGCAGGATCGCGCGATGCAGCTTCTTGATTGACCCGCCATCACGCACTAATTGGCGAGCGAGATAATCGAGAAGTTCCGGATGGCTGGGCTTCGCGCCGGCGGCGCCAAAGTCGTCCGGAGTTACAACCAGGCCGCGCCCGAAATGATGCTGCCAGATCCGGTTGACAATCACCCGCGCGGTCAAAGGGTTCGAGTCACTCGCGACCGCTTTCGCCAACGGCAGACGGCCATCGTCATCGTAAGTGCGACTGTCGACCTGCGCCAACATTTGCGGAAAGCGGCGCGGCACGAGCGGGCCGGGTTTCGTGATCTCACCACGCAGGAAGACCCTTGGCTCGAACGGCTTGGCCGAGACGCTCACGGCCATGGCCCGTTCCACGGGCGAGCCTGCTTCAAGCGTCTGCAATTGTTGGCGAAGATTGCCTGCCTTCTCGCCATCGGGTCGAAGCACCACTTGATGCTCCGTCACAAAGAGCAATAAATCCTCCTCGATCTCATCTCGCTTAATCGGCAACGACGATTCGATGCCCGTCAGAAGTTCGGCCAGGGCTCGATCGTCTTCTGTTTTTCCCGTCAGGACCGAGTCGATCACTTTCCCGTAAATCGAGGCCGCTTCAACCATGGTCGCTGGTGCTTGCCGTTGAATAGTCGTCACGACGAGCGCGTTATATTTCCCCTCGGACAGATCGATCTTCGCGAGCATCTCCTTCGAGCGGGCCGCGAAATCTTCCTTCTTCAACGCGAGGAGTTCATGCCAGAGCCGGAAGAAGGGATGGTCGCGGTGTTTGAGCAATAGCGATTCCCAACGAGCGGGGCCTCCCGGCAACAGATGCCCGCGTGGCGTGTCGAGCGGGATGAACCCCGCGACGGTGCGATGATTTGGCGACGTCTTCGCTAGATACTGCAAATAGTCGCCAGCCATTTCGCGTAACAGGCGATTCGATTTATCGATGCAGAAGCCGGTGTGGGCCTCGTATTGCTGGAGCAAGCCCGCACGCTCGGCCCGGTACTTCTTGATCGCCTCGGACGGCGGCGGCGCGGATACCTCTGGCAGATCGAGAGGTTCGACAGTGCTGGCGAGAATGCCGTAGAGCGAGTAGTAGTCGGCTGCCGAAATGGCGTCGAACTTGTGATCGTGACAGCGAGCGCAGGCGATCGTCAGCCCGAGGAAGCCGCGACCGATGACGTCGAGGCGATCGTCAATGACGAGCTGGATGGCATCGAAATTGCCGCGAAAACGTCTGCCGACCGTCAGGAAGCCGAGTGCCCGCAAGTCGGCATGTTCTTTCGGCGGCAGCCGATCGGCCGCGATCTGTTCGATGATGAATCGGTTAAAAGGTTTGTCGCTGTTGAAGGCCTCGATCACGTAGTCGCGGTAGGTGTGGGCAAATGGGATGCGCCGTTCGCCGTCGACGGATTGCTCAGTCGTGTCGGAATAACGGGCCACGTCGAGCCAGTGCCGTCCCCAGCGTTGACCGTACGCCGGCCGAGAGAGGAGGTCGTCCACACAGCGGGCAAACGCTTCCGGAGTCGGCGCGGCGGCGAACTTTTCGATCTCTTCGAAGGTCGGAGGCAAGCCGACGAGATCGAAAAAAAGTCGTCGAATGAGCGTTCGCGGATCGGCGGGTGGGTTCGGCTTCAGGCCTTCTTTTTCGAGCGTCGCAAGGACGAAACGATCGAGATCGTGACGCGGCCACGTCGTGTTTTTGACGGCAGGCGGTTTCGGATTGCCGATCGGCTGGTAGGCCCAAAACGACTTGGCTTCCGCCAGCGTCATGGCCTTGAGCACTTTTTTGAGATCGACCCCTTCATGCGGATCGGGCGACATCTTAGGCTCGGCCGCGCCCGCGGTGATTCCGTCCACGAACAGTAAGATCCCCACCAGTGTTCGCCACGACATTGCCGGCCCCTCTCGCTACTGGACCAATCTTCGGCAATTCTATCAGAAGTCCTGACGGCATCAAAGTTGCGAACTTGTTAGAGTCGATCTTTTGTCAAGGATAGGTCCAATGAAAGCCATACCAAAAATGCACGATGTCTGGCGTCTCTTTCGAGATGCCGGTATCCAATGGAATGACGATAAGGCCCCGCGTCTGGGAGCGGCCCTCGCCTACTACAGTGCGTTCTCGTTAGCGCCCTTATTTGTCATCGTCATCGCCATTACGGGGTTGGTCTTTGGTCGAGAAGCGGCGATGGGCCAGATTTCCGGGCAGATCGAGGATCTTGTGGGCGCGGATGGCGCCAAAGCCGTGCAGGCAATGATTGTGAGTGCCTCAAAGCCCATGCCCAGCATCTTCGCGGCAGTCGTGGGAGTTGGCATGCTCTTGGTCGGATCGCTGGGCCTTTTCGGCCAGCTTCAAGATGCCCTCAACACGATTTGGAAAGTGGAGCAGAAGCCGGGACTTGGAGTAATCGGGTTCGTTCGAGAACGCTGGCTGTCATTGACCATGGTCCTTGGAACCGCACTTTTGTTGTTGATCTCGCTTGTGGTGAATTCGGTGCTGGCGGCAATTGGGGGATTGCTGGGCGAACCAACCTATTTTGGCGAGATCGTCAATTTTTGCGTGAGTCTGGTTGTCATCACCATGTTGTTCGCCATGATTTATCGCTACTTGCCCGACGTTCAAATTTCTTGGCACGATGTGATGTTCAGTTCGGTTGTTACCGCCTTGCTGTTCACGTTGGGCAAGCACTTGATCGGACTCTACCTCGGTAAGAGCGGCGCGGCGTCGGCTTATGGGGCTGCCGGGTCGCTGGCCGCATTGTTGATTTGGCTCTATTACACGTCACAGATTTTCTTGTATAACGCGGAACTGACCCGAGCGTTCGCGTTTCGCTACGGGTCGCGGATTCAGCCCAAGGAAAACGCGGTTGCCGTTGATCCCAAGGCCGTTGCATAAGTTCGCCCGCGCAGTTCTTCGTCAGATGACCTCGCGGATCTTGTCGGAGATCACCGTCTTTAAAATCTCCCAACCATCTTTTTGCCCGCGAAGCAAGGATTGAGCGAAGTGAATTGCCTGCTTAAGCGTGGCATTGCCCGGCATGGGCGGTTCGTTGGGGTCCACGACCGCCTGAACGACCACGGGGCCAGGAGTTTCTAACGCGGTTCCCAGGGTCGATTCCGCTTGTTCGGGATCGGTGATCGTGAAGCCCTTCGCCCCGCACGCTTCGGCATAGAGCGCGAAGTCGATCGGCTGCAATTCGACGCCGACGTGCGGGTTGCCTTCGAAAGCGATTTGCTCCCACTTGATCATTCCCAGCACGTTGTTCTTAAAAATGATGATCTTGATCGGCAGGTTGTATTTGACCATGGTGGCCAATTCGCCCATCATCATGGTGAAGCCGCCGTCTCCACACAGGCAGATATGCTGGCGATCGGGATAGGCGATGCTATGTCCTGCCAAGATCACAACCTTCCGCCCGGCATTGATCACCGAGGCGGCTTCCTTCACCAGGTTGGTCGGAGGTAAGGGGATGTTCCGGCGAAAAGTTTATTGCTGTGCTTCGGAATGTTCGCTGGGGAAGGCGTATCGTCCGACTGGTCCCATTCCTGAATATCCTTGGGGACAGACTGGCATAAGCGCATGCCGCGAATGCCGCTGCTTCTTCATGTCGAACCTGGATGAAACGGATTTTGTCCTGGCGGGTTCGCAGACTTTCGAAAATGCCGTTAATGCCATCGCCGGGCAATCCGAAGATTGTCGTGACTCCCCAATTAATCAGACGCTCAACGAGTACGTCGGCAACGGTTTTCTTCATGATCGACTCCCGAACTTAGTGTTCGACGTTGTTCCTGGCTTTTGCGAAGATGGGACCATCGACGCATATTGTGTGCCGATAACTAGTGAGTGGTACGGGAGTGGTGTGAATGGGGCGTTTTTCTGAAATCAGCAAGAGGCTTCTTTTCCATCGGAATTGGAATGCCGAATTCTGTTCCAGCCAAGCCAAATCAAGCGATTGAGCGAATTCCGGCCCGATAATTGCTCGTTATCCACTGAGTGTCAGAAAACTGGAGGGTCGAAACATGGTCAAAGGCCGGCACCTTAATGAACGCGTTGCCCAGGCCGTCACGAGATGGGCTGGGTCGTCTGCGGCATTTCTGTTCGCGTGTACGGCCATCATCGTGTGGTTGATTCTGGGGCCGATTTTCAGCTACTCCGATACGTGGCAACTCGTCATCAACACTGCCACCACGATCGTGACGTTTCTGATGGTGTTTCTCATTCAGCGTTCTCAGAATAAGGAAATCGCTTCCTTGAACTTGAAGCTGAATTAACTCGTGGCCGCTCTGAAGGGGGCGAGCAACCGGCTGATCAATGTTGAAGATTTGAGCGAAGACGAAGTGAACGCTCTGCTCAAACACTATCAGAAGCTCGCGGATCTCACCAAAGATGAAGTCGTGTTGACGGCATCCCATTCAATCGACGAAGCAAAAGTCCGTCATGAGCAGAAGAAAAAAGACAACGGGTGATGGGCCAAGTTGCCGCCAAGGTCTTCTTCCCCTCGGGGCATGGCGAAACCTGTCTCGGGTATAAGTTAATTCAAATTTAGCCCTGTTCGATAAACAAGTCGCGGAAAACGGCGCCGAGCGTAGCGCGCGAGTGTCAATAAAATGAGACCGATGAAGAGAATGTTCCGCGGTTCAGGAACGGCCAAGTAGAGGACCACGTCATTACCGCCAATGATTGTACCCAATGAGAAGTCACCGGTGTAGCTGATGTAGACGTTGAGCCCGGAACCGTTGAAATTCGTGACGACTTGGGCGTCTTGATTCAGGCCGTTGAATGTACCGTTCACGGATGCCGTGCCGCTTTGCGTGATGATGTAGAACTTGTCGCCGTTGAGGGGTACATAGCCGACGTCAAACGTCACATTCAACGTGGCGTTTCCGAGATTTAGCAACGGTGTGCCGACCACGCCCGTCAGGTCGAGTTGGTCATAGGTCGTGCCGGGGGTTGTCGGTGAAGTGAGATCTACATTGAAGTTCGAGCCGTTCTGGAAAGAGATGGGAGCGATCCCCGCAGTGGCAATCGTTAACTTGCCGAGGGAAATACCGGGCGCGAGTGTGCCCCCGCTATTGATGTAGACCCCCGCGTCCGTCGAAACAGTGCCCGAAAGACTGTTCACCGTCGCTCGGGTCGTCGGGGCGATGATGCCGGTGCCGCCCAGAGTGCCGCCGGAATTGACCCTCACATAGCCCGTCCCTGTAGCGGATGCGGTCGTGTTGTTGACATTCAACCGTCCCATGTTGATTTCGGTGCCGCCGTTGTAGGTGTTGGCCCCGCCAAATGTCTGCGTGCCGGCGCCCGTCTTAACGATTCCAAAAGTACGAGCGTTGATGATCGTCCCTTGATGGTCGCCGCTGGCGCCGTTGGCCCCCAGGGTGAGCACGACAAACTGATCGTCCCCGCCGGCTACGGTCACTGAGCTTCCCGCCACGCCGTTGAGTGCATTGATGGTGTTATCGGCCCCCAATTCCCACGTGGAGCGATTGCCGAGTGTGACGCTGCTGGTGGCCGCGATCAGCCCGGTATCGTTGAACCGTAAGAAGAGACTGCTGCCTACTCCCGGATCGACCAGCGTGAGGTTGCCGTACTCATAACGGCTGAGTCGTGCGGTCGTCGCGTTTGAATTGACGGAAAGGGCGTTTGAATAGCTGCTGGGGTTGTCGATCGGTTGGAAGGTCATGCGGAACGTGCCGCCGCCGCCGGAGCTTTGAACCGTCAGATTGCCCAAGCCCATGATGCCAGCCCGGAAGATTACGGCCTCGCCGGTATGGCCGGTCTGCAAGATCGTGTCCCTATTGACAATGAGTCCGCCGTCGAACAGCAGATTCTGGGTGCCAGCCGTTGACCCAATCGTCACGGTTCCCGTTCCGAAATTGTCAACGATGATTAGCTTGGTGATGATGGCGTCCGCGGTGACGCCGGTGAAATTCCATAACAGGGCCGTGTTGGTGGAACCCGTATTGCTATCGTTGAGGATGATCTGGCTTTCCGTGTTGTAGTTGAGAACCCCTGTTGTCGCGCCGCTCATCAGCACGGTTCCCTGGGAAATCAAGATCGTGCCGTTATAGCCATCCTGTCGGCCGCGGATTTCCAATGTTCCGGAACCGGTCTTAACCAAGGTGCCTGGATGGTTGTTTGTCGCATTGCCATACAACGCAATGTCGGTCCGGCTTCGCACCGTATGGGCTCCGGTGTCGATCACTCCGCCGGCGGATTGAATCATCAGAACACGGCTCAAGTCGACGTCGGCGGTGAAGCGGAGTGTGCCGCCATTCAATAGCACAGCGGCGCCGACGTTCGAGACAAAGTTGAGCGTGGCCCCAGTCGTCGTCGCGGCCCCGTTGACGTGAGTGCGAGAAGAGGTCATCGCCGTGGGCGAGAGGATGTCGGCCACGGCGGTGGGGTTTTGCACCTGGCTCGTTGAACTGCCGCCCGTGCTGGCGATCATAATCGCGCCGAGATAAATCGTGGATGTGCCCGTGCCATTGATGGAAGTTATCGAAGTCGTGTTGTCGCCGATCGTAGCAGTTAGTCCGGCAGCCGGTGTCCGCGAGGAACCGAGTTGCAGATCGTCCGAAATCTCCAGAACACCCTCATTGATGACGGTGTAAAGCTGATTGAAACTGCCTCCGCTCATGTTGCTCAGAACCAGCGTGCCCGTACCTGTCTTCACAAGTGCGCCGGTCGCGGTGGCCGAGCTGCCGACCGTGGCATCCAGCGTCAGTGTCCCTGTGCCGTATTGATGAATGATCAGGTCGTTCGTCGTGCTCGCCTGAATTTGAGCCGTGCCGCCGGTGATCGAGTAGTTATGGGCTCCGACGAAGAGGATGCCGCTATTGGCTCCGAAAGTAACGTTTTGCCCGTTTAAGTTCAGGGAGTGGCCCGCCGAGGTGGTGTCGATCCGCAGCGCATGATAGGACGGGTTGGCAGCGGTGAGGGTGACGCTATTGGTCAGCGCAAATTGGGTCGCCGCTGAATTCTGGTCGCCGGTCAACGTGGTGTAAAGAGTCCCAGCCAGACCGCTGACCGGTTGCGCGCCCGTTCCCGCGGCGATCGTCAAGAAGCTCGCGGCGTTTGTTGTGCCGTTGAAAGCCGTGTCGGTCACGATCGCCCAGGGTAAGATGCCGTTGGCGCCGACACTGGTCAGGTTGCTGTTGTTGGCATTGAGCGTGCCGTCCAGGCTCTTATCGACGTGCAATGTCGAATAGCGGGCGTGAGTGGCGGATGTGACCCGGAGCCACAGATCGGAAGTGAACGTGAGCGACGTCGCGGTATTCAGGTTGAGTGAGATCGTTGCCGCTCCGCGATCAAATGTGATGTCGTCTACTGTCTGAAGGGTCGCGGCGGAAGGTTGGCCGATCAAGATCAACTTGCCGCCGCGGAAGACCGGATCAGCGGTGAAAGCGATCAGATTGGTGGCGGCCCCCGCGAAGCCCGAGAAGTCGAAAGTTGTTGTGCCGCCCCCGAAGGTTATCCCGTTGATCGAGGATGCGGCGCCGGGACGCAAGATGAGATTGCCGCCGCCCTGAATGGTTAGAGCGTTGGCCGTGACGGAACCGGCGCCGGTCGGATTGAGCGTGACCGTCGTATTCGGTTTGGTGACTTCGAAAAACGAACCGGCAGCGAGCGTGAACGCTCGATTGCTCGAAGTCGTTTCGCCCAGATAGCGAAAGGTGCTATTGATCGTCCAGGTGGTGGCCGCCGCACCGCCGGCGCCGATGCCGCTTGCGGTACCCGCGTTGGTAAGTTGGTTAATCACAACGGCTCCGCCGCCCATCGCGAAGTTTCCCGTGTAACTGTGGGTGTTGCTGCCGTCCGTGAAGATGCCGGTGAGCAAGAAACCAACGCCGCCGCTGCCCTTCGAGAAACTCAAGGCGGCCGTGCCGTCGGTAATGCTGCCGAAAAATCGTCCGTTCGTGTTGTTGTTGAACGCGGTCAGAGTGCGGGCGGCGGTTCCTAAATTCGTGATCGTGCCGAAGCCATTAAGTGCGCCCAAGGTCTCGTTGCCGCCGTCAAGAGCGAATGTTCCACCCGTGATTCGAAGTTCGTTGTTGTTCTCAAGTAGATCGCCGCTCGTGCCGGTCAGACGCACCGTAGCGCCCGGCCGGATCGAGAGGACGTTGTTGACCTGCCCCGTTCCAGCGATGTTGAGTTGGCCTTCCAGCACGTAGAAAATCGAGCCGTCGCTGTCGGATGTCGGCGCCAGCGTGAACGTGCCCGCGCCCATCTTGATGATCGAATCCGAAGCCGACGTCACGCCGTTGATGACGGCGGTATTCGACCAGCCCAAACCCGTATAGGTCAGGTTGGCGGCCGAATTCGAGACGGCGATCGTGATGGGATTCGCGCCGTCGGCCGCGCCGGTCCCCGCTAGTCGCCGATCGAATGAGGTCGTCGCTCCCGTGTAATTCAGAACGGAGTTAATGGCGACGAAGATGGTCTCGCCGCTGTTGCCGACGGAGCTATTCGTGCCGATCGGGGAGAGAATCTCCACACCCAAAGTGCCGGCCGCGATCGTGACGGCCACTGAGGCCGTATTCGTCGGCAACGTACCCCCATAGCTCGATGTGCCGGTCAGGTTCCAGGTGCCGGTCCCGGCTTTCTGAAGTTGCAGAATCCCACCGGTCGGATTGGCGAGCGTCGTCGCAAACGAGTTCGCTCCCGCGTTAGTTCCATCCAGAGTCAGATTCACCACGGTGTTGTTCGCACTGGCGTCGTATGCGATGAAGCCGGTGTTGGAGAACTGCAAGCCGCCCACATTCGTGCCTGATGCA
>Ga0105048_10011754_pt1 | contig 13790 bp, 12 predicted proteins | sample MAT05_FD_78382 | JGI IMG/M metagenome (GOLD analysis project Ga0105048, IMG submission 78382) | Freshwater microbial communities from Lake Fryxell liftoff mats and glacier meltwater in Antarctica - MAT-05 | ecosystem: Environmental > Aquatic > Freshwater > Ice > Liftoff microbial mat | place...
AAACGGATCGACTTGCCAAACATGGATGCAGCAAAGTAGATGTTCATCCCGGCCGGTGGGCACAGGAAGCCCATCTCCATGTTCGCCAGGAAAATGATCCCAAAGTGCACCGGGCTGATTCCGCAACTCATGGAGCCTTCGGGGGCCGCTTGATCGCGCGCGGGTCAGCGCCCGTCTGACTGACTGCCCCGGTACCCGTGGTCAACGCTCAGGCTGGCAGCAATGTGCAGCGGGAAATTTGGGCTAGCGCGTCGCCCATCGTTTCGCGCGCAATCGCCGTGTCGTAGTTGGCCTGACCGCGCAGCCACCAGCCGTCGCTCAGGCCAAAGTAGCGGCATAACCGGAGGTCGGTATCTGCTGTGATGGAGCGTTTTCCCGCCACGATATCGCCAATACGTTGCGGTGGGACACCGATCTCTTTGGCCAGCCGGTATTTGGTCAGGCCAAGCGGCTTAAGGAATTCTTCTTCCAGCATCTCGCCGGGGGAAACGGGTGCAACAGTGCGCATGATGAATCTCCTTCAGTGGTAGTCCACGATTTCTACGTCCTTCGGGCCATCCGCCGTCCAGACAAAACATACCCGCCATTGCCCACTGACGCGCATGCTGTATTGCCCCTTGCGATCGCCCTTCAAGGCTTCCAGTTGATTGCCCGGTGGCGCGCGCAGATCGTCCAGGACGGTCGACCAGTCGAGTTGCTCCAGTTGTCGAAGTGCGGGCCGCTCGATGTTTACCCAGCGGCGCACACGTTTCCCCGAAAACAAAGCCGCGGTGTCTGTGCACTTGAAACTCTTGATCGGCATGGATAAACATTAACGCATTACGTTAATAACGTCAAGCATGAATAGCCTTGATGTCGGGAGCCTTGGGTGCCTGAACTCCAGTGGTTGGGGTTCACGCGGTGTGCATGTGGGACGAAGGAATGGGAAGACCTGACCCAGACCTGACCCCAGCGATCGACCCCAGTTACATCTTGGGGTCTGTTGCAGGGGGAGGCCCATCTGCGGATTGGCCAGGATGTTGCGCCGCGTCTTGTGTCGTTACCAGTCTTCCTTGACCGCCAGCACCACGTCAGCACCGGCCGTCGCGCGGGCGGCCAGCCAGGCGGTGGCGGTGCCGGCCAGCATCGTGGCGCCGCACAGGGCGAGTAGCTGGGGCCAGGGCAGCATCAGGTCCATGCTCCAATGGAAGCTCTGCGGGTTGACCACATGGACCAGGATCACGCTCACGCCCAGGCCCAGCAGCAGGCCGGCCAGCGCACCGATGGCGGTCCAGGCCAGCCCTTCGGCCGCAACCAGGCTCAGAATCTGCCGGCGCGTCAGCCCGAGGTGTACCAGCAGGCCAAATTCCTTGCGCCGCGCCAGTAGCTGGGCGCTGAAATTGGCCGCCACACCGAACAATCCGATCGCGATTGCGACCGCCTGCAGCCAGTAGGTGACGGCGAAGCTGCGATCGAAAATGCGCAGCGAGGTCGCGCGCAATTCGCTCGCACTGGCCATCTCCAGCAACGCCGCGTCGCCTTGCGCTTGCGCCAGTTGGCGCGCGCCGGCGCGCACCGCATCGATGTCGGCACCGGGCGCGAGGCTCAAAGACAACTCGTTGACGCGCAGGTCGCCGCTCAGGCGTTCGAAGTCGCGCTGGTCGATCGCGATCGCCCCGAACTGGCGCGCATAGTCGCGCCAGACGCCGGCAACAAAAAAACGTGCCGGCCCGCCGTCTTCGGCGCCAGCGGGCGCGCCGGCGAACGCCGCATCCAGCAGCGGGAACGGGGCGCCGGCGCGTGCACCGTACAAGGCCACCATCGGTTCGCTGACGTAGATGGCGACCATGCCCGGCGGCACCGGTCGCACATTGCCGACCAACGCCAGGCTGCGCGACGGATTGTCCAGCGCACGCGAGAGCAAGGGCACGGCGACCTGCCCTGCTGCCAGCGTTAGCGGCAGCGACCGCGTCGTCGTGACGCCCCGCACGCCGGGCAAGCGGCGCAGCTGCGCCACCATGTCCGGCCCGAAAAAACCCGCGTCCACGCTGCCGGCGGCGGCGTTGCGTATATACAGGTCGGCCGGCAACACGATGTCGAGCCAGGACTGGACCGAGGTGCGAAAACTCGCCACCATGACGGTCAGGGCCACTGCCAGGCTGAGCGAGGCGACGACACCACTGACTGCGATGGCCGCGCTCGATCGCACCCGGCGCGCGCGCTCGATGGCCAGCATCGGCAGCAGCCAGTGCGCCAGACGCGGCGCGAGCCGGTCGTACAACAAGGCGATCAGCATCGGCAAGGCGCCGATGCCGCCCACCAGCAACAGACCGATGGCCAGGTAGGCCGCCAATGGAACACCACCGATAGGTGGCATCAGGGTCAGCACGGCGCAGCCAAGCATCAGCGCGAGCGCCAGCCAGGGATGGCTGGGCGCGCTGGCAACCGTGCCCAGGCCCTTGAGTGTCTGCGCCGGTGGCAGGCGCTGTGCGCTGCGCGCCGGAATCCAGGCGCCCACCATCGCGGCCAGCACCCCGAGCAGCAGATAACCGGCCGCGGCCCAGGCCTGCCACTGCAGCTTTGGTGCAATGCCGCGGAAATAGCCACCGCCAAGATCGCCCCCGAGCCAGCGCAGCGCCAGCCAGGCCATGCCTGTGCCCAGCACGATGCCCAGCAGACTGCCGACCGAGCCCAGCAGCAGCGCCTCTACCAGCACCAGGCGCAGGCGGTCACGCCCCGACAGGCCCAGCACAGCCAGCAGGGCAAACTGCTGCGCGCGCTTGGCCACGCTGAGCGCGAGCACCGAAAACACCAGGAACGCGCCGGTGAACAGGGCCACCAGTGCCAGCACCGTCAGATTGACGCGGTAGGCGCGTGACAGGTTGCTGACGCTGGTGTCGGCGTCGGCGGGGGGGCCGATCTGCAAGCCGGCGGGCCAGTCGGGGTGCTCGCGCAGGGCATTCACCAGCGCCTGCGCGTCGGCGCCGGGTACCAGGCGCAAGTCGATACGCGACAGATCGCCGGTGCGCGCAAACAGGTCCTGGACCGCGCCGATGTCCATCACCGCCAGCGGTGCGCCATCAGCGCCGACACTGCCTGCAACACGCACCGTGTGTTGCAGGCCGGCCGCCAACAATTGCAACTCGGCCGCGCTGTTGCTTGCCAGCCCCAGCGCCTGGCTTGCGGCGGCATTTAAGAACACGGTGTCGGGTGCAAAGATGTCGAAGCGTCCGGCGCCTGACATGGGTCGCGGTGCCATCGCGGGCGCCACCCGCAGCACCTGCAGGGCGTCGATGCCGAACACCCGCAACACGACCGGATCGCCGCCACCGCTGCGCACGTAGCTGCGCAACTCCAGCACCGGCGAGGCGACAGCGACCCGCGGATCGTTTGCCACCACAGCATAGGCGGCTTCGTCGATGCGGCCGCGCCCGGAGCGCACTTCCAGATCGGCCTGGCCGTTGACCGAACGTACCGCCTGCGCAAACTCGCTGAGCGCCGACGCGTTGATCAGCGAGACCGAAAACGCCAGTGCCACGCCCAGCATCACGGCCACCACGGCAGCGCCGTTGCGCCACGGATGGTGGCGCCATTCCTGCCATGAGAAGGTCTTGAGCAAGTCGAGCACAGGGCAGTATAGGGAGCGTCGCTGCAGCGCATTGATAATGCCAACTGCCCGCCAAGCCGGGCCTGCCGGTTCGGCGCAAAACCGGTCCGCCCGACCCGCTTTCGACGCGCCCTTTGTTCCGCTCACTGATTGTGAAAGTCCGATCCCATGACGCCTGCCTTGCCCACCTTTCACGATGTCGTCGCCGCTGCGCAGCGCATCGAAGGCCATGCCCACAAGACCCCGGTGCTGCGTTCGCGCACGCTGGAGCAGCGCCTCGATGCCCAGGTCTTCTTCAAATGCGAGAACTTCCAGCGCATGGGGGCGTTCAAGTTCCGCGGTGCGTTCAACGCCTTGTCGCGTTTCGATGCCGCGCAGCGCAAGGGCGGCGTGCTGGCTTTTTCCAGCGGCAACCATGCCCAGGCGATTGCCTTGTCGGCGCGTTTGCAAGGCATTGCTGCAGTCATTCTGATGCCACTTGACGCACCGCAGGCCAAGGTCGACGCGACGCGCGGTTACGGCGCCGAGGTGGTGTTGTTCGACCGGTTCCAGCAAGACCGCGAGGTGCTGGCGCGCGACCTGGCGCATACACGTGGCATGACCGTGATCCCGCCGTTCGACCATCCGGACGTGATTGCCGGCCAGGGTACGGCGGCCAAGGAGCTGTTCGAGCACACCGGCGCGCTCGACTATCTGTTCGTCTGCCTTGGCGGTGGTGGTCTGCTCAGCGGCAGCGCGTTGTCGGCGCGTGCCTTGTCGCCGCAGTGCAAGGTGATCGGCGTCGAGCCCGAGGCGGGCAACGACGGCCAGCAGTCTTATCGCAGCGGCGCCATCGTGCGCATCGCGACACCCAAGACGATCGCCGACGGCGCCCAGACCCAGTCGCTGGGGGAACTCACTTTCGGCATCATCCGGCGCGACGTGGACGACGTGCTGACGGTCAGCGATGCCGAACTGGTCGACGCGATGGCTTTTTTTGCCGAGCGCATGAAGATCATCGTTGAGCCCACCGGTTGCCTGGCAAGTGCAGCGGTGATGCAAGGCAAGTTGCCGCTGGCGGGCAAACGGGTCGGCGTGATCGTCAGTGGCGGCAACGTCGATCTGAAGCGCTTCGGGCAACTGGTCGGCGCGAGCGCATGATGCGCCGGCCCGCCGCAGCTTGCGCTCGCGCATGGTGATCGGTCGAGCAGGACGCCTGGTCCATTCCGTTCGCCTACAATCCGTCCATCACCGGGGGTGTCGAGTCGACCAGCAGGTCGGCAAGACTGAGAAATACCCCACTCACCTGATCTGGGTCATGCCAGCGTAGGGAGCGTGATCAGGCGAGTCCTTCCCAACAAGAGGTGTCCCGTCTTTTCAAGCGCCCAACAATGGCGCATTGAGAGGATGGACACGATGTTTAGAAGGACTTTTTCTTTTGGAGCGGGCGCCTTGCTCGCCACTGGAGCGCTGCTGGCGGGCAGCGGCGCCGCGGCGCAGGAACTGCGCGTGCTGGTGCATGGTTCGTTTTCGCTGCCCAAGCCGCTGCTGGCGCAGTTCGAGAAGGATGCCGGCGTCAAACTCAGCATCATCAAGGGCGGCGACGCGGCCGAGATGCTCAACAAGCTGATCCTGACCCGTGCCCAGCCGATCGCCGACGTCGTGTTCGGCGTGGACAACGCGCTTGTGGCCAAAGCCCAGGCGGCGCAGGTGCTCGACACCTATGCCGGACCCGCCGGCACGCGCACCGCCGTGGTTCCGCTGGACGGTCCGGTGGTGGCGGTCGACTACGGGTATGTCAACCTGAACTACGACAAGGCCTGGTTCGCGAAAAGCGCCGTGCCGCTGCCGCGCACGCTGGAGGAGCTGGCGCTGCCGATCTACCGCGATCTGCTGGTGGTGCAGAACCCAGCCACCTCCAGCCCCGGCTACGCATTCATGCTGGCGACCATCGCCGGTCTGGGCGAGGAGGCCGCCTTTGACTGGTGGGGCCGCATGCGCGCCAACGGTGTCAAGGTCTCCAAGGGCTGGAGCGAGGCCTATTACACCGAGTTCAGCCGCAACGGTGGTGCCCGTCCGCTGGTCGTCAGCTACGCCAGCAGTCCGGCCGCCGAGGTGTTCTACAGCAAGGAAAAAATCAGCGAGCCGCCCACGGCCAGCCTGTTCCTCAAGGGTGGCGTATTCCGCCAGGTCGAGGGTGTGGCGCTGGTCAAGGGTGGCCAGCAGCGCGTCGCAGCCGGCCGCTTCATCGAGTTCATGCGCTCACCCGCAGTGCAGGAAGGCCTGCAGACCACGATGTGGATGTTCGCCGTCGAGCCGCGCACGCCGCGGCCCGATGTGCTGCGCCATGCGCCGGAACCAACGACGTTTGACGACCCCGGCGCGCAGCTGATCGCACAACGCGGCAGCGACTGGGTCAGCCGCTGGACCAAGGTCGTGCTGAAGTAAATCGCCCGGGAATGAAACAGCCCCTTCGCTCACTGCGTTCGCTGCCCCCTCAGGGGGCCGTCAGTACCTTCGGAACGGCCGCGCGGTATGAAATGGGGCCCCCACGCTCACTGCGTTCGCTGCCCCCCACGGGGGCCGTCAGTACCTTCGGAACGGCCGCGCGGTACTGACATGGCCCTGCCGCCGCCAGCACAGTTGCAGTCGCACTCGCGCTGGCTGGGGGCGTTGCCGCTGCTGTTTCTGCTGCTGGTCATGGTGGTGCCGCTGGCGCGGCTGGGCATCGAGGCGCGCGCTGGGGCGGGGTGGGCGATGCTGGCCGAACTTTGGCGCGACGACTACTTGCGTTGGCGCATCGGGTGGTCGCTGTTGCAGGCGGCCGTGACCTGCGTTGCCGCGCTGGTGCTCGCGCTGCCGGTGTCCTGGGTGCTGGCGCGGTTCCACTTTCCGGGGCGCGGTTTGGTGCTGCGCCTGCTGATGCTGCCATTCGTGGTCCCCACGCTGGTGGCGGCGATGGGGGTTCTGGCCTTGTGGGGACCGCGCGGCACGGTCTCGCAGTGGTTCGGTGTCGATCTGCAGGACACGCCCTGGTTGCTGCTGTATGGCAACCTGTTCTTCAACCTGTGCCTGGTCGTGCGCGCTGGCGTGGAAGCGCTGGGCCAGGTCAGCGCGGCGCGGGTGGCGGCGGCGCGTACGCTGGGCGCCACGCCCTGGCGCGTATTCTGGCGCGTCGAGTGGCCGGCCATCCTGCCCTGGCTGGCGTCGGCCTTGTGCCTGGTGTTCCTGTATTGCCTGTCGGGTTTCGGCCTGGCGCTGGTGCTCGGTGGCCAACGTTATGCCACGGTGGAGGTCGAGATCTACACGCTGGTGGCCCATGAACTCAAACTCGCCCAGGCCGGTGTGCTGGCGCTGTGTATGGCGCTGCTGACCGGCCTGATAGCGCTGGCCTACGCCTGGATCGAGCAGCGCCTGGCCGCGCCCGGGCGCGCCGATGCGATCGCACTGCGGCCGCCGGCCGGGCCAGGGGCCTGGTGCGCGGTGGCCGGAGCCCTGTTGGTGCTGGGCTTTTTCTGCGCCGCGCCGCTGCTGGCCATCGGTATACGCGCCGCCACGGCAGGACCGGACGCCTGGAGCCACGTGTTCGACGAGGAGAGCCTGCGCGCGATCTGGAACACCCTGCGCTTCACCGCGATGGCGCTGTTGCTCGCCACCGTGCTGGGCGTCACGCATGCACTGGCGGCGCGCCGTTCGGTCTGGTTGCGCGCAAGTGCATTTCTGCCGTTCATCGTCTCGCCAGTAACGGTCGCATTCGGTCTGCTGCTGATGTATCCGGGCTGGAGCGCGAGCCTGTCGATGCTGGTGGCGGCCTACGCGCTGCTGGCCTATCCTTTTGTTGCCAAGTCGCTGGGGGCCGCGCTCGACGTCCAGCCGGAGCATCTGACGCAAGCCGCCCGCACGCTGGGCGCCACGCCGTGGCGGTTGTTCTGGCGCGTCACGCTGCCGCTGGCGATGCCCTCACTGCGCCGGGGCATGGCGTTTGCGGCGGCCACCGCCCTGGGTGAATTTGCCGTCACGCTGTTTTTGTCGCGTCCCGAATGGGCCACCTTGACCACCCTCATCTACGAGCGGCTCGGGCGTCCCGGCGCCGGCAACCGGGACGATGCGCTGGTATTGGCCGCGGTGCTGATGCTGCTGTCGCTGCTGGTGTTTTTGCTGATCGAGCAGCCCGGCTCGGGGCGGCGCGATGCAGCGTTTGGGCGAGCGGGAGCTGCGCGTGCTTGAGCTCAAGGACATTCGCAAGACCTTCGACGACCTGGCGGGTGGCCACTGGGTGCTCGCCGAAGGGCTGAACCTGCAGGTGCCGTCCGGGTCCACGGTGGCCGTGCTCGGGCCGTCGGGCAGCGGCAAGAGCACCCTGCTCAAGATCATCGCCGGGCTCGAGCCGCAGGATTCCGGGACCGTGTCGTTTGACGGCGTCGACCTGGCCAGGGTGCCGCCTGAGCGCCGGCGCTTCGCTTTGATGTTCCAGGACTTCGCGCTGTTTGCGCATCTGAACGTGCGCGACAACGTGGCTTTCGGACTGGTCGAGCAGGGACTCGGTCGCGCGGTGGCGCGCGAGAGGGCGCTCGCCATGCTGGTGGTGTTCGGACTGGCCGAGCGCGCGCGCTTCAAGGTCTGGAAACTCTCCGGCGGCGAGCAGCAGCGCGTCGCCCTGGCGCGTGCGCTGATCACCGAGCCGCGACTGCTCTTGCTCGACGAGCCGTTCTCCGCACTGGACGCGCAACTGCGTGCCGGTTTGCGCGACGAATTCGCGCAACACATCGCCCAGCGCCGCATCGCGACAGTGCTGGTGACCCACGACGAAGCCGAGGCCCGCGCCATGGCCCAGCGCGGCTACCGGCTGACGGCGGGGCATCTGCACCAGGCGTGGTGAGCACAGCGCCGGGCCGCCCGGTCCATCCGGGCGCGCTGGTATCCTCCCCCGCGATGGATGGCAACCGATTTTCCGACCTGACGCGACAACGCGCCTTCATGCGTTTTTGGGTCGCGCGGCTGTTCGGGACTACCGGCAACCAGATGCTGATGGTGGCGATCGGCTGGCAGATGTACGACCTGACCGGCAGCGCCTGGGATCTGGGACTGGTCGGGCTGTACCAATTCGTGCCGGCCCTGGGGGGCTTGTTGTTTGTTGCCGGGGCGGCGGCGGTGTATGGGGCCTGCGCCCTGTCTTTTGTCGTAGCCTGCGTGCTGGTGTTCCTGCTGCGTTACCCGCGCGGACCGCGGCTGACCGAGCCGACGTCGATGCGCAGCATCCTGGCGGGACTGGCATTTGTTTGGCAGCGCAAGGTGCTGCTTGGGGCGGTCTCGCTCGACCTGTTTGCGGTACTGCTGGGTGGTGCAACGGCGCTGTTGCCGATGTTCGCCAAGGACATCCTGTTCGTCGGCCCGTGGGGCTTGGGGCTGTTGCGGGGCGCTCCGGCGATCGGAGCGCTGGTGATGTCGGCGGTGCTGACACGCTGGCCGCTGCGCCGGCGGGTCGGACGCACCTTGTTGTGGTCGGTGGCCGGCTTTGGCCTGTGTATGGTGGTGTTCGGCCTGTCCACCAGTTTCTGGTTGTCGATGCTGGTGCTGGCGCTCTCCGGCGGCCTCGACACGGTCAGCGTCGTGGTGCGCCAGACATTGGTGCAGCTCGACACGCCGGATGGCATGCGCGGGCGGGTCAGCGCCGTCAACTCGGTGTTCATCGGCGCCAGCAACCAGCTCGGCGAGTTCGAGTCGGGTGCAACCGCAGCCTTGTTGGGGCCGGTGGGGTCGGTCGTGCTCGGCGGTCTGGGTACCTTGCTGGTGGCGGCCTTGTGGCGGCGCATTTTTCCGACCCTGGCGCATCGCGATCGGCTGGACCGGGACGGCTTATACAAATGAAGGAAGGACGATAAATGCCATACAAACTGGTGCAAGTCGAGACCCGGGACCGGGTCGCCACGGTGCGATTCGACCGTGGGCATGTGGCCAACGCCTTGTCGGTGGCGCTGATGCGCGAGCTCACGCAGGTGGCACAGGAGCTGTCGGAAGATCCGACACTGTGCGCCGTTGTGCTGACCGGGCGAACGGACAACTTCAGCATGGGCATGGATCTGGCAGACCCCGACGTGGCCGTCGCCTCGCAGGGCTCCCTGGCACAGCGACGCCAGTTCTTCAAGGCCGGTCCGCGCATGTGCCGCGCCTGGGAAGAAATCGACGCGTTGACCATCGTCGCGATCGAGGGTTGGTGCGTGGGCGGTGGGGTCGCGCTGGCAGTGGCCTGTGACCTGCGCGTGATCGGCGCCAGCGGACACATGCAGGTGCCCGAGATCGAACGCGGGTTCAACATGAGCTGGGGCTCGGTGCCGCGTATCACCAATCTGGTCGGCCCGGCGCGGGCCAAACGTTGTATTGTGCTGGCCGAGCGGCTCGACGCCGCACGTGCCGCGCAATGGGGTCTGGCGGACGAGGTGGTGCCCGGCGGCGGCGCGTTGGACGCGGCACTGGTGATGGCGCAACGCGCGGCCCTCCTGCCTCCCAACGGCGTGCGTATCTGCAAGTCAGCCATCAACGCGCATGCCAACGCGCTCAACGCCGGCACCAGCCATGCCGACCTGGACCAGTTCGTATTGACCATGGCCTCGCAGGACTGCGCGCAAGCAGTCCAGGCGTATCAAGAGAAACGGCCCGCCCGCTACACCGGAGGCTGATGATGACCAACGCGACCCCCATCGATTCCGAAATCCGTTCGGGCGCCGCACCGGCCCTGCCGACCAGCGACGCTGACCTGCCGCCGCCGGGTCCGGCGATAACGCCGGGCCTGTACCGCCACTACAAGGGCGGTCGGTACGACGTGATTGGCCTGGTGCGCCACAGTGAGACGCTGGCCGTGCTTGTGTTGTACCGCGCCCTGTATGGTGCACGAGGCTTGTGGGTGCGTCCACGCGCTATGTTCGACGAGACGGTTGACGTGGACGGCCGCGAGGTACCGCGATTTGTCTGGATCGGACCGCAATCGGATGCGGCGTGCGGCCCGTTGTTGTAGCGCCAAGGGCCCGGGCCGAGGATATGCAGTGTCGGTCTGGGACAATAGCGGCTATTGCGGCGGTGTGGCCAGTCTTGAGACCTGCACCAAACCCTTGATGTAGGACACAACAACCCCATGCGTATAGCGATCGTTGGCAATTCCGGTTCCGGCAAATCGACCCTGGCACACCAGCTGGTGCGCGCCCACCAGCTGGATGCGCTCGACCTGGATACCGTGGCCTGGGAGCCCGGCCAGATTGCCGTCGCGCGCGAGCCGCAACTGGCCATCGCCGAGGTGCGCCACTTCTGTGCCTCCACGCCGCACTGGGTGGTCGAGGGCTGTTACGCCGGGCTGATCCGCGAGGCCTTGCGTTACGCCACGCTGTTGCTGTTCCTGGAGCCGGGCGCTGGTGTTTGCCGCGCCAATTGCCACGACCGGCCGTGGGAGCCGCACAAGTTCAAGTCGGCCCAGGAGCAGGACCGCCATTTCGATTTCCTGCTGCAGTGGGTCGACGGTTATTACAGCCGCTCGGGTGATGCTTCGCTGCGCGAGCACCAGGCCGTGTTCGATGCCTTTGGCGGACAGAAACATAAGTTGACGCACCGGGCCTCGCCACAGTTCGTCGAGCAGCTCGAGTTGCAGCCCAGCTAGAGGAGTCTGCGCGGCAGAGCCATCGCAGAACCATGTCCTGTGCGACACGTCTGCACGCGCGGCCGCGTCGCCAGTCCGTGTTTATTTTGCACCCACACCCATGCAATCGCGCCATTTCGTCCAGTTGATCGGCATGTCCGCCTTGTGGGGCGCGTCGTTTCCGTTGTTGCGTATCGCCAGTCCGGCCTTCGGTCCGATAGCGCTGGCCGGCGTTCGGTGCGCCCTGGCGGCGCTGGTTCTGGCATTCCTGATGCTTGTGTTGCGCCAGCCCTGGCCGGCGCGTTCGACCTGGCCGCAGATGGCCGCTTTGGCGCTGCTGACCGTGGTGGCGCCCTTCGTCTTGTTCAATTGGGCTGCATTGAGCCTGCCGGCCGGTTATTCGGCCGTGCTCAATGCCACCGCGCCAGTGTTCGGTGTTCTGGCAGCGGCCATCGCCGGCGATGAAAAACTGGCCCGTCGCAGTGTGCTGGGCTGTGTCTGCGGATTCGCCGGAGTGGCCTTGCTGGTGCAGCTCGGTCCGGTGGAGCCGACACGCGATGTGGTGCTGGCCGCGCTGGCCTGCACGGCGGCCGCCGGTTGTTATGGCGTCGGTACGACGTTCATGAAACGGGCGTCGGCGGTGCACCATCCTTTGGCCGCTGCGGCCACGATCCATGTGGCGGCGGCGTTGATACTGGCGATCCCGGTCGGCGTCGCGGTGCCGACGATGCAGCTCAATACGGGCGTCTGGCTGGCAGTGGCCGTGCTGGGACTGGTCACCTCGGGATTCATGTACTGGATCAGCATGCGGCTGATGCGCGAAATCCCGGCCAGCGCGGCGACCTCGTCCGCCTTCATGATCCCCCTGTTCGGCGTCACCTGGGGCGGCCTGTTCCTGGGCGAGCCGGTCACCGGCGGAATGGTGCCGGGCAGTCTTTTCATCCTCGCGGCAACCGCCTTGATCACCGGCTTCAACCCTTGGCGTGCCTGGCGCGCGAAGCATGGAGTCGATAAGTCCGGGTAATCATCATACCAATCACCTGATGGGTTCTTTTTTGAATCCGGTTGGCCACTTGTCGCGTATCCCGGGTGCAGCAGCCGCTGCAGCATCCCATCAGGAGATCCACCATGCAACCCAGAATCCGGCATTTGATCAGGGCCTGCCTCGTCCTGTTAGCGACTGCGACAGGCAGCGCCATGGCGTCGAGCCATCGCGAGGCGCCGTTCATCACTACCAGCCCCAAGGTGGACGGAACCGACTTCTACATGTTCCGAAGTTACGAGGGCATCGCGGCCAACGGCTCGGGCGGCCGCTCCGATTACGTGACCCTGCTGGCCAACTACCAGCCGCTGCAGGGGCCGTACGGTGGCCCAAACTACTTCTCGATGGATCCGAACGCGTTGTACGAGATCCATATCGACAACAACGGCGACGCACGCGAGGACCTCACGTTCCAGTTTCGCTTCCAGAACACGCTCAAGTCGATTCCGCTGACGATCGGTGGCGTCAGCGTGCCGATTCCGTTGATCCAGGCGGGCGCCGTCAGTGCGCCCAATGCGGCCAATCTGAACGTCAATGAAACCTACTCCGTGATGGTCATGCGGGGCGACCGGCGCAAGGGCGCCGCTGCGGCTGTCACCAAGACCGGCGGCAACGCCGTCTTCGAAAAACCGGTGGACAACATCGGTACCAAGACAATTGCCGACTACCCGGCCTACGCCGCGCAGCACATCCATACCGTGACGATTCCCGGTTGTCCGGTCGGCAAGGACCAGGGGCGGGTGTTCGTGGGGCAACGCGCCGAAGGATTCGCCGTCAATCTGGGCACCATTTTCGACCTCGTCAACGCGCCCGCGGCCTTCCTGCTCGATCCGGCCAACAAGGATGCAGCGGGCAATGGCGGCCAGCACTATATACAGAAGACCAACGTGACCACGATGGCGATCGAAGTGCACAAAGATTGCCTGACGGCCGGCAACGAACCCGTCATCGGCGGTTGGACCACCGCCAGTATGCGCCAGGCACGCCTGCTCAACGGCAAGCCGGGCGCCGGCAACAACCAGGCGGAGAAGGCTGGCGGCGCTTGGACGCAGGTCTCGCGGCTGGGCAACCCGCTGGTCAACGAGGTCGTGATCGGTTTGCCCGACAAGGACAAGTTCAATGCCTCCAGCCCGAAGGACGACACGCAGTTCCTGACCTACGTGACCAATCCGACGCTGCCGGCCTTGCTCGGTGTGGTGCTCGGTGCCAATATCGCACCGATCAACTTCCCGCGTACCGACCTGGCGACGACCTTCCTGACCGGCATCACCGGCATCAACAAGCCGGCCACCAATCCGACGCCCTCGGAGATGCTGCGTCTGAACACGGCCATCGCGCCGGTACCGTTCGCCAGCCAGAACCGCCTGGGCGTGGCCGGCAACGCGCTCGCCGGCGGAACCGACAACGCGGGCTTCCCGAACGGCCGTCGGCCCAAGGACGACGTGGTGGACATTGCTCTGGTGGCCATGCTTGGCGGTCTGTGCGTGATCAATGGCGACACGGATGCACTCAAGCTCAACAGCGTGCCGGGCGTGCCGTCGCTGACCTCCGCCTGCAAG
>Ga0105048_10011759_pt1 | contig 13785 bp, 12 predicted proteins | sample MAT05_FD_78382 | JGI IMG/M metagenome (GOLD analysis project Ga0105048, IMG submission 78382) | Freshwater microbial communities from Lake Fryxell liftoff mats and glacier meltwater in Antarctica - MAT-05 | ecosystem: Environmental > Aquatic > Freshwater > Ice > Liftoff microbial mat | place...
CGGGGATGGCGGCTTGGACCAAGAATGAGGGACTGATGTTTTGCGGGATCTTCGTCCTTTCGTTTTGCCTGGTGATTCGGAGCCGGGCGGAGTTTCTGCAACGGGTTCGTCTTTTGGGGCCCACTTTGTTGGGGATGCTGGTGGTGCTGGCTTTTGTGGGCCATTTCAAGTTTTACTTTGCGCCGGCGAACGACTTGATCGCGGCGGGGAAGTCGGCTTCGATGGGTGCCAGGATGGTCGATTTGCCCCGGTATACGATGGTATTTTGGAGTATTGTCGAAGGGCTGCTGACCTTTGGAGACTGGGTGGTGCCGCCTGTTTTTGTCCTGGGCGTCTGGCTGGCGCTGCAGGGATTACGACGAATAGAAAGCGGTGCGATTTTGTGGCCGTTTGTGGCGGCTAGCCTCCAGTTGTTTGGCTATCTGGTTGTTTATGTCGTCGGTTCGGACCGGCTCGAATGGCAGTTGCAGACTTCCGTCGAGCGTTTGCTGCTGCAGATTTGGCCGCTGGCGGCGTTCAGCTTGATGCTTTTGGTCCGCGATTCTCCTGCAACGGAAAAGTGATAAGCCTCGTAGAATAGGGTGAGGAGCCCGTATGCGCCACCCCTTATTCTTCTTGTTTGCCTCGTTGCCGGTTTTTGCCCAGGATCCGGCTCCGTTTTTGATTGAGGCAGGTACGAAGGTGCCTTTGGTGATGATTAACAGCGTTTCCACGCGCCATGCGGCGGAGGGCGATCGGCTGTATCTGGAGACGTCGTTCCCGATTTTGGCCAATGGTCGAATTGTGATTCCTCCGGGCAGTTACGTAGCCGGAACGATCACGTCGGCTAAGCGTGGGGGGCGCGTGAAGGGCAAGGCGGAGTTGTTTCTCCGCTTTGATTCGATGACGCTGCCGAACGGGGTGACGAGGGATTTTCGGGCGCGGGTCGGGGGGATTGACGGGCGATCGTCGCAGCAACTCGACCGGAGTGAAGGCAAGATAACGGCGGAGTCAACCAAGGGTGCTGATGCGCGGACGATTGGAGAAGGAGCGGCGGGCGGGGCATCGATCGGGGTGATCGCGGGGAGCGTGGCGGGTCGTCCGGGAATGGGGGCGGGCGTTGGGGCGGCGGCGGGAGCGGCGGCCGGTCTGATGGGAGTATTGCTGACCCGGGGACAGGATGTAGTGCTGGCGCGGGGGACGACGGTGGAGATGGTTCTGGACCGCAACTTGGCGTTTGAGTCGGGTGAATTGGATTTTTCGCTGGCTGGCGTGTCGAGGCGGGTGATTGAGACGGATGCGGGCGTGGGTACTCCTTCCCGAAACGGCTCTGTGCTGCCGGGGCGCCGGGGTCCGGTGGGCGGGAAGACCCCTTAGATAGTCGGAGTAACCCGGTTTACCTAAGGTCTTTACACTAGAGGGCTTCAGAGCTACCTAGTTCGCGGGTTCTAAGCAAGGCTATCTCGGGTGGATTTCAAACCGAGGTACCAGATAAATTGAACCATCTACTCTATTCTCCTGAGGGTCGGTCGTCGATAGATACTTAGGAAGCCATGGATTTAGGTGCATTAGAACTACAAATCTTCGTTAGCCTAGTGGTCGTGTTGGGGTCAGCGTTTGTTGCCCTGGTTTGCGACTATCTCAAAGGCAACAATGAGCAGTTGCGGGAGCGAAACATTGAGCTCCGGGTGCGGACGGAGGAGCAAGAGCGATTTGCGATTCTGAACCCCTCGGCTTGGTTGTCGCAGTTCCGGGGAACCTTTGGCGGGGCTGCGGCTCGCACCGAACAGACCGCTCCATTGACGGCGGACGCCGTGATGCAATCCCACGCCCCGGCCGAGGGTCTTGCGCATGCTGCGACTCGGGAAGCTGCGCTGGTGCAGCGTTCGGCCGATGACGGCTATCGGGGAGAGAATGGTGTGGCGTCGATTCCGGATGTGGCGGGCTTCGATGTAGCGGAGAGCCGAAGGGCGCGCCGCAAGCGGGGAAATAAGGACGAGTCGGCGGCTCCTGCGCCTGGCTCTAATTCCTACGACTGGGTTCGTCCGGAAGTGATGGCCCGAGTGGCTCGGCGAGCGGGTGGACGATCCGGCCACGAGTCTGAGATTGCCGCCGAAGTGGCGGCCGAGCGAACCGAGGCGACGCCGACGGGGCCTGCCGAAGTGTTGCGGCCAATGGTTGCTCAGGCCGAGGTCAGGGTTCCGGTATCGGTTCCCGAAATTTCAGCTTTGGAGCCGACCGCGCCGCTTCTTCCGCTGGCGGCTCCGGCCGCTCCGTTGCAACTTCAAACTGAGATCGAACGGGTGTCGCGCACCGACAGTCGGCTAACGGTTTCTGCGCCTCCCGTGATTATGCTGCGGCCGCTCCCTGGGTTGAAGCTTAATGAAGAGCTGCAGCGGATCGCCGATAGCGTTCCGTCTGACCGCACGCGCTATGCCAGCCAACTCCTTGATGATGTGATTGCGGCCAGTGCTTCGAAGACGGTGGCTCCGATTGCGATCGAAACCGCGTTCGAGGTGGTCGCCGAAGAGGTGATCGTCGAAGTGGAGCCGATGGTTGCGGTGATACCGCTCGTCGCGATGCCTGAGCCCGTGCAAGACTCGATCTATTCGCCGGAAGTTGCTTTTGAGCCGTCGATTTTGAGTGAGGAGTTGCCGACTCCGTCGTTTGCTTTCGACGAGTCCCCGTTAGCGACTGAGGTCGCACCAGAAGCACCGGCGTTTACTGCGGCGGAGCCTCCGCCATTCATGGAGACACCAGCGCATTTCGAGTATCCGACCTACGACGCCTTGCCACCGGTGGTCGAGACTCCGGCCTACGATTGGGCCCATGCGGAGTTTGCGCCCCTGCCTGAAACCGTTTTCGCTTCCGAGGCATTCGCCGCTCAGACCTTCACGATGCCGTCTCGCGAGGAAGAGAGTGCCGCCGTCGTATTTGTTCCGGTCGAGCCTCTGCCCGTAGTCGAGCCGGAGCCGGTTACTGCTTCGGTCACCGAACTGTTGCTCCCCACTGGGATGCAGGATATGGCGACCTATCGTCGATTGCTCGATGTGCCGAATCCAATGAGTGGGATCGTGATTACGATTAGCATTAATGACTATTCCCGATTGGCGACCACGGTGAGTGCGCAGGAACTTCCGGGGCTTCTCGGCTCGGTCGAGACCTTGATGGGGTCGATGGTGCGGGAAGGAGACTTCGGGGTAAAGGTTTCGGACGAGCAGTGGATCTTTGTGTACCGCATGGATGACCAAGGCTTCTCGCAACGGCGGGTGGCGGGTCTGTCGGAGAAGCTCTGGGACTTCCAGTTGCGCCACTTGGGACTGAGCAACCTCAGCTTTAGTTGGGCGGCAGTGAATGTGAATTCCGAACGGCTGCAGGATGCGGTCACAGCAGCGATTGAACGGATGGAGAGCTCGCGTCGCGGTTCGAAGAAGCCGGGCGCGGATCGGGCGCGGTTGGTCGTGAACGGTTAGGGACTATTTCCGGAGCTCGGCGTCGATGGCTTCGAGCTCCCGACCGGCTTCGGCCCATTTGCCTTGGGAGGCTAGCTGGCGATAGCGGTCCATTTTTTGCCGAACGCTTTGGAGTTTTGCTTTAGGGTCCATGGTGGTCGTGCTCACCGGGGGTGTTGGTTTGGCCTCCGAGGTTAGCGTCTCGTTCGATCCGGCGGGTTTGGCGGAGGCAGCGGCGGCACCCAATTCGGCCAGCGCCTGGTCGTAGGTGTCGGTATAGATCAAGCGATTTCCGACGGCGACGACGACCTTCTTCAACTGGGGCATGCGGGCTTGGTCGGCCTGGAGATAGAGGGGCTGCACGAAGAAGAACTTATTGTCGACGGGGAGAACGGTCATCTGTCCGCGGACGACTCGGGAGCTCTGTTGGTTCCAGAGGGTCAAGTCCTTGGAGATGGTTTGGTCCTGGTTGATGCGGGATTCGATCTGCATGGGGCCGTAGTAAAGTTGCTCCTTCGGTAGTTCCAGGAAGACCAATTCGCCCAAGTTGCTGCCGTCGCTGCGGCCGATCATCATGCCGATGAGGTTGTCTTTGCCGCGGGGGGTGAACGGCAGCATGAGCAGGAATTCAGGCCGGTCGGTGTCGTCTCCGGGGACGTCGGCGATGACATATGTAGGGGTCATGTTCGATTTGCCGGCCGATGAATCCTGGCTGACTCCGTCGCTGCTGGCGCGGCGGACGGGTCCGCCACCTTGCCGGTTGGCGATGTCCCACACGTCCACTTTGTTGTAGAAGGCTTCGGCATCCTGCATGTGAAAGGCGAGATGGATTTCGGCCTGGATTCGGAACAGCCATTCGGGATAGCGGGCGTGTTCCCGTAACTCGGCCGGCATTTTGGAGCCCGGTTGGAGGAGCTTGGGGTACAACTGCTGCCAAGCGCGGATGATGGGGTCTTTGTCGTCGAAGACGTAGAGGTTGGTTTCCCCGGAGTAGGCATCGACGGTGGCTTTGACGGCGTTGCGGACGTAATTGACGCGACCGGCCTGAGTGGTGCGGACGGAATGGGAGTAGGGGTGAGAGCTGGAGGTTGTGTAGCCGTCGGCCATCCATACGAGTCGCCCTTCTTTGGTGAGCACGAGGTAGGCGTCTTCGTCCCAGGTTAAGAAGCCGGCTAGCGTTTCGAGTCGGTCGCTAATCTTCCGGCGGATCATCATGCGGCTATCGCCTTGGAGGTAAGCGGTGAGGATGATATTGGGGTCGGTGTAGGCGATGGCGGCGATGAGACGCATGCCGAAGGAGCCGATGGGGAAGCCGCCGGTGCCATCGTAGTGGATGTGCATGTTTTCTGAGCCGGAGGGGTAGTTGAACTCGGGCTGGGCGGTGCGGACAAAGACGGGTTCGTGTCCGACTTCGCCGTAGTAGATTTCCGGGCGGGTGAGCTTCAGGCCGGGTACGTTCACCTTTGGAGGTGCGTCCTGGATGATGAGACTGGGCAAGCCGTCGGGGGTGATTTTATTGGCATCGGCGAGGACGATTCCGTAGCCGTGGGTGTAGACGACGTGGCGGTTGGGCCAGCGATTTTTGGCTTCGCCGAGTTGCTGGATCTCCAGTTCCCGGGGGGTGAGCATAACCTGTTGGAGCTTGCCGTTAATCATGTACCGATCGACGTCGGTGTCGACGTAGGTGTAGGGTCGGAGCGGTTGGATCTGGCTTATGGTGTCGTGAAAGGCCTGCCAGTCCCAGAGGCGCACATTCTCGAGCAGGTGGCGGTTTTTGTTCACATCAAGGGCGGTGTCGAGGTTGGCTTTGAACAGTTTCGGCTTAGCGGAGCCTGTGAGGCCATAGGCTTCGCGGGTGGCATCCATGTGGTACTGGATGAAGGGGCGCTGGAGAGTGAGTTCATTGGGTTTGACGTAGACTGAATTGACGATGCCGGGCAATATGCTTTGGAGGGGGAGGACGATTAGAGCGCCGAGGGCCAGCTTGCCGCGTCCGACGGCGACGAGTGCCGCGGCACCGAGGGCGGCGGCGACAATGAGCCAGTTGAGGGGGATGCGGACGTTGGCAGCGACGTAGTCGACGCCGGTTAGGTAGGCATGGTCTTCGAAGGCGAGATCGTAACGGTTGAGGAAGAACTGGCCGGCGAGGGCGACGAGGGCGCAGGCGCCGAGGATGCGGGTGGCTGCTCCACCACCGTTGAGGTTTCTCCATTCGATTTCGAATTGGCCGTCGCCCATAGTGCGGAAAAGGGAGCCGGCGGAGGCGACTTGGCTGACGACGAAATGGAGGAGGGTGGCGACGATGAACAGGGCTACGGTGAACGAGGCGACTGATTCATAAAAGGGAAGTTCGAAGAAATAGAATTCGAGGGATTTACCGAAGAAGGGGTCGGCGACGCCGGTACGGGGCGTTTGGGTGCTGGCGAGGTATCGGGCGGTGTCCCAACCGGAGAAGAAGATGCCTGCGAGAATCCAGCCGACGACCAAGGTGGCCAGGGTAGCGACCTTGGCGTAGAGGGGGTGGCGACCGAGGCCGGACCCGCCGGTTTTCATGGCGCGGGCGACGACCACCCAGAGTAGGACGAAAGCGATGAGGGTGGCGGCGATTCGGGGGCCGGTTTGGTAGTAGAACTGAGCCCACCACGCTTCTGTTTGCCCGACTTCCTGCCACCACTCGAAGTCGATGACGGTTTTGCAGATGGCGCTGGCGCTGAAGAGGAGAAGGAGGAGGATGCCGATGATGGTTCCTTTTCCCCAACCGTTTCGGCGGCGACCGGCGTCGAAGCCTTCTTTGATATCAATGACGGGAGTAGACATAGCTGTTCTGCTCCCAGTGTAGGCCTTCTTGGGTGGAGGGCGGGTTGGATTGGTTGAGTAGGCGATTTGCGGGAGGTTGGGGGGGATGATTGCGGTGGGTTGGGCGGGGGGCTGGTGGGCGACGATGGTAGCGGGTTTATGGGGAGCTGAAGAGGTTTTTGGGCGATGCTCGGGTCGGTGGGCGTTGGCTCTGGGGAAGGGCGGGCGTGTCTGTGGGCTGGTTGGGAGGTTGGGAGATTTTGGAGTTGTGGGTGGGTCGCGGGGCTCTGGTTAAGGGGAGGCGAGGTTTGTAGGAATTGTTGGAGGCTTGGGCGGATTCTGGGGTGGTGCATGGGCGTTGGGCTCTGGGGAGGGGAGGGCGGGTTTGTGGTCTGGTTGGGAGCTGGGAGGTTTTGGAGTTGTAGGTGGGTCGCTGGGCTCGGGGTAAGGGGAGGCGAGGTTTGTAGGAATTGTTGGGGGCTTGGGCGGATTCTGGGGTGGTGCATGGGGCGTTTGGCTCTGGGGAGGGGCGGGCGGGTTTGTGGGCTGGTTGGGAGGTTGGGAGATTTTGGAGTTGTGGGTGGGTCGCTGGGCTCGGGGTAAGGGGAGGCGAGGTTTGTAGGGATTGTTGGGGGCTTGGACGGTTTCTGGGGTGGTGCATGGGTCGCTCTGGGCTCTGGGGAAGGGCGGGCGTGTCTGTGGGCTGGTTGGGGGCTGGGAGGTTTTGGAGTTGTGGGTGGGTCGCTGGGCTCGGGGTAACGGGAGGCGAGGTTTGTAGGAATTGTTGGGGGCTTGGGCGGATTCTGGGGTGGTGCATGGGGCGTTGGCTCTGGGCGGGGCGGTCGGTTCTGTGGGCTGTTTGGGAGGTTGGTGAGACCGAGTGCTGCCTGTGAGGCCGGAGCGGGCGGATTTGGGTTGGAGTAGGGCGGGCTTGATCACCTGCCCGCCCAGAATGGGGTAGGCTGGGGCGTGCGACTTCTACTGCTCCTGTTGGCTGGATGCGCTTGGGCGCAAGATCATCAAAAAGGCTTTGCGGAGCTGAACGAACGGCGACTGCGGGCAGACTTAACCTTTCTCACCTCAGAACCGCTGAAAGGGCGGTTGTCGCTCGAACGCGGGTCGGACGTGGCGATTCATTGGATCGTCTCGGAGTTTACGAAGGCAGGTCTGCAGCCTGCCGCGAATGACTCCTACCTACAACCCGTGCCGTTGATTGAGTTCCGCTCCGATCGCGAAAAGTCCGGAGTCTCGATCACGCGGAATGGGCTAAAGAAAACCTATCGGACCCCGGAGGCGGCGGCTTCGTTTCCGAAGAACGCCCGGATTCGAGGTGGCGTGGTGTTCGCTGGTTTTGGGATCACCGCACCGGAGTTGGGCTATGACGACTACGCCGGGCTGGACGTAAAAGGGAAGGTGGTCCTGGTGTTCGACCATGAGCCGCAGGAGGATAACGCTGCGTCGATCTTCAGCGGGAAGGGGAATACTCGGTACGCCGGAACGTATGTGAAGTTGAAAACGGCTCAGCAACATGGGGCGACGGCGGTTTTGCTGATGCCGGAGCCGAAGCGGAAACACCCTTCGAATGAAGAGCGGCGGGCGCGGGTCCCTGGTTCAGCGCAGCGGACGGCGCGGCTACCGCAACAGGCGCTGGCCGAGGGCGAGATTCAGATTCCACTTGTCAGTTTGAGTGAGGCGCTGGGGAAGGAGTTGGTGGCGCTGACGGGCCAATCAGCGAGCGAGATTCACGAGGGGATCGACCGGGATTTGAAGGCGCGTTCAAAGGTGTTAGCAGGGGTGGAGATTGATATTGAGATCGTAAATGCAGAAATGAAACGGGCGGAGAGCTACAACGTGGTGGGGTTGCTGGAGGGCACCGATCTGAAGCAGGAGACGATTGTGGTGAGTGGACACTATGATCACGATGGGCCGGCGTTCAACTTGGGGGCGCTGTTTCCGGGGGCGGATGATAACGGTTCGGGGACGGTGGGGGTGGTGGCGTTGGCGCACGCGATGATGAAGGCGGGGGTGAAGCCTCGGCGGTCGATCCTGTTCGTCGTGTTCGCGGCGGAGGAGCGGGGGTTGTTGGGGAGCTACCACTACGCGAATCAGCCGTTGCGGCCGCTGGCGGGGACGCGGGCGGTGATCAACTTCGACATGATTGGGCGGGATGAGACGGCGAGTACGCAGACGGACGGGTTGATTGAGATTGCGGCGGATACGTCGAACGAGATGAATTTGGTGGGGGCCTATTACAGCCCGGAGTATGCGCGGATGGTGGAGCAGGCGAACCGGAAAGTGGGGCTGCGGCTGAGTAAGAAGTGGGACATGGAGCCGGCGTTGAATGTGTTTTTTCGGAGCGATCAATATCCGTTTGTGTTGAAGGATATTCCGGCGATGTGGTGGTTCACGGGGTTCCATCCGGACTATCACCAGGTGACGGATACGGTGGAACGGATCAACTTCGGGAAGATGGCGAAGATTCTGAAGCTTGCCTATTGGAGTAGTTTGGATTTTGCGAATAGTTCGACACCGCCTCGGTTTGTGGCGGTGTCGCAGTAGTGGGTTCGTTTTATTCGGGCCAGGGGAACTGGACGGATTGGGCGTCGTCGGCAGAGCCGTCGAACTTGCGGAGCTGGACGAACATTTCGATGGCGGAGGCTTTGCCGTTTGTGACGTGGACGCGGAACTGGATATTGCGCTTGTCGCCGTCGCTGGGGTCGAAGCTGTAGCCCCATTGGAACCAGGGCTTGCCTTGGGCTCCGGCGGCGCGGGCTTGGGACTTGATGGCCGCGGGTTCGAAGACGGCACCGGCGGTCTGGTGGCCGGTGATGCGAACTCGCCAGTCGCCGTTCGTCTCGGTTTCTTTGTAGGCGACGAAAGCGTAGTCGCCGTTGAGGATGGCGTCGTAGGCTTCGAGGTAGCCGAGGGTCTCGTACCGATAGGAGTCGGTGGTGGCAGGTGCTTCAACTAGTTGTTTGCTCATTTTGTCCTTTTAAGAATGTCCCAGCAGACGTAGGAGGCGAAACTCGCCGTCGCGCTGCAGGTGACGAGGGCGGTGATTCCCCAGGCGCGGCCGACACGGTGGTCCCAGAGTAGCCAGCCGTTTATCGCCAAGGCGGCGAGAATTGGGGCTAGGGACCAGAGTATTTCGCATTCGTTGATGGGGGTAGTGGGTGTGAAAATCGATAGAAGTTTGTTCATTGCCCGGGCGTAGACTAGGTTGTAGAGGAGGTAGAGGCTTCCCAGGCAACCGGTTAGCGTGACTGCAATGAAGTATTTCATTCTGTACTGTAGGGCGGAGGATTGGGGGGAAATCGATCACATTGAGTGGAAAAATTGGCGGGCCGGTTCGGCTGTGCCGGTGGCGAGGGGGAACTGGGCGGGGGCGAAGGATTGTCGGATTGACGGGAGGGGCCGCAGGTGGGGTCGAGTGACCGGATAGCGGGTAGTATCGCGGGCAAGGGGTGCGGTGGTCCGAGGGGTAAGTTGAGTGGGGCCCCGGGTTGCGGGATAGGAGAAGTGTGATTTCGGGGAGAACACGGGAGATGGGGCGGGCGGCGAAGGGTGTAGGGGCAAGGGTGAGGACGGGGCGGGCAAGGGGCGCGGCAAAACGACAACGTGCTTGCGGGGAGATTTCGGATGAAGGCCGGGATGGTCGGTGCCCGGTTCGCGGAGAAGGAGCTATAGGTTGGCGGGCGGCGGTGCGGGCGGGGGCCGAGGGGCACGGGGGGAGGGTGATGCGGCGGAACGAGTTGGTCGGTGCTTGGGTCGCCGGGGGGAGCGCGGGAAAGGGACGATGGGCTGGCGGCGGCGGTAAGGAGGGGAGCGCGACGAGAGAACGATGCGGAGATGCGAACGGTGGAGTGGGTCGCGGAGATCTTCGACTGGCTGGTCAGTGGAACGGTGCGGTGGCGACAAGGGTTACTAGTCGCGGAGGAAAAGGGCAAGGATTGGAAGGATGACTAGGAGATTGGCGATGACGCCGATAGCGGCCAGCCAGGGAAGACGCTCGCCTCGGAGGAGAGAGACAATGGCGGCAATTTCGCCGAAGGCGCAGGCGATGCCGATGCCGGCGAGGAAGAGGACACCGCTGCCCAAACGGGCGGCGTAGTCCCCGGTGCCGCTGCGAGCGCCGAGGAGGATGACGATGCCGAGGAGCGTGGCGGTAAATGGAAGGGCGAGCGAGAGGGAGCTCCAGAAGGGGTTCATGCTGTACCGAAGGGCGCAGCGAGAGGCTCAGAACGCTCATGAGGGACGCGTGGCTTCGAAGTTTTTAAGGACGTCGCGGAGTTCGTACCAGGCAGCGCGGAAATCGGCCGTGCCGTCCTTTTCGCCGAAACGCAAGAAGTACGGGCGGTGGTCCCAATCGAACGACTTCTTGCTCTTTCCGCAAAGGAAGTAAAGCAGGGCAGCCATGTGGACACGGGTCGTGGAGTCGTTGCCGGTTCGCGCCATGCTTAGCACGGCTTGGCGGACGTCCGGGGTGTTGCACTCCTCGGCGAGCTCCACAGCGTGGCCAATGCCGGACATCGCGGCGGCTCGCTTAATGGCGGCGATGGCCCGGGGTTCGCGTTGGGCGGGGTCGACGGTTATGTGGCGCTCGGCATAGTTCCTCACCTCGGGGGAGTGGTGCTTCGCTGCTTTTTCGACGGCGGCTCGGGCGGTGGGGGTGTCCAACTCAAGCAGAGCCTCGACGTCGCGCCAGTCTCCTTGGTCGCGGAGTTTGAGGATTAGTTCGGCTTCGAGATCCTTCCGCTGCTCGGGGCTCATGAGGGGGATTTGCGTGAGGTCGTAGCCGATGCCGTCGTGCCACTTTTCATAGTCGATGACCATGCTGGCGGCGAACTCGGAGCGGGGGGCGGGGTCGTAGACCTTGGGCTGCGGCGGGGTAGGAGGGGGGCCGGCGCGGAGGGCGTCCATATCCGGGTAATCGGGTTCGGGGAGGGGCGGCTCCAGGATGAAAAAGTACCGAGGGGCAACGGTGAATTCGCCGGAGTGGAGCGAACTGTTGCGCTCCCGGAAGATGAGGTCGCCGTTCTCCTGCCGGGGACGAGAGCGAACGGGTCCCGAGAGGAGAAACGACGCGCCGATGGGGGCGGCGGGGTAACCGTGCTGGACCTCGGCGATTTCGTTGCCGGCGGCCAACTCGGCATCAAGGAGTTCACGAAGCAGAGTTGGCAGTCCGTTATAGTCTCGTCGATCGGAGACCGAGAGGTCTTCGAGTCGCATCAAGCAGGCGGGTCGGTGCCGTAGGGGGAGACGCGGAGTTGGTTGACGACCTTTTTCGCGCCTTTGACTTTGAGCGTCAGCTTTTCGGCTTTGGCTTTGGCTTGATCGGTGCGGACGATTCCTTTGAGGGTTACGACTCCGTCCTTGACCTCGACTTCGAGGGCACCGCCTTTGACGTCGGGGTCTCCGGCGAGGCGCCGGCGGGTGGCGTCATAGATGAGGTTGTCGGACTTCTCGTCAGCTAGTAGCGGGGCACCGATGGTGATCCCGAGGCCCAGGATTGCAATTAGTAGTTTATTCATCACGCTCTCCGGTCATTACTCTCCAATCTAGCTCATTCAGGAACTCGGGCTGGGTGCGCCAGTCGGGCCGCACTTTGACGAAGAGTTCGAGGAAGATTTTGGTGCTGAAGAACTGCTCCATTTCGAGGCGGGCGGCGGTGCCGACTTTCTTCAGCATGGCGCCCTTCTCGCCGATGACGATGGTCTTTTGACCCTGGCGTTCGACGTAGATGGTGGCGCTGATGCGGGTTAAAGTTGGCTTCTCTTCCCAGGTGTCGACGAGGACGGCGACGGCGTGGGGCACTTCCTGATGGGTCTCGGTGAGGATCTTTTCGCGGATCATCTCAGCGGCCAGAAAGCGGGAGGGCATCTGGGTGATGTGGTCGTCGGGGTAGATCTTCGGAGCGCGGGGGAGGAGCTTGATGATCTCGTCGCGGACGCCTTCGACTCCGTCGCCGGAGTGGGCGCAGATGGGGAGGTAGGCGGCGAAGTTGTGCTTGGTGGGGAACTGTTCGAGGAGGGCGAGGATTTGGGTTTTGTCGTCGACGAGATCGATTTTGTTGAGGACGAGGATGGCGGGGGCGCGGGATTTTTTGACGAGATCGAGGGCTCCTTCGACCTGGGTGGAGATGACGCGTTGGGCGTCGTGGACGAAGACGAGGACGTCGATGGAGTCGAGGGAGGCGCGGACGGAGCGCATCATCTTCTGGTTATAGGGGGTGTCTGATTTGTGGATTCCGGGGGTATCGACAAAGACGATTTGGGCGGTGGGGGTGGTGAGGACCCCGTCGAGCGCGGTCCGCGTGGTTTGCGGCTTGGAGCTAACGATCGCGAGTTTTTCGCCAACTAAGGCGTTCAAGAGCGTGGATTTACCGGCGTTGGGCAGTCCAATGATGGACGCGGTTCCGGCGCGAAATGCTAAGCGCCTAGGCATTCAATTCTTCTTCGAACTCCTCTTTCATGCGGGAGACACGGACGCGATCTACGCGCCGGTCGTTGGCCGCCAATACTTCCAGTCGGATGCCGTCGCGTTCGACGCCTTCGCCGACGCGGGGGACGCGGCCGAGCCATTCGGCGACGAGTCCGCCTACGGTGGTGGATTCGAACTCTTCGTCGGGGCGGTATTCGAGGAGACCGTTGAGGTGGTCGACGTCGAACGAGCCGGAGACGATCCAGGCGCCTTCGCCGTCGGGGGCGAGGTCCTGGGTGGGTTCGTGTTCATCGCGAATTTCGCCGAAGATTTCTTCGACTAAATCTTCCATGGTGGAGAGGCCGGCGGTGTTGCCGTACTCATCGATGACGACGGCGATGTGGGCGCCGTCGTGCTGCATTTCGCGCAGGAGGTCGGTGACCTTTTTCGATTCGGGGACTTTGCGGATGGGACGCATGAGTTCCCAGACGTGGGCGGACTGATGTTTTTCGTCCTGCATGAACATGTCGCGGACGTGGATGAAGCCGACGACATCGTCGATCGAGCCGTCGAAGACGGGGATGCGGGAGTACTGTTCGTTGATGACGAGTTGGCGGAGTTCGTGGGCGGTGGCGCCCTTTTCGATGCCGACCATGCGGGGGCGGGGGGTCATCACTTCTTTGACTGTTTTGTCGCCGAACTCTACCACGCTTTGGATAAGTTTGCGATCCTCTTCCTCGATCAAACCTTCTTCTTTTCCGGCGGTGATGAGGGCTTCGATTTGTTCTTCCTGTTCGTCGGGTTGTTCGGCGGCGGCGCCGAGTTCGGTGAGGGCTTGGAGGAAGCGGAGGATGGCGATGATGGGGGCGGCGATCCAGATGATCACCTTGACGAGCGGGAGGAAGGCGATGAGCCAGTGGGCGGAGGTTTTGCGGTAGAGGAGTTGGGGGATGATTTGGGAGCAGAGGAGGACGGCCGCGCAGGCGGCGATACCGGCTTCGGCGAGGCCGTTCCAGAACTCTACATGGCCCATGCCCATGAAGGCCATGGCGAAGACGCCGAGGAGGGCGGTGAGGGATTGCTTGATGAGCGAGAAGGTAAGCGCGCCGGTTTCGAGTTTGAGGCCGAGGCGGTCTTC